>Ga0307517_10000151_pt1 | contig 110281 bp, 103 predicted proteins | sample 23_EM_MG_FD_194515 | JGI IMG/M metagenome (GOLD analysis project Ga0307517, IMG submission 194515) | Populus trichocarpa ectomycorrhiza microbial communities from riparian zone in the Pacific Northwest, United States - 23_EM | ecosystem: Host-associated > Plants > Roots > Unclassified... | reverse complement strand
GCCCCGCCCCACAGCCCGGCCAGGGCCCCGTGTCATACGGGGCGGGGAGGAACGGCAAAGAGTTGACCCCGGGCCGGAGTAACGGCGGGGTCACAAAGTGAAAACCCGCCCCGCCCCGCCCCGTAACAAACACTACTTGTGGGCAAAGGGCAGCGAATAAAAACATCAGACCGACGGAAGCTCACAGAGGCTACAGTTGTTACTACGGAGACTGTGCTTAGTCTAAGAGAGAATCGGGAGCGCTTAGATGCTGAAAAGGGGGCAAGGAAGGCACGAAAGCTTACTAAACTTTTAGATTCCCTCTCTCTCACCAGCAAGCCACCAAAATCACCCCCAAAGAATAAGAAGAAGCGTGTTCCTCCTACCAAGGAGGTACCACAAACAACAAGCTCAGGTGAGGAGTCTACGGACTGGGAGGAGGGAAATGATAGCGATGGTAGCATCTACCACCAGGGACCTTCTCAGGTGGCTCCTACTAGTCCAGTCGGTAGGGTGGGGAAAGAGGGGCTTGGTTCACAGGGACCACTCCCAGAGGAAGATGGGAATGCATTTCAAACTGTTCGGAGGTCTTCACGATTTTTATAATTATTTGATAAATGTATATGAGACATGGGATTGCGCAATCCGGGGGCCGAGCGGGATCTACGTCCCGAGCGGGAACCCCGTACGGTACGTTACATTGGCGATGAAGCATTTGGAGGAGCAGCGAGAAGCATTCCTGAAATTCTAAAAAGGATGGGATGTTGACAAAGGGATCTTGAAGTAAGGGAATGGGATCCAAGGCAGGGGCCGGCGGTCGGAGGAGACTTGTCAGAGTTGACATCTTCCTGCTCCAGTTACATCCTCACCACTTACCGGCGCCCACGGAAAGCAGTATTCGAGAGTGGTGCTTGGCCGTTATTACCTAGCTAGTCGGGGTTGACCTCTTCCCGCATTAGCAGTATTTTCACTACTCCCTCATGTCCCAACTAAGCGGCATGCGAGAGCGATGTTTCGCCGAAATCATCTGGCTGTCGGGATCAACCTCTTCCCGTCCGAGTAGTATTTTCGCTGCTTCCTCTCGTCCATGACTAGTGGCATGTTGGGATTGTTGGATGGGAGGACGTGGTGGATGTGAGAGAACTTGTTTATTCTCAGATGCGCGCCGCTGCTAACTAAATAGGTCTAACAAACATGTGTGTGTCCTACGCTCTCCACAATACAACTAGGGTGGCTCGTACCCTACTACGCTCAACAGGGATGTATATGATATGACGCTTGCGAAAGTCAGATGTGTCCGGAAACCTTGGTGTTCTTTAGCTCGAACTTGGCCAGGACTTCCGGATACTTTTGATTTTCGCAAGCTGTTGGGGAACAAGTCACGGCGATCATTTCCAATCGAACAGAGAAAAAAAATTAGAATTTAGTTCACTGAAAAGGGGTTTTGAAAGTGTGAGCGTCAATAGACCGAATATTATACGGGCTTTCAAGTGGGGTGGCCAAGGTTTCAAACTGGTTTTAGAACGGTTGGCCCTCTCCACAAGGTCCAAGAGCCAGAGCCGAAGAGCGGTTTGAGGAAGCTCGCCGCGGAATAAATACTTGGCGGATCCTAATGGGGTGAAGTGGAGAGGTTGAAGTGAGCGAGGATAATTTAAATTGAGCCAGTTAAGGAGATGTAAGATAGCTGGGCAGAAAGCAAGCAAGCAGGGTGAAGGGAGCATGGCCGGGGGGATGCAGGATGGTCGGGGGTGAACACAGGATGGCGAGGGGGGGTTAAAAATAGAGGAGTCGAAAATGGACGTAGAGATCAGACTAAGGGATTTTAGGAGTGAAGCATAGTCGTTCAAGTGAAGGAGAGTATTACCAATTTCGAAAAGTTTCTCAGTACTGGAATTTCTCAATGATATTTGTTCCTCCCGGAACACAATTTCCCACAACCCAATTTCCTACTTTTAGCTGTGAACCTTACCTCTCCTGGTTAGAGAGCTAATATGAAGTCCTTTAGTGGCAGCCGGGGGGAAAAAGTTGAGAATGTTGGAGAACTGACAAGCTGGCGGCCTTTCTGAAATTGATAATAATTTGTATTGAAGCGATTCATGAGTTGTAAGATGGCTTGAGAAAGGGAAAGAAGGGAAAGGGGAGGAAAGGAAGAACAAGACGCAAGGTAATTCTATTGAACTACGAAACATGGATAAGGAAAACTCAAAGTTCGCCTGGAGGCCCGTATCAACGAGTATGTCATCGCAGAGCTCCACGAAGGAGAACTTCTTCTCAGAACAGCATTTATTAAGTATGTAGCTATCTTTATTGTCCACAGGGGACCGACTATTAATATTTCACAATCATCTTAATAGATGCCTTATTCTGGGCTCTTTGTGGGAAAACGAGTTTTGCACAGTTTTGCTACAGTGAGGAAGAATCTCAGGATTTCTCATTCATGAAAAAATTAAAAACCAAAGCCCACAGGCACACATGGGCATGAGCCCCCGGCCCACAAACGCCCCAAATCACGTCATTCCAGCCCGCAACTCTATCGTGAAAACCGGCCAGCACTAACAATACGAGTTGCAATCAGTTGTATTCTTGCCAAATATAGTGGCCATCATCACTTTTGAAAAATAGTTTTACTGCTTACCTCTACTTTCCTTCAAGTTCCTGTGGCCCATTTCTGACTGCGGCAACAATCCTCTTAACAGGATCGCACTTTGCTCCACCAGATGCAGCACAGCTCTCCATATGCGCAGGGAACTTTTGGATCATCGAATAATCGCCTGAGAATGCCTCCACAGTAGCATAAGCGCCACAGGGTGCAATGGATTGAGTATCTTGCGCTTCACTAATAAGCTTGTCCTTGGCTGCGTCGATCTGAGTACTGAGCTTGGCCTTGGTAGAACCAATCTGAGTAGTGACCTCAATATTGGTTGCATCAATCTGCTCCCCCAGTTCCATTGCAGCTGCATTGATTCTCATCCCAACATTCTCGATGGTCCTTTGACGCCCGCTCCGTTCATTCCATACAAGACCGAGACCGCCGACCACAGTTGCCAAAACTCGTGGGTGTTTGCTCATGTACCCTAAACAGACGATATTTAGTTAGGGGCTGTTTGGCAGATCGACGTTTGAGTGGGTTAGTGTGTTTGGCTGTGCTCTGTTTCCAAACAGCAGTTTGCAAAGTTTGGAAACGGCAGTTTGGGAACATGCTTCTGTAGGTTAATATTCAGTTAATAAATGATATTTCAACATAAGTTCAGCATACTATCATCATATTAAATTCAGTTTACTGGAAATTAACCTCTTCAACTGATTACTAATTTTATCTTGTTCACCAAAACTCGCCTGAGGTGTTTGGCAACACAGACCACTCAAACTGCAGTTTGGGAAACTACTTAAACTGCGGTTTCAAAACTGCCGTTTGAGTGGGTTTACCACTCAAACGTCGACGTGCCAAACAGCCCCTTAATGTTCCAATAGCTGGTTAAATTCCACAGCTCCCGAAGGAATGCCTACTGCTAACAGCGGACCAAGACATCTTTGCACTTTTCTTGCATTAGTCAAAGACTTGACCTGTGTGCAAAAATTGGGGTCATAAGACATACCTTTAGGGCGGCTGTTCAAGTTCCTTCGCGGGTGGAAGCTTCTGGGGTGTATTGATAAATTTGGATGCGGTTTGCGTGGCGAAACTCGCGGGGGTTGTAGTGGAGATGGATTGAAAGCCAACTGGAATTCTGGTGGGTGTATTTATACAACCGGAAATGCCAAGGCTTTTTACCCGGCCGGTCCAATCTATGGTGAGGGAACTCTGTAGTCGGTGTACTTGGCCCAGAAAATATGGTCTGACTTCAATCGCCAAAGGATTCTCAACCACAAGTCCAATAACAATTATGGCTCCATTAGGTGATAGATTGGGTGATTATCTACACATTAATAGAGAGAAAATAGAAATATCTCAAGTTTTCATGGAGATATAGGGGTTTAAAATGTTCAAAACTTTGGTAGAAAAAAAGAGGAATGTCCTGGGTATTGTAGGATAGGTTAAGCACTATTAACTACCTTAATGAGAGCAGTTAATTGATATTTGCCAATATATTAACCTATGACAGCTAGTGTTGGCTTATTAACCTAATATTAATACACGAGAATGAATGTCTGCCTGTTCCGGCTACAGAGTTCCCTCACCATAACATAGTAGACTGCAAAGTTGCAGTACTCGGATACCAGTGTTGATCTGTGAACGAGATTTCGGAGGGGTGGGAACGAGGTTTATAGGCTATATGCACATGTATTGGTATATATGTTAAAAGAGAAGAAATTCCGTGAACACCTCAGAGATAATAATTGGCGGATTTTGATTTTCCAGCCTGCTGAATGGCTGCCCTGGAATATTTGGCTATTGAGCTTGTCGCCAATCACCGCCCCGGTGTTCATGGACCCTACCTCTGCCCCCTGTACTGGAAAAAGTTCACAAGCAGTCCCTTCATTCAGTCCAATTCACCTCCTAAAAAAGAATCCATCAAACATGATACTGATATCGCATAAGCTAGTAGCAGTCATTTGTACGCTAGGAGGTCAGAATAAGACAAAAACCAAGATTTTCCCGCCAAGTAACCCTTCCAGATTCCTTTTTTCTTTTAGTGTAGGGCTAATAGCTTGGAAGCCATGTCAATAGCAAATATTTGTAAAAATTCTGTAATATCTCGAAAGGATGGGTTAGAAGGTAAGGGGCACAGGAAACGGGGTTCGGCCGCCCAAACAGAGGTATGATATCATATTATAATACCTGACATACACACAGAAAGATCCCAACTCTTTCTGTGTTTTACCCGAATATTGTTCCTGATAATATTATTACAATCAAAAAAACATTTTCCTACAATGGCGACCGGCAGAACCACCTTCTCTCATGCGGCCTAAGGTCAAGTAGTGGGCATAGTTCCTTGAGAATTAGCCGTTGTGGAAGCTGTCAGGGAAGTAAGGAACCTTTTTGGCCCGCAGCATTTGAAGGATATGCTGTCATTGGTGGGGCATCATTATTCATGTACTACAGCGCAAGAGTTTAGACTTCGGATACTGGTATCACAATCACGACACATTCATTCAAAGCGGTTGAAGAAGCTGCTAAGCAGGGCACACGATTTGTCTATACTGTTGGGCGCTACTGGGAGTATAAATGCACTACCCATATTGGGGTGCAACTTGACTCCCAAGACAATCACTCAGTTCAGAGATATTTCCACAAACTGCGAGGACATGTCTTAGTTGGTGGCGTGCCGATAACGACCTTGTCTGATCTGCCAGTGGCCAAAAGGACGTGGCGTCAACCGGCAGAGGGAAAAGGATTTCATTAACCTTGAGTGCATGGCTCAGGCAATGACACAAGAGGGGATGGATTTCTCCGAGTTGGAGATGGAAGGCAGGGAGAGACTGGATGACATATTGGAGGAAATGGACCAGGAAGTGAGGGGGAGAGGGCTGGCTAGGATCATTAGAACTCTACAATGAGAAGGGCCAAATTTCGTTCCTAGTTGTTTTGTCGGTAATGGGAGCGTGTACTGCAAATAAATTATCCCCATCACTCATCCCTCATTTCCCCCCAAACTTATACTAACGAGAATATAAACAACGAAGAGGCCAAAAATAACTCTCTCCTGATTCTGCCAAAACTTCTTCCCACTCCACCTATCCATCTACCCCACGACCTCGACCCAGGCGGAAGCCATAAGGGCATTTATACAGCGAGAACAAATCAGACAATGAACGTTTTCCTAGGGGAATGAATTAAGGTGGAGGCCACAGAACCCCTTGTTTCCCTTCAAGGGCACCCGCATTCTAATCCCTTAGTACGGGAGCTAACCATGCTTTTTGCCTAACACGCCCATAAGTACATGTCGGAAGTATTACTTCAATGTGAGGTGTGGTGCAGATATGTTTGGCCAGTGGCCAGGCTACTTGGGATATGGGGTACGAGGAAGTCACTAGAGTCATATTGATGTATGTTGATACTGCGGATTGCTATAAAGTACCGCAGTCTCAGGCGCGTCTATGGGCGAGCAAGCAAGATAGAATCAATCTCTCTCTTTCTCTCATTGTTCAAGTCCCATTACTTTACACTGCATCTCCGGCCTCTTCTGCGCGACCTCCGACAGTACACACATCCACAACCCGAGTTGGTGTGGGTGAAACCAGTGTTCCCAACCGTCCGGGGCGGCCTAAGTGCAGGACGGCGGGCCCACAGGGGGAGACATTTTAGTTCACGGCAGGGGGGGTGGACGGCGGGGGACCACAAGTGAAAGCAGGGGATGGCCGGAGACGGTGGGGGACTAAGGGGGGCGGCTGGAGACTGTAAGGGTGATGTCTCATGATGCGAAAAGAATTCCTTTGGTGTATGATTTTAGCTTGGCTAATACAGGAGGTCCAAGCGCTGGGACTATAGTCCCCTATAGTCCGTCAGGTCCTCACCTTTCCGGGCGCAGTCCGTCCTAGCACCTGCAAAAAGACGGACTATGAGCCGTAGTTCTTCCCGTCCTCCCCCGAAGGCGGACGGACTCGACGGTTGGGAACACTGTATTCTGCAGGTTTGAAGCAAGTGAGGAAACAAAACGTCCCATGTGAGTACGAAACTAATCACTCATTAGAATTCGCTTAGGCTTAGATAAGGTGGGTGTGGCCTTACATGGGACAATCCTTGCCATGAACGATACCCTCAAAACACTCCCTCTGTCCTATAGCTGTCGCAAATTTCTTCACGCACTCAGGATTGGTGCAGACATAGCTTCAAGCACCCCGCCCCCACAGTTTATTGTGTTCTCTGTGAAAGAATTGGCCAGTTTAGCTAGAGGAACAGGGTTGAGAACGTCAACGAAACCCTTCCGGACAGGTTCCTCCTCCTAGAAGCCATTAGAGGCCTTCCGCGCGGGTTGTTTTAACTTGTTTAGCAAGGATACCTGCAACACATGGTGTGATATCAGTACTATAGGCAGAACTTTGGTGGGATTTCTCTCGCTGAGGGAAGTGCTTTCGTAGTTTGTGAGATTGCGAAATCCTAAAATGGAGAGCCTGCCTTAGCCTGGTGGGATTTGGTGATGAGAGATTCCAGAAATTGGGCTGAAAGAGCCATCTCTGCTGGTGCTGTACATTAGTGAGAGGCTGTTGGTCTAGACTTGTGGACCTAATTGTAGTATTAGCTGGCCAAATATTTTCCAAGAGTGGAAGCGAAGTATTGAAAACACTCTTTCTCTCGGGGGGGGCTCAAGCGCCCCAAGCATGAGAAGCCTCCGAGAGCACTGACCACAAACAACTTGCTCATGACCCTCCACCATATGCCCCTTTACCTCCCTCGCTCAAATTCGATCCCACACTTGCTACAATAGAGGCTTCTCAAGGGATCATTCTTGCACTTTTTCCCCAGAAGTGTATGGCCTAGGTATCCAGAATCGTGGCATCACCTTAGTCCCCGTAGCAAACCCCATTCACGTTTCAAGTCAGCTCGCTGGTAGTTGCGGGCTAGGCGCTATTTCTATTCACATACATAGTCAGTGTTCCCAAGCGTCCAGTCCGTCCGTCTTCGGGTCCGGACTGGACGGACGGCAGTACCTGAAAGAGCGCCCAGGACGGACGGGTATCTTGGCGTCCATCCAGACGACAGCCCGGGACGGACTGGCGGGGACTGCAGGTGTCTCAGGTGGCGCAATTTCCCGGATAACTCGGGGTGACGGGCGGGCCCTACAGGTAATTGGCGAGGATTGGAGAAGACGGGTGAGGACTGCAGATTAGAGTGAGGAGTGCGGGTACGATTCGGGAGTTACTGATTCGTAGAGGGCCATAGGGCCCTACAGTCACCCTCTTGAGCCCTAGTCTTTCCCAAAGGACGGACGCTTTTACCCTATAGTATTGAAGCGATTGAGAAGCTGTTAGCTGACTTGAAAAATAGAAAGAAGGGAAAGGGGAGGAAAGGAAGAACAGGACAGAAGGTGATTCTATAGTAGGAAAACTTTCAATGCTTGCATATCCTGCAAGGGCACAGTTAGGCTAATAGCACCAAGGGAGGGGATTTCTAGAAGGGGGGGCGGGGGACAGATTATTAAAATTTCAGAATTATCCTGACAAACGACCGCTTATTCTGGCTTCTTACTGGGGAAACGAGTTTTGAACGGTTTGGCAGCAGTCAGGAAGAATCTCATGATTTCTCATTCAGGAATAAATTAAAAACTAAAGCCCGCAGGCATATTCAAGGACCAACACCCTGCCCACAAAACCCCGAATCAGCCCGTAATCCCACCCCGCAACTTGAACCGTATTGCGGATATCAGCCGGCACTAATAACAGGAGTTACAATTAGTTGTATTCTAGCCAGCTAGAGTTACCATTATCACTTTTGGAAAATAACTTTAATGCTTACCGTGACCTTCTACGACCCTCCCTCGACCCCATTTCTGCCAACGGCGGTGACCCCCTTAACGGAGTCACAATTTGCTCCACCAGAAGCCACACAGATCTCCAGATCATCCATCAATTTCGGTATCGAGGAGCGCTTGCCTAGTGTTCTTAGTCGTCTAGTCCGTCCGTCTTCGGAGTAGGACGGGACGGACTACGGCTCATAGTCCGTCTTTTTTGGGGCGCTAGGACGGACTACGCCCGGGAAGGTTAGGACCGAACGGACTATAGGGGACTGTAGTCCAGCACTTGGACCTCCGGTACTAGCCGAAGTTGAAATAATGCACCTCCGAACCAATCATATAGCGTCATGAGACATAATTCGTGCAGTCCTCCGCCGTCCCCCGTCGTCCTCAACCGTCCCCGGCCGTCCTCACCTGTCCCCGGCCGTCCTCACCTGTCCCCGGCCGTCCTCACCTGTCCCCGGCCGCCCCCTGCCGTCCATCCCCCTGCCCTGCACTAACATGTCTCACCCTGTAGGGCCCGCCGTCCTGCCTAAAGACGGCGGTCCTGCCCTTAAAGCGCCCCGGACGGACTATAGCTAGCCGTCCCGTCCCGTCTGGGGCTCTTGGCAGTCCCCCGCGGGGCCCCGCTGGGCCCCCGGACCGCTGAGAACGCTGCGCTTGCCGGAGAACGCTTTCATAGTAGCATAAGCGCTACCAACTGCAATGCTGAGCTTGGCCTTAGTTGCATCAATCTGAGTAGTGAGATCGGTCTTGGTAGAGACAATCTGAGTAGTGAGATCGGTCTTGATAGAGCCAATCTGACGAGTGAGATCAGCCTTGGATGCCTTGATCTTTTGTCCCAATTCCGTTTTTACTGCATCAATCCTTCTCCCAAAATCATTCATGGAGTTTTGACGCCCACTCCGCTCATTCCATAGGAGGCCTAGACCGACAACAGTCGTTGCCAACGCTTCGGGGTGTTTGCTCATGTACTCTAAACAGATGATATTTGTTAATGTTCTAATAGTAGGTTAATTTTCAGAGCTCCAGAGAGGCCTACGGGTAATAGCAGACCAAGACATCGTTAGACTTTTACTGTGTTAGTCGAGTACTTGACCTCTGTGCAAAAGCGGGAGTGATAAGACATACCTTTAGGGTGGTTGTTTCTCTGTCGGTAGATACTTGAGGCTTGTATTGATAAAATTGGATGAAGAAGCTTGCGTGGCTAACTTGAGAGGGTTGTACGATGGTGGGGGTGGATCGAAAGCCAACTAGAATTCAGGAGGGTGCATTCATACAACCTGAACCGCCAAGGCTTTTTACCCGGCGGTAGGTACAATCTTGCATAGGCAGGGAAACCGGTGTACTTGGAAAGCACAAGTTGTGTTCCCACTCATCCCAACCGCCCCCCAAAAATGCTCCCATCCACCACGACACCGATACCGCACAAGGTAGGAAAAGTCGTTTGTGAGCTAGGAGGTCTGGATAGGACCCAAACCAGATCTTCCCACAAAGTGCCGCTTCCAGATTCATTTCCCTACCCGACTTTTGTCTCCTCCAGCATGATCAAAAAGGATTTTCTTACAATGGAGACCCGTAGAAGCACCTTCTCTCACCTGGCCCAAGGACAAGTAGTGGGCCTAGTTCCCGTACAATTTTTCAAAGTGTTTGAAGAAGCCGCTAAACAGGACATACGATTTACCTGCACTGTTGGTTATTATTGGGAGTATAAATCCTTCATGGATATTCTGGTGCAACTCGATTTCATAGACAAGCATGGAGTCGGTAGATGTCTTCACAAGCTGTCAGGATATACCTTGGCCGATGGTGTACCGATGGCAACCTTTTCTGATTTGCCAGTGGTGAAAAGATAGCATGGGTGAACTGGGAGAAGAAAAAGGATTCCCTTGGCCTTGAGCATACGGTTTAGGCAATGACATGAAAGAGGATCAATTTCTGTGAGTTGGAGGAGGGCCGAAGCGAGAGGCTGGATGACATATTGGAGGAAATGGATGAGGGGCAGAAAGCTGGCTATGGTCATTAGAATCTACAACCAATTTTTCAAAGCCAAACGAATACATTTAAATAATAACCAATATGAGAGTATGAAAAACTGATGAGTACAGAGAAATAGGAAAACCAAAAGCCATCTTCGATGTGTCCACTGTCGGAGGCGGTGGGGGATGCCGCTGCCCTTGTCGCTTGAGATCGTTGGCACCGATAGATCCCTAGGTGACAATGAGGGCGCAGTAAGAGAGTTGGGTGTGGTGGGCGGGTAACGAAAAACGCGAGCTGTAGCGAGCTTGGAGACGAGAATGCGAGTTGTAGCGAGCATCGAGGTTCTCCACCCCTGGGAGTCGGTGGTTCTATATGTGGTGGTTGCTCTCTGGTCCGTGCATCGTGAGCTATGACCTCTGAACAACCAGGCGAAAACTTCCTCCAAAGACCTCCATACAGTTCCCCGTAGCTTTGCCCAATTGGCAATGGGTTGTTCCAACCCGACATTGATCAGGGCTAAATTTCGTTCCTACTTATTTTGTCGGTAATGGCTATTCCAGAAGAGGTGCCTATTCTTGGCGCGGAGACACGAAGTAAGCTGTCCACTGAACTGTGAACCCTCACTTACATAAGCTCAGCAAACACTTGCATAAGCTCAGGAAAAACAAGCACCATGTGAGACGAGCAGAATGGGGACATTTAAAATATAGCGATGCGGATACCCTTCTTGTCGGGCGCTCGCAATGGGCAGGGGGAGTGGTGAAAATACTCCTCAGACTAAGCGGTGGATGCCGATAATTTGTATAAGGTTGAAAGTGGTGACGTAGGAGGGGGGTCAACGAACAGGCGGCTCAGTGAACACTCCAGATGTACTGCCCTATGCCGGATGAGCTCGCTTACCTCGGGATTGTAATGCTGCCGGGACGGGCAAGGATGGACCTGTCGTTCCCGCTTTGCTTTTAGAGTTAAAATTAATGAAATACCGGTATTAAAGAATATTATACTAAAAGTGAGTTAGTCATCGTTAACCCAGTCGACGATTTTGCTTGGTCTCTTGGCTGAGCCCGGTGCCCGTTGACCACCCTCCCAGTCTACATACACATAGGCAACATCACTCACCCTGTGTTCAGGGTGTCTTAAGTTTGTTCGAGAGTGCTTCTGCGGGGGTTTCAGGCTCTTTCTACAAAAAAAATATGTGCGATGCAGCGGCATTTACCTCGCCTGAGACTTCGAGCTAAAAGTGCTGGTTAGCTGGCGCACCGAGGGGGCCACCGACTGGGGCATGAAAATGAATGACGAGTTATGGCCTATTCGAGTACAGTACTCGGCTGCCAAGATTAGTAGGTGGATATGGTTTTGGAGGGGAGGGGATGGGGTTTGTAGGCTATGTGCACATGCAGTTGTATCATATTAAAAGAGAAGAAATTCAGTGAACGCTTGAAGATAATAATTGGCCAAATCCAATTTTCCACGGTGCCAGGGTTAACCGGTTAAGCTCGAATATTTACAGTAGTTATCGAACTTGTTGCCAATCACTCCACCAGTGTCCACGGACTTTATCGCTGCGAGTATGAATGCTTAAACGTGAGCTCTGGGGTTCGTCGACGAGCTGATTCGAGCTCTATTTGCGTCTGGGTTTGTGCCATGGGGACCTTGGACCCTCCCATTCGCCTATGGCAATATAGCCTCCAAAGGAGCTATTGGGGTATCTAAAAAGGCATCACAAAGTATGATATCTCACCATTTTAGCTTAGGTATTGTACAAAATCAAGTCGAGGTCTGCCTTGGCAAGTGGGGGTAAGCTAGTAGTACAAGGCTTCCTTTTCCGCCTTGGTTCTGAGGCGGGCGGGCCGGTACCGGTACTTTACAGTACAGTACCGCCACCTCAGGGCTAGCAGTTTCCCCTCATTTTTGAATTATAAATCCCCACTGAGCCATCTGTCACACCAATTGCGCGCACATAGATACCGGCATGTCCCACTAATGCGAAGCTTGCGGCCTACATCCTGCGTACCACAAATGAGCTACTCGAGTACTGTACCGATACCTCATGGCTGGGGAATCTAGTGGCTTCGGTTGCCTAATGCTAGTTTCCAGGTTTAAGGCTGACCGATCAGCGGGCTTGTGTGACAAAGGCCTGACCCTCTCGATTAGAACATAGTCGTGCGTGAGGGGTACTCGTGTAACATGAATATATTCAATCATGAATAGTTATCCCGATGTCCCCTCAAAAGGTGATGGGCTCAGTTCCATGATAACCTGCCATCCTGCATACCCACACCAAAGTCGTATTTCTTATGATGTTTCAGTCATTGGACCACGCGTACGGTACCCCTACCGCCACTGTCATTCCAATGATAGAACTTCGGAGTGACACAAAAATCGTGTTGGTGAGTCTGTAGTGGAAACTATTATAAGAACCCAAGTGCCCACTGATTCTATCCAGCACCACCTAAACACAGGGCTCGCCCCATGAATCACTGCTAGTCAGTATCTCCATACGTATCCAGCCGGAAGACTAGTTTTACTGACAAACAGGAGCAGAAATTGGTTTCCGAATCACTTCGACTCAGCCCCATTTCAGAATGCCCTTGCGGTGCTGCCTCTTCTTCAATTTATCCGTTGTCCTCTTGTGTTGTCTGACTTTCGTCCTCTCCGCCAAGGATACTGCCGGTAATCTGACAACACCAGGGCGCAGCCCCCTTGAGGGCTCGGACCACGAGACTCCCCTCTCCTTCAACGATGGTGCTTGCAATAAGACAATAGTAGAACTTGACCCCCAAGATCCTGCTCGTTATTTCCAAAAAGACGCTTTCGGGAACAAAATTCCAGACAATCGCACTCGTATACCTCTTAGCCAATGCTATGTGCTGTGCGGCCTTGGGTACGACAGATATTCTAACACGGACATACTAAAAAGGGTAGCATTATGGCTTGTACCCGTCTTCGTGCTAGTCGGGAATTTTCAATTCCCACCCCTAGGACCTCTCAATAGCTTCTTCGTCGCGGCCCACCTGTTCGGGGACCCCATACACACAATGTACAGTCTTCTAGTCAAAATTGAGGTTTCACGAAGGATCCATGAGCTCTGGGTTAATTCTTCGCCGCCGATTATGGAGGGGGAACTCTACGGGGACGAGAACGAGCGGAATAGAGCACTCCGAGATATTGCTGCGGTCAATGTGCTCTTCGATGAATGGAACTATAGTGCTATTCGCGTGTATCCTCAACTGAGATGGCTATTTGACCGACTAGAGGGCGAAAGAAGGAAAAACTTTATCGCTGCTTGCAGGGAGGCTGCCCATAAGCTGTCCGATTCCCGGGTGAACGATTCTCTTCGAACCTGGCTAGCGGTAGGCGGATATGTCGTCGGTGTCGCTAGCGCGTTTCTGAAAACACTTGAAACCGGAGCATCCAATCGCACAGCCCATACAATAGCATTTGCTGTCCTTTACTCATGGCTTATTCCAGCGGTAGTGATGAGCGCCAGTGTTGGTGGATTCGCTAGCACACGAACCGGAAGGCGTGTGATAAGGGAAATGAAAGACGAGCTGGAGGACGACTGGATGATTCCAGACCCAGCTGACGTCTTCTACCTTTCAATCGCTAGACCTCCGCTCCCGAACCGCCTTAGACTCAAGAAAGTTACAACATTGGAAGAGTCATTCAGATTCTTCGGAAGCTACAGTTTCCGCCATGACACAAGTCTGGAATTCCCAGGCCCAAGCAGACTGGAAACAGGGCCAACGCACTCCTGGATCAGATCAAATTGTTCCCTCCTACTCTTATCCTGCATCCCCATTATCACCGCAACCCTGTCAGCTCTCTGCTTAAGCTGGATGCATCCACCCGTAGGGCTAGGCTGTCGTTCACTGACGCAAATCATCTTCTGCATAACCTGGCTCCTAAGCGCACTCTTCACAAAACTCGCAGGCGGGTTGTTCTCCGGGAAATACTACTTCCGCCTGATCATCGCGAAGGACCTACTCCTCGCGGTAATGCAAATCGGCTTCATACTGGCCGCTTTCGTAGGGTTCTACAATAGCTGCTTCTGCTGGTCAAACTACCTCTCCCGGGTCAATCCTGCCTTCATTGAAGTGGTCCAACCAAAAGCGCTGGCAGATATGGTACGGATAAAGTGGCCAGTCATTGTCATCGCGGGATTGTCGGTGCAGGGACTAGTGCTATTAATGATGTACCTCCGCTCGGGCGAAGGGCTGAAGATATTCGAGAGGAGTGAGGCCGAGCAGGCGCAGATATTTGGGGAGTTAATGTGGCATGAGAAGAAGATTACGAGAAAATGCAGTGTTGCCAGTTCAGAATGCATAGATAACAGGGGGAGCAGGAAGGAGAGTGTTGGTGGGGCGGGTAATGGGAAATTGTTTTTGGCGCCGGTATTGATGAAGTTGGGGGCGTTGGCGCAGTAGTTTTGTGTGGTATCATAGTTGCTTGGGCAAGACGGATGGACGAATTTCGGAGTTTTTGATTTTTATAAGGGATTTTCGGCTACTGTATGTCTACTTTATCATTAAATTTACCATTACTCGAGTATTTACTACTAACCATCGCTCAACTCTTTAACCCAAAAACACGTGGAAAATTACTTCTTGGCTAGCGTGATAATAATAATATTATTGCATAATAATAATATCCCAGTGCCGGTACCGTGGTACGAATGTCATACCCCCTGCTGCTCCTGCGCCACGAGATCTTGTCCTTAAGTGAGGCGATCTCAATTTCTAAAAGCTAAAATTTACCGAGTGTAACCACACAAAGGGAAAATCTTGGTTCTTCCCCTCAAAAAAGCGGGCAATGGCCGGGCAACCCTCCTTACAGACCCTTACTGCCACAATAGCTCCACGATATATTATATGATACGAACAGATATTATTAAAAGTTGTTCAAAATGGGGAACGGCAAAGCGAGGATGACGTAGGTATGACTTGCAAGCCGAGTTGCGGATTGTCGGGGGGAGAGAGTGTGTGTGGATGTAGGTTGGTGCCGGAAAATTATCAGGGGAGGACGGGTTGGATTTCATCCCCCATAGATTATAGGCTTCCTCTCCAGCATACTTCCTCGACATGCTGGATCTCTCATCGCATTTTGATGTGGTAAGTTCTGGTTTGTCGTATATTTTGCCGGTGTTCCGCCAATTCTCCTCCGAGACGAAGACAGTATGGCCGAGGGTATGGTTGGGAGCATTGTCAAGGGTAGTATGTCTTGCCCAGGTAGATGTGCTATTCGGGCATCGACAGCCTCAAGGAGTCCTTAGAATGATATATTAATAATCAGAAACTGCCCGTGCTAAATTAGGCCAATGCAATCGGGGGATCACAATATCTAGAAAGAGAGCATAATATAGGTCATCTTAAAACAACACTTATTGTGCCATGTGGTGGGCAAGGTACTCTCATGGCCATACAGTACTCCAGAGCCAGATTCTTTGAGAAAGAAAGATCATTTCTTATTATGGTGCGGCCTCTCGCCGCAACCTTGGCACGAGTAGAGGGATTTCCGAGCAAGGAAGTTGTTTATTTCTAACATGTTGCAACTGCGAGCCACGGCAACCGTTTACAGTTCACGGCACAAATCTCGCTTGAGACAGGGTACGATACCGGGTTGGTGATAAAAATTGTGAGGAGAACGACATATCGCAAGAGTAGAAAAAGACCGTCTGTGGATGCAACCCACAGCCCTGTGATTTTGTGGATCTACCCCAACTCATCTCGCCCTCGCAGCGTACATTTATGGTCATTGATGCCCTCGGTGGGTACAAGGCTCTGCAGTGGTTCCGGCTTTTCGATTAGGTGAAAGAAATCCCCGAAAACCCACCGGGCACCTAAATATTCATTACCGGAAAGCATCATATTCGCACTGAGATTGGGAGGCGCTAGCGAGAAAAAAATGCATATGCAGGCTCTACCAGAGATGATACTGTCCAATTCCTTCGTGTCAGCCTGGGCTAAGGCTAGGGACCGGATGCCATGAATAAGGGTCTAGGGGCAGACCTTCCGGAGATGATTCTCCGAAGAATAGCGAAAATGTCGGTAGCGCGTCTATGATGCTAAGGATCCCGTCCCAATTTTTTAACCAATAGATATACTTAGGCTTCTGCTCGTTTCTCTAAATATGAAAGCAACCCCACAAGAATCCACAATATATCGCAGACAAGAGACTCAGAAAAATGGCAGATGGATCGAGGTTTGAGGATATCCAAGGTGCGATGATGGAACGGATAAACGCACAGCCTGGGATAGGCTCCATGGATCTCAAATCCCGGAAACATGCCTTCGATAGCGACGTTAGTGACCTGTTGTCGGGAGATTACCAATGTGTAAGGAAGCATCGACTGTATGACTAATCCTCTTTACTCTGAGAGTGTTTTTTGCCCGTCCAGATATTTCCAGTAGACCTCACTCTGCAAAGGCAGAGGTATGTTTGGCATATCTAAATTGCAAACAGGTCAAAGTCCTTTCAGCCTACCCCGATGACTACAGCGATGGCGAGCCCTTTCTAAATTATTGTTCGCTATTCTGGGGCATCAAAAAAGCATGGGGGAGTGGTTTGTTGTGGGGAAATTGCTGTCCAATCGTTTCTAGTCGGCCAAGTTGGATCACTAATATGATATTCCTTAGCCTGTTTTCAAGCACCGGTTTTCTTCCACTTCCCAACTCTAAAAGGTTTACATAGTGGTTTATCCTCAGCTAGAGGGAGGTCAAGTCCTTTCATTGGCTGGGTCAGCCTTCAGCCAGTGTGCCTATTTCTTTGGTGGGTGATATTCGAACTAATCAGGATAGAGATCTTGTCTGTCATAGGGCTAAAACTTAACGAAATTCGGTACAGATGAAGAGATATGTCTACGGATACCTCTGTTAAAGACCGTAGACTTGGCGGGAAATGAAAATTTACATTTATGTACAGCATCTGTACCCGACATAGAACCCATTTAGTGATATTTATGTCCTGCCATTATTCTCCAGCGTACCACCTAAGTCACATGGACGCTTCCCTCACCACTCCCCGCCATCCCCCCGACGGTTCTCCCCCGCCATTCTCCATTCGCTTTCGAAGATAATTTTCTTTCATGCGCTTCCTTGCCAAATCAGGTCTTGGGACTACCGCCCTCGCAGCGTCATCTGAGATAGTCCCCGCAATGATACCCCTACGCAACTCCAGAACCCTCAGCTTGTCCGGCCTCTTATATTGCTTCAAGAAGAAATCTATGAAAAATTGATCTCCGGGTGATATCATTTCTCTGAGCTCCGGCCGGCTCTCGAGAAGGTACACCATGATCGCATAGTGGTATCTGACGAATAGTGGGTTATCTCTAACGGATACTAGCGCGTCAAGTGTCTTAATTAGAGCTATGCGCCAGATCTCCGCTTTTAGTAACCATAACTCATGCAGCCTACAACACCTGGCACCTGGCAATTTAAAAAGTCTCCGGACGCTTTTGTGCCATGATAGGTATTGATAAGTGCAGGGCGTTCGGAGACTTTTCAAATTGCCAAGTAGAGTTGGGGAATGTGGATTACCTTCAAGATAGGCCAGGAAAGACGGGTACCGATAGAGACCAGAGGAGTGGAAGAAGGTTGTATCTGGATTGATGTCGAGGTGCCAGCAGCTGGCAGGATAGAGCATCACAGTGTATGAGGAGGGCGGATACTGCAGTCGATGAGCGACCTAGCCCCCAGGTCCGCCAGGGACTGGCATGGAAGCCAGCCGCATTTCCAACTATGCAGACTTTTATCCCAGCTCTTTCGAGGATAGCAGCAGGAAGGAGAGACATATCAGCTGTGGGTTGGGATTCGGTGCTAATATCATAGGTAAAAACATTTTCGATGAGTGGTGAGAACCGAGAGTGGGAGGTGTTGTGGCTGAAACGGGAGCTTAAACCTCTAATCATATCGTAGGTAGAGGACTTAATAAGGCATCTGGCCTGATTACCAATCACCTGTCTTGGCAGTCTACGAACTGCATTAGAAATTAGTTTCCAATAGAGACTTTGCGATTTCGCATCCAGAGTCAAATCCTAGCAATCTGGTTGGCCCCATGGCCCGTAACCGTATTCGCCCCTGGAGTCTCTTCGCAAAGTCTCTAATCGCCTCGGCTCAATGCCCCCAAAGTGCCATCTCTTCTTCATTACATCGACCATCCTCTCGCGCTGTCTGACGTCCGTGCGCTCAGACAAGGATACTGCCTGGAATCTTACAATACCGAGACACGGCCCTCGAGGGCCTGACCCGCGAGACTCCCCACTCCTTCAACGATAATACTTGCAATAGGACGATAGTGGGGTTTTACCCACTCAATCCCGCGCGCTATTCCGAAAAGAGTGCTTTCAGAAACAGAATTCTGGGCAATCGCACTCGTATACCTCATAGTGGGCGCTGTGTGATATGCGGCTTTAGGGGTAACCAATATTCTCACGCAGATCTTATAAAGAGGATAGCAGTATGGCTTGTGCCCATCTTCATGTTAGTTGGGCATTTTCAATCCCCATCCCCGGACCTCTTAATAGCTTCTGCATCCCAATCCACCTGTTTGGTGACCCCGTACACAGGATGTATAGTCTGCTCGTCAAACTTGAGGTTTCCCGAAGGAACCTTACACACATGTGATGAAGCCAACACAACACCAGGTGATAAGGATCTACTCCCATTGCCTATGATGTTTCCGTGATCTTCATTTTTTCCTCATAGTGTTTTATCCATCTATTGGCTGGCAGGTTGTTGACCAATTTTTTTGGTAAGGCCTTTAAGCGGTTGTTGGAATAGAGTCCTTTTTTTGCCGGGAGAGGCCGGGTGGATGTAGCATGGCCACTCCTTGCCCAATGCGATTTAGATATTAGTTCTTTCTATTTCAAGTGGGTTTAGCTTCACTTGTTTTACCTCGTCTATATGGACTTAGCAGTTATACCGGATAACTTGTCCTATACTCGAGTACCATAGAGAACACATCTCTACATGACCCACTAGTGACATCCCAACTCGGTATCCATGTGCAAAAAGAATCCGATATGGTCACCCACCGCAACTGGATCCCGAGAAGCCACATTTTCCAACACACTATCCAAGGCCTCACCCGAGTGATGTTTCATGACTGGATATCTGGCTCTCCATATTTCGACAAAGTCGATCAAATGGAACGACTTAACTCGATGGGTATCTCGAAGTTTAGATTTGAGGGTATTCCTTCTGCTCTAGAACAGATCCTAGGGGTTTATCTACACCCCTAATTCAGCTACCACCTGTAACTCCAGCCTCTCCCGGGCATGCAGCCCTCTCGGAATCTCTCTCATTACGTTCGCCCCCCGAAGCAAGCCATACCCAAAGGCTAGCTCTCTGGCTCCTCTCGAGTTTGCAAGTACAGACAGTGGAAAATACCAACCGAGGACCTTATTCGAGACATGACGCGGATTTACTTGAATGCCGCAAGCCGGATCCAGGGCTTTACCACCTATACCGTCTATCATTATCAGGCACAACCACGTTAAAAACATCCCATGAGAAATGATCAACATAACCTCGAGATAGTAAATTATATTGTGAATCACCGGCACTTTGTGATATGATTGATAGCATGACCTTGAAGCGTCAGGAACAACCACAGAATCTCTGGAGTTCATAACTTCTCGTATAAAGGACAAACAAGAACAATGTGAAAAAACGGAGAACGAAGTAGGAGTTGGGTGTGCATTGGAGAAGTCAGGGTGAAGGGAAGGGAAGGGAAGGAGATGAGTTAGGAATGGAGGAGAGGTGAAGCGGAGGAAATTAAGGGAATGAAAGCCAAGAGGTCAGGGGAGGTTGGACAGAGAGAGAAGAGACACGGCCGGTATTATCGTGGGGAAAGAGGCCGAGGAATGAGGATGTTTGAATGTGAAAGTTTTCCGAGTCATGTATTTAAGGATGCTTGTTTCCCTCCTGAGTGCGAAGCTATAATCAAGATTAAAACATCCTCCTCAGAGATCAAGTTCCCTTCTACGCAGATAGTCTTTAGTTTTACCTTGAATTATCGAGATCCCACATCTAGGCTTGAGTGGTTGTCTAGTCCTTATCAGCTAGACAGCACCATTTCTTTTGTATCACAACTAGTCAGGTGAGCCAGTGTGGGATATAATTACAGCGGAACCCCATTCCCGTTCCGGGCTCTAAAGGCGCCTGAGGGGATGGTAGAAAAGAATACCGGCAGGGCTGGAGGAGGCTTACGAGACACCCCCTCGTGCAAATAACAGTCGTTCCTTCCTTTTCGGAGTTCGTTGCTCATCTGAAGTGCCCTTGGGCATCATTATTTCTACTCCTAGGGAACCCTATAAGATAGGAATGCCCACACGTTTCTGTACCCTCCTAAGCCTCCTTAGAGGTCTGCTTCTGTAATCGGGCGAGGATTTACGAGTTTCTGTTCACAGAGCACTGCAGAGTTTAATCAGTGAGAGGGAGGGCGGAGGCGCTGTAGGAGAGCTAAGGACTATGGAGGAAGAGATGAGTGATATTTCATGATTTAAGTTTTGCCTATCTCTACTCCAAAATCTGGTCAAATAGATAGAATGAACCGCCCGGGCAGGAGTCTTGGGGGTTTATCTTCTTCCATATCAATGACAAGTTTAGGGGCGTTCAGAAATCCAGGGCAGAATTACTGGGCTAGTAGCGATACCCCTAACTCGGAAGGATGGTGAAGCACCCACCGATGTGGGGGGCCAGAGTTGGATGGGTTTACTAGCGATGGGTAAATAAAGTGGTGTACCATTGTGAGGAATACAGTTTAGTGGCACAATCTAAAGGAAATCGGGGGGCGCGCAAAGCCCGGAGGATAACCGCCACAGCTCGAGGAATATCGGGCGCCGGGGCCCACAGTCTACCCGTGCCTGAGGTGGGGTGTCTGCTCACCTGAAAAATGACTGACAATTGCTTATAGTCCGCGCCGCCCTACCTCCAAGACTGACGGACGGGCCGTTGGTAACACTGGCGGGGGGGGGGGGGGTGGGTATGTCTAATAAAAGGTCCGGGGACTAGTTTGCGGCTTTCCTATTATACTTAATATCCTCAAGCTGTGAATTCTGGCCTGCTCCTTTTTCTTTTCCCTCCACATTGTCTTACCCTCCCCCTTTACCCCCCCACCCCGTGAGTGGGATAAACCGTCAATAGGGTGTTTTTTTAGATAGAGGGAAGGAAGGGTACGATAGCGCAAGGATTCTCGGGGCTATTGTAAGCAACTTTACCAAGGCCGCGCTATGCCTATGATAAGGAACGGATTGCCACCATGAGATAGATTAATGGATAGTACAATATCAGACTTGGCTAGTACCCGCTCGCTACCCCTGCTATATGGGCAAGCATGGAGTTCGGGGCTAGCTAGCAGGTTTTTCATGTCACTCATTAGTCTCAGTAGCCTAGCGGCCAATTTTGTGGCATGGCACATAGGAACGAAAAAAACCCCACTGAGGGGATATTGACGGTATAATAATCGCAGTAACAGATGTTTGTAGTATTAGAAACGTTGACCAGCCCAGATGTCATGGAGCACACATACTATGGAGGAGCACAGAAGTGTGGACGTGCGTGGGCATGATGGGGCATGACAGGATGTATAGAGCTATATTATACATGTAGAAGCTTTCTCTTCTTGAGTAGCCATTAGCTAGCCCTCCACGCGCGCCTCCATATCTCCTCCCGTCTACACCTCTAAGCGATCCTACCACTTCCGTCACATATTCCATAGCAGATATTCAGAATTCGAAGGCCCTCACGGTAGGATTAGCGTTGCCGCCGTCAAATATCCAACACTCAAACTGTGCGCCACAAGAGATTAACAGGAAAGAATATCTTTGGACGGCATGCGGAAAGGATAGTCAGCAATAGCAGAGCTCTATCCTAATCACTACGAGTATTAGGGGAGAACAAGAGGGGCCACAAAAATCACCTGACTGTAAGGTTCCATCTCCTAGTGGATTAGAGGAGGGGGTAGATTAGGGTCTTTCTTCCCCTTTTCCCCTTTTGGTACGATATGGTATTGCCGGTAGATTGGTTCGGATTGACTTGGCGTTAATACTGATGGATGGTATACCAAATACTAATCTCGACTATGCATTTACCTTTTTTCCGTTGTCGTTGTTGTCGTGATGATGGCGGGGTTGGTGGAGTGCACTTGTCATGACCGAAGATTTCCAGGTAAGTTATGCTTGGTGTGCGGTTAATTTCGTCAAGGCACAATCTCATTCCTATGATACCTATCTATCTATCTATCTATCTACCACCTATCTCCCTCGCGCTGGTCTTGATATCTCAACTTTCCGACCCACAGGACACTTGTGTATATACCATAGGTTATCAATGTCGGTAGTGGCATTGTAGGACGAAGTGGGAAATGGATATCCGATAGGGCAGAGAGGCACAAGCGGTGGAACACCCGGCTAAGACTAATCGTACTCCACTTCATCCTACGAAAGCGTATGATACCGGACCTGGAATGAATTCGTTCAATACCGGGAGAGCTGCGCGTGGGGTTCTTTTTTGCAAAATATAGCCCTGAATCGAGTTGTCCTATGCGGTACTATACTTGGCTATTTTTCATGTGGGTTCGGGGGGGGGGGATGTCTCAGTGGGTGTGGGAAGCAAGATCAGGCAAGTCAACCCAGAGGTGGAGTTTATTTTACCTTCCCATCCGCTGGTTCCTCTACATTTTTCTTTCTCTCTCCCTTTTTATTACAAATCTGAGCTATAGACACATGGTTGGACAAGTAGGCAAGCAAGGGGTGATCGGTGTGGTATTGGGAGCGTCGCTATCGTAGTAGAATCGGGACAAAGAGCTTCTAGGCACTGTTGCATGTACTCTACCGTACTGGCATGCCTTGTAACGTGCTGCATCGTCTATGTATTAGCTGTACGGGTAAAGCACGCTAGGCTGGCGTGGACGCGAGCCCAGGTGGTAAATCATGAACATTTCCAGAGTTAAGGTCCCGCTCGAGTCCACCAGAGCGCAAGTATACGTTTAGCAGAACAAACAAAAAATGGGAAGGGGCAGGTGGAGAACGAGTTCTGCAGACTTCCACGAGCTGAAGCGGAGTTAGGCTTTTGAGCCTCCACCGCTAGGGTAACTTCTATCCTTTCTTCAAAGGCGGAATAAGAGGGAATTGAGTTTAGACTTTCTTTTTGTTGATGTTGCCGCTGCCGCTTTTGAGATCCTGTGGGATGAGTGGGCTGGATGTTGTGTTATGGGGGTTTCTTTAATCCCTTATCATTCCGGCAACTATTTGTGTGATGGTCTATTTTCACTAATTGTTAACGGCAGTGAGATGGGCTAATAGAGATTTGTGGGGGTATCGGGGAAAGGGGAGGTAAGCTTTGTGTAATCCCGAGTTGTCTCACTTTTATCTGCTGTATACGTTTCTTCTTCTTTCTTATTCCTATTTTCTAGACTCTAGAATCTGGTAAGGTAGGGTAGGATAGAGGGATGCAAGGAGAACTAGCTAGTGATCGCTAGGAGGAGGGAGAAGGGGAGGGGGAGGAATGTTTCTCCGAGACATGCTACGAGCAGAAATATTTCCGAGATTCACGATAATAGATTTTGCGAAGGCATCTTCGGAGGGATCATAGAGCTTATCTTTCGCTTAACTTGTGCGCTTTGGCGGCCGGCGGGTCCGCCCCCGCTCTACAGGGCAATCATATATCGTGAAGCGAGCCCACCGAACTAGAGTGAAAGGGAATCCAAATTGGGTAGGCTGTAGGGGGAACACCCGGTAATCTAAGGGAGGTAAAAAAAGCACTACTGTAGTAGTGTATAACAGACTCTACTTGAACAGCACACATCACTGTGGCGTAAACCGGTGGCTGGTCCTGAGGATAATGCAAGTACCGGAGTAGCAGAAGCTAGATGAACCACTAAGGAATTTCTACCCTCAAATTCAAAATGAGGACTCAGAGCGTAGAAAATATCCCATCTGATTCGAACAGTGCGACAAGCGGATAAGACGAGTCCGGGTCGGCAAGAGCCTTTATTAACAATTTCAATGACACGAGACACGAGGTGGTTTATTTCTATTTTCGGGACCAAGCGAAATGATGGACCACCGTGGGAGAGGTTACAGCAGTAGCGAACACATGCAGGAGCAAATGAACTAGGGCTGGATGGGTGAATTTGAGGGGGATGAAGAGGAATAGAGTGTGAACTCACAATTGCCGCAACGCAAAAAGAAGCACAGGGTCACAAGGAAGAATAAATAAAGAATATATGGTATAAAAAGAGATCTCGGAAGCCACATGTAGGGCAGTTCAGGGTCCCGTCACAACCACATCTTGCCGTGTTCTAGTGGTTCTCGTCTTGGTATCACTGGATTGTGTAACTAGAGGTGTGGCTTTAATCATGTATGACAGTGTTATAGAGTGGAGCACTGTAGAGTACGGTACAGTTGCTGTGCTGCTTTGCCCTCCGGACCTCGGTGTATGATAGTAGTTGTTTTTTCACTTTCAACCTTCTTTCTCAATGACACCAGCGTCACTATTAGAAAGGCTTCTCGAGAAGCACGGTTTGTTGGTTGATGCTGTATCAGTCCCGTACTGTATGAGTATTGCATACAAAGTTACAAGCAGGAAACTTCGCCTCTATCCGCCTCCGGGGCAATGATGGCACTGTACCTGTAGCTAGGAAGGAGGGAACCCTTAGATCCAGCACGATCACAAGGCACGAACTGATCCTAACTGCACATGAGTGGGTTACAATGTACCTTTTATGGCAGCAACTGACAAAACACCCGCCCCCTGTAAGCGGTAACCCATCGAAGAAGAAAGAAGTAAATAGGGAGGTGGTACAGTACAAAGTCGTTCCAGTCTGCTTATGATTCCACCACCCGGATGCGCACAGCAACCATGGTATTATCACCACCCAACGTGCCATAAGGCACGCTTTTGACTGCATACTACCGTACCGCTCTCGAGCGCAGTACACGTGCTCCCCAAAACTGTGACAATTGAGCCCGCCAAATTACCCAAAACGCTCAGGCAGACAGCCTGTCACGAATGCGAGAAACAGCTGGAGTATGATGCCGGTATGCTCCTTCCCGACATCTTTACATTGCTTTCTCTTTCTTCTCCGCAAGCTTAATCCTCCCGCAGTGAAGCAATTGCATACTACATAGTACCGGCATCCCCCTCCCCCTCCCCCGCTCATCGCCCTAGGGTGAAGTAAATAATAATACTGCCTTTTATCTCCCTACTGTTTTCATCCATCCAACCTCCCACTCGCCCACCCCTCCACCTAGCAAACTCACCAAGAGGGAACTCGTCCTTAGTACAAGAAAAGAAAGAGAGAGCCATTTGCGGTGTTTGCCCCACCACCTTCTGCTTTCCCCAACGAAAAATAATAATCCCAAATCGGATTGGGCTCCCGGATTTTCCTCAAGCTGTTTTTCTTACTCCGAGGCCCTGCTCACCATACCTTGGGCTACCTTTCACCTTCACATCACACACTTAGAGCTACTTTTGCCTTGACTCATTGTAGTTACAGAGCTACTAACACCCCTTCGCCAATCCCCCCCATTGTGAGTGCCGGCTAACCAGCAAACAATCAAACGAGCAATGGACATTACCCACGCTCAAACGACCGCCGGCTCCTCCGCGAGACCGACATCACCTGTCCCCTCACCGTTCATTGATCCAGTAACCCCAGTAGGGTCTACACCTTATGGTTCTAGACCTGGTTCAAAGTCGGGGTCCACATCTGCTTTTTCCGCCCCGGGGTCGAATATTCCGCAGAGGTACTTCCATTCTAGGCGAGTGAAGCCCGGGGAAGTGCAGCAGCCTTGGAAGGAGAAAAGGGATCCCAAGGAAAAGTGGGTTACCATAATTCCATGCATCGGATTAGTTGTCGGGCTTGCCGTCGCAGGGTTTTTGGTTTGGCACGGAATTAGTAGTGTGGTTAATCACAAATACTGCCCTGTGCTCACGGAGGATTGGAGCAATGGGTTTGACGAGAAAATTTGGACCAGGGAAGTTGAATGTGGTGGATTCGGGTATGACTTAGCCCCAACTCACGCTTACAGAGATCAATTGCTAACAGAAAAAAATATAAAAAATACAGGAACGGACAATTCGACTATACTACCAACAGCGAGGAAAACTCCTACGTCAAAGATGGCCTTCTGCACATTCGCCCAACCCTCCAGGATGAGAAATTGATCACAACAGACAACGTCATGAACCTCACAGAAATGGGGATTTGCACCTCTCCCCTTCTGAAGAACTGCGTTGCGGGCACAAATAGTACTAACGGCACTATCATTAACCCCGTGAAATCCGCACGGATCAACTCACGCAAAGGCGGCAAAATAAAGTACGGCCGAGTCGAAGTCCGGGCCCGCTTCCCAGAGGGTAAATGGCTCTGGCCGGCAATCTGGATGTTACCCGTGGAAGAAAAGTATGGGCCCTGGCCGGCCTCCGGGGAAATGGACATCGCGGAGAGTAGGGGAAATGATTGGAAGTACACACAGGGCGGGAATAACATTATCAGTTCCACGCTACATTGGGGTCCCGACGGGGCGAACGATGCTTGGTGGAGGACAAATGTTAAGCATAGGGCTTCGCACACTAGCTACTCCTCCACTTTCCATACTTTTGGAATTGAGTGGAGCGAGAAGTACATCTTTACCTACGTCGATTCCAGGCTTTTACAGGTCCTCTACACGAACTTTCAAACGAAACTATGGGAACGTGGGGACTTCCCGCTGGCGAACAAGAACGGCACGAGATACATTGACCCCTGGTCACAGACAGGGCGTGAGAGTACCCCATTCGATCAGGAATTCTATCTTATCATAAACCTCGGAGTCGGAGCCACCACCGGATGGTTCGAAAATGGAAGGGACAAGAAACCCTGGGTTGACGGGAGCCCCAACGCAGCAAGGGATTTCTGGGATGCCAGAAACGAGTGGAAAAAGACATGGAAGAACGACGGGGAAATGGTCGTTGAGAGCGTGAAAATGTGGCAGCAATGTGATTGATCTTTCTTTTCTTCTTTCCCCCCTCCCTTTTCCGCTGAATCTTTTTCTTTCTTTTTCTTCCTTTATTTATTTTTATCTTCTCAAGAGGCATACTTCGGGAGTTTATTCGGGGCAATTTTCTTCTCTTTTTAGCTTCAACATGGCGCGACGGAACGGGAGGCCACCCGCTGGTCGGCTTTTTCCCTTAACCCCTGCGCATACAATTTCCTTCGCTTTTCTCTTTTAGTCATTTAATTTGCTTAGCTAAGCAGGACTCTTTCCTCTATAGTAGGCCTTGTAATCGGGAGCAAGAAATGATAATAGATGGCTCTTTTTTTCCTTCTTTTTTCCTTCTTTTTTTCCTTTTCTTCTTTTACTCTTATTTTTACTTCGATTCTGACTTTTACTTTCACTTCCTCCCTCCTTCCCCCATCCATCAACCCAAGCAACCAAAACCGTTATCTTTGTCTCAAACCAGACCCAACAGAAGCACCCAAAAGAAAAGATAAAACATGCTCGTGCCTACCTTATCATACACACCTATAAGCCAGACCATCAACCCCCCCGCCACTGTGAACCCAACAGACCGCCAATCCACCCATCGCGCCCGTCGAGGACAAACCCACACTAGCCCGCACGCTATGATGGACAACGGATAATGGCAGAATCCGCCCACATTCATAAAACAAGAAAGGAAAAATAAATTCAGCACAATCACCCTGGTGAGTAGAAATCCACGAGTGGGAGAGAAAGAACCAGCAAAAGACAGTGAAAATGAAGAAGGAAAATGAAGCAAAAAAAATCAAAAGGAGGAGGAAGAAGATTGAGGCTCTGCGGTGGGTTGCCCATTGAGAGAGAAGGGGGGAGGGAGGTGGGGCATGCCCGCGGCACATGTTATCATAAGGGGAATGCTTGTTCGTTCGCATGTGCGGGATTGCGCGGGATCATCCGTGCTTGGCGGGGTGTAGCGAGCGAGAGAGTGTGGTGTCATGTTATGCTTAAGAGGTATTCTATGCGAGGTTAAGTCAGCCCTAAGGGGGTAATTGGAGGAAGTGGGTATCATAGGTGGGTAGGTAGGGAGGGATCAAGGAATATAATTCGGCAGGTAGAGTACGAGTAGGCCGCATGGGAGTTGCGCTCTATGAGAGGTATTTAGATATATTCGGATTCTGGGGGATTCGGGGCCCCCGAGTTTGTTGGTTGGTTATGCTGGATTGCTAGGGGATGGGTGGAGTACGGTACGACAGCGGGTGGTAGTATTATCAGGAGAATTGTAGAGGCTAGCATGTACTGTGCTAGTACAAGTACAGCACCGGTATCAGGGGAGTGCCAGCTTATCAGTATGACAGACGGGCAGATTAGTGCGGCGGTGTAGCGGTGAGCGCTCTTCTCCGCCGGCCCGCCATTATTACGACAATTATTATTATCAAAGTGAGGGAAGTCCGAGTCAGGAAAGTCTATTCGAGCCCAGACGGTCAGTTGAAAGAAAAATATCCGGCGGATCACAAGTTAAATGTAACCAAAATCCAATGTTTTTTCGGAGATAAAACCGCCATTTCACCAATACCTCTCGCCGAGCGGACGTTACAGCTGTAAAGCGATACGATGTACTGCGCTGCACCCAGTTACCGTATGATGCCCTATTAAAAAAAAGAAACGTGGGGGCTTTCAAAGCCCATCACCTTCACCTTCACCTTCACCTTCACCCATACTGGTACGGTACCGGTACTTCTGGATCGAGCAGCGGCAAAAAAGACCCCCCCCGAACCGAACCCACCGATGTCTCACTCAATCTGGAAATGTAAGACACGGCTGTCAGTCTGGTCTACATCCACATGCCATTGAATTGTTCTTTCTTTCTCTCTCTCTTTTACTTTCTTTCTTAGCCTTGTTGCTTTGGATCCACCGTTCATTGTTTCTCCTGGTTGTGTGGTAAATTTGCATGTGTGCTCGGGCGCCGGGGGGGGGTATCGATTCAGATGCAGTGCCATAGCCGTCCGGACAGACAGAAGATGAGAGACAGCGGGCCGGCGGGAGGAAGTGAGTCGAGTTGAGACATTTAGCGGTAGCGGTGGAGGGAGGGAGGGAGGGTAGATAGGGGTGGATAGATAGATCGATAGGGTTTTGGAGTGGCAGGATTGGCTGGATGGGTAAAGTATTGCGCTCGAGTGACGGTGCCTGAACCAAAGTACATAGCTCCCATAGTAAAAGTTAAGTGATGAATTAGCTTAAGCGAGATCTTTCATTTCGAGAATGTTTTATTAGTTTTTGTTTCTCCTTCCTCAGGCAGAAGTGCTTCTATACATACCGTGGTGCAGTGCTACCATCGCGCTCACACAAGTACAATACAGTATGATACGACCCGACCCGCCACATGCAGCACCTTATTTGTTCGTTTATGGTTTTCAAAATTCATCTACCCCTAATCACCCCCCTACCATCCTTTCTTCTTTCCTTCCTTCCTTCCTTCCTTCCTCCAATATCATACCGAACGCCAAAAGAAACAAAACAAAAAAGAAACAAGGGGGGAAAAACAAAAAAAGCAACCCAACCATCCCTCCAACCAAACCCTGCACAACGGGTACAAGTAAATCCTTTTGCTCCCTGTCTCACCTTATCTTAGCATATCTTGCGCGCTCGTGCACGTGCGCTCCACATGCTCTCTCCCCCTGACCCCTGTGGGTGAGTGGAAAGCTGCAAGCACACGGTACAAGTAATAGAAAGAAGGGGGAAAAAAACAAATATGGTACCAAAAGACACGCTCCACAACCGTTCCTGATTATTATTATTTTTAAGTTACGGTACACTAGTTTACGAGCCGACACACGGGTGCTCGGTACTTGCACTTGCGCTTGTTGTGAGACATGAGACTTTTGATAGCGTGATGCTTATATCGAGTTCATATAGTTCCGGGTTTGTTGTAATTTGGGGCGTGGGGAGGGGTTTTGGTCTTTCTTTCGGATTTGTTTATTGGGCCAACTTGGTTTACTGATATGGGTATGATACATGGGATGGGATAGGGCGGGGGGGATTATTGGTTTGTTTGCTCGGTTTGTTACTGTGGTTGATTTAGTTTGCGATAACATGGTGGGTTGGTGGGATGGATTCGTTGGCCGTCCGATTTCATCTCAGATAAGAGTGATTGTGCCGATGTTTGTGCGTATTGTTGTAGTGTGCTACATACACTATACTGTAGCGCGGGGAGAATTCCGTGTGGACGTGCGGTCTCATCTTATCTTCTCTTGCGACAGTACAGTCCGATCGAGGGCAGAACCCAAGAGCTAAGGGGGAGAAGGAAAAGGAGAATATCCAGGAATCTGGGTTTTCCACGGCATGGTGCCCAATATCGTGGCAGGCTTGGGACGGATCCTCTTTCTACTATTATAATATTATAGTATGATACTCTCGGGGGGGGGGGGTCGAAGCACAGCCGATCGACCATGGCTCCACTTCCCTTCTACGTGAGCTTGTGCCATGAGAATTGAAATTTTCCCGCGGGTCTAGCTAGAGGCAGGGTGTTTTGTTCTGAGGGGGATCATTCATCGTACTGTATTAATACTACTACATATACCACCTATGTAGTCGAAGATTCAAGGTTGATTGCGTGGGTCGACTCAGTATGGTGCAGGAGAATCCTGGCAATAGTCACAAGGGAACTCATCCATGGCACCACCATCGGCTAGAGTACTCGAGTGTATCTATAGTTCGTTGACTCGGATTTAACTATTCCAGTATGGGACGAGTAATATTCCTTACTATAGTAGTTGGGGGCACGATTGGTGCCCAGCCATACTTCACAGCACTGTACGGTACTGCAGTAGACATACAAACCTCCGGATAGTGAAATAACACTCTACCCTCTACCTCCCCCCCTTGATACTCCGCTGGCGGCCTTTGTTTCCCTTCGGCTTTCGGAGGATGTAAGCGCTATTCCGGATGTGTAATATTCTTTTTGCCAGAAATCATCCTCCTCCTCCCTTTTGTTCCCATTTACACGGCTGGGCACCTTTGTCCCGAATGTCCTTCACCTATCCCTCCTGCCAGATCCGGACGCCAAACCCAATTTTATGCATTGACCAGGGGGCGCTCTTTTTTATTCACCCATTTACCTATTCTTATTTTTGCACCAGGGACTTTTTTGTTCTCCTGTGGAGCCCTGTTGGCCTTCTGGCTCTCTGATGGCTTGGTGGTGGCCTAACTTTGCGAGTATATTGTGAAGGCGTTTCACTATGCTGGTCGATGATTTTTGATTTTTTTACTATTTTTTTCTCTCTTCTTTTCGCTGCTTGGTATGATAATCTGCTGTGTTTCTCCCGTTTTTCTTGTGTCAGAAGTCCCCGAAAACATGGAGGGGGGGCATATTTTCTATTGACGCACAGATATGCACAGGTCATCTACCATCTATTCCTTTGGTCCTATTTTCGGGTGGTTCGGGCAGGAATAGGTGTTTAGGGGACACGTTGGTGATATTCGCCTGATCCCCAACTCGGTGGGCTCGGTTTCTCATCGCTTCAGGGGCCTACCTGGGAGTTGGAGGGGGGGTTGGTGGTAGCGAGGGAGAGGCGAAAGGCAGGGAGCAAAATAAAGATTAAACCCCGTATTGCAAGGGGCTGGGTTGTGGTACTATAATACATTCTACTTTGAAAGTATGGGATATACCTAGCTGCATGGCACTGTGGCTACTAGGATCATATTGATTTCGCGATTAGGGAATGGTGGCGAAATCCGCTACCGTACCTGCCAACTGACTCCATGGAAAAATCTCTCCCGGGAGCTAGCTCGCTCCGGTAAAGCTAACTGGGTGCCACAATCTTTCATCGGCGACAGGAGTGTGATACCGTTTTCCTTTTTTTTTAGATCCGCCTGCAGGGATAAATCACGGTGCCTAATTGCTCCCGTAACTTAAAGTGTTTGATCGTACCAGAAACTCGTTTAGTTCTAATTTTCCCCTGTTGATAGGCTAGATAGGACTTTGATTTTTGTCTTTGATCTTTTCTGTTTCTGGTTCTCCTCTCTTGGCTTTTTGCTCTCCCGATACAATAGAGAGTGAACCAATTGATGAAACTGACACACCTCATGTGTCTATCGACCATATCCATTGGGTGCCGGGAAGCGACATTGTGTCGGCGTGCGATCCATACCTGCGATACTCTCGGGCTGTTTGACTCACCTTTGAGGGGGGTGAAAAAGGCTCTGGACAGTTTCTGTATCGTTACCGTATAATAGCAGACACCAATCAAGGGCGTATATACAGTATTTGTGTGATAGTGTGTGGGTGTGGGCGCTCTGGGTGCTGAATGGGGCGATATGAGTTCGATATGGGGGTTGCGAACTTTTGGTGTTCCAGGTACGCATGGCAGTGAATAATGCAGCTGCCTTCCCGAGCATGGCCCGGGACGCCTCAAAATTCTTTTCAGTCCGCTGAGGTGCAGTACAAGCACGACGGCGGTATGTCCCATGTGCTTAATGGAGATAGAGGAAGAGAGAAAGAGGGTGAAAAGTGAACACAAGCACACACCCAGGTAGATTCAAAATTGCGCGCCCTTGTACCACGATAAGGTATCGCCCTGTGGGAGTGGGCGGGCATAGTAATGTATTGATTGTGATAAGTTATGTATGTGCCATGAGAGTTCGAGTCCTCAACCTTTTTGGAACTCCAGGGTGGGATGTTCCAGACCAGTAAAGTTCCACGAGAAAAGTGGAAGAAAGAGTGACATGGAAAGGAGAGAAAGGGAAAACCGGCCAACGAGTCAGCCAATTCAGCTGAGGTCAAGCAGCCTTCGAGAGACAACAAGGTATAGACAAGCACACAATCAAGCAAACACCCGCCCCGCCTTGCTCACCCGCCCAAGTAACCTCGAAGAGATATGCCGTACGCCGCCGCGCGAACACACGAAATAACTAACCCCCCCTCCCCCCTCCCTACCACAAACCGTAGACTGTTTCCTCCCATATTATTTCTCTTGATTTCTCTTCCTTCTTTTTTTTTTCTTTTACCTGCTTTTTCCCTCATCTATCCGACTACGGACATCCCCTCCTCCCAACGTCGAAATAGTTCAGCAAGAGCAGTCCGGGGGGAATTGCAAATAATCACCCCTATAGACGAACTATACAACCCTCTGTTTACCTCTACTGCTCGCAGGGAGAAGGATTTTATCACAGAAGGTGGTTGAGGTAATAATCTTGATAAGACGATAATCCCCTGTTCCCTCCTCTCCGCGAAGGAACTCATCTTTTGACGGCTCCCACTGAAGCTCCGACTGCCGTCACCGCAGTTTGTCCCCCTACATTTTCCCCAGAGACTAAGCCTGAGCATCCCTCTTCGCCATCGTCGAGGTAATTTAGCCACCAGACCAATCCACCCTGAACCCCCTGCTTTAAGGCCACAAAATAATTTCACGCTCTCCCTCCCGCCCAATTCCTGGGAAATTTTTCACCCACTTACACCCCATTTCCCCCCCCCCCCCCCCACGATTTTCCCTCGCTCCTAGTTCTGTGTGAGTTTTTTTTACCACCAGTTCAGCTGGTTGTCGAAGGAACCAGACTGAAATAACCAACCGCTGCGAATTCGGGTTGGTTGTCTCGTACGACCCCCTAAGTCTCTACAATGGGGATCAGAGACTACTTTCGTACAAAGCCGGCCGGCGGCAAGGCTCCCGCAGAAGGTCCAGCTGCGGCTTCCCAGGTTGATCATGCCGCCGAACTCAGACCGCCACTGTTCCCGGCTCTGGGCTCCGAACCCACTTCTGGCGCGGTATCTTCCCGATCGAGCGGTGTCATGATCGATGACATAAAACATGAGGTTATGGTTAGCTATTTGTACCAACAGCAGTCAAGCCAGCTTTGGGTCAACCCTAACCCAGCGCCTGGCCAATCCAACGGGAATGAGGGCGTTTTGCTGAGGAAGAGTAAAGGACAATATATGGCTTGCCCGGCCTCATTATCAAACAGTCTTTTTGCCGAGGCTTGTTCGGCATTGAATGTTCACGTATGTTTTTAGAGACCCCCGGGGGTGTCTAAAAGTTTGTTTGCCACCGCTAATATTTCCTTAACTTTGAAATCTAATAGGTCGCTATGACTGTGAGTTCCGGAGTCATCAAAACGTTTCTCCAATGGTCTCCTGATGCGGTAGATGTTCCCCTCATGAACGGTCTGCGAATTCAGGTCGTTCCGACAATTGCGGATCTTCCGAGGGCGAGGAAGCTTCAATTCGCCGCATTTGTAGCCAGAGAGGCCATACTTGTGGTCTGGGACGACGATCCCCTCAACATTGTTGCCCGAGCAAAGTTTATTGAAAATGAGCTGATGGCACTGGTGTGGAAGACACCAGAGGTCGAGGAGGAGGAATTAGCAAAAACAGAGCTGGGTGCTAATGTGGTAGAGGTTATCGATGAGGAATCTGGAGAGGTCTCTGGATATCGGGAGAGGCGTCCGACAAATCTGATGAATACCATCCTAGTCGCATTCACTCTAGCACTCATCGTCACTACCCTAGGAGCCGGGTACAGACAGATTGGGATTGAGATTGCGGTCGATGGGAATATGCTGAGACTTGCATTCCTCGCCCTAACACCGATTCAAATATTCTTCACCTTGGTAAGCCTGGCCCTCCTGAGGAAATGGCTATGTTTCTAACCTAATCTGCCACACATAGTTCTTCGGTCAGGTCATCATAGGGTGCACCGCTCAGTGTATCGGCCCGGTATCCCAATTGACCTTTAATTCCAAGTACTATTCCGCAAAGCCTCCTCCGCGCATCCGTTCCGGGCCACTCCCCCATATCACCATCCAGTGCCCTGTGTACAAGGAGGGCCTTTCCGGGGTTATTGCCCCAACAGTAAAATCTGTCAAACAAGCCATCAGTACATACGAGCTCCAGGGCGGCACGGCCAATATCTTGATCAACGACGATGGATTGCAACTTTACAGGGATGAGAATGAGCATCTTCGGAAGGAAAGGATCGACTTCTATGCGGATCATAACATTGGTTGGGTCGCTCGGCCCCCACACGGGAAAGATGGTTTCCAGAGAAAGGGCAAATTCAAGAAGGTGAGCGAAACCGATTTATCTTCTGTTAGTTCAAAACCACTCTGCCCTTGTTTAAATGGGAAAGAAAGGAGAAGGCTGGATGGGATGAGGTTGATTTTACCCTCCGCTCATCCTTTAGCCTCTTTTGCCTTGTCTCTCCCGCGATCCCGGTTTTGTTTTTGACAGTCCAATGAGATACTTCCCTGATTGTCTGAGTCGCCAAGCGGAGATTCTCCTGGCTCTTGCGCAAGCCCTCTCGCTTGCATTTCTTGGCAAATGTCGATCTTCTAACAAATGATGACTAATCGTTTTAACAGGCATCAAACATGAACTTCGCCCTAATGATTTCTTGTAAAGTCGAGGATAAACTCGCATTAATTGAACGGGATGAAAGCTGGACTCAGGCCAAAGAAGCTCGGGCTTATGAGGATTGCTTAAAGGAAGTGTTGGAAGAAGATGGACGCGCTTGGGCGGATGGCAACATCCGTATTGGAGACTACATCTTGCTAGGTGGGTGGTTACAAGTCATTGTCAAGAGGTTCGGGGTGGCTGCGATGGCTAACGAACCGCTATAGTTGATTCTGATACCCGTGTGCCTGCTGATTGTCTACTTGACGCTGCTTCTGAGATGGAGCAGTCTCCCGAGGTTGGCATTATGCAATACTCCTCCGGCGTCATGCAGGTTGTACACAACTACTTCGAAAACGGAATTACTTTCTTCACCAACCTGATTTACACTGCAATCCGTTATACCGTTGCTAATGGTGATGTCGCTCCTTTCGTCGGGCATAACGCTATCCTCCGATGGTCTGCTATTCAACAAGTTTCCTACAAAGATGAGGATGGGTACGAGAAGTTTTGGTCCGAATCGCACGTGTCTGAGGATTTCGATATGTCCCTGCGATTACAAGTCAATGGATACACTATCCGACTCGCTGCTTACACCGGTGAAGGATTCAAAGAGGGTGTCTCGCTTACTGTTTATGATGAATTGGCGCGTTGGGAAAAGTATGCCTACGGCTGCAATGAGCTTTTGTTTCATCCATTGCGATTCTGGCCTATCCGTGGACCCTTCACTCCTTTGTTCCGCAAATTCCTATTCTCCAACATCCGCATGACTTCCAAAATCACCATCATCTCCTACATTGGTACTTACTACGCTATCGGCGCTGCATGGATCATGACTACCGCTAATTACTTAGCCATTGGTTGGTATAATGGATATCTCGACAAGTATTACATTGACTCCTGGAAGGTGTGGTTTTCGATTGTCATTGTGTTCAATCTCCTTGGAAACGTGGCGCTGGCAGTTATGAGGTATCGTATTGGAGAAAGAACCTTCTTTTATGCCTGTAAGTGTTTCTGTGCTTTTGAACGGCAAGAGTAATATCTAATCCATTGTGATGAACCAGTGTTCGAAAACTTTAAATGGGTTTTACTTCTCGGCATATTCCTCGGGGGTCTTTCGCTACACGTTTCCCAGGCGCTCCTTTCCCACATGTTTGAAATCAACATGGTCTGGGGAGCGACTGCCAAGGAACTCGAATTCTCAAACTTCTTTATCGAAGTTCCAAAAGTCATGAAGCGTTTCAAGTTCTCGTTCGCCTTCTCAATTTTAGCAATAATTGCTATGATCGTGCTCGCCACTGCACCCTTCGTTCCCCATAGCTGGGTCATCAAGGATTTTGTTGCCATCTTGCCTATGGCTACCGTGGCGGGCAGTCACTTGCTGCTGCCCATCGCTTTGAACCCGGCACTGATGACATTCCAGTGGTAGTTAATACTCCCATTAATTCTTCAGAACTTTGGTTTCCTCTTTTTGCTTTTTTCGCTTTTACGAAGGATCCTTGGCTGGTAGTGTAACTGAGGGGGTGTCTAATATGCGATAATCATGATTCCCTTCCTTCTTTTGCCGAATACTAATGTAAGATAGCCGAAAGATCGAAGTAGATCTTATGGTAAATTTGTCCTCTTTTTCTTTCTCCCGTGGCTACCCCTCTCTCATCAACATATACACAGTGTATTTTTTTCCACCTTCCCTTTTGCTTTCTTCATACCATCATGCATTTTCTCTTCTTAGCACAGACCCTTGTGTCATTCTACCCGGTGTCCTTTTGCTTCCTTCTTCTCTCTCCAATTTACCTCTAGGGACTTTCATCTTGTCCATGTGTGCGGTTACAAATAGGCGCAATAATCTTTGTCTTCTCTTCGTTTTTACCTTTATCTCATGAATTTCTTTTGCTTTGAAAACCGTTGTAGACGAAGGCACATCACTTCTTTTTCTTCTCCCTCTTCATCTCCCCAGAATACCCTCACGCAGGTAACGGAACGGAATGAATGGGAATGGCCGGAATGTATTTTCTCTTTGAAAAAGACTCACCGGAAGAATCTTCAGAAACGAGCCACGCATATAAACTAGCACTCGATAATAGAATTCCCGCTAATTGCTCCTACTTTCTCTTCTTATATTACCAAACCGAGGGCAATTAGGAGTGAGTGAGCTATCATACAAAGAGTTGTCATTACTTACACTATAACTCTCTATCTACCGTAAAAAGATACGAAACCCAGTACCTCCGCCAGCCCTATGATCTCCAAGTTCAAAGAAAAAGCCCCCAAGCAAGACTAACGATTTCTTGACCCACAATAAGGTCGGCTCACCGGACCTATCGGGTTTCGTTAACCAGTGCCCATGATTCTATTGACCCGTCTAAATAAACCTACCCAGGGATGAGGGAGACCTGATAGTGTATTTCAAGAGCCCTACGGTATCATACCAATCGCTGCCGGTATAGCACAATACAGTAGAGCAAGCATAATAGCAAACTCGATATAACTTGTGCTATAAAAAAAGGGAGAGAGAATCTGTACTGGTAATGCACTCGCTTAAGCTTACTCCCTTAGTCGGGCTTCACCAGTAGCATACTAAAGGACCCGGAAAACAGAGATCGTAAATTCGCATGGATTCTTTTGTCGTATGATATAAGGCATAGCCATTTTTTGCTCTGTGACCGCCTGAAGAGGGCTTTGAAAAATTAATACGAACAGTTTTCGGGTTGCTTTTGCTATGAAGCAAGGCGGTATTGCTGCCGTGGTGTCAATAGGCAGAGAGGGTGTTTGGTGGGGCGCGGTGATGTGGCTGCATGGTGATGAGTTTCGTAGGTGGTTTAACTCTAATTCAAAGATAACCTCTCCTTTCGAGCACACCTTCCACCCTCAGTTCTTGCCACCCTTCGAAAATGTCTTCATCTATTAGCACCGAATACCAACCCCCTGCTAGAATATCGCGTTTTCTTTCTGCTGCCATCCTTGAAAGGGCTAGAATATAACACTGCATAGTTGGATCCGCTGCCCTAATTTTCTTCTGATCGGATCACATTCTTCTTGATCTCGACATTGCGATTGCCTTGGCTCGTTTTCAAGCACCGGTTTTCTTCCACTTCCCAACTCTAAAATGTATGAATAGTAGTTTATCCTCGGCTGGGGGAAGGCCAAGTTCTTTCATTGTGAGCCTATTCCTTGGCAGGCGATATTCGAACTAATCACGATAGAGATCTTGTCTATCACAACGCTAAAAGTGTGTGAAATTCGGTACAGGCGAAGAGATATTTCCATGGACACCTCTGTTAGTTAAAGACTGTAGACTTGGCGGGAAATGAAAATTTACACCCACGTACAGCATCTCAACCCGACACAGAACCCCTTTAGTGATGTTTATGCCCTGCCATTATTCTCCAACGTACCACCTAAGTCGCATTGACGCTTCTCTCGACACCCCCAGCCATCCCCCTGATGGTTCTCCCCCGCTATTCTCCATTCGCTTTAGAAGATAATTTTCTTTCATGCCCTTCCTTGCCAAATCAGGTCTTGGGACTACCGCCCTCGCAGGGTCATCCGAGATAGTCCCCGCAATGATACCCCGACGCAGCTCCAGAACCCTCAGCCTGTCCGGCCTCGTATATTGCTTCAAGAAGAAATCTATGAAAAATCGATCTCCAGGTGACATCATTTCTCTGAGCTCCGGCGGACTCCCGAGAAGGCACACCATGATCGCATACTGGTATCTGAGGAGTGTTGGGTTATCTCTAGCGGATTATAGCGTGTCAATTGTCTTAATTAGAGCGGTACCCCAGATCCCCGCTTTTAGTAACAGTAACCCATGCAGCCTACAACACCCCGTACAAGTAGACTTGGGGATTGTGGATTACCTTCGAGATAGGCCAGGAAAGACGGGTACCGATAGGGACCAGAGGAGTAGAGGAAGGTTGTATCTGGGTTGATGTCGAGGTGCCAGCAGCTGGCAGGAGAGAGCACCACATTGTATGAGGAGGGCTGATACTGCAGTCGATGAGCGACCCAGCCCCCAGGTCCGCCCAAGACTGTCACGCAAGCCAGCCGGCCAGGATCGAAGTCTATGTCGCAAAAGCCTTCGTTGTGAAGAACTGAAAGCGCCAAGTCAAACTGCTCATCCGCAATCGCCAGGTCAAGATCACCGAACCCAAAGAGCCTCACGACTTCCATGTCGGATCTTACATGTCACAAGCCCCCCCCCCCCCTGCCACCAGCCAAACCAAACTTCGAGTGACCTACTATGAACCACTTGCCTACTTCTCGGAACCCATCCATCGTAGCCAACATCCACCCCCGCACAATACTCAACATTACTTGGATGGCGCCTAGGCTACAGAATCTCCAAGACCACCCCCAACTAAACCCTTAAGACATTAACCACAGCTGAACCCTAACCCACACACCGAAGTTACTAACCTCCAGACAACCCAGCACACAGTTGACATCTCACCGCAGCACCATGATCCCTAAATACCCTCCTACAATCTATAGGACTAAACGCAGTTCGTGTGGTCCGGCTGCTTTTCTGAAAGTCAAGTCTTTAAGGCCAATATTAAAATTCAACCATATGCGAAAGGAAATTTAGTCATCTAGGGGGCTAGGTAACATATGTAAGGTTCCCCCACATTAGACTAGTATTTATTAAAAGAGTAGGGTATGGTAGAACTAGTTCCCATTCGGTGTTTTCCATAAGAGCCGGTAAAGAAAGGGTATCATACAGCTAACGTAGTGCAATAAGAATGCCAGTTGCCCCGGAATGTTAGCTCCACTTTGAGGGAGTATTCTGATGTTATCCCCTGGGTCACAACACAGCCGTAAAAATTAAAAAGATGTGCAACAACCAAAGACGGAAACGGAAATGACATGCAAGTTAATACCGTACTACACACTACGAAGTACAAACAGGCTACAGTACTGCACCCGCATTGCAGCTGAAGGGAATGCTATGGGAACACCTTATTAAGCTAAGTTAACATGGATCATTTATGAGAGGCTCATGCATTTAATGTTTCTGTACATTCTATCATAGCATCTAGCGACATGAAAATCCACTTAACTAGTCAAACACACCACCGAAACGCCGTTCCCCATTCCCATCCCCGGACTAGAGAAAGAAAGAAAAAAACTTAGGAAAGTAAAACATGCACACCACGACCAGAAGCCATCACTAGCTTGGTGTCGTACGCATCATCTACAGGAGAGGGATCCTTTAGAGCGACCCCCTTGTAGACTTGCATCATTCTCGCGATAAAGTAGGAAGCATGAGTTAATGCCATTTGCTCTGTTCCCATTGTCAGTACTATTGCCTAGAAAGGAGGTACACTGATAAACTTACGGCCTATGCAGATTCTGGGGCCGCCATTGAATGGAAGCCAGCTCCATCCAACCTTGCGCAGAGCCTCTTCTCCCCATCTCTCAGGGCGGAACTCCTGAGCATCGGGTCCATAAACTTCCGTACGACGGTGGAGTGAGAAAGTAGAGTAAACTACGCGTTCTCCCTTACGAATTGAGATGGGAGAGTTTCCGTCTGGCCCACCGCCATAAGGGAGAGTGGTCGCATGTAAGGCACGACGGGCATTAATCGCTACAGGAGGATAGAGTCTGAGAACTATCCCCAATATTAGTACAGTATCTAAAAGCACAGTTTCAAAAACTTACCCTCTTGAATGATCCATCTCAAATACAGTATGTTCCTTAACTCCGCCTGGGTAGGCAATCTAGCATTCTCATCAACTCCAACTACTGCCGAAATTTCGGCACGCAACTTTTTGAACACCTCCGGATGCTTAGCCAAGCACAAGAAAGTCCAGGATAGAAGGGCGGCAGTAGTATCTCTTCCAGCCAACATGACATTCAATACTTGATCTTGAAGCACCTGTGGATCTTGGGTTCGCTCTGCCAATTCTTCTAGAAAGACGTACTTCTTACCCAGGCCCTCCTTCTCAGCCTTCTCTGCAAGACCAAGCTTCCTGAGTGTATTAGAAACATAGACACCTGCTTGTGAACGAGCAGTTGAGCACGCTTTCCTAAACTCCCGCCCGTTATGCAGCCAGTAGAAGCTAGATAACGGGGCCCGCATAGCGAGGCCATACTGAGCCATGTCAAAAGCCTGGTCGAAAGGCATCTCGTCATTCTCAAGTGTGTACTTCTTGGGCGTGAGAGCACCGATCGGTTCCCCAAAGAGGAAATTAGTCGAAGAATCCATAGTGAGGCATTGGAAAAGTTCTTGAAGCTCAACTGCCCGGGCATGAGTGAAGGGTTGCTGGGGAGACTCGTTTATCCTCGAGAAGAAATTTTGCATGAACCCCTCCAGTTGGCTGAGGTCAGCTACATTGGTACGATCGAAGCTAGGGCGAAGCAGTGCACGGCTATGAGACCAGCTAACCCCGTCCACAACAAAGATACCCGTATTTCCCAGGAGGCAATGGTAAGCTTTGCGTTCCTGGGCTAAACCGTAATCTGAAAAACAGTTAGCCCCACAAAAAACTCAGTGAGAGCTGCCGCCTGCCTTCAAATTGTGTGGCCAGAATAGCCTTAATATTCCGTGGGTCCCTCGTACGGATTGACCTCATTCCAAAAAGCATACAACCATATGTATCTCCCATCTGATCATGCAGTTCCATGAGAGCAACCGGAAATCTAAACTCCTTCAATGACTTCATCAACATGAGCATAGAGTCGATGCCAAAAGGCAGCTTGCTCTTTAGCATTGGTGGGAGTTGGCATTTTCTCCCGCCCGCGGTGGTCGGCAGGGTCTAGTGATTGTTAACCATCATACTCTCAATGCAGAAATAAGGGAAAATTCAAAAAAAAAATTCACATACTTCACGATTGATAATCCACCAAACAAACATGCAGAAAATACCCCCCAAAAAAATCCCACCCGGAAAGTACCGGTAGTAAGCATGGCTGTCCAGTTCTGGAATTGAATGGATAAACATCTCGGCAAACCGTCGATCTCTTCCCGCAAATGTAGAAATTTGTGACACCAGTGTAAGAAAATATTTCTCCCGTCCGGGCAGGATAGGAGAGATTTAAGTACTAGAGGGGAGACAAGATTGATGTGGGCTTGGTTAAGTGGAGGTGGGGCTGGATGAGGACGGTAAAGGCGAGGAGTAAAATCCCGGGAATTCTCAGGCTTAAGTTTGAGTGTGATTCCACAGGCATGACCAATTTCTACCCCGGCGCCTTATTACAAATAGGGCGCAAAAAGGTGGCATAGAAAAGAGGCGTACTGTACGTCCAAACTGCACACCCTAACAAACTGTATCTTATATCCAATTGTAAATCGACATCTCACCTAGAACAAGAAAGTACCAAGGAGCTGAAAAATCAACTCCACCGCCAACAAATCCGAGCATCATGCAATTAACTCACTAGGAAATCGATTTCAGCTCCAGGGGCAAGTAGGATATCCTGATATTAGCAGGGTATTGCCGTTGGTTACATCATTATATTCATCCGTTACTAACATTTCACGTAAATCATCTCCCGACGCCAAGGTCTTTGCGCACTACTCCTAGGGAATCTGTTCTTGCTCTATCAACCTTTTTCCTCTTTTACCAAATAGTCCATCTCCATCAATCCCGAAGGTCAATTGGGGGGGTGCTTTACGCTAAGTGCGCTTTTCTTAGCTCCCGTCGACACACTATAACCTCAATCCGATAGGATGGATGATTATCAACCTATCTACCAGCATTCCCCATCATGCCTCAAGAGGAAGAGACACCCAACTCTGCATAGGAAGGCAAGGAACCCTCAGTGGACAAAAGAGTCCAGATCGAATAAGGCTATAGCACCTACTCGCTCAGAGCATACGCAGTGGGTCCACCTCCCCCGCGAACTCTACTCATTTTCACAACTCACAATCTGAAGTAGTGCTCATCAAAGCGTGGCAGAAACACAGTACCTTAAATCCGCAGCATATCAGAACGCTCCAAAAAAAAAGAAAGAGAAAACAAAAAGATCCATATAACCATGGTTCAGTAGCTTACCTCCGTTCAACCCCAGTCACCAGTTGAATACTGTGCACTGCCGGGAGTCAAGGGCAGTGAGGCGAACCCGCCTTGATTGGCCCCTGACTCCCTGGGTCCACTAGCTAACCAAAAGGCCGAACACCCCGAAGCAGCTGTGGCTAGAGCAGCAGAGGGCTTCCCCTCACTGCTCTCCACCTCCAGACAAAGCTCCAGCGCTCACAATTTGGCCGGTAAAATATGACTTCGATCCCGCCTGTTCCCACCACCACCCCAATCCTAGTATGATATAGCACCGTATTATATAAGTGCAGGTACGAAGGAGTAGAACAAGGGCCTTCTACCATACTCAAGTACTTGTACAGTACTCTTCAATCCGTTGGCCCCTTCTCCCCTCCCCTTTCGAACTCTCCGCGAATAATCAGCCAATCAGCCAATCAGCCATTCGGGAATTCCCAGGCATTCCAGACCGTACGATCAACTGCAACCATGGTGCAAGCACTGCTTTGAATGAACCGCACGGGAATGTTCTCAGTCTCGCGTGGGGACCCATCCCACTGGATGATCCAAGTCTTCTCACTGGGGTAGATTTCCAGGTCTGGAATAGGCTCCGGCTATAATTATCCGGTTTCTCTATCTCTTTGCTCCCCCTTTTTCTTTTCTCGCTATATTACACATATTATTGGGCGGTGACAATACCGGTACGACACGGCGGGCAAAGCCAGGTCGTCAGTCAGATGTCTTTTAACTGATCCAGGTCTCAGCCTCGTTATCGCCAATGGACTTGCCGCCGACTTCCGTATGGAATGCCATTAATCCTTTTTTTCTTATGCAAGCCAAATGTACAATACATAATGTCTTGAAACAAAAAAAACACTGCCATCAAGCCTTCTATAACAAAATTTTAAAAAAATGCCATACTCATAGCTATCAAGGAAAATAATAATATAATGATAAACTAGTGAAAATCACAAAACTATTCTTAAAAATATAAAGGTCCCTTTTTTTCCATTAACCCCTTCATAATCCCCGAAGAAATACTAGGAACACCATAGCTTAGTGCTATTCTAACAAAAGTCGATTTTTTGCTGTGTTAAACAAGATAATAGCCCCCCTCTTAGTGTACTGTGCCTTGGCAGATGACCCACTCCTGCCTCTTCTAGAGTGAGATCATCTGAATAATCACCCCTTGGCATAAATAAAATTTCAAAACCAACCACAGAGCCCCTTCAAAATTTCTCTCCACCGGTATTATTATTATTGTGATCTTATTTTCGAGTGAGTTTCCCATAAATAACTTTCGAGCTGTGATCGATGACAGTGGCTCCTTAGCTACAAGTGAAACGTGGCATTCGGCATAAAACAACATTGCCGGTAGTCAACAGTATTCCACAGAGAGTGCCTCAGAACTGCCACTGCCAAACGGACCTCACTAAAACTGGTCGCCAGGGGCGCCAACCCGAAAGTAGCTATCCAACAGCTGTTGTTTGCCCCGCAGGATCTCAATACCGGTACTTGGACTGTGTCCTGGGTAGTCCAAAATTCCCTTCTCCGGAAAAAGGTGTGAAAAACACAGCAGAGGGTGAATTTCCCAGCCGTTCTGGGGGGCAAAAAACAGCAAAAATGGAAGTAGACCTTTCCAGAGGAGGCAACTCGAACTACATAATACACGGTTCAATCGTTCGACATTCTCCGGTAGCAAAATCGACCTTTTTAATGCTTAAGTGGCCTGTCTTGGGATCTCCCGAATCCTGAGCCAAATCCTGAAACTCATATCGGTTCCAGATCTGGCTCAGACTGCCAATGAACGAATTTTACCATCTCACACCACCCGTGGGACAACATGTCGAACTGCGCCGCAAGCAACCACAACCATGCTTACAATACCGCTGTAGCACGGCCGGGTTGAAGTTGAACACTTTGTGGTGATTGCTATCAAGCAAGCAAGCACTGTACGGTACTGTACGGCACTGCGCCGTAGATAGTAATCCACCTGCCAGCGCGGAAACGGGCCCTCCGACCCAGTGCAGAAGCCTAGTCTTAACACTCAACAAGAACGCTCTCCCGTTAAGTACGATAGGTAATATATCTGAGTGCTGGTATGTTGGATATTAAAAAAAAATCCTGTAAGCCATAGTCGACTAACTCGATGAAACTCTCACCTCCGCTTTCCATCGGACTCATGTCGAAAACAGGTTGCTGATGCCCGAGCAAATGCACTTCGAAGAAAAAACACCCCACGCTATCCCCGCATAACACAGTCCTATGCTCCACTGGTGCCGGATACTAGATATATATAAAAAATTAATCTGTTACCGGCACTGCCACGTATAATCTCCGAAGCCCCAGCCCAGCGAACAGGGTAAAAAAAACCCCACCTCATCCCCGCCTCGGCAACTGTACCGTGCTGTACCCTGCTTCACTATACAGTACCGAGTACACCTGTGATGCATGGCAAGCACTGTCCAGTGCCACCCTAGACCATGCGTGAGACGGACATAAAATCTAGAATCGTCCCTGTTACCGAATAACTCTATACCCAACGCTATCGTTTCCCAGAAAAAAACTGTACAGTAGGTACTGCATCGGTAATCGCTACCAGTTGGTAAGCGATATGCAACACCAAGATCGAATCAGGAGGCATCTCCGGCGTCTAGCCTGTTAAACGCGCAGATGTTTGGCTAGTGAAGTGTTGTGGTCTTAAGGGTTGCATACTTGAGTAGTTGAAAGGAATCGGTTAACGATACCAGTTTCAGGAAAGGTGAGGTGGGGGGGGGGGGGGGGGGGGGGTAAACTGGCTTATCGATAAAAGAAAATTTAGAAAGTAAGAAGAGCGACAATCTCTTAGACGTTTTTCAGAGCGCAGGGGCTTAGCGAGGTAGTGGGGACTTGAGGTCAGGAGGAATGACGATGTGCGAGAAGGGAGTACTGTACAGAACGGACCAACGGAGTAAGCCTGTATGAGGTGCCGCAGTGTTCCTATCATGAGGAGAGGGCTCCGGCGTCTCCGGCGGTGAAGTGGATTGGCCTGCCGGAGCACTGAGGTTTGTATCATATGAGCACTAGTATGTGCACAAGTATGATGGGTAAGGTATGAGCGTTCCTCAACACTGGTGGAGATGAGAACACCTTCCAGTTGGGCACCGTCCTCTTGAGGTACGCAATCATTCCTTGAACGCAGGAAGTTGAACGAAACCACAAGTAAGCTACTCTTATCTTAGACTTGCCCAAATGCACCAAAATTGCCAATCAACCAACTACCAGCTCTGTAATTCTCCGTCTGACTCACCCTGTCTGTCACAATCAGTCACTCGAAGAAAGTTTCCTGTTTCACAGAGTTCTTCCATCCACCCTCCTAAAGCTTAATTCCCTCTCGTTGGCGATGCTGGTTCCGAGCACGCTGGGATACCGTATAATACTCCACCCAAATTCCCTGCAACAAACACCTTTCCATCCCCGGGGCCATCAACAAAAGCACCATTCAGTTCAATCGGGCTGAGAGAGGCTAGAGAAGAGAAGAACGAGACGAGAGTGGTCTGTCGTGATCCTTTAGTTGATGCACTGTGCGTATCAGTTCCACACCTTGTGATCGATGGTATTGGTAGTTTTTTTATAGGTTTATGATGATGGAAGTGTCTTTAAGCCGTGCTAGCGGGTTTGAGGTGAGCTTGGTTGCACACCCCCAGCACGAACTACCCAACATGCACACCTCAATTTAGTACGAGCGCTCAGATCCGCACAGACATTCTACCATATAAGCCTCAGCCCCTGTGTTCAGGTGCTGCTTGTTGAATACTTGTTCAGTCGGTGGTAATTGTGGTTAGGCCGGTCGTTATAAACGGGGGGTTGACAGTTGCCTCGCGATACGTAAATTATAGAGGGGGGCATACCAGGAGGGGAGGGTGGAGAACCGAGTGTGAGGGGTGATTTGCTTGCGTAATTTTTGTGATAACGGATTGGTTATGAGATTTCACGATATGGCACTGGTGCCCGAGCACTCGTGTCATGCAACAGGGGCCCCGGGACCGGGCTCCGGAATTTCCGTAGGCCCACCGATGCGCACAGACAATTGGTCATGCATTTTCTCAACCCCTGTGCTCGGGTACCATGCCCGTTGCCTGTCAGGTGCCCAAAAAGAGCATATGATAGCCCAGTACTCGTAATGTCCTAACGTTTGTGAGCACAGCTGCTATTGCAGACAGGCAAAAAACCACCTGGAGCCTTAGGACTTTGGTGGAGCAAACGTCAGGGACATTACAAGTATGTGGCACTCGAGTATTATATAGATTCCACTCACCGCCGAGAGAGCTTGGCTTCAAGACCGGTACCGCCGGGAAAAAAAGCTCGTGCACAAAACAATCACTAACACCATGCAAAACCGCCTTATCTCACTTTCGAACTCTGGTATCCTAAGCCAGTAAGACCATCACCATGTGCCAAAGTCTTTCTCCCATTGGGCCATCAGGAATTCATAATTAGTAGGATCGCTTCTGAGCTTCATTACATCTCCCAAAAGGCAACCTGAACCCCGCATACATTTTTTGTTCTATCCACTACACCTAAAGCCCGTGAAGGAGCAGTCCAGCACTTCGAGAGCCACAGAAACTCCCAACCCAAATTCTCCCCGACCAAGTAATATAGGACTTGAGTCTTAGGACAGTATCCCTCCCAGAGACTCAACAGTATGATACTTCCTTTTCGTGTATCCCCTCTACCCCCATACTCTAACCTTTCCACCCACCCTCCAACTTGAAGCCATATCCCGAGGCGTGACAGAGCAATTCCCCAGCCTCTTCCGAGTCGATCCAATCCCCTGATAATTTCCCCCGGTAGCCCCAAAGACTCCATACTACAAAACCCAAAAGTGCTAGGAAGTGTATGGAATGCCCAAACACCCCCAAATGCTTCCCTAAAACAGGAATCATCTCTACAAGTCATGTTACATCACTCGAAACACAAGCTCTGCGCTCCCACCACCACCCACCTCTCTGACTTCTCTTCAATTACCAGCATCCGGGCGTACAGCGATAAATTCCTCTTAGAGTACCACGCGGCTATGTTCATAGTATGACCTGGCCCCTCCCGATGGATCTATGCTTTAAAAGTGGGGGTTTTGGGGGCATGACCTATGAAGGGACGACTGGGTATGCCAATTCAATAGTTTCCTCTAAAATTCCTAGCACCCCGAAAGCCCCATTGCTATGATCCCTTTTATCCTTCTCCTAATAAGCGGCAGGCATGTGGCATACAAGGGCATTAATCTGCTTTGCACATTGAATGAGTGACCGTGGAGTGTTTCCCCGCTAAATCCTCCGAGGGCGTGGTCTTCGCAAAAAATAAAAAATAACCCCCAGCCGAAGACTCCGGGGATGGGAGAGAGGACCGTCCCCTCAGGAAACTCTAAAACAAGCCAAAAGCAGAAAATGTCCCTAGGGGCAAGATGTTTAAAGAGAAAACTCGGATCATCGGTAATCACTCGAAAACAGGATTCCCCCCGGAAGGGGGACTGAACCTGTAAGTGAGTGAATGAAGCCATTTGGGAACTAGATCTAGGTGTTTTGAGACTAGTTTCGGGATTAGTAAAAGTAAGGGGACAATGGTTGCCCAAATGTCATTCGACGTGTGATGATCCTATGTTTCCAGACCGAGTACCAGCCACACAAATGGACTCGCGACCACTCAAGAGGGCTTCAGTAATGTCTCCACGAAGTTTTCAATCTCGGGATTGATGCAGGACTTATTGTAAAAAAGGAGTATTTATGGAGCCCGAAGAGCACTAAGATCAGCAATCAAACATCAAGGCTGCTATCCTTACCACCCCTGCTTTTCCAGTTTCTCTCCTTCACCGCCTCCCGGGATAGGTATTTCTCTAAAGCTCTCTAGAGCTCTCGCACTTTTGCTCCTTTTCGATCACTGTATCTGCCTTTGGTCTACCTTTCCTATAGAGCCGATGGATCCATGCCCTCAATCTGTTTTGGAGAAAGTATGATGACGTTGAGGGTAAACTCATGGTTGCGCACACATTTTTGTTAGTCCTATTTAGTTAGACTTGCACCTCACAATAAACAATAACTTTCCCTCTCACCCCAACCGCGCCCTCCTCATCAGTGGACAGAAGTGCATCTGTCCCCGAGGCCCCCTAAGGATACGACACTACGGCCTTGGAAAAGGGCGGTGGGGTTGTTATCAACTATCTACCTCATGCTATCTCCGCTACACCCTCGATCTAGCCTAATCCTAGTTATCCGGTATTCTACTTCTGCGGTCTACCGGTACCCTGACAGCTAGATCATAGAAAGTATGGCTCGGTTGACATAGCGTTTTTACTATGAGTGGAGCTTTATTCACGGCGTATGGCACCACCCCACGACTGGGGCAAATATTCGATATAATGGATACTACAAGTTGTTTATGATACTACAAGTTGTTTATTTTACGATGAAACGCCTATAAATATATACAAGAACTTCAGATTCCCTATCAAAACACACCCACAGCATTCCCCCCCCCCAACCTATCTGCGAAATCTTCTTCTTCGCTGACTCATCCACAAACCACCTCTATACAAGCACCACCCCCGTCTCCTCCCTCAAGTTTTCTCCCTGAAAAATAACCCCTTAACCCTCTGCCACCGAGCTTTCGTCGCCCGACTCCGGCTCCTTTTAACATCCCTCGCATCAATTGCAGGTAAAAGCTGCGGCCGCCAATCACATGAATTCCGGACGGGCGCCTCCGGTTTCTCCTCCATTGGTGGAGGTGGGGGTGGGTATTGCCTCCGAAGCACAACTGCAGACATATAATCCTCCTCCCGCCACACCAGTCTCGGTTGGACTGGCTGGGGTTTTACGGACGATAAAACCCTCCCCAATAACGCGTCTGAAATAGTCTTATCCCTCGCCCGGTAGTCTACCTGCGATGCCTGCGCCGGGGTAAGATTTCGGCGGTTCTTGATCGCGATGTCCAGGTCCCAGCGTCTCAATAGCGATTGTACAGTCTGGACACGCTTTTTGAAGACGGCGAGATGAAGGGGTGTGTTCCCTTTGTTGTCCTGGTGGTTTATGTCCAGCCGGTCATCTTCTAAGAGGACTTCTAGTGCATCGGGAAAGGGCGCCATTGCAGCAGCGTGAAGTGCAGTCCTGCCGTCGTTGTCGATTGAATTGACATCTGGGTTGAGTTTGGTCAGGACGAACCGGACGGTTGAGGCTTGGCCGGATAATGCCGATATGGAGAGTATAGTGCGTCCTTCTTTGTCTCGGTAGTCTGGGTCTAGGCCGCAGTACAAGAGCGTGCGTAGTGAGTGCTCATCTTCGAGGCAGGCTTGCAGCTCGATGAGTGTTAGAATCCCTCGGCTAAGGAGCTGTTCAATGGTATCTTTGTCGCCGCGCCGGAGCGCGTGGGTCAGTGCCCGTTCGGCATATTTGGCGGAGTTTGTATGGAATATGGACTCTATGAGTAGAGGACTTAGCAGGAGTGCTAGCCGGCGGTGAGCTCGCAGGAGGGTGTACAATTCCGGGGGGTCATGGTATTGAGCGATCTGGCAGATAATCTCGTTCGGCAAATCCAAGAGTGGGTTCCTCGGCTTGTATAGGCGTATTTTGTTAGGCATGTTGTAAATTCTGGCATTCTCCAAAACTCCTTGCAATAGCGGTGGAGGGCAGAACTTTATATCTAGCAAGCCACCTCTGGTAGCAGAGACAAGATAATATGCGCCAGGGGCGTGTCCTCATTCCTGAGCAGTTCGTGGGGAGATTATCATCCGCCTCCTCACAGAGACTACATGATTGGTCCGTGGAGTGAAACCGCTAAAATTAAATGATAGCTTATGCTTCTTGGGCATTGGCAAAGTTGACTTTACCGTGTCGGGGTCCAGCCCTCTTGGAAAAGATCTTTGGCGGCGGCAAACCGTTGGCTGAGCGATAAATTGCGGTGTCTTTGATGGAGGTGAAGCGAGGGGTGAGATTCTTGGTAGGGTTAGGGCTTAGGATTATCCTACTTCGTTGCCTGGTGTCCGAAGGGGCGAGATTCATGTGCCCGGAACCGTTTGTAAAGTATCCGGACGCCTGAACACCAATGCAGCAGGTACTCGGGTACTTGTATGAAGGTTAGTGATGGGATAGGCGGGGTTTTGAGGTCTCCTTGCTCATGACAGTCAGAGGGAAAAAATGATTTGATTTGGTAGGCAGAATGCTAAAAAGAGCAAAAAGTGACATCTCAAGCCCCCGTCCATCCAATCGCTAACTTCCACTCTCTGTCAAAATTTGCCTCCCCCCCCCCCGCCCACACCAGATCACCTCGCCCGTTCGCCACTACCGTACCGGTATTACCGGTACAAGGTCCGGCAAGAAGTTATGGAACAGTTATTCCAGGTCAGCCAGCCAGACATACCCCTGTCTGTTCTGGTCAATGGGTTCCTATTCTTGTATACTACGTGTAAAGGTCAATTTACCTTACAGTATCAACCCCAATGCCCACTCCGGCAAGTCTCAAATAATTGAACCATGCGCTATCATACGGTCGTTCGAGTTGCCTCCTCTGGCAGGATCCGGTATTTTGTTGTTTCCTTTATGATACCAGCAGCCAGCCTCCCAGGCACCAGACACCCCTCACCCGGACAACTAAACCCAAATAAGAAACTTTCAAGTGTGGTTTTCTTGATTTGATTGGATGGACTGTAGCTACTGCGCTGAGCGCTGCTCGTTTCTACATAAAAAACTCACCAATCAGCATCTTTGCGGGTGAGGGTGTGCCCGGGAGGCTGTCTATCGTGTATCTTTCACACGGGCTGAACGACCCACCTTTGGCCGTGTTTTCGGCCCCTTTTCTAGAAGAGGAAATTTTAGACTACCGTACCTACTCGAGTAGGCACGCGATTCAAACGTTTGAGATTCCGAGAATCTGAGGTAATCCATTCTTGAAACAGCGGAAGCCAATAGAAGCTCTGCACAAGCCAATAAATTATTCATCAAAGTACAAGTACAGGTACTGCAGAACACTGAGAACAAGTTGCCGTGTTGAAATTTCAATATTGAGGCTTTACCTAATTCGGCGCTTTGGGCTTCGCTGCCGTTGGGTCCAGGATCGGGTCACAGCGGTCGGGTATCATACTGGTACGATACCAGTGCACCGTGCTATGAGCACCGCTGGGCGCTGAATCTTAATTCTCAACTCACCTTTGCCGTACGAGCACTAGTTCCCCATAACTAGCCGGAAATAACGCCGCGCATTTATTACGGTACGGCATTTCAGAAGTTCTGTTTCCCCGGGGTGGCGCGCCACGCCGGCTGGGTCATTGAGCTCACTATATCTTGCTCGGAATCTCCGCTCAGGGGTCAGGAACCGTGCTTTACAAGTAGCGGGCTTCCCAGCCACGGGTCCTGGAATATCGTTACATCTTTAGGCCGGGATTGGGCAAAGAATGCAGAGAAGAATTCTACTATCATAGAACGGTCGGTTCCCTCTTGGGAAGGGATTGAGACTGCCGGCGAAGTTGGGGCGCATATGCCCGGAACCAGAGTTTGGTTGATTACGGTAGCTTGTTGCTTTGCTCGAGCTGGGGATACGGTGTTTGAACGCTTTGGTTACAGATACCTCGGGAGTGTGGTTCTAGGTCAGCATGGATAGTATCGTATTTTTTCTGGATGCGGCAAATGACTAAACTACATTCCAAAAAACGCGAAAAACTCCAATATCTGATACTTTTGACATGACACCTCCTTCCGTAACCCGTTCATGTATTCATTTTCCGTCTCCGTACAAACAACCTCGTGAGCCACGTAAACCGGAGCCTGAATCTACTTATCTGCTTCCTCCTAATATTGCTTCCAACCTCTTGGACATGGACTTGCACCTCGCTATATGCTGTACCGGCCTGTAAACCCCCCGCCTGGGGCTCAGGCTTATCCACCCTCTGTTTCTCCAATTCCCCCTGTAACTCTAGCAACCGAGCCTCCGCCTTAATACTCTCATTCTTCTTGTCGACCGATTCCTTTAGCATGGTAACTATGGCCCCATCCACGGGCGAGGGTGTGGTCCGCGCGGCCGCCATTAATGTCAAGCCGTTATTATTAGCAGTAGAAAGATCGATCCCTTCCACCGCTAGCAAAAGCTTAACACAAGCCCGCGCCCTCGTAGTGACCGCTACAAACAACGGTGTTTCTCCCCGGGGGTTTCTGGCGTTAACATCCGCCCTCCCATCCTGAATCAGTGCCTTCAGAATGTTCGGCCTCTGTCCCATCCTCGCGGCGATGTGCATCGGGGTGGCTCCGAGAGAGGATACCCTGGAGACATCGGTGCGCGGGTCAGCGAGCAGCAAGAGCATAGCTTCCAAGCGGCTTTCTCGGACAGCGCAGTGAAGTGGGGCCTGGCCACTGCTCAAGAAGTTTGGATCCGAGCGCCCGTCATCCAGGAGGAGCTTTATCAGCTTTCGATGCCCCATCTCGACGGCTTTGAACAGGACCGTGCTCGAATTGCTCCCCAGCAACTCGGTCTCATGGTCGATCTTGGGGCTCCGGAGGAGAAGCTCGGTAACATTGTACAAGCCCTGGGCCACGGCGCGGTGGAGTAACGTGGAGTGAGCCACGGGGTTCACGGACGGCGTAGGGTCCTGCGCGCTAACATCTACCCTTTCGTCCTCGAGAAGCAGCCGCATGACATCCACACGTCCGGCCAAGGCTGCGAACATGAAGGGTGTCTTCCCCTTTCGGCATCGCATATTAACCCTAACCCCCTCCTCTTTCAGCAGGATCTCAACGACGTCTACACGCCCCGCCCTCGCCGCGATCGCGAGTGGGGTGCGGCCCCGGAGGTCGGTGCTGTCTGCCTCGATCCCGCACCGTAGAAACACCTTTATGGCATCCGCGCTGCATACTGTCCCAATCGCGTAGTTTAGGAACGGAGCCCTACCCCTGGCAAAGTAGTGAGCACCGATCCGTACCAGTTCTGCTACTGTGGTGGTGTCTTCACGCGCCGCCGCGTGGAAGAGCGCTTTCCGCGCGTAGGCTAGCGAGCGGAACTGGCGGAGGCAGTCGAATTGCGCGGTTCGGAGCAGTTGCGCCAGGCGTCGGTTCGCGCGGAGGAAGTGGAAGATCTCGCTGTGCGTTAGGTAGCGGGTTATATGGAAAAGGAGCTCGTTTGGGAGGTCGAGTAGGAGCGTCATGGCGAATTGTGGTTGTGGCAGAGTGCGCTTAGTGCTGAGCCGGTTTGATTAGATTGGATTTCGGCGTACCGTAGGTATTATATAGTCAATCCGTCGAATTGTTCGAGTGTTGGGCGAGTCTATCGGTATGGTACTTTTGGGGTGTGGTCATTCTTGGTGGGGCTAAATGACTCACCACCCACCTTATCCCTCACTGCCAAGAAGATGAGGCTCGTTGTTGATCTTCATCGTCTATCAACACTATCTTCTGTAATACCAGTAGGACATTGTAAATTTCCACTGCCCCGTTAGTGTTTAAGGCAGCAGTTGAAATTAACTCTTTGCTAACCAAGATTTCTCGGATTTGTAAACTTCAGAGATTCACTGGGAATACTGAGGTTGGAGGGTCAAGCCCCCCCAGCCACCTGTGTCTCAAACGGAACCAGCACGAAATTTTCAATGTCTTGTCGATCTGGGAAATACTCAGTCACATTTGGTGTATGTCTTTTGGCCATGAAGAACTCCCTGCAAGTGTGTTTCCTGGGGTATGGGGAAGAATTTTAGCAGAGGAAACAGGGTGGTTGATCCATCCTGCGAAGAAACTGGCTCTTGTTGTGAATATGATGGAGGGACCGCCGTTGGAAAGTGGAATAGGCTGAGTGGTCTTGGGGGAAGCTGAGCAGACCTCCCCTCCTTAGAAGATTGTGAGAGCCTTGTTAGCAGTTCTCCCTCGATCTGAGCTTTGGATGCAGGATTCGCTGTGCCTTCGCATTTTTCCCTCGCAGGCTCGGCCCACAACCTGCAAGGCTAAATTGGTTCGTTGACGCTAATAATTGAGCCTAGCAGTGAGAAATACTGTAATAGCACAGCACAGAACCACACTCCCGACCAATCCCGAGAGAGCCTCAATTCCCGTGATCATTAACTAGTATTATTAGGGTTAGGGCTATTAAAGTTGAGCGCCGAAGAGTTAAAGAGGGCGAGAAGAAGCGATTAAGATTGATATGATACTCTTTTTCCTACATTTAGCTTGGAGGTAATGGCTCCACCACCTAAACCCTCAGAGAAGCGGTTGCGTCACAAACCGCTCTGACGTGAAGTCCTGACTCACAAAACAACCCTTCGCATATGACCCTGAATCTCTAAGTGCAGCTCCGGACTCTCGTCAAACATCAAGCGTACTCTCTCGCCATGCTCGCCTAGCTGGATTGATATAAGTGAATTTCTCTATTGGCACTGGGTGCGCACCTAGCCATCCGCCAGACCCCCTCCCGGTCCGACTACCACCCCGGCACGGCAGCCCACCACCGACTCGATTGCTCCGATCGCATTTCCCGGAGCAGGTTTACTTTGACTCTAGGGTCTCATGACATTTGGCTTATCAGTAACTTAGTTGGAATTGTGCAATTCCTTTTTTATAATGGTGCAATTCCTCTATCTCCGCCCAAGTTCATGGGGAGATATTGGCTTTGCTTGCTCATATCAGTAGTCAGAGCCTGATGTGGGCAATTGAAGTCAATGGGAATTCATGTGATACTAAAGCGACATACTGATTTTCACTGAGATTACCGGACACCGCCTTTGGACCTCTCTATCTCGGTGTTTATCCCAATACAAGTAAGCAAACATGAGCTACAGCTTCGGCAGCCGGACTTGGTTTGAATAGTGGTAGCGTCCCTGTCTGCTAATCTAGACTTGATGGAGTTAGTTATGGGAATGGAACCGTGGTTTCATCATAACCCATAAAATCAAACCTGCCAAAATATCCGGAGGCCCTTTCACCAGTGTGTCCACATCCCCCTGAAATCCGAAGTCAACCCTTATAGCGTCTTGTATTGCTATCGCCAATCATAACAACAACAGTAGTCAATATATACAAGTTTCCTAGTCCAGCGCAGCCTCCAGATATGCAGCATTCCAACATTCCATACTTGCTCCCATGCCAGCCTTCGTTCCAGAGATACCTGCCATTCTGCCATTCCAGATATGAGAGTCATTCACATCGTCATTCCGATACCAATACCAACCATCACAATAGTGATTCCATTCTCCAGAAAAGCCACCACCAACAACACCCCCCACCTTCTAGGATAGAGAACACCCCCGATACCCCGACCCCAACCCTGCGTAGAATGTTTCGCTTAGCTCGTGCCAACGGAGAGATGTTGGCAGGGTCTGCTGAGTCTTTGTTGGGAGTATTACTTCAATGTGACAGAAGTATGGCCGGCGGAGAGTAGTAGATCATTGGAACTCTATATAGATGCCTCTCACCGGTACAGGTGCTGCAGCCTCGAGCATAAGCAGCAATATAACGGACATAGGATATTGATCTTTTCTTACCACCGATTTATACCTCCCTATAGTTCTCATACCCTGCTGGTCCCTTTAACCCCTCACCTTTTCACACCTTTTCTCCAACAGCCTCGGGGAGCACATTTACGAGTGACCATCCATGATAAGGATGTTAATTTGACTTACAGCTTGAGACGAGCTAACCTAGTGGTCACGACAAGCTTGCTCATTGCGAAGCTACTAATTCGGTATACCATGGGTACTCGGGCAACCAGAAGGTAAATGCCCAAGGACGTTCGAATTACTGATCTCGGTTCCGGCGGGGGAAGACAAGCAAACGAAGCCCTTGGTTGGGATAGAGAAAAAGGGATATACACGGCGACTTACCAGGAGGAGAAACTACAAGGCCCTAGTATATTGGAATTCCCTTCTAGTTTTCAGGGTGATTGTTTGTGGGGGGGGGTCTCCGGGATTAACCTGCAGGACACCTCTCGCAGTTATTCACCCAAGCTGAGAGAAATTTGTTTATGCATGCACTCTTGGTTAAAAGTGGCATGGGGATATGGTTTAGTGGTATAATACCTCTTTAGCATAGAGGTGGTCCGGCGTTCGATTCGCCGTATCTCCATTCTATTCTCTTTTTTATATCGCAGGGTAGCTGTCTGGGTGCGAATCTGGTTGGTGTTGGAAGAGTAGTTGATTAGCAAAAACTAGGGGACTGTTCTTGCGTGCTCGCTCGTTCGTTGCGCAGAGAATGGTTTTATAGATACTAGCTGGTTGGTAGATCGAGAATACGTTTGATAAGGATGAAGCACTGAGCGATCTTTAAGGGAACTCACTGGGCCTATTCTAGCGCAGTCTCATTACCCAAACTTTCGATACTCGATATCCGGTGCGGTGCCGTAGGGGATCGTATACTCACTGACCAAGGCCTCCCGTAAAGGAAGCCTACCCTCTCCGGAAATCTGCACTCTTGGGGAATCAGCCAAATATTCACTGTTTAAGGCATGAGAGGGGCTGGCCAATGAAGTACCGACGGCACGAATGAGTGACTGTTACTGGGGGGTGGAAATGCATGTGTACGTGTAGGTGCGAGGGGAGTCTCCGGGCTTTCATGACGAAAGACTGTGGGGGAAGAACTTTGACTTCTTTATATATGGCGAAAGGCGAGCCCTTTGGAGAGAGGGCCTGGCGGCCACCGTGGGAACTTGAGATGCTAGGGAAGGGGATATAATGTAAGAGTTTACGGAGGACACGTAGTCTCTGGGAATACTCGTATCTTATCCAGTGCGGAAAAGTGATATGGGAAGTGGGATTAGGAGAGTCTATACATGAAACCGGAAGAAAAGAGAGGTTGTTGAGAATGGATACTCTTGCAAATGCTATCAAATTTAAGTATGAGGAGGTTATAGAGGGGGGGGGTTTGCTGTTGTAGATAGTTTATCACAGTTGGCTTCAACGTAGTACTGGAGATATTATTTCCGTTGTGATTATTCTCATGGAGTAGAATTAATAGTTGTCAAGGGCATCCTATGCCGGTGGGGAGATGGAGCCCAAGTTTGCGACTGTGCCCCTGGCTTAAAGATTAGTATGTTAGAAGGAAAAGGGGTAAATTTGTGTAGAAAAGTCGGAGGTAAACTGAATATCATCTGGCTGGTAGCTTTGCCGGGTAGGTTCTTAAGGGGCTAGTCTATTAAAGCAGATATAACCTCCGGATATATCATAGTTAAGTAGTTTTTGAATACTTTTGGTACTAGTGAGGCCTCTTGCTACTCTAGCTCCGGGCTTACCCTGCCCGGCTTAGGAGTACTGACTTTTGATTTTGCAGAGGAACCGCCGTCCGCAGAAGCTGGGCTGCTTGTTCCAAGACCGTGCTCTTATATGCATGCATTTCCATGCAACCTATCCTTAGGATATTCATAGCTTTGATACCTTGCGTAAGTACTGCACTCTCCTATGTACTGTTGCAAGATTGGTGAATCGGTCAAGTTGCTACTTCCATTAACTGAGAATGGTAGGAACCGGGAGTAGGTCGCTTGAATGACGATGTAAAAGGACCAGTGTGCGTTCCTAAATGAGAGATTTGGACGGGGAAATCCTCATGGGCTCGGAATACCCTATTCTCGTGTTGGGTAGCTACCTCAAGCCTAAAATGAGACAACTTCTGCTTGTTCCGGAGATGGGAGTGTTCGGACTACGACGCAGGTACTGCGTAGAGAGGTTCTGGTGCTTATGGTCTGGCTGATTCTTTCCGTGTGTTCTCGAGCTGCCTTAAGGCACTTTAGTTCGATCGTTAGTTATAGCGATATAAGTTAAATTCGAACAATCCAACAACAGCATTCAAAAGTTTGATGTTGTCTTCACCGATACTCTGCTGGCATGTTTTAGCTTAAGAATAGTTTTATTCAAGAACCCAAGCCCATACTGAAACTTTGGAAGCCTTTGTCGATAAAAAGCTGTTGTAGGCCTCAGTGCCAGGAACTTCCGGCAGTGCTCGGATGCGAGAGGCTTGGAGGTGTTGATGCATGAGGATAGGTGAAAGTGGAACCAGCACGGATGGAGGGGAGCCCAATAGACCACATGGAAGCTATGGAGGTGATTGGGGGAACATGCTTGGGCATTCTGGTGTTATCGATGAAAAGTTCTGGGGAGCGGGAGCCTTTAGTATAAACTTCTTTTGTTTTAGGGGATCGCAGAGGGTCTTTATACTACCTTCTTTTGTTTATTGTCAGAATGTTGTGGAAATCAGAGATTCCTGTGGTGAACGGGAGATGGTCCCGGGACCGGTTATGCTTTGTTGTATTTGCTTCTGTCTTTGCCGGATGCGTTTTCTTACCAGAGAACGAAGTTACAGGCAACCACGATTATTATTCTCTTATACAGGACCATTTCACCTTTTTCCGTTGCGCACACCTCAGAACATGAGGAGGAGAGAGGAGGTTAAATGGCGAACAGATGCCCGCCCACCAGAGCATGTGCTTCATTCGCACCACAGTTCCTCCTCCAGGATGGTTTACTAGGCCATTCTTTAAGTATTCGGAAATGGGAAATTTAGGTGATCTGATTATGATATAACCAACGCCTCTACAGGTGCCTAATTTTGTGGAAAGAGCCGTAACCAACTTCTTCAGTTAGGTAACCCACGTTTCGGTTACTTTAAAGATCGCCAAGTATACTTGACCGCTCAAGCGCGAGTACAAGTATCCCGAACTAGAATCGGTTCGAAAATGCACAGCACAAAAGCACAGTGATAGTGCCAAATAAAACATGCTCAGCTGACCTGCTAAATATGATACCTCAAAATGTCTCGGGGTCTACTATATCTACGAGCCCTGCGGCCTTAGGGCTCAGAGACAAAAGCCCCTGAGAAGGATTAGCCTTTTCCTGGTGCAGGGCAAGATTAGCCTACTGGATGTGTTGGATCTCATCAGCTGGTATTCCCCAACTCTCTGAACCCATCGAGCTAAACCTATCGTAGACAGACAGGCTGGCCTTCCGCCCAGAATCTGATATCGGTAGTGGACTCCAAAAGATTTTGCAACTTCCGTAAATGGCCAGAGTATTAGCACCTATCGGAGTGCACCGCACTGTACGATTGTAGCTTACCTTGCTCCAACTTCCAAGATATCAGTGTTACCTTGGGGTAAATCCTCTGGAATGCCTAAGCCTGCCAAGTTTATCGGCTGTGTCTGCATTGATTGTGTCCGCTGGCGCTTCCCGATGCTTATGGAAGCGGAAGTCTGCCTTGTGAGCTGTGGGGCTTTCATTGGGCTGCGAAATATAGTAGCTACCGTATTAGACTGAAGTGTTGTTTAGTTGATAGCGGCGTGCTTCAAGCCATGTTCGAACCCCAGAACCCCTAGAGAATATATTGACGGTTAATAAATTCCGATATGAGGTTGGAGGTTTGCCGGGGAGCCAGCGGGCCACTCATATGACGGTAGGCCTACCCATAGGTCGGCAAACATGTTTCGTTGGGATTGGGAATTTACGGGTATATGAAAGTCGATTGCATTAGACGGAGCTGTTGTGAAAATTGCGAGCGGGACAAGATTCTTGGAGACTACCGGTATATTGGGGAAAATACAAGCCTCCACAGGATAATGTGGCTGGGTGGCGTACAAAGTGTCACCAGAGTGTGGGAATGAAAAGTCGGTTGATATGACGGGGGTGTTTTATATCCGCCCTCCGACCCTCGCTTCAACACGGTTGCACCTGCAAAGATGCCCTAGACCTCCGACTTTCCCCCTTTACCAAGGCGGTAGTCACCGCCCTGAATTCTCGCCTCCCAAGCCTGGGCAGAGCAACACGGCCTACCATAGCGATCGGGATATCCTCATTTTCGAAGAAGAGGCTGGAGGAGAATGGCTGATGGAAGGTTAAGAGAGGCGAGTACTTCTTGTATCATCACCGTCCAGTACCCGAACCTGGCCGTGGGCATTAGCTTTCGGGATTTCTTATTTTCAAGATCTCTCTCACCAATATCCTCCTCCGACATACCGGTACTAATGTTCTGGTCAGCAGCGTTCTCATAGTGGCCTTGGTGCATGTGCGCTTTATGAGCTGGAGTTGAACCTTGTGCCATGTCGTTCGATTTGCCTCCTACGGATGCGCCCCTTCTCCAGAGAAGGAAATTTTGCACCACCTTGTGCGGTTTTGTTGCTTGGGATTCTACGGCACTTATGTCAGGAGTGGGGTACTAATAATCCTTTCGTGATGCACGGTGTGCCTTACACGAGGCTAACCCATTTAACACTTCCCGATATTAAAAGCTCACATGGCGTTTGCGACAATCAACACGGTGTTGATAAGAGACCTGTCGACTTCGAGCCTGGATTACGAGAGGGGGAGTGGGGCGTTGTATCACAGAGCAGGGGACGTGTTAGGGGGGCGACGCGTTGAGATGCGTCACGAACACCTTATCATTTGAGCAAACCGGGCAGATAACCCTGACCCAAGTGCGGCTGAACCGTGTTTGACTTTCCATGAAGCCTGATCAATTCAAGCTCTGGGTGCACAACGACACGTTTCAAGGTCTCACTGTAGCTCGGATAGCTCAAACCCGAACAGAGGCGCAGCTCAAAAAAAGAGTTGAACCTGACTTAGACTGAGGATAACTTTACTGAAAGTTGTTCAAATCTATCAAGTGACTCACTAGAAATATCAGGACAGGTATCTGCAGCTGTCTTTATATACAGCTATGGGATCAGTAGCAAAGTAGGGGCTGGTCTAGCCGTTATGTCTAAGTTAACGTCGTACCTCCGGTCTCTGTATGGTGCCCAAGGGCCAACAGGTAGATGTCTAATTACTGGCCTGGATGCCTCCGGGAAGACCGCACTTCTCTACCGGATGAAATTGGGCGAGAAGGTGGTAACTATTCCTACCATCGGATTCAATTGTACGAGAGAACCGCTTCAATTCCTATGTATACCATGTGCTAATACTTCGCAGGTGAGGATGTGCCCCGGGGGAAGGATACCATCACTTTCTGGGACATCGGAGGCTGTGGCAAAATAAGACCTCTTATTCGCCATTACATGACTCCCGGTCACTCAGTACTTTTCCTCGTTAATACCAGCGAATGTATCCGAGATACAGGAAGATACAATGACACTATTGATGAACTCACAGCTCAAGTGACGGAATCGGTGCAAGTCGGTGTCGTTTTTATCCTCGTGGCCTTTTCCAAGCAGGACTTGTTAACCGAAGCTCAGCACTCTCAGGAAGCAGATGTTAAGCGGCGCGTTAAGGAGACTATGGATGCTCTTCTCCCCATGGGTGCTGCTAAAGGCCTGTTTTCGGTCATGAGTGCTGGCTTCAGCGCTGATCAAGATAAAGGGGTGGACGAACTGTTGGATGCGCTGATAGCAGGTGTTAAACGGAATAATGTTAATCCCGCTGCTCTTCCCGAGCCTGGACGCCCTGCGGAGCCTGTTCACAGACCTGCCCCGGAGCATGTGGACGATCCTTATGTCGGCTTCGCGCCGGAGAGGTTCTTTGAGATGATGGAGTCTGCAAGCTTGCCTGTATGGGATCATCGAGCCCATGTACGAGGCGGGTTCTATGTGCTTATAAAAGGTCTTGGATCCGGCTTAGGTCTATGGGACGCCGTAGGGGATTTTCTGAATATCCTCGATAAGATGTTGGTTACAGATGCTGCGAGGGCTCAGGTTGAAGGGACGGAAAGGAAATTTAGAAACACGGTTCACAGGTAGGACTCGAACCTGATATCCACAGACCACTGGGCTAATTCCAAACGCAGAACCATGACTACATTCTATCTCCACAGCATATACCTATCCATACTCAAGTTCATGGAGCTCCGCAATCCTCCCCGAATCCCCGAGCACACCGATTTTGAGGCTTTCATCCAAGTAAATACCCACTTCTTGAGCTCGTCCCTATGGGCAGCCTACTACTCCCGTGACCTCATGTTCTCCCCACCTGCCAAAGAATCCTGGCGTCTCCCAGACCTCAAACCACTACCAACCTACTTCCGTCCGAGCCGCCAAACGCCTCTTTTTCTCTCTTCGCAAATCTCCTCGGACCCGAACAGGCATTACAAAATCTTCGCTTTTCTGACCTTAAAGAGAACAAAAACCACCAAATCCCGCCGCGGAAAAGTGATCGCCGATGCCCTTGAAGCCCTCAACCGCCACATCATCCGTCAGAGGGTCCGAGATCTCACTGTCGGGCCCTACTCTGCGACGAAAGCTTACTTTTACATACAAATATTCCACGCGGCCATCGAGGGCTTGGGGACAAATATCGACATTACTCGTCTCTCGTACGACACTTTCACCCTCGCATTCCCGGATCTTGCGCAGGGGAGCATTTGGCGGGAATATTACAAAGAGAAGGTATGGGAGAGCATTCAAGCCCGGGCCGAGTTCGTCCCTCCGGGGGTCAAACCACTACCGAATATTATCCCCCTCGCGGACGTCACGGCAACAGCGGCAAGAGAGGTACGCAACAAGGCTATTGGGAAAGTGCCTGCGGATGACACGGAGCTTATGCTGGCCGAACATTGGGCTCTCTCCGACATGCAAGACCCGAGCTTGATGCTGCGCTCTCACGGGGGAATGATATGGTGGTATTTCTCAGCACTATGGACCGTCATACGTTCTCAGCCTTCCCCACAAATCTCCCCTTCCCCATCTCTTAACACATCCGCACCTACCTCCCCCTCCTCCCTCGGCGCCGCCGCAAGACTCCTCGTAAAAGACGAACTCCTAAAAGACGATTCACCCCGAGGCGTCACAGAGAAAACATTCTGGGCGCAGATCATGCTCCAGCGAATGGTCGGGTTCAAAATCACGGCCGGGGATAGTCTGTGGGATAGGAATACCTGCCTGGCCGACGTGAGGAGGTTCCTGGCGGAGAATCGGGGAATCGCGGACGAGGATTTGTGGATGGAGTATTACTCTGCCGAGAACTGGCGGAGCGCGGATGCCGCGGCGATGTTCTTGCCGCCAGATTTGAAAGATTTGAGAGGGGTTGTTTCGGGTGGTGGTGGTGGGAATGGCAGTGCTGGGGAGTGATGAGGCAGGGATGTATGTAACAAAATACCCATCGTTCTCCTTTATCCAAGGCGTGTTAGTCGTGTAGCCGGGGGTTGGCTATGTTCAGAGCGCCCTCCGGGGACTTGTCTAGCCTAGCCTAGCCCACCTTGACTAAGCTATCAATCCTAAGCTCGACACGAGGTTGAGTAGTATAATAGGCCATAGTGGTGTGGCAGTGCGCTCTCGGGTCTTCCCCCATATTCGAGTGATATCTCGTGTTGATCCAAATCATAGTCGTGTAAAATAATGCTCCAGCCCCATACATAGCCTCCAGTTTCCATACTCACAACCTTATTTCTGTGGGGTTATGCATACCAAGTTCGGACAGGTGTTTCTGATAGTGTACACCTTTCTCACCCGGAATCTAACACTCTCACACCACATCAGCCTTGTGTAACACCTATTCTCGTGGAAAAATACCCATGCCGGTAACTCAACTTATAGTGATTGGGGTCGCACGCTATCATGTGCGCATATACGCACCTGAAAAATCCTTTTACACGAGCTCATGTCAAGATATTAGGTGTTCGATTAGGGGTCAACAGAGGGCACTGTTGGGCAAGGGAGGGTGGGGGGTTATGCACTGCGCCGGTGGTTGGGAGTTTAGGATGTGTTGGGTTAGGCTGGGTCAGGCGCTATCATAGCGATCGTTGGCACCAGCACTGATATTGTGATGTCAACAAAAGGGAGAGTCGGAAGATGTATTTTCATCTTGGGTATTGCGTCCCCCTGCACCCCAACGCATCTTGCTACCTACACTCCATAATCAGACTTCAATCTCCACGTCTCCAACCAGTTCCACATCAACCTCCTTCTCAACAACCTCACCATCCCTCTTCCCATCCTTCTTACCAAGCACCTTTACCGCCTCAATCTTAACGCTGGCACCGTCCTTACCCTTAAACCCGAACTTCCCCTTAATGCTCAACCTCCCACCCTTGTACTCCATCATGACGTCGATGACGGCCTCCTGCTGGGTGCTGACTCCGTCATCAATGTACAAGCTTCCGCCCGCCTCGCCGCGCTCGTCCAATGCGATTACGATTGTGAATGGTCGAGTGCGGAGCTCGGTGGTGGTGTATGCACTGGAGGAACGGAAGGGCAGGATGTTCCCGCCGATAATGTGCAATGGGATCTCGTCGAAGGGGATGTCTGCGAGTGTTATGTTCTTGCCCTCGCCTTTGATCTTCTTGCCGGTGTGAAAGTCGTAGAGGGTGTCCTTTGGTAGGTAGACTTCTACACTCGTGCTGTTCTCCTCGATGACTGGGGAGACAAGGAGCGCGTTCCCGTAGATGAACTGGGTGTCGATTGGGTAGGTGTTTGTGTCTTTGGGGTATTTGAAGAAGAGGGGGTTGAGGAGCGGGGCCCCGTCGGTGGATTGGTGGTGCATGGCGGTATAGATGTAGTCTAGTAGGCGGTAACGGATGTCGATTGACTTACGCGCCGAGGAGGCGACGAGTGGCCAGCGGTAGAATTCTTGAGAGATGGAGGTGTCACCGTTGTGATTGCGGAAGAAGGGGTTGAAGGCTCCGAGAGAGGCCCAGCGTGCGCAGAGGGTTTCTGTGGTATTGCCACCGAAGCCGCAGACGTCGGAGCCGACTATGGGGATTTGGTAAATGCTAGCGAAGCCAAGCATACCGGCAATGGACCAACGACTAGAGATTATTAGCTAAATCCGGTGGAAAGGTGGGAGAGGGGGGCGTGCTATTGATCCCATCGGGATAGGTTGTCTCCGAGCCACTTTCCGACACGCCGACCGGCACCAGCGAAAGTGCTGCGGGTGATGATCAAGGGCCTCAATCCGGGGCGGCGGGCAAGCATAGCTTCGTAGGTAATATAGCACATCACTAGAAATAATTAGTGTCTGTGGTATCAGAGTTGTGCCTAAAGAATTTACTAGTTCCGTAGAGGTTGTGGGTGTCATATTCAGAAAGGCCTCCATAGTGCATAATGTCGGTGTGGGCAGTGCGGTCGCTCAGTCCCAGTGGTGCATCGTTGGCAATGGCGTACAAAGGAGAGATGAGATCAATAGAGCCACCCTTCTGCCTCTTACGTACCCTGCGCTCGGTGCTATGAACAGATGCAGTAGCTTTCCCAGTGCCGGGGAATCCAGGAATAGCTCTAGGAGGTCCGCGGACAGGGGGGCGCTGAGGGGGCATTTTCTGCTCGATAGCGTCGGCTTCGGGGTCGTTGCATGGGTAGTTGCAGAAATTAGCGGGCTCGTTCATGTCAATCCAGACACCGTCAATGTCGACACCAGAATCAGCGGAGAAGAATTTGGCAAACTCGCCATCCCAGAATGGGCCAATGTTTGGATGAAACCAATCGGGGAATGCAGTCACACCAGGCCTGGCGAATGTCAACTTTGATTTCTGACAAGGGGTTGAATCAATGGCTTACCACACGACACCCCTATGAATAGAACCATCGGCCTCCTTGAGCCAAATGCCATCCTCCTTACCGCGGTTGAAAGTCGGGTAGTCTTGGTAAGCGATGGCAGGGTCAACCATGAGAATGTAGTGCTGGCCATGCTCGTGGAGGTAGTCGACAATCTCACGGACTTTGTCAAGAGGGAATCGCTCAGGGTCAAGAGTGAAGATCCAGCGGTTGTACATGTAATCGATATCAGTCCACATAGTCTCCAAGGGAATCTCGGCAATTGAGTGGTTTGCAATAACCTGTTTTCCCTGGTGAGCTGTAGTCATAATCGAGCACTCGGCAATATATTACCTCAGCAATGTCAATCCAATCTCTGTAACCATAGCGGCACTGGTGGAAACCTAACCCCCAGTAAGGTATCATAGCGGGGAGTCCAGCCACTTCAGCATACTGCTTCGCAACAGCAACTGGCTCGGGGCCAGCAAAGAAGTAGAGATCCAAAATACCTCCGATGACGTTATACTCTAGGCTTGATTGGCCATTTACGGTCTCAAGCTTGATGTCCATACCATTAGAGTTTAAAAGGAGGGCACCATGGGTACCGGACTCGCGGTGATCAAAGTAGATGGGGTGGTTTCCGTACAAATTGCTCTTCTGCGGGATACCATAGGAGTCTCTAGACCAGAGAGTACGTGTATGATTAACATTGGGGAGTCTAAAGGAGTCGGTATGTTCTCCGAGACCGTAGATGTTAGGATCGGTGGGTAATGAGGTCTTCAGGCGCAAGTACTGGCTCTCAAAGACGAGCGTATCCCCGGTGGTGTCGAACAGCTTCTCGCCGGTGGAGCGCCGGGTAATGGTGAAGCCGAAGGGCGAAGTGGCGTAGGTAAAGATGATGTCGGACGATTTAGCTGAGCCAGTAGCTTCGCCGTTTGGGCGGGGGAATGCTTCTTCCGGAATTTGATATCGCTTCTCTTCAGGATCAGTTATCTTGACGTGAATACGAGACTCTACGAGAAGCTATTAGTCGAATGCATGCCTGATATAGAGAGATAAATTCATACTTGAGTCGTATGTCACTTGCAGCTTCAAGGTTTCCAGATCTCTGCCGTAAATGTTACATGCAGTTCCAGCGAGTTGCAATTCCGCCGTGAGACCGCTGCCGGTTTCCTTGACGTAAGTTGCCTTGTAACCCGGGCACGAATTGACATCGGGAACGCGAGGACGAATGACTACTGTGGCTGAGGATAGGCCAATGAACAGTAATATCGCTGCCTTGCGAGTGAGGGTCGCCATGCTGCGGTGGGCAAAAAGAGGGACGGAAATCACCACAATCGACTCGGTCTGTTTGCGGGAGGGATGGAGTGGATGGGGGCGAAGAGCTACGGATTGTGGGGGGTTAGGCTCTCGTAGGAGGCCTAAGAGAGAGAGGCTAGGAACTAGGAGGTTAGGGGTTAGGAGAGTGGATCAGGCGAGAGGGACCCTTAGTTTCCTTCTAGCCGTTTGAAGCAGAAGTCCCGGGTGGTATCTAATTGTCGTAGTGAGAAACAGTGTATTATGAGGGGACAACACTGGGTCTGAAAAATACAAACATTACGCTTCCCGCTCGTCCGTCCCATTCGTCATCGCCTAGTGCGTCATCCCCGCATGTGGCACTGCAGCTCTCTCGTCTCGTGTTATCACTCGAATTTAGTGAACCTATTACCCCTGTCGCTCTCGGGTGGTTTCTCTAGACCTGCATTCCCATTCAGATCACGTGGATTGTAGGGCGTGGCAGAAAGTGATGGGTTCTGTACTCGTAATTTTCTGACGTTTGCAAACACGACTGCTATTGCATACCGCCAAAATCTTGAGGCTCCGGTCGATTTTTGGCGGTATGCAATAGCAGTTGTGTTTGCAAACGTCAGAAAATTACGAGTAGTGGTGCCTGCCCATCTCGGCTGCTAGTGGAGTGGCTGGGCACAAGCCACTGAGATTCATAACGCCCACCAGCTGTGGCGCTAGATTCCCAATCTCTGTGGAAAACTGTGGAAAGTTGGCAGGATCTTGGGGAAGTTTCGCTTTCTTGAATTTTCCTTTCCTTTTCCCTTCAATCTATCTCTACTACCTGTATCTGTATTCAATATCTTGATTAAATTGAGCTGCTGATCGTGGTGTGATGTCAAATATCTATTGCACGCGCACCCAGTCCATCCATCAGCCAGCCAAGATATCTGTCCGCACTCTGCACTCCAGGTGGGGGAGAGCAGAGGCCCGCTCAATTGAATTACAATACCGACACCTGATTAAAACCTGCCAACATTTTCCCACGTGGCTATTCGGAAGATAAAATGTGATATAGAATCGGATATCGTACCGAATGGGAAAGTGTGTGCACACCACACAGTAGCTCACAACTCCCTTCTCAAATTTCCCCTCTCTAAGATAACCCTAGAGACAGGAGTATATAATATGAAACATGATAAGATCCTGCTTACCGTCCCATGTATCACCACACATGGCTTCTTTTGTCCATGCGTGCTCCCGTTCCTTTGCTAGCTCCCGCGATGACATCAGAAAAGAACGCCTTCTGCAATAGTACCTTGACAAAGAAATATGGTGTAACTCCGCTTGCCATGCTATCCGTTTGGTTCACTGGTGTTCAGTACTGCAGATATCTGCGTCCGGCAGATCCATGAACGGAGCCATTGCCGAAGCCCTAGAAGAAACAAGGAAAATTCTACCTAGAGCAGGTCGGGCGCATCAACTGGTTCCCGACATGGAAGTTCTCGTGATTGGAGACTTGTACTTGAAGGGGGATTTTCGTTCTTTCATACACTGACTCCTCTTGAACATACTGTCCAATTATATCCTGTGTCTGAGAACTCCAACACCACGAATCACTGAACTTTGCTTCTGTCTCCAAATAGTGACAACACAAACTATCACTCGCTTTGGCAAATTCTAGTGGCATCTCACTGCAGCAGATCGAAGGCCGACACAACTCTCCATTCACTTGAAATCACCAGAGCGTGCCCTTCCGGGAAAAGCGTCGAAAACAGCCACCTTCCTAACCTAGCTACAAGAACGCAGAACAGTGCCACAACCGCAACCACATCAGACATGAAATCCGTGGAACCGCGAGCTCGCGAGAACCACGGGACATCATAGCTCATGTGAGCGTATCATGTATCCAATAGCTTTATCATCATTTGTGGTTCTGCCTGGCTTGGTGTGGGGAAACTGTATACCGGAAGTGAGCGATCTTTATCCAGGGGGGATGCAGGGAGGTTTGTAAAGAATTTCGAGAAGCACCAACGATCCAGGCTGTACTTGAGAGATATTTTGGATTGCGGGAGTTTATTTCATGCGGAGTCCTAGGGGCTTTGTGAAGGAGCTTGACATGGTTTGAAGATAGAGCACAGAGCTCGGAACCTCATGCATTATCCGCGCTCCCTACGACAGCTTCCCCACAACCTAAAATCTCCAAAGAGCTTAGTGGATCTTTCCTAGATGGGATCAACATGAAGCCCCTCCCCCCTCCTCCGCCGGGATTAGATGTACTCAGGTATGGTAGAAAAGGGCGGAAAACTTTGGGCGGCGAGACAAGGATGAGGAGCGCTGATCGATTAGGAACAGTGGAAAAGTGGGGGTGCAGGATTCCATCAATCTTTGGGCTGTTGCACTAAGTAACTGTCCATGCATCCATTTATTTTATCGAGTTGTATAAGGCAATAATGAGGCTAAAGGAGGAGAGGGGATAGGGTGTTTTGAGTAGCCCTTCTAAGAGACACAATAGATTTCACTGCCTACAAGTGCTCCCAATTTTGTCATGATTTGAATTATGGGTGGTATGATACTTGCAAGATACCTCCTAACTATTTAACCTGGATTTCAGATGTCCGCGAAGATAATAATTTTTCTACTTATACAACCTATCTCGTCACTACAACCTATGATCTTGCTGATCTGTTTTTCCGCCCTTTTCTACCATACCCTAGTACAGTAGTATCGGAGGAGTAAATCGGACTGCTAAGGCTAATCCACGCGGTAACCATATCGGATATGGATGCTATCACGTATAAGCGAGCCCATGGGAGTTGCATGGTTGCACAATCCATTGAGAGTTTGTTAGGGTGGAGGCAGTGTGTATCGGCATCGATATAGATGGTGACTCGGGGGAGCTGTAAGTTGAGCTTGAGTTTTGAGGCGGGGGATGGGGCGTCAGGAAGGTCATATCCCAAACCTGGATCCTCAGGCATTCTGGAATGATGGAGAGGATGTCAGTGACGAAGCTTTGCAACCAGGTGCTTGTACCCCACTTTCTGCTTCTGCGATAACCAATATCCAACTAGAATCTAAACGGAGGAGACCAGTTGTCAGCGCACTCTTTCCTTGCTTCTGCAAAATAATAACTCTTTATTCATTGCCCAAGCCTCATGGCAAGCAAAGATCAACTCATCAGAAATTATGTTTTTATCTAACGTACTAGCTGACATAGCTGTCTGCAGTACGCCTGATTCACTTCCGGATCAGAAACGTCAAGCTAGTCATCAATTGAGGATTTGCTTGCCGGGGTGCCTACCAAACTCCAAGAGCGGGGGATGTGGAGTGTCTGGAAATTGGAATGGAAATTGCAAACCTTATGTCTACTAATTACTATTAGGAACATTGCTTTAGAGAAGAAGCCGCTGCCCCTCTCCGGTCCGCCTAAAAATTGCCTAAAGGGATGAAAAACCTAGCGAGCAGGATGTTAGCTGGTACTTCAAGAGCCCCTCAGTTCCACATAAAAATCCTTGCCTCCATAAACCGGGAGCAGAGGCCAACTCACCAGAAACCCGTGTTCCCCCAATGTCCGTTTCCAAATAATAGAAACCTGCGCTCCGTTCGATTCAGTTTAATCGGGGCCGGAGTCAACTAAGTTCATGATCTGGAGGCTCGTGGAGTGGTTTAGGATACAAACCACGAACCTTGCCATCAACCTCTTTAGATTTTTGCTGAGTTTAATAAGGAGTACAACTGGTTTAAAAGGGCTAGAAAGCTAAGTATTAGTAGTGCCCCTATTGATAATATCCGGGGTGGATGTTAGAGGATTGGGTGAGAGCGGGGGTGTGAATAAGAGGGTGGAAGATCGATGCAGTTCAAGTCTGTATGCAAAGAGGCGTTAGTCTTAGTGGAGAAGAGAGAATCCCCCTGCTGGGAGGTACTGCTTAGAACAGGGGATGATGAGCATGTGGGTGTTGGACGAGTTGGAAGAAAGAGAGGTGACGGAAATGGTATGATAACTTATACAGACGCCTAGCCTACAGAATAACACAAGGAAACCGAGGGTAAAAGGGTTATAGACGGAAACCCGGAGACAAACCTGAGGCTAAGGGTATAGAGAATAAACATGGAAAACTCGGATTGGGCACTCTATTGCACCTTGATCAAGCACAACTCCAAGTGGAAGGATGTGATCCTGAAACTAAAGAAGGAAAAGAACTGCGATGTTACACTACGCAAACGCTTTAGGCTACATTATATTCCTAAGCAATAAACCCTTATAACTGTTGGTGATCGATTGGGAAACGAAGGCTTCAAGTCCAGAGTTAATCACTCGGAAAGGTTTCACAGCTCCCCTTTGGACAAACGCAGCAGCGGCTTCCGGCATGACTGCAGGGCTCAATGCCTGGGCGCCACGGCCGGTAATCCCAGATAGGCCATTGTAAGTATGATAATGACATTGTTATGATAATAACGAATACCAAAAAGACCGATCGGGACAGCACATATCTCAGACACATACTGGGGTGCAGGTGCACATAAGAAATTAGGATCAAACAAAAGCAGGATAAAACGGATAGTAGAAAGTGCTAAAATAGCTAGATGAGCCAACCTGAATAATTAGGTACAGCGGGAGCCGAATCGCGCGGATAAGGGGAAGTTGCAAATATATTCGAGCTGCTGAAACAGCAAACACATGGCCTAGTACCACATACTGAGAGCTCTCGAAATGTATCAAAAACCACACCACTCGCCAGTATGTAGCTATAGCTCTGAAAACTGGAGTCAACCTTAAATGGAGTCTAATCCAATCCTTCTAAACGTACCAGTGCAATGCCATCCAAACAGCAATACGAACAGTCACTACAAATAATCCTGCCGATAGCCTCTCCACTCCTAAAATGATATCCCCGCCACAATCCACAGCGAAGCGACCACCGGGGCTTGATCCCAGATTTATCTTAAAACCCGTATTTTGGGGGGCAGTTGTTCAGAAGGTAATGTGGTTAGATTACCTCAAAGGTGTTCAATTCTATTCACCAATTGAGAAGCTGCGTAATGAACCCGACCAACCAAGAAACTATGCCATATGACGGAAAAAGGCCCAAACACGACAAGGAAATAAGAAATATCATAAAAGAATATCTTCCCACAGGAAGTTAAGAAATTGGTTAAAATGTCTACTTAGGATAGAGGCCAGCAAATTCGATTGGGTTCAATGCTCCATGCTTCCTCCGATGGCCTAGATGAGCGCTATTTTTGTTTGTGGCTGCCTTGCTCCTCATCTTTGACTACCTCATCATGATAGGGCGGAATCGTGTTATAGAAGAGACCATTGACACAAGCAGCTGCAATTCCCGCTGACCAGGTGATCCAATGGCCACTAAAGGTCTGGGTGGCGGCGACGAGGCCAAGGCACCTGGAGGGGTTCATCGCTGCGAGAAACATCGATAAGCTTCATCCTCCGCAGCTGCAGGGGTCTGCGTTTACTCACAAGCACCAGTATACCCTTGCCTCATGATACCAGTTATGAACTCTGTTATACCAACAACCAAGCCAATGAGTATGGGCCCCAGGGCGGGGCCGAAAATATCCCTTTGACGGGGGTCGAGGCCAACCCCGAAAGCGATAAATAGCACCGTACAGCAAGCCGAAAATTCAATCACCCATGCCTGACCGTTAGTTATCCCTGCGTTTGGTGCCCAGTAGCACCCTGGGACCACTGCCTAAGATCACGAAAGTTAGGGAGAGACAACTCGAGGGTGAGAGCGATCAACCTACCCCGACTGTAGCGGCTTCACCCAGCCCAGCTCGCAGCAAAAAGCCACCGGCGACTGCACCGAGGCACTGCATGAAAACATAGACTATCGCTCGAGGTAGGGCAGCGAGCTTGGCGGTGAAAGTCGCGATGGTGATCATTGAATTAATGTGGCCTCCAGAAGCAGGAGCGGCAGCGTGAATGAACAGCGGTAAAGTAAGCAATATCGAGAGCCCTCCTACTGCTGCCATAGTAATTGGGGAGTAGTTGGCTCTAAAAAGAAAGAAAAAGTGAGTAGGTAATGTAGCACTCCGTCGCCGTGAGGATGGTTACCCATATTTAGCCAAGGAAATTCCGGCAGCACCTGAAACGAGGGTATTGAATAGTGTCGCTGCGAAGCCGTGTATTAACAAACGCAATTCTTGAACCTTATAGTAGGATCTGGCAGAGCCTTCAGCAGAAACATACCCCAGAACTCGATGAGACCAGACTTCCAAATATCTTTTTTCCCTAACCCCCTCAGATCCAACAACTCTTTCCACGTCCCCTCCGTCGTTGCATCAGGTACGTCCCTCTTGATTTGGTCGAACAAAGGATCCTCCCTCGAAATCGTGAACCGCTGATTCCCTCCAATTCTACCAGCAAAGGCCGACGACAATCTGTAGTCTGTGCGGATATCTCGGGGGTTGGTGAATAGATCATTGTAAAGGTTTGGGTGAAGGGATTGTTCCTGTGAATCTCTTCGATATGCCATTTTGGTGGGCCTTGGTGATGATGACGGTGGGGAGTTGGGTGATTATTACGCGCAAGAAGCCTACGGGATAGCCTTTCTTTTATTTATTTGGCTTAAGAGAGGGAGGGAGGAAAAGCGGAGCCCTGCAGGGCAGCTACCGGTGGGTGCGGGAGGTCATGACAGCGTTGGATGGAGATGACTAAAAAAAAAGGAAGGAACCCTTGTGCGACCAGATTAAGGCAGGGTTAGAGCGAGACACCCTGAAAGCGTTCGCACCCTACTATTTGTCACTATGGGATAATACCTGTCAAGGATGGGAAAGGGGAAGTGAATGCTGTACTAGCACTCGTATGTGGGGATCCGAGTTCTTGTTGCCGAAGTGAGACAAGCGTGCAGATTACGAGAACCCACACTCCAAATTTCTCGCAAAACTCTCCGCGGCAATTGCCAATCAACCTGGGTAGGCTCAACTGGCGGCCTTTAGGAAATAAATAAAGAAAAGTAGAAAGTATCTCGGCCCTTAAATATAAGGCTGGTAGGAACCACTCAAGGTCCTACATAGTCCGCCGATTAGGGCCTCAATTCCTTGGAATGATATGATCGATTACACCCTGACGGAGAACCCTACATCGAACCAAGGAGCGGCCCCGGTGTATAAGCAATAGTATAGAGAGCAACTAGAGGAAGCTTCAAGCCTTATATCTATTCCCGACTACTACTAATTAGTGTACGTATAATCTATAGTAATTATTATAACGTGCTGTTGAGCATGGCTACGAGCAAAACAAAAATCTCCTCAGCCACACCCCCAGGCTGCACTACCAGACAAACCGTTGCTATTATACTCTCTTCCATAAATCTTGTGAAAGCGATACCACCAATAATACAATGCCTTAGGCTCGCTGACCTAGGTGAGTAGAGCTTAGCATGTTTGGCTGTTAGGAATCAAATGCCCATTACTGGGGGTACTTGCTATCACCGAAGCTTAGGAGTAAATAGGGACTCGCAAAGCTCTCAAGTGTGATACCCATTCCATTCCGCATGCCGGGTAATTTCCTTTCATTATTTTTTCTCGAATTTTTTTATCCCCCTGATCCCCTAATTGCCTGGCACACTTCGTCCGTACGTTTTATACTACCGGTTCACAGGAGTACAGTACAGAGTAATACCGGTACACTCGGATAGGCTAGTCGGTGAGCACTTCCAGTGGATGGTCGTTTCTGATCTGCTGCTAAGCCGATTGATTTTAGAGTAGGAGAAATTCCACCGACCTTCTACGTTTTTTCATTTGCGGGAGGGGTAACTACGGCAATTTGACCGGTACGGGTACTACCGTATTTGTGCTGCACTTCGCTTAGTAGCTTGAGGGGCCTTTTTTTTATATTAGGAGGTCGCTGGTCTTTGAGCTATCGTGGCTAAAACTGGCAAGTTCTAACTGCCTCCGGTCTAACGTATTCCAGGCGCCAACCAGGATCATTTCCGGAGTGTATTTTTTTTGCTCACGGCTACGGAAGGGGGGTCGAGTGCCATCCGACGATAATCATGCGTTAAAAAGGCTTCATATTGTCGCGCGGTACATAATGCTGGTGGATTTCTTTTCTCCGTCACCACGAAATATTCATTTCATGGGATCGTTTATCCTCACTTGAGCATTAGTGTCCCAACTACAGTACTCCTCGCAAGCAGTCCTAAGTGTGGTACCAGAAGTACCATTTCTAGGTTAGAGCAATTAATAATAGTTAGAAGCGGTTAGTCTAGAACATAGTTACTTGCACTAGTAAAAGTACCCCGAGAGATGTTACAGTATCACATACAAGACAGTTCATTTTGCTAGTTATTCTAGATTAACAGTAACTTTCCGGCGGGATTGTACTCGGGTGCTTGCCTTAGGCAATACGCACCCGGAAACTGGGGCTGTGAATCGGTACCCAGGCACAAGCAACAGGTGCTCGAGCAAGATGTATCTGAGCACAGGAATTAGGCAATGATATGGCTAATTATCTGTACCCATCTGAATCCCGTACCGCATTAGCGCTGTACACGTGTAAGCTTCAATTGTGACTGGGTCCGTAAAGTTCTCATACACCACCTTGCACCTCAGGGGGGCCACCTATAATATTAAGAGCAAGGTAATAGTTTTCGGAGATGCATCTAAGGGCATCGCAAACCGTTATCATAATTTGTCTTACTGAATAAGATGGTGGGCTCGGGAAACCTTGTCCTGTCCTGCGTCAGTAGTATCATAGCTAGAAAGGTATGGGAGCTTTGCGGGGCACTGCTTTTGCTAACCAGGCTCTGGAGCTTGTTTTTTTAGCCCAGGCAGCTATGTCAATCGCTAGCCTCCCGCCGACTCCTGATTCACATGTTATCTCCATCACCTGTATGTGCATCCTTGAGGGCCCGCCAATAGCAATATACCTCTCGATAAGTCAGTTGGGTACTAAATTATGAAAACAGGTCCGTGGATACAAGTAGTGGTAAAAGCAAACTGTCGAAGCTGCTGGCCCCTGGTCCTGCTTATAGAGAAACATTATCAGTAGGAAGAGGCTCCCAAGTACAGTACCCCCCACTTTTGCCCTCCGCCAAGTATGATCATGAGAGATCACCCAGGTTTCCTAATTTGTGCTTATTTCATTCGAATACCCTACCCGTTCCGAAATCCGCCCGATCGATGGCCACCCCACGTGTAGGCAAGGACTTATTGTCCCATACTGGAGTATTTTGCGACTTTCAAGTTATAAGAAAGAAGCATCCGAACATCTGCAGAACCGAATATAGGGTTAATGTGCTCAGAGTACCGATTGATATGGGCCCACAGTCACAGGAACACACAGATGGATGGCCATATATTTTTCTGATCCCTGTGTTTGGATACTTCTTGCCTCCTGTCTGCATTGCCTGGGACAAGTAGAGGGCAACGGACGTTAAGCCGGGACAGGGGAGTTCCGAGAGACCAATCTAATTAGAGAATCGTAGCGAGCTTTGAGAAAATAAAACCAAGATGTAGCATATTCTTGAGAGAGGGTGGATATACCCAGATGGTGGGATTAACCGTGCGGAGTGCGGAACTTTGGTTGGAGTGAAACAAGTACTGCGCTTGAATATTCGAGATATGGGACGCCCTCCTGGCGCTCTGGTGGAGGTGTGTAGCGTCTAGCCTTGGTTGGATCAGGTACCACTGAACCATTCACCAACGGTTTGACGTCCCACCGGGGACCCGCCTTGAGGTATCTTGTGCGGTACTTGCGCAAGAGTACTAGTACATCTCATGCGAGGAAGGAAGGATGGGGTGTTGGCCAAGGTCGGGCGCAATCCCGGGGGAGAAGTGGCAACTAAAACGCGGAGCGAGAACTTTGTTTTGTGGGCGCGACCCTGACAGTCGCACCACGTTTTCCCGGCTAGATCAACCGGATACTTCGCCGAACCCTAGAAGTTCTTTAGCAAACCATATCCCGGGTAATCATCGCTCCGATAAACAAAGCCTATTGGATAGCGGCCCTCCGATTCGGGTACAAAAGAATACGCATGACGCCAGAAGGAGAGGGAACTCGGGGTTGGTGAGAATGTGGATGCGTTTTCCTTTCATTCATTTTGCTTGTTTATCTCATTTGGTACTCAGTATTCGAATATGGGAAATTCTTGTAGTGCTAGCTACGCCAGAACTAAGCTACTAGTAATAGAGCTTCGAGCGGGGAGGGTGCTGTGACTGGGTAACTCTTTTTGTGATAGTACAGCCAACACACCTGAACTGGCAAAAAAATTAATGCAGTAAGGAGTGAAGGATGAAAGATTCTGGAGCCGACGAACTACAATAAGCGGTAGTGAAAACTCTCTTGGTTCAAGTTAAATAAGGCAATAAGAGAACCTGATCAAGTCTCAATTTTAAACTAACCTGGAACTGGCTATTACCTATTCGGGTTTATAACCAGGCAGTACGGAGGTGTACCTCCGTATATTCTCTTCCATCTGTGCTGATATCGACTGGGGTCGTAATTACGCGACCGTAGGGTAAGCACTATACCCATGTTGCCACGCCTGCATCCGACAGGACTAGGAAGTTAATCGGTAGTGAATCAGTTTATCTGTGAATCTTCACACGAATCCGGATGGCGGGGGGGGGGGTCCGGGCAAAGTAGAACCTCCCAACTCACCTCAGAGACAGGCAAATCTGAAATGATGTACTATCAGAAATATCTCCTGCCCTTCTAGATCTGATTTTAGTATTGTGCCTCAATTGAGATCTCCGTATTTCTACTTTCTCGGCACGTCCCACCGACCTACCGTACTGTACTTCCGGGCTTACCGACTACCTAGTCTACAGTAATGTTACCTCAATTCAACACTGTATGAGTAAGTTTGGGCTTTCATGATCAAGTGGCAATGGTAGTGTAAGCGCTGTGCAGAATCCTCTCTTTCTAATCTAACTCGCTCCTTTCTCATATCCATCCCCCTACTAGTAAACCGCCGGCCAAGATATGAACCCGCAGAGCGGGCCACTACGAACACCTGCATTTACCCCTGCAAGAAAACTGCAGATTCTCTTGGCTAGCATCACAATTCTTCTTTCATCTTTCATTAGTCAGAGATACCGGTAAATGATATCAGTTAGGTCTAGTGCTGACAGCATCTCCTTGTTGACGTATGGGGGGGACCTGTGCCCAGCATGAGGCTCTGAGGTTGGGACAGGCAGTCGGGGGTCTTGACTTATATATTTTAAAGCCAAGGTTTTAGAAGATCTGTGGCTTTCTTTACTTATTATAAGACATATAGTGGATTTTCCTGGGCTTTTGGAGAGTCCTGCTTCTATAGTCTGTTTTGGGACCACGACTGACTTTCCTTTAAGGGTCACAGTGCGATGGTTCCTATTTATATATTAGTTTTTTTTAGGGCGATGGAGACGTGACGTTTTTGAAACCAACTGCTATCGCATACTGCCGAACTTCTGGGGCTTGGGCAATCTCCAGCCGTATGCAATAGCACTCCGTTTTACAAACGTCACGGCATTGCGAGTATTAGTTATTGTCTGAAGTTTGTGCGCCCAGGGATCTGTAGTATCATAATTAACAAAGAGTTGCTTACTAACCCACGTCTCAGAAGCCCAGAAGATGTTTGTGTCGCAACATCGGGAACAGGGCTTATCGTCACGTAATCATTCCTCCCCTCGATACATCATATTATGATACCTAAGTAGAGAGCATGATAGGACGATGTCGAATATATTATGCAAGTAGAGCATACCCTGTTTGCTTACTAAGACTGAATTTTTTCTTCGAGTACCGGTAGAGACTCGGCATTGTCCTGCCAGGATCCTTACAGTGAAAACAGCTGGACCTCATGCGGAGACGTCCAGAATTCCCCCCCGGGGGAGAAAAACACGGCCAAAAACCGGCTCTCATCCCTCCACTGAGTCAAACGGAAAAAAAACAGAGTCCCGACCTTACTCTGAGAATCAGGTCGTTTCATTCAATTTCCACCCGGCATTGTCAAGGGTACATCTGCCAGCCGATATTTTTCTGGAGTCCTGACCAAATATTCGGCCCACGGAGGTAGTCTATTCTTGGCAAGGGCGAGTGAGTGCGGCACACAGAGCAAATCATTGCGGTCAACCTCATCAAAGTCATCTTGGGTTGAGACACGGGGTAGCAGGGCAACGGTGCAGGTGATCCAGTGATGATCCTAGCCGAAACAGCACAATATCTCTCTAATCCTGCGGCTACCTCTTTATATGGCGTGGTTTTATGGCGCATATGCGCTAGAATTTCTACTCAGGGCAGGCTCCTGGCGCTATTCTAGCTCCTCCGATACCGGTAGGTGATGCTTGTACCCTGTTGCCCATGGGAATAGTTCTTAAGCGTGGAGTTGGAGATATATCAAGAGTATATGGAGGCGAACGGATGCGTGGTTGGCGGGTTGCTATTATCGAGGTTTTGCACTGGCTGCACGCACCCTATACGAGAGAATTGTAACCGGAGTGCAAGATGGGGGGAAAGTGGGGTTTTGCAGGTGTCGCCGAACGTACTTATCATAGATTTCTTGGCGAGCATGATTACTCTCTGCTCTACTAGTACGGTACTAATAGTGACTGACGAAACCTCTAGAGACCATAGCAACCGCCCCAGAAACAGCATACCAAAAATGGCCTCTCAAAATAGATGCCTAGGCTCTGCGCCCTCTAAGTCTGACAATAGAAAATGGTCAACACATCTGCTCAGTGAATTTGTTGTATTGAGATTCATGGTTTAGGAATGTCTATAGTGCTTATGACAGGAGTAGGGGTAAGAGAACAGTAATGTCGGGTTGGATAGGGAAGCAGATAGTCGCAGATTGTTCTGTGTATTTGAGTCGGGTTTCGGTTACGATATTGAAATCCTCCGATCACAGCCACTGCGTGCGAACCCCGCGCTTCCGGTCTGCACTCCGGCAACCCTAATCCACCTTGTTGCCGTGGCAACTGGAGTGCGTTCGGCGGTGCAAAACCTCGATATTAGTTGTCTGGGGGGCCGCCTATTTCTACAAATAAGGTAATTGTAAGGTCACATCACTCTGTTTGACATCCTTTCCAGCACTAATAAGGTACACCCTGCTGCCTGATTGGCTTGCGGATATATTGGGGTGAGGCTGCGCTGTATCATGGAATGCGGTCAGTACGGGTATCGGCACGGTCCCGCAATCGGGGGAGACAGTACAAAATAGTCTTCAACCAGTACCCCGGTTTCCCGACCCAACGCCGACTCTCTTCCTCTGCAAAACAGAAACCCGTTATAACGTGGACCGGTACGCTATGAAAAGTACGGGTACTCGTACTACGGTAGTAAGGATATTTCTAGTGGATCTCGCGTTGTGATATGAGTGGGGCTCCCAACATCCTGGGCTGACCAGCAGGAGTCCACACGCATCCTTCATCTATCATCATTGGAATATGCCGTACGTTATTCTTAGTATGATAGAGTGCCGATCTTCCCGAGCGCGACTCGATTCTATGTTTTCCGTAGTCTTCGTTTTTCCCCTGCCCAGCTGCACCCCAATTCCTTCCTTCCCTTCCCTCCTTTCAACCTCTTTCCCGGACCCTCCCATACCGTACTCCTTCGTCAATCGAAATTTGCGTTACTGAAACCAATCCTCTGGTACCATAAAGAGGAAAAGAAAAGAAAAGAAGAGCTCCTACTCCAGCAATGAGGGATCGCCGCTGGGGCACCACTCCCCTTCTGCTCCTGCGCATATCGCAGCTCTTGCTAGGAGTGATTGTGCTAGGAATAGCCGCGTATTTCGTACCCAGATACACTGGATGGTATCCACCTTCTCCCCTCACACCTTGCCAGTCTAAACAATATTTAACCGCGAAAGTAGGTACATAACTTTCACCCTTGTGCTCGGCTTCGTCTCTCTAGTCTGGGCGGCCGTAGTACTGGGTCTCTTCTTCACAAACCGTCTCTCCCCGCCCCTCGTGATGTTCGTGGACGTGCCTCTAGCAGTAGCCTACATTCTCTCGGTCGCAACGGTTGCGGCCAACTGGTCCTATGCCATCGGCCACTCCTGCTTCGCCTCGAAAGGCCTCGTGTATTCGGACTGCGCTACACTGAAGGGCGTATTCGGTATTCTGATCATACAGATGTTGACGTTTCACGGAGCGATTATCTGGGATGCCATAGTCATGTCCCAGAATCCCAATAGGCGTAGGGATGTTAGAGCAGTTGCGCAGAATGCCGTGCCCGGGATGGCGAAACCTGCGGTGGCGGCGGCCGGCGGTGGCAATCTTGGACAATTCCAGCTGGATGGTACCCCAATTTATCCGGCTGAGCTCGCATCGCCAGCCGCTCAGTACAATTTTTACATGCTAGTGCCACAGCAGGGCGTTATGGTGCATCAAAACCAGGACCCTGAGCAGCAGCAGCACCAGCAGTACCAGCAGAATCGAGGGCCGCCGCAGGAGCTGAGTGGAGCGTCTTAGAAGTGTCTCCTTTTGTTATATCTTATGACTTTATTCATGAAATGGATTGGGTTTGGTTATGTCCGCCATGTATTTTGCTTTCACCGGTTGGGTTCTCAACTTGTACGGTTATCTTATTTCCGAGATTCGCGATAATCCAGCCGCTTGTTTGTTTCCTTGCTCGCTTGGTTGGTTGGTTGGTTCTCAGGTGTTTGTCCGGGTGTTGTACAGCGTGATGGGTTCTGTTTTCTCAAAAGCTGTCGAATTAGCCTAGCCTGAATACCATGTTACTGTAAGAGTTCTGAAGGGTGGGCCAGGCTGGGTGCCGGTAGTCCAAGACTCTTGAAAAGTAGGGAAGAACACCGAAAACCAGGGAGGAATGGGAAATGGATCAGAGGAAGAACACACCAGATCTTAGGAGGCAACTCCAACGTCCCAGCAAAGTTCGAATCACGGTGTTTGGGTTCTCGCGGCAAGAAGTTATGAGACAGTTATTTGATGTCAACCCGCCAAATAAATATTCTCAGTTCTGGGCAATAGATTCCTGCCCTTGTACCACAAGACCATATCCGTACTGACGGATTCCTCTTCTTCCTTCTAGAATTCTAGGAGTTGCAGTTTGCCTGGAAGTTTTAACATCGGTGTCGGCCGCAGGAACAGGTCAAAATTCCCTCTGATAGGAGGGCGAAATAATTGAGAAAACTGTCCACCTAAGCCCCGACTTAAGCCAAAAGAAAAACCAGAGTGTACCTGACATTAACAGCGAAGGGAATTCCAACCTCCTGGGGCGTGGTTTAATCCTTCAAGCTCATAGGGCGCTATGCACCGGACTCTATCCAGATCCCTGCCGTAGATGTTACATGCAGTTCCAGCGAGTTGCAATTCCGCCGTGAGACCGCTGCCGGTTTCCTTGACGTAGGTCGCCTTGTGACCGGGTACGAATTGACATCGGGAACACGAGGACGAATGACTACTGTAGCTAAGGATAGGCCAATGAACAGTAATATCGCTGCCCTGCGAGTGAGGGTCGCCATGCTGCGGTGGGAAAGAGGGACGGAAATCCCCACAATCGACTCAATATTTTTGCGGGAGGGATGGAGAAGATGGAGGGGGAAGAGCTACGGATTGTGGGGGCTTGGACTCTGGTCGGAGGCCCAAGAGAAGGGCTAGGAGCCAGGGGGTTAGGAGAGTTTTCGGGGCGAGGGAGATAGGTGTATATATAGATAGGTAGGTAGGTAGGTATCATAGGTATGAGATTGTGCTTTGACGAAATTAACTGCATACCAAGCATAATTTACCTGGAAATCTTCGGTCATGACAAGTGCACTCCTCCACTAGCCCCGCCACCATCACGACAACAACGACAACAAAAAAAGTAAATGAATAGTCGAATTTAATATTTGGTATACCATCCATCAGTATTAACGCCAGGTCAATCGGGACCTGTCTACCGGCAATACCATACCGGTATCGTACCAAAAGAGGAAAGGGGAAAGAAAGACCCTAATCTATCCCTCTAAATCACTAGGAGATGGAACCTTACAGTGAGGTGATTTCTGTGGCCTCTTGTTCCCCCCCGATACGCGTAGTGATAGGATAGAGCTCTGCTATTGCTGGCTATCCCTTCCGTAGGCCGCCCAAAGATATTCTTTCCTGCTAATCTCGTGTGGCGCACTGTTTGGGTGTTGGATATTTGGCGGCGGCAACGCTAATCCTACCGTGAGGGCCTTCGAATTCTAAATATCGGTTATGGAATATGTGGTGGAAGTGGTAGGATCGCTTAGACGTGTAAACGGGAGGAGATATGGAGGCGCGGGTGGCCTATTGGAGGTTTCTAGCTAATGACTGCTCAAGAAGACAAAGTTCCTATCATACATGTATAATATAACCCTATACATCGGTTCATGCCACACTATGTCAACACAAGTCAACACTTGTGTACTCTAGGGCATGAGTGCTCGTTGACATCTGGGCTTGTCGGTGTTTCTCATATGATACTACAAACTTCTATCACTGGGATTATTATGCTGTCGGTGTCTTCTCCGCAGTTTTTTGTTTCCGTGTGATGCAGAAAAGTTGGCCGTTGGGCTGGTGGAACTAATGAGTGACATGAAAAGCTGTCCGCTAGCACCACATTCCATGTTCACCAATACAGTGGGGTAGCTACCAGGTACTAGCCAAGCTTAATATCGTATTATCCATTAGTCTATCTTGTGGTGGCAATCCGTCCCTTACCATAGGCATAGCGCGGCCTTGGTGAAGTCGCTTACAATAGCCCCGGGAATCCTTGCGCTATTGTACCCTACCTTCCCTCTATCTAAAAAAAAACACCTTATTGACGGTTTATCTCACTCACGGGATGGGGGGATAAAAGGGGAAGGTAAGACAATGCGGAGGGAAAAGAAAAAGGCACGGCCAGAATTCACTGTCTGAGAATATTAAGTACAATAGGACCGGGCAAACTATTCCCCGGACCTTTTAATAACAATAGAGATATGTGCCCCCACGCCATTGTTTCCAACGACCCGTCCGTCCGCCTTGGAGGCAGGGCGGGGCGGACTATAAGCCACCGTAAGTCATTTTTCAGATGAGCTGACGCCCCTCCTCCGGCAGCCGAAGGCACGGATAGACTGTGGGCCCTGGCGTCCAATACTCGGCAAGCTAGCTGTGGCGATTATCCTCCGGGCTCCGCACCCCCCCTCCCCGATGTCCTTTAGATTGTGTCACTAAAATGTACTTCTCACGGTGGTTCACCACTTTATTTACCCATCACTAGTAAACCCATCCAACTCTTGCCCCCCACATCGGTGGGTGCTTCACCATCCTACAGAGTTGGGGGTATTGCTACTATCCCAGTAATGCTGCCTTGGATTGCTGAATGCGCCTAAACTTGTCATTGATATGGCAGAAGATAAACCCCCAAGACTCCTGCCCGGGCGGTTCATTCTATCTGTTTGACCGGAATTCTGAGTAGAGATAGGCAAGGCCTAAATCATGAAATATCACTCATCCCTTTCTCCACAGTCCCTGTTGTGAAAATATTGAATGGAGCGATGATACGAGATCTGAAGAAGTGATTGATTGCTTGAGAAAACAGAACACTATAGTTTATCTCAAAGGGAAGGGCGAAAACCCTTGACTATCTACTATTTGGGAGCGAGGCGAATAGGTCGAGCGAACAATAGTAATAACAAGAAAAAGAGGAATGAGAGAAATGCAAGGAGATATCTTCAATAGTTGTGGAGGTCTAGATGTACGATAAGGTTTGATGCAAGGGGAAAAAGCGATAGTACGGGTTGACACCACATTAGTGCCAGAAGTATGTTTCAACAACCAATTTCTAATGCAGTTCGTAAACTGCCAAGACAGGTGATTAGTAATTAGGCCAGATGCTTTGTTAGGCCCTCTACCTGTGATTAAAGATTTAAGCTCTCGTTTCAGCCACAACACCTTCCACCCTCAGTTCTCGCCACTCATCGAAAATGTCTTCACCTATTAGCACCGAATCCCAACCCACTGCTGATATGTCTTTCCTTCCTGCTGCCATCCTCGAAAGAGCTGGAATAAAAGTCTGCATAGTTGGAACCGCGACCGTAATGCTCTTTGGGTTCGATCTCGTTCTTGCTGATCTCGACCTAGCGATTGCGGACGAGCAGCTTGACTTGGCGCTTTCCGTTCTTCACAACGAAGGCTTTTGCGACATAAACTTCGATCCAAACCGGCTGGCTTGCATGCCAGTCTTAGGTGGACCCGGGGGCTGGGTCGCTCATCGACTGCAGTATCCGCCCTCCTCATACAATGTGGTGCTCTCTCCTGCCAGCTGCTGGCACCTCGACATCAATCCAGATACAACCTTCCTCCAGTCCCCTAATCCCTATCGATACCCGTCTTTCCTAGTCTATCTCGAAGGTAATCCACAATCCACAAGTCTACCTAATGTTGTAGGCTGCATGGGTTACTGTTACTAAAAGCGGGGATCTGGTGCATAGCTCTAATTGAGACAATTGACGTGCTAGTATCCACTAGAGATAACGCAATGCTCCTCAGATACCAGTATGCGATCATGGTGCATCTTCTCGAGAGCCGGCCGGAGCTCAGAGGAATGATATCACCTGGAGATCAATTTTTCATAGATTTCTTCTTGAAGCAACATAAGACGTCGGGAATTCTGAGGGTTCTGGAGTTGCGTAAGGGTATCATTGCGGGGACTATCTTAGATGACGCTGCGAGGGCGGTAGTCCCAAGGCCTGATTTGGCAAGGAAGCGCATCAAAGAAAAGTATCTCCGGCAGCGAATGGAGAATGGCGGGGGGGAACCGTCGGGGGGAATGGCGGGGGATGGGGAGGGAAGCGCCCATGTGACTTACTTAGGTGGTACGCCGGAGAATAATGGCAGGGCATAAATATCACTAAAGGGGTTCTATATCGGGCAGAGATGCTGTACATAATGTAAGTTTTTATTTCCCGCCAAGCCTACAGTCTTCAACAGAGGTATCCATAGACATATCTCTTCATCTGCCGAATTTCGTTTAGTTTTAGCGCTATGACAGACAAGATCTCTATCCTGATCAGTTCGAATATCGCCCACCAAAGAAATGGGCATACTGGCTGGGGGCCGACCCGGCCAATGAAAGGACTTGACCTCCCTCTAGCTGAGGATAAACCACTAAGGGTATTCAAAGTTAAAAATGTTGTAATTTTTTAGCTTACTTTCTTGTTTCATGCAAGCTTGGCACACTCGGAAAAAGCTAGTTTACCATTACTTTACCTTACCATACAATAGGGGTGGGTATTCAAAGTTGCAAAACTTGAGAAAAAAAATTAGCGTATGATATTATAGTTTTTAAAAAAATCACAATATTTGTGGCGAGCCAAGCAGGGCCAAATTTAGATATATCTAAGTAGGGAAAAGAGGTGGCATCAAAGTCATTAAAGTGGAGAAATCCCAATTTTTATGACGAGCCGAGCAGGGCTTTAACCCTGGCGTCTCGTTTCATACTCACACTTTATCACTCGAAAGCCTGCATATTCCTGCTGTTGGAAATTCTGAAATAATCAAGCTCTATCCCGAAAGCTTACAGGAAAGCTTACGGGAGCGAAAACCATAGAGAACTTCATTCTATCTGAGGGGGTCGGCTGACCGACTATTTATGCTGCGCAACAGGAACACATATCCTCAGTAGAAAAGAACTCCCAGGTACCAAAATGGAGGACGAAAGAAACCTGATGCGAATAGAGTTACATACATGATTAATCGATTGAGTAATGAAATGAATGAAATATCCAAACCGAATGAGTTGAGCTTAGACTCTGATAGCATTGAAGTGAAACTAGTATGTAATGGGAAGCGCTGTTGTAAAGTACTCAAAGACTTAGAAAGTGCATATCCGAAAGTATAATTTCAACACCTGCAGTCCGGCCAGGCCCGGTCAGATAGGCCCGGCTTTCCACCAAAAAACCCCGGCCGGACTGGCCGCTTGCGAACACTGTGCCAGGCTGATCGCAGACCCTACCCTACTTGACGGATCTTTCCATAATAACTCATTTTGAGAGGAATCGAAGTCCTGGGCTCCTGCTAGGTGCACGGGAGGTTATCAGTTTCCTGACATATTAACCACTGCGCCAGCCAGTGTTCTCAGCGGTTCGGGGCCCCCTTAAGGGCACCACGGGAGCGACTACCAAGAGCCTGAGACGGGACGGGACGACGCAATGCGGTCATTTCCCGTCCGGGAAACCTCGGGACGGCCAGTATTGCTAAGGACGGCGGGCCCTGCAATCTAAGACAAATTAGCGCAGGGGACTGGGGGGACGGCGGGGGACGGTGGGGGACTGACGGGTCCTGACGGGTACTATACTGTGGGGGACTATGTGGGACTTCAGGGGACTACGCAGGACGGCTAGTATGAGACATTTCTCCCGGGGGACGGTGGGGACTTACTCCTTGGGGCTGAGTTGCAGGGCAAGTTTGGAAAAAGACCGGACGGGATGACATAATGTCGTCCGTCCTCGTCTTGGACTAGGACGGACTGACGCTATCTAGGTATTTTCGCGCCATATCGATACAGGAACAAATACTTGTTCAGTTGTCTTGGATTTTTTCCTCTCACCGACGGTAGACCCTCAGAACAACAGCACACAGCTCCAGACACCTACGGGTTCCATTTTTCTCCTCTAGTATATTTCCTTTCTTCTCCTTAGCCCGGCTTGGTAGGAATGCATTATTCCTGCTAGGTGTAGGAGTTAGGACAGAAGGATGAAGAAAATCCGGGATGGCGGATTACCAGAGGATCAGATGCGACCTTTTGATAAGTTGTACTGTACATATGTGGGTCTCGTAGCATATCCTAATCGCTCGGTAAAAAGGTCCGCATATACAGCAAACACATACAGTAGAGAATCAATTTCACCCACTACACACACACACACCCACCCATTAACTTCCCCTCACACTTCCCAGCAGTAATTCCATAACATAATTTACTCAAGGCTTCTCAACTAACCCCTTCTCTACAGTAGCCCTCTTAACAAGCACCTCTCCAACTAGACTTCCCTCCTCCCTCAATACCTCCCACTCACCGATCCCGGCACTCTTCGGCGCCCTTCTCACTCCCCTTCCACCACCTCCGACGATCAGGTTTCCAGGGCGATACTTTGGATCTGCATTCATCCTCCTGATTACGCTATTGTGTATCTTGACAGTCTCGGGTATGTCGCGGACCTCGCCGCAGGGCAGTGGCCATATAATGGGCTTCCAGGATCCGTCGGGCTGCAAGTCCATTCTGCGGAAGGGGAGGTACTCCATCATTTTCCAGCCGAGGGTTCCACTCAGGGAGAGGCCACCAGAGGGGTAACAGAGACAGTCGTGGATTTTGCCGCGGGTGTAGGAGTTTAACAAGTATGTCTTCGGATCTGCCGCCCTTGCAGAGGCTGGGTCTGATGTTTGGGGTTGGGTGGGGGAGTGAGAGCTGGCTCGTGTACCATTTGTGGGTGTTAGGGGGGTAAGCTTTGTGCTCTGCTGCTGCTGCTGCTGATGTCGGGGGCTTTGCGTTGGGCTATGCCTAGAGGGAGAAGCTGATACCTCGATCATTGGGATCCCGTCATCACCAGCTACGGGATCTATCGGGGTATCAGGCGCTTTAAGATCTAGCCCGTCGGTTTCGAACTCGTCCATCCAGACGTTCATTTGCTTCATGCGCACTTTATCAAATACCACACCGGCTTTGCGAGCTTCCCGGACCTATTATTATATTTCTTTGGTCATGATTTATCACCCGACTTAAGTGTCCGGGGGGAACCAACCATCCAGACCAACGGCCCATGCGACAACGACTCTTCCCCGTCGGGTAAATCCCACCCACCGCCGATATCACCGTGTGCCCCGGGAAACCAAACCTCCTCGATATCCTGTTCGGCCTTCTCATCCTCATCTTCCGAGTCGGGTTCGACGTGGATGTTCAAACTCACCAGGCTTCCGCCATCTCCGCTAGTGCTAGTGACACTCAACGCTTCCCCACTCCCCGAGAATCGCCGTAATGTTGGATCGGCACTGGCGGGATTGCCACCTTGGTAGGGGTCACCACCTTTACCATGTTTCTTACTCGGTTTCGATTTGGAGGTGGGGCGGTGGCCTAGGGCGTACTTCACCAGATGTTCGGCCTTGAAGGTACGATGACGGGCCACTTCTTGCATGTCAACTTTCTCCACAAGGTCTTGGCGGAATTTGGCACGGCGTTCGTCAATGCCGACTGCGTGGCGGATTACTCGGGCAGTACCTATCCACCTATCAGTGTGAGGGCTCAAAGTGTGATGGGGTGGGGTGGGGGAGTGGAAGGGGGGGGGGGGGCACTTCTAGCGGTATAAGGAAACCCAGACCTCTTCAACCACGCATTCTCAAACCGAGGAACTGAGTTCACCGTGTCGAATAGTCCCAAGAATTGAACTCTGCGGACCGGCCTAGCGAAAGTTTCCCTGAATGCTCGCATGTAACTATTCCCCCTCAAAGCTGTAAATAATTTGCACAAAATATCACCCGCCCACTAGCCACTTGAGGTGAAGAACAACATACTTGTACATATCCTGCTTCCGAGCACCCCAACCCACCCCATCTTTCCTCTGCTGCCAATTCGAAAAGGTCTTCCAGGCGAACATAACCATCTCCTCGTTTCCTTGCGAAACAAGCCCAACATGGTCCAGCATTTCCGCCAGAAACCTCGCAGTGTACGCCCCGCGAGAGAACCCAAACAGATATATATCGTCTCCCGGGGCGTAGAAGCGCATCAGGAATTTGTACCCCCCTACCACATGTTGGTCGAATGATGTACTATTGCATTGTTCTCCAGCGTTAGCCTTATCCCGGCATTTTAGTAACATAAGTGTTGAGAACTTTTGGTTCAATATTGGGGGAAATCGTACCCAACAGCTGCGTCTAGGGCTTTCTGATACCAAGATTTAAGCCGTGATCCGATATGCACTCGCGATAACGTCCCATTGGTGATGTATGTGCCTATCCCGGCTATATCACATCGCATTATTAGTACTTCCTGTTGCGGCTATTGCAGTACCGTGAAAATTCGGGAGATCCACTATCGGGGATCTCAATAGCACCACTTCACCAAGCCACAACAGGCTTAGAGAAGTAGGCTAACAAAATAACGAATACCAGTCAATGAGATCGAACAAGCTAAGCCTCTCCAAGATATTCCTTGTCTGGGAAACACTATTCCTTCTCGGGGCGTTTCGTCGTGGATTGCGAACGCCGGGGGCCCGATTTCCGATAGTGGGTCTACCGAGTTTTTACGGCATTTCTCATAATGGAGGAAACTGAAAAAGGAAGAAAGGGAGAGAGAGGCTGTCACACTCACGTTGGTAGTAATGAACTATCCCGCGCCACCCAACCGACCGAGAACCAAGCGTGCATTCAGTCAGCATTTCTGTCCCTTCCCTCGCTTTTTTCTAATAAACCAAACGCTTATAGGTTTCGCTCAAGAAACAGCGATGGTAAGACTACATACACTGATCGCTCCCCGACCGATCCAACATCCTGAATATCTTCAAGATATTCGTGTCCCCATCGTTCCCCTTGAATTTGTTCCCCGTCCCGTCGAAGCACAAGATTAACTTCTTCCGCTTGTGCGTTTGAGGGGCACTAGTCTCGGGATGGTGCGTGCCCGTGTTGCCCGGAGGCATGGTAGACTTTGGTGCGGGGATGGGAGTAGGGATGTACGTGTGCGGCGTTAGGTGGGAGGTGCCAGCGTTGAATTGAAATTGGTGGTCCATTGATGGTTTGTTTTTCCTTTCGAGTAATTGTTCTCGAGTCTAGATGGTGGCCTATTCCTCTCAAAGAGGCGCTGCTCAGGGAGAGGTGGGAGGAGGAGGAGGGGGGGGATACAGATTAGAGGCCAAAGTTGAGGAAGGAGAAGATGCTAGGCGAAAAGAACAAATATGGGATCAATGAATGAAGGGATGCGCAAAGCAAGGTACCCTTCGCCGAGGGGTAGTGGGAAGAAAGGAAGGGCGTGAGAGGGGAAGGGAAGTTGGCTAGAATACGGACATTAGTTTAAAACCTTAAACGATATATGATTCACTTAAGGGCAGCGCATTGGCTCAAGTATATATTGAATAAAAGGCTTCTGGGATAGTGGAAGTGTTGGCCACTTTTATGAGTGTATTGGGCGAAGGGGGGATCTCAATGCATCCATGACTCGGTCTTTTTAGAAAAGCGGTAGTAATTTCCTTTCCAGCTGAGACAGAATGCCTGTGTCCTAGAGTTCATAGCCTAATAGAAAACAAGATCTCTTCCGGGAATATTTACCCAGCGAATTGAGAGCGGGTCAAGGAACGAGGGTCTGCAAGGAGTATGTCATGGGCTACCTATAGGTTGGCGTGCAGGTGAGTATTCTGTTGGGTCGTCAGAATTAGCTTTCACTCACTTTCACCTCTATGGCCATTGATCTACCATACGGCACGGTACGTAACTTGCGGTAACCGTTCCTGGTTCACAATGACTAAAACATTGTACTCGTAGTTTCAAAACGGGCGACCGCGATGGAAAACTACTAAACTCCATCAAGGCAGGCGATCGGTGTTCGAGTTACCCTAATTCCAACAAGCAACAACCGTTCTCCTAGTTTTCATCATATGAGATTAACATCACTCGCATTCACATTATCTCACTCACACTGCGCATCATGGCATGAAGGAATCCACTCGTAGTAGACTAGAAGGATATTTTGGCGGGGATAAAGTTATCGGTGTATCCCCCCTCCCACTGAGGGTTCGAAATTGGCTGCCACATGCTCGAGCCGGAGATTTCTCAGCTCAGGACAAGCTTCCAACCCCCCAACCTTCCGTCTTTGGGGCGCCTCTCCCTTCGCTACGCCATCTCAGCCGAGATCTTATCGCATATCTGTTTTCCACCTTACCCTACCAAGGATCCTTTTGCGAGCCGTGGGACGCCCCAACCGTCGCAGTGCTGATCAGTTCCAAGAATCGTGTTCGCCGTCTCTTGCCAGCACTCCACAGCAACGAGAGCAATTGTGAGAACAAAAAAAAAAAGAAGGCGCCCGGTTCGCTCTTTCCGAGAGCGAGTACCATGAAAACGCTCGCGATTTCGTTCTCGGATCATCAGTGGAAATCGGCGCATCGACCCACGATAGGTTTAGTTGACGGAGCTGCGGAGAACGAGTTAAATCAGAGGGGTCCACGCTATACCATGCCGGGAAAGCATTGATCCTTCCCAGGAGCTCTTGCCTCCGAATCCGGAGGCTCGACGCCTCTAGGGGATAGTGTATCACAAGAGTTCCGAGTGGACTGTTGGCGGTTTAAAGTCTGGTAAGAAGTTGTGGAATAGTTATTTAAGGTTAAGGAGCTAAATCCACCCCTGTCTCCTTCGGTTAATGCGCTCCTACCCTTGCACCTAGAATCTGCGGAATCCCTGTCGTTCTTTGCTTGTGCATCCGGATCGCCGCCAAGGCAGGCTCTTGTTAGTTATCATCTGGTCAATCGGAGCTGAAAATTCATCATTTGGGTAAAGGACCGGCTTTGGAACTGCAGGACTACGAAGTATGGTTGCCCCCTCTACTATAGCGCGCGGTTACTATATCTTTAAAAGTAAAATCATGAATGAATGAGAGAGGTCACGGTATGTAATTTAGTGCCTTTTGCACCACAACCCTATGATAAATGCACGCATCCAAAAGTGAACCCTCGTTCCCAGGCTCTGGAAAGGAAGGATAGTTATCGAAAATGAAGCTTAGCTTGGTCACATGGACAAAGGAGTGTTAAGAATTCATAGAAATCCCCCCGCAAATCCCCCAGTTATTCCGGTATGGGTCCATCCGCAAAATAGGGATGTTCGGCCGTGTGTGAACTTGAACTGTGCACCTTCATCTTTAGACCAACCCTTAGTGTGCACTTGGATTAGCTGGCCAACTCAACCATATTTAGAAAGTGAGAGACTGTTGCTGTGGTAACAGGTTCACGTTCACATTCACGACTGCCTGCTAAACATCCCTATTGGCCAACACTGAAGTCTGAATTCGCAAGGGCTATTAGGCTCGGCACCAAATATTTCACACTCCGGATGGCTACTTACCGGTGAACCGCTTTGCCTAGAGGGCCTCTAGGACAATGGCGCCTTCAGTTCCAGTACGATATTTTCGATGTAACTTACGATAATGAGTCTGACTCTCAGGCGCCAAGACTCGCGGATCTAGGTCTAATCGAAACAGCTTGGCGCCAAGGCATCCCGATACTCTCGGAATGCGCAAGTATATTCTCCTCTGTGGATTAGAAGTGAATCGGTTTGTCTGTGAACCTTCGCGCAAACCCGAGCGGGGGGGTCCAAGAAAAGTAGAACCTCCCAACTAATCTCAGAGGTAGGCAAATCTGAACGTGCCAAGGTACGATAGCAACGGGAAAACCCTTTACCACGCTATCAACTCGTGCTTATTGAAGTCGCTTATCTAATTCCAATAGTCACCCGGAGGTGTTCAGTTATTTTTGATGTAACAATATATTTCTACTTTCTGGGCACGTCCCAACTGACCTACTTCCCACCCGATCTACTTCCTAGTCTACAGTACACCCCCGTTCGCAAAGTCTCTGCGGAAAGACAGGTACTGTGGCGGGGCCCTTGGTGGCAACAAAGGTACCAGGACAACTTTTACAGTTCAGATTATGCACAAAATCTTGCACTAGTACCTTCGTTGTCGCCAAGACACTGCCATAGTACCTGTCTTTCCGCAAAGACTTTGCGAATGGGGGTACCGTAGGAACTGGAATAATCGAGTCGTATGCTGTGTACTCGTAGTGCCTCTTTAGTACGATGTAGGGAAATTCGGCACTCATCAACACTGCAGGGGATAGAGGGCACCTGTGCCCCGCATGGGGCTCTGAGGTTGGGACATCCAGTCGAGAATCATGACTTCTATATTTCAAAGCCCAAGCTTTAGAAGAGCTGTGGCTTTCTTCACTTATTATAAGACATATAATGGATTTTCTTGGGCTTTTGGAGAGTCCTGCTTCTATAGAGTCTGTTTCGGGATCATGGCTGGCTTATCGGTATTTCCTTTAAGGGTCACAGTGCAATGGGTTCTATTTATCTATTTGTTTTTTTTAGGGCGATGAGAGAGGAGGCAACTCCAACGTCCTAGCACAAGGTCGAATCGCGATGTTTTGGGTCCTGCAGCAAGAAGTTATGAAACAGTTATTTGAGGTCAACACGCCAAATAAATACTCTCAGTTCCGGGCAATAGATTCCTGCCATTGTGCCACAAGACTGTATCCGTACTTACGAATCCCCCCCTTTCTTATAGGTTTCTAGGAGTTGCAGTTTGCCCGGAAGTTTTAACATCTGTGTCCGCCCTTAGGAACAGGTCAAAATTCCCTCTGATAGGAGGGCGAAATCATTGAGAAAACTGTCCACCCAAGCCCCGGCTCAGGCCGAAAGCAAAACCGGAGTGTGTCTGATCTTACCAGCAAAGGGGATTCAAACTTCCAGGGCGTGGTTTAATTCTTCAAGCTCTTATGGCGTCACGCACAGGACTGCTCCATCACGTAAGCTGGGTAATGCGAAAGCTTTTGTTAATCTCAGTCAACTTTATTTGCTAAGTAGTCTCGACGAGAATACAGTTCCGGGGAGGAAAGTAAAAAAAAGAGATGAGGTTCACAGCTAAAAGCAGGAAAGTGGGCTGTCGGAAATTGCATTCCGGGAGGGGAAAACAACCTTCGAGCAACTCCAGCTCTGACAGGCTCTTCGAAATTGGTAATAACGGGCAAAAAAGCAAAAGGGATCAAGACAAACAACCCCTCAGGACTCAGGAGCAGCAACTCAGCCCTCCCATCCAACCCACAACGAGCGACCCCCGAAACGCACCGCTTAGAAGAAAATAAAACCCAAGATGGTTTTGAGGGTGAGTGGACGGCGAAGGCTAGGTGAGGTGAGATGGTAGTTGGAACGAGACGGTAGAAAGATAGATATAACGGCCGTAAGGGGAAGGTGGAGAGAAGAGGGATGTAGGTGCTGTGCAGAGAAGAGGAGGAAGGCGGTGTGTTAGCCTTTCAAAATTTCCCCTCAATGCCCGCCCCCTGCTTGAATAGCACTTACCTCCTATTCAATAGCGTCCCCGCCTTCAGCTTCCTCTGCATCATCTTCCTCTTCACTAGCCATCTCCATCATGTAGTACTCGCGCTGTTCCTCAGTATCGTGCTCCCAGGGGACTTGGAATTTGTCCCCACCGACGGCAAGGAATACTTCCAGCTTCCCATTTCGCTCCAAATCAGTTTTTGCGAGTAACATGTTGTAGCATCCGATAGGGATCGCTTTCGCCTCTGCGGCATCAACAACCCTCCCCATCCCCTGCATTTTGTTACAAATAAACACAATATCCATAAGGTCCGATTCCTTTTTTAACAACCCGGGGCCGGTCTCACTCCTCATGTACCAGCAGCGAATTTTTATTCCCAAAGAGATGGAGTAGTCGAGTGTCTTGATCCCGCCTAAAATGGTGACGGTGAACGGTTCCAAATCTTGGTATGTCTTGTCGCCGATTATCCTCTCCAGAATGTCAACGGGGAACTCAGTTCCACCGCCTCGGCTATATATGGCTCCTTCTCTTCGAGTCACACCTTGTGTCTGATCTAAGGTAGATGCAACACGGGCGACCGATTCACTCGACAACAGCAGGTCAATATCCGATGTAATTCGTTCAGAACCCAGGCAAACCAACCCCGCCCCGCCGATGAGAATAAAATTCACCCCCAACGATTGGCGGAGGCTGGTTACAGCCATAGGTATTTCCTCTATCTTTGGCTTCGGGCTTGCCATTACTGGGCTCGGGTAGAGAGTTAGAGTGGTAGAGGTTAGGGGGAGGAGTAGGGTGGAAATTGAGGAAGGAAGAAGGGGGCATGGAAATAGGAGTGGGTAACGAAAGCAGTCACAAGGTGTCACTCGTGAACGCGGGAACGGAGAATATCAGAGCACGACCACGATTTCCAACAAAGAGGGAGAAGAAAAGTGGCTCTCTGGGCCTCACGATAGATGCTGGCTACGCAATCACAGCGCATTCCGAGAACCTGACTCATGGCAAGAAGGCCTTTCAGCAAGGCTACCCCTACTCCATTTAAGTCGATGTAAGGGCTAACCTGAAGGGGGATAGCTGTCCTACTCACTTGGAGTGCTTCGTCTCCTTATCTGCTCTCCTCCAACATATACCAAATCGGGTGCCATGAGTTTAAACCCTCGCGTGCCCATACGCAACTCATTATTGGCGCTACCGGTGGATTGACGACCGGAGGTAAAAGGCTGGACTCAAAACAATATGGATCAAAGTTGTGTAGAAATTTTAGTTATACTGTAGCGCACGGTTACTATATCTTTGAAAGTAAAATCAATCATGAATGAGAGGTCACTGTATGTAATTTAATGTCTTTTGCACCACAACCCTATGATAAATGCACTCATCCAAAAGTAAACCCTCGTCCCCAGACTTTGAAAAGGAAAGAGAATTATCGAAAATGAAGCTTAGCTTGGTCACATGGACAAAGGAGTGTTAAGAATTCATAGAAATCTCCCCGCAAAACCCCCCAATTATTCCGGTATGGGTCCATCCACAATGAAGGGCTTGTCCTTAGAAAGCTTGGAAATGGACTCGTCGCTAAGGTGGAGTGTGTCCTGGACGACCTGGGGTGGGGTAAGAGCGAGCCATTGGCCAACACTGAAGTCTGAATTCGCAAGGATTATTAGTGTCGGCATCAAATATTTCACACTCCGGATTGCTACTTACCGGTGAACCGCTTTGCCTGGAGGACCTCTAGGACAATGACGTCTTCAGTTCCAGTATTTTCGATGTAATGAGTCTGACTCTTGGGGATGTATCCGACGTCACCGGTCCTGAAATCGAAGGTTCGCGCATTCCCTTGGGCTGCATAAATCGTGAGACGTGCGGTTCCAGACAAGAAATATGACCACTCATCAGAGTCCGGATGCCAATGAATCTCACGAATAGCTCCAGGCTTGATGGTTACGAGGGCAGCAGCGAAATTCTCAGCAATGGGGAATGTATTGGAGTCGAGTATCTTGACGGTTCCCCCGGGTGCGGTTATTGGCTTTTGCAAAGACCAGTGGTAAGAATAACTCTCCTTGTTGGGAATGATACCTGCTGGACCAGTGACGTTTTGCTTCTTGATATCTTCCGGTGCTTCGGTGCCCGGGAAAATAAATAGCTCGCCCTCTGGAATATCCTCGAAGGCGCTTTGTGGGAGTTGGAAGTTCTTGGTAAGGACCTCTTTCTACACGACTAGTTAGCGGGATGCGTGCTATGCTGGAGGACTGGGCACCGACAGGATTAAGCGCAAATGTTTCAGAGACAAGGAAAGTACTATCCTCCGAGAATTCGCCGTCGTCGAAGACCAATAAGAACTCGGTTCCGTTCTCAAGGCCTTGGATGGAATGGGGTACACCACTAGACTCGTGTTAAATTGTTACGCGAGAACCCAATTTCAAGACTGATTAAGGAATACCTAGGAAAGAACCAAACATCCCCTTTGGTAACGTCGTCGATGAACGTCTGACCATCGACATTCATAGCCTGGATTCTAGCTGATCCATTCAACATCAGCGCCCACTCTCCGGCAGTATGCCCTATACGGTATCAGTATCAATGATTGGTTTGATCAGAATGACATGGCGTGACTTGCAGTGCAATTCACGGTATCCTCCTGCCTCAAGTCTCATGTTGACGCCAGCCATTTCTTTCGCAACAGGTAGAACATTGATGTTCTGTTGGCGACTCCATCCAGCTCTCTCCAATCCTAGCTTGACATGGCTCAACCCAAGAGGCCATTCTGCCTGTTTGACACTTCCGTGGTCTGTTGTCGGTGGCGCAAAAGAGTCTGGATGCAACTTCTCAAGCTCGATATCATGGTTGCTGGCAATTGTTCCGCCCCGGCTGCCTCTCAATGGCTGCGGTTCGGTAATATTCTTAAAATCGAGAATACGTCCCTCTGGATCATCTTTATCTTGTCCAGGTGCGAGTTGAACTGGCGCCCGGTTTGCGCTCTCTGTTGCAAATGGGAGCTCAGGGTCATACCCGCGAAGGGACGTGGGGCCTCGGAGATCCCCCGAGATGGCGTACGTCTTGGTAGCAGCTTGTGAAAGCGGTGGGGCCGGAGCAGGCATTGCCGCAACGAGCCTAAGAAATAGAGGGAGGAGCTGATGCTTGGGGAACATGATCAATTTGGGGTCAGGGCGAAGGGAGGGTGCGTGACGAGCAAAAGAACTAAGAAGGGGCATCCAAGTCCTTTATACTGAGAGATGTAGGGAGTTGTCGGAAGTCGATTTCAACTTGACAAGAGGATAGTGGGCGAGCGGAAATCCCGTGTCCGTACGGATATCTCATGCAGAGACTCATGGCAGAACTACCCCCATGATTTCCCGTCATAAACTTGTGAGGGAGAACCAAGAGATCCCATAACATGATTATGAATTATAGCGAATATAGTCTAGACACTCAACAAGAGTGGGGGGGACCATATCCTACTGTAATTGGTGGGGGCGAGATGCTTACTCTCGTACGGAGCTTCACCCATTTTACTCTTCCACGTGGTTAGTGCTCAAGACAGCTCTCAAGCACCCTAAGTTGTTGGAGAAAATGTTCTTGCGACTCGGTTGTCGAAAAAAGAAGGTGGTTGGTCACTGAACGATCACATATCCAATCGCTCCCACTTTTCCTTCCTGCTACTTCCGTATATACAGTGCCTATCTAAATAGAGACTAGTGCTGGGATAGTAGAGGGGACAATGAATAGAGGGGGCACCGAGCAGCGTTGCCAAATTTGATGTTTGCTGGATTTTTTAGTGTATCACCCGCTGCCCCTTCTGTTGGCTGTCCCCTAACCTATGTTATATTAGAAACCCTCGGGGTTCTAACCCTCCGGAACGCGGATAAGTGTCTGGTTTCCTATCAAACAAGATTAAGCCTAGTTACATTACTCGGCCGAGGCACCCAATACTAGGATCAATTTCGATTGCGGGGTAGTGGTTACCTTCTTGCAGTGGCGGTGGGGGAAACTGGCCAGGGGATTTTGGAGATTTCTACCCTACTAGCCAAGTCCTGGCCTATGGATTAATATACAATACAAGCGATGCAGGCGATATAGGACGGGAGGCTACCCGAAGGGTCCCTGATCTTGGCACTATGAACATAATTGGTCTTTAGCTGTTTAATAATCTCAGTGTTTAGTTTTCGTCACGGCTGCAGGAAGGGGTGCGTACCTGTGTCTGTTGGTACCCGTTTGGTTTCGCCGCCACTGATAAGACTACCGGTAACGGTATCTGATGGCGGCATCTCATGCTTCCGGATGCCGTTTTGCAGTATATGTTTCATCTACTACCGGTAGTATGGTAGAGGTTTTATATTATACGCACGGATATTAGTAAGACACGTAGGTACAGTTCTCGAGTACCACCAAATTCGCTTACTATCTACTCCAGTTTGGAGTACCACAGCGCGGTATTGTCGGGAAGCATAACCAAACTCAGACTAATCGATATCGTGCACGAGAATCGAAAATCTCATCAACTATGCAGTAGGTCCGGTGAGGGCTTCGAGGCGACGTCATTGGGCGAGATCAGGGGCCATCCTTCGTGCTATTTATTTCCCTTAAGGTTGATTCTGGATAACTCGAATGTATAGTGATACCATCAAGTACCGAGTGCGGTGCTATATTACCAAATCCTTCGTTTAGCATGCGAGCTTTCTACCAAGCAAGATCGATGCCCCGTTGTTCTACACTTGCCGGAGGCTCAGCAACGCTAACTATATCCTAATTATCCAGGATCCCAACCGGCCGAAGGTCGATAGGTTGTAATATCTTATCAAAGGTCGGCCCACAATGTGACAGCAGGTGCGATTCCCAACTATAATTGCAAAAATAGGATTTATCCCGGCTCCTCCCGCCTGAACTTCCAATTTTGGGAATTTCTATCCCCCCCGAGGTCTGGAGTCTCAAGGGTATCAGCCGGGAAGGAGGACTCGAAACAAGCCTTTGTGCAGGGCTCCGGACATGAGCTAGCGGGTATCTTTCCGTGATTCCGCTCATGAGGTTGGTTGGGCGGGTGTATATGGGGTTCTTGAGTGATGACACTGTACTGTTCTAGTGCTTCAGTTGGAAATGAGGGCTCACCCCAGCCTTTGATGGTCTTGTAACAATTTTCATTGCACTCGAGTATTCTGTCCAGGGATATAGAAGGAACCTTTAGCGCGGCGGGCAGTAGAGATAATTGCCAGCTAATAAGCGACGCATATCCCGCACTCTTCGGTGCCAGCACTGGGCACCGAAATCCGATGGGGGACAACGATCTACAGCTCTAACCCGGCAGTTGAAAATTATCTCGCAAGGCTTATGATAATATGATAGGTTAACCGAGGATTCGCAGAGGGTGGTGTGGCATATTCTAAGTTGGCACAGGGAATCGCTCCCCCCTATGTAATCTATAATTTTGACCCGAAGGAGATCCACCGGCACTGTGCCCGACCCGTTAGCACCTTCCTTCTTCTCTAGGGTCATCTCCCAATCCTAGTTTTTTATAAAATAACCGAGCCCCAAGACCCCGAAACGGCTTCAATAGTAGAACGATACCATAAGACGACAGCTTTAAAGAAACAAAGCCAGGTATACCCTCGAGAGGACGACAAAGTTATTAGTTCTCTATATATATATGAATTGGGTGAAACTCTGTCAAACAAACAGAGCCCGCATATCATAAGTCATATTTTAGGCTACTCAGGGCGCCTCCCATGACTACTCTTCATTCTTAGAGGCCTACCCTCCACTCTCGCCAATATCATTGCCAAGGCTTGGGAATCATATAATATCACTCGCATTACAGGATCCCGTAAACTCTATCTTTCCTCCAATTCCCCTGCACATGCGGGATCTTTAAGAAGGCTTACGATAGTTTGATAACATCTTACCGGGAAGCGTGGAAGTTGCCCGTAAATTAAGACTAAATTATCTAACACCGCATGTGACAAGCTAGATAATTTTTAAGGCATAGCGTGGGGCTGTAAGGTACAGTGCATGATTCGCTCGCTCCCTACCCGCTATTAAACTAGGATTACGAAGAGTTGTGTCTAGCTCACACCCTATTTCGTGCGAACCCGGAACGGGTGATGCGGGGTGTCGCACAATATAATGCCTATCATATTGCGACGTTTTCCGGGGGTCGGCTAACTAGCTGTACGAACCCCTTGAAATCCCTGGTAGGGGAGCACAGGATGGTTTCCAATAATTTACCCAAAGTCTTCCAAAAAACAAATCGATTTCAAAAATTCAAGCAGCGCCACTCTTCAGATTTAAGTCCCTTCACCCAGACCATGGGGTGCTCAGCAAGCAATGTAATTCACAGGTGATACAGGCGGGAGTGGCGGAGCAGAAAAATTAGTATAAGGTTTTAGGCGAGAGGCCTTATTATGGTGACTTTCCCTTAAGTCAAGGGAGATAAGATATGTAAGTTAGAACCTAACTTAGGAGTGATGTTGTAAAAGATGAAATGACGGAACTGTGCATTGGAGGCTTCCAGAGAGCGAGAGAGATTGAAGAATCTAATTGTATCTGAGAGGGCTAGAGAGATCCACTATTTACGTAGTGAAATAGCACAGTGATATTATTATGGTGGTAGTAGAAAAGTGACCAAGGCTAACATTACGGAAAGCAAGAGAAAATGAACTAGAGCAGAATTGAATATCCGACCAATTGATCAAGCAGCGACAGAGGAAAAAAGTGAACAATATAAGTTAAACTAGGGCAGCTTCAAATCGAAGCCAATGAAACTAAAAAAAAGGGAGGGGTGGCGAAAAGAACCAGATGTTCTCCAGGATCTGTTGGAATTCCTCCTCCGTCTGGTAAAGACGAGAGTTTGGATCGAAACTGGGGGGTGCTGCCCCCGTTCGGGACTTTGTGTAGAACTTTGGAGATAGAAGAGACGAAAAAACAAAACGGTAGATGGGAAGAGGAACATGGAGATAGAGCTCTTGCTTTACCTACTCAGCCCTCGAGGAATTATTGGAGACGATTCTACGTCGCATTAATATTCGCACAAATTTACATAAGCACTAGAAACAGGGTGCGGGGAAACAGATCCACGAAAGGCTGGTTAACCCTGACAGCTCCCCCCAGTCACAATAGCCAAACATGGTCTCCTCCCTTCTACAAAACTTCTCTTAAGCTTCTCCATTGGAATCTCACAGCCAGCTTCAAAGGCCCCGGCTCTGTGAGGTTATATTCAGGCTTTGGAAGTGCTTTAGAAACAGATCCTCCCGCAATCAAGTATGGAAATCAAGAGTTGACAAGACAGAGTAGATGAGATTATAGAAAAAACGAATACCAGCCCAACAAATAACCTGACAATTACCAGAAGACGAGAGAACAATTGACCAACCATGGTTCAAATTGCTTCAAAATATTTTCTGGAGCCCCCTAAGCTCCCAGCAAGCTATCCTGCTCAAGCTAGACTTCCTATATATTATGTATTCAAAAATCTTTGAAGAGTGTCTCACGCAGTAGGTGGTTATACCTTTTGTAAGAGCTTAGTAGCCTCTCTTAATCTCTTAACACTCACTACAAGCTTGAAGTAGTGCTGAAGCCTGTAGTAGATTACAGAAGCTATAAGAAATTTGGAATAAGTTCCACTATTATAGCTCTTTGCAGCTCTACGATACCCTGTATAGCCACACAGCGGGAGTGTCTGTGATCGTAGATAGGTGTAATTGCGATTGGTAGTAGGGGTGGGATGATCGGTGATCCCAACCGGGCCGTCCGTTGGGCCCTGGATAAGGCCAAACTGACCCAGGTTCTTTCAGGGACCCCCTGGGCCAGACCGCGCGAAAGTCGCTTCTCAAATCCAAAGCTCCGCTCGCCCTGGGGCACCTTTTGGCTGAAGTTTCTGCACAATAGCTTGGGTTTCCATACCTTAAAAGGCTTATTATCAAACAGGACTCACTGTTCATCACACACTGTTTCTGTAATAAATCTACTGGAAGTGGTAGAAGGGTTGTGAGAAAAATTGGGGTGGGGATTCGAGGTAGAATCGAGTAGGTACAGAATGGAGAAGATTCGTCCTATGGGAAATTCATAGCAGAGTGTGCATGTTTTATTCTCATCTCCCGAGTGACTAACGGTAAAAAGCCTACAGGTTGTTAGCCGACATCTGCAGGCTGCCCGGGCATCTACAGGTCACAATCTAAGTTGGGGTGCTGAATGACCAGGCGGCTTTACCTAAGCATCTGGCGGCTTTTACCTGGGTTGCTCCGAGATTTAACCAAGCTTTAACCTGCTTAGGCACTGCCGGGCTTTGATGGCGACTGATAACTCCCGCCCGACTGACCCAAGCCTTTTAAAATCACCGCCGGACTGGCCTGACTACCGACCCACGGCCTAGACGGGCCTCTTGGGGTCACTAGAAGCGATAGTAGGATTACGTCCTTAATAGCAGTGATTGAGAAATAATCAATAAGTGAGAAGATTCCAGTGAATAAAAACACAAGAGCAAAATAATTGTATATTAAATAATAAAATTCGGACCTATAGGAAATAATACCAGCTACCGGTAATACCTTGATTTTTTTTTAGACTTCTAAACTACAGCTACTCATTAGACATCGATTTTACAGCTTCTCAAAAAACTCTTCAGGAATTATCTCTTCCACTAGTGGCAATGATTTGCAAGCCTCCTCTTAGCGGCTTCTTTTCCTGCTGAAATACCTTTTCTCCTCAGTTACTTCTGATACAATTGATATTTAATACAGAGACTAGTGTTACGGTCTTGCTTCAACTAGCGGTAGCTCAGCATTTGCCACTCAGAGTATTCTATTCACTATTATACTGATTTTTTAGAAACTCACAGCTTATCACTTACGGTGTACTGGGATTTTTTTTCTGGTAGAAAGAGGAATACTAAATGCATATTTCTCCTCGAATTCAGACTTGGTAATTTCTCTTCATGCTTTCTTAGTCATTTTTTTCTTCACTCTAGATCCTAACAGTTGTATTTTCGGATTAGTTATGATATGCCAAAAAGCAGTGAAATTAATTAGTGGGCAGATGGCTACTATTGCGAAGCCCAAATACCTCAAATAGTACCCAACTTGACCATGTACCATAGATACTAATCCATCATCAAAGCTTAGAGCAATACTCACTATCACAAAGGAGGGAATAAGATTCAAGTAGCACAGTACTGTGGAGATCAGGTCACTTGGCAAATGGTCACGTGCCATGACCACTCCCTCGGCTAACCCTCTGATATCGATCGTGCCCAAACGCTGAGGTGGGGCTGGTATGATACGCTGACAGTAACCCAAGCCACCCCCCACCCCCACCCCGACGGCGAAATGCGAAACGCGAAACGCGAAAAAATGCAACTCGGGCCAAGGCATGACCCAATCGCGACATGCAAGCAAGTAGAGTGGGTTAGGAGCTCTCCCTATGATATTACCCCGCATGAACTACACTCAAGCGAGGCTCTGCCACAATATGCCGGCCCACAACTACAGCATATCCAGAGAGCACCAACAAAGATTATGTTCACTTCTCAACCTACCGGTGAGTGATCCCTGAAAGCGACCGCTGGTCGCCTCAGGCTAAGAAGAACGGCACATAGGATCCCTCCCCTCTTCCATCTAAATCAAAGTCTAAGCCACCCATCTGTCGGCGGAGGCGCCGTGTTCATGGCACCCGCATGTTCTCGCAGCCCTCAAATCAAGGTCCTGGATCGCATCAGACCAGGCACATCCAACAGTATCAATCCATCCAATCCCGGGGGCCGGAGTGTACTTCCCCGAGTGATATTCTATGGATAAAATATCTGGCATCATCCCTGTACATGCCATCCACCATACCCATTCCACCCGTATCTTTCGCATACGGCTCTAACAATAACACTCTCCAAACAAACCTCATATGTGTGGTGCCCGCCAAAGAGCCGCTCGCGTAGAGGATGACCTCTTTTTTTACGGGGGATTCGTCTCTCTAGGCTGGCGCTTGTGCGTCATCTCCTATCACTCGGTACTAAATATAGATTTTAGGGGCTGATAGAGACTCTTGCGCATGTTGAGTGGTTGGAGTCTCTCTTTTCTTTAATTTAGTAGCGTGCGGGGTGGATGCAAGGCAAATGCAGCGGTGGAGGTGCAGAAAGCGGAGGAGAGACGCAGGCAGACAGGAAAGTGAGTGCGGGGAACTGTTTGTCCAACAGATTATGATGCAGCTGTGCCGTTGGATAAGCGGTTCTTTGCGGATAATCCCGTGATTCGTAAGGTCCTAGCAGAAGAGAGTGTCTTTCCGAGAGGCAATCAGTGGGTGAGGGGCAAAATTTGCAATACTTCCCAATTCTTTTTTTCCAAACCGGACGTCAATTCTCCTCCCCCCCTCGCTGGTGCTCTCTCTAGGTTGGATCTCTCCTCGCTTCGATATCCCCCCACAGCTCAATTCGCCCTCCAGAAGGTTCCGGGATCTACCACTCACCTGCACCCGAGTTCGATCTAGACACCAAGTAATAAGCAGCCTCTTACGGTTCTGCAGTGTGGCTCAAAGCTTGTTCCCCGCGACAGACTATCATTAACATCCTTACGGGAGCTTGCCATACTATTCCACACCATATATCCCGGTTTATCCCAAAGTAACCTGCGGGCCGCAGTACAAAGGCGCAGTCTGCAGGAAACAGAATTGAGCTACTCAAAGGCGCGATCGAAGATAGTTTCCCCTATCGCAGTAAGTCTAAGAGAAGCACAAATACAACAACGCAAATCAGTTGCAAACTTCACAAGAAGCAAGCGATAGAGTACCATAAAAGGGTATTAAAAGAATTATAAAAAATAGCAGGCTGAATGTGTCATACACGAAAAAAAGGGAAAAAATCTGGAACTAACATCTCTCTTCCCCGTATGGTACCTCGAACTCGCCCCTCATCAGCCACGCCTCAGGCCTAAAAGATATACCCCAGTAGAGTATGCTAAAGCTAGTACCGTATTGGGGCCTACCACACTTTGCTGTGCCGCAGAGGGGACCTCCCAGAAAAACCGCCTCCCCCACCCCTACCTAACCCAGGCAAAAACCAAAACCGGGCTGAGAGGGGAGGGACCTGACAGGGGCAGTCCGGAGGGGGGGGGGGGGTCCAGCAGCTGCATCTTCGCGAAAAAGGTTAATTTCGCTATAATGTGTTCGCCGATATGATACTGCCTGATCTGATGCTTACAATAGTCCAGGTTCCAGGTTTGCAAAGCCTAGAAGCACAACCTTAATGACATTCCAGTTGTTATCACATTTGCTGTTATTACCATTATTAATATTGCGATATTTTCAGCGATTTTATCCTCAATAATGATCCAGACGGAGCTATAAGCTGGATGCCCGGCTAGCAGGCAAATGTAAGATCAGGCAGTGGGCTAGCGGTTGCTTTGTGGCCTAGTGATAGAGGATTCTGTGCAGGTAACCTAGATGCCTCTTGCTGCTGCAGGGGAACCGTGACGGTGATGGTGGCTGTGGAGTCGGAGGTTATGCGTAGCATACAAGGGTAGGAACCCGTTAACCAGGACAGGCAGGGATATATTTGGCTAGTTAACCTTAAATAACCATTCCACAACTTCCTGCTGGACCCCGTATCCGAACCTCTAAATCTAGAAAGAGATGTGGATTCCCTTACTTTTCCAACATTCTTGCTCCTCATAGTTTGCCCAAGGCAGACTTTGCAGGGGTTCACGGGGAGAGGGGGTCAGAGAGGTTAAGTTACTAGAAGTTTCTCGATAGAAAGAATCAAGCAAAATAAACCTCCGTGAGGTCCCGCACAGCCGTACGTCAAAATTTCTAGCACCCCAGCTGGAATTGTAGCACAAAGGGGCCTTACTATGTCAGCTAGGGTGCTAGAACTTTTGGCACACGGGTGTAAGATCATGGCAAAAGAGCCTCATCTGCATGACGTCTGGACTCCCCAATTCACTTGTGACCAACCACAGCTACCAAACTAAAGCGCTGACAAAACAAGTAACCAGTTGCAAGATAAGAGGACTAGCCATCATAGACTCACATCCCGCCCGCAGAACGCCCATTCCGTGTCGTGAGGTAAGAGGAATACAACACAATACGGTAAAAAAAAACCCCATGTCAAACCCCAAACCAGTTGGGCCCTCGCGCCACACACACACACACACACACACACCAAACTGCAGTACTCGAGTGCCATATCGGGACGGTACAGGCACTCAAGCCAACTCTAACTTGTCTACTAACCTCGCCGAGTTGAAGCCGGATACTTAGTGGCAATTCCCGTAAAAAGTGTCTGGCTTCAACCCGGCCGAGTGAACACTTTTTCCCTTGCGGTGTCCATCTATCAACTCTTGCCCTAGCTCCCGTGGGATCTAGCTCCTGGGAACCATTACTCAGGATCTCTGCCCTATGAGGTTCTAGCCACCCAAGGAAACGTGCTTGTTTTATTTTCCCCGTTTCCCTTCTCAGCCGCACGTTAGTCACGCTCCCGTTTTTAAACGGCCCGGTGGACTGGCGCTCTCGCTAATTTAAAATAAACTTGCGGTGGGCGGCGAAGGACAGGGGGGGTGGGCTGGTTGGTGGGGCTGGTTACAGGGACATGGGTCAGCCTCATGTGGCTGCGGATGAGGTCAGGTGATGTTAAAATATCCGAATGTCTGTGCGTTTTCGGCTTGGTTTTGCGGGGCGGGAGCTTTGTGCCTGTCGTTATCATATCATACTTCGGGGGAATTTGTTGCGGGAGAACCTATCAGGGCCAGTAATAGACGAACTTCACAAGCCACTTAGACACCCCTACTCGGACAGATGCGAACTGGTTGATTTGTATATCATACTGCGAGGAAGCGAGCGGCTGATGCAACAGTTTACCACAAGAAACTTTCCTGTTCAGGTTTAGTAGTCTGCCAGCCAGCCTCAGGCCATCCCCGCAGAATATTCGTACGAACGTCTTTTATCTTAAAAAAAAAACTCAAAGTTTCGCCTACAACAAGTAAATGATACTTCAACCTCCAAGCGAGAAAGAACAATCACAAAAAATCATAAAAAACCAGAATGTTTCTTTTAAAAAAACACACTAGAAACACTACTAAATTCTTAGGGATCTTTTCCATGCCAAAACATAGCTATGGTTTCGCCTCTGTTGCTCAAAATTGCGCATAAATCTCCTTTCCATTGAAATGCCGTGCAGCATCATGCCAAGCTGTGCCAAGACTATGCCTATCACCTCATTCGGCATCACAAGAAATCAATGGGTGAAACGTTGCACAGTTGCTAGAATAAATAAACACTGCCAGTATTCTGCAGGATTGACTGGCATTGAGGAGGTTTTCTCGTTGCATGAGATCTAGCAAGCTCAGCCCCCTCTGTCTAGATAGTACTATTCCTTCTGGGGGTGTGTTTTGTCACCGCTCGGGGGGATCTGAGGCCGATGGGCGGTCGTGGATTTAAAGTATTAATACCGGGACCGTATCGTTATTTGTCATGTACAGTACTTGTACTGTACCCGGGTACGCTACAGGTATGGTTCGCATCCGGGGATTCAGCTTCGCCCAGAATCGCGCCCCCCAACCTCAACCCATGCCCATACTTCTGCTCGTCCCAGGGGAAAAGTACCCGAACGTCTCGGAGGGAAAGCAGGGATATTTCGCCCTTCAATGTTGCGTTTACCTCCTCCTCAGTTGTGTCCGGGCACATGTAGCCGAATTTCCATTCTTCCTAGGTACAATCCAACTAGCTAACTAGTTATCGCTGTTCGGCATAAGATATTCCCCCCGGCCAAGGGCCCCCCTGTCGTAAGAAAATTCCTCCACCTCCGCCCTCAGGCCTACCACGCTATCCCCTCGCCTGGCCTGTACTAGTACTTCTTGCTGGAGACGAGGATGTTCCACCCCATTGCGTGTACTGTACTCACGCGGCCGGATTGAAATCAGAAGGGCCTATTTTGGACTAGTGCATGTTTAGTGATAGTTAACCATATACGGTATAAACTCGCCAAACTTGGTGGGAGATTCCACCATACTTGTGGCACTGCACTCACGGCAG
>Ga0307517_10000150_pt1 | contig 110446 bp, 86 predicted proteins | sample 23_EM_MG_FD_194515 | JGI IMG/M metagenome (GOLD analysis project Ga0307517, IMG submission 194515) | Populus trichocarpa ectomycorrhiza microbial communities from riparian zone in the Pacific Northwest, United States - 23_EM | ecosystem: Host-associated > Plants > Roots > Unclassified | place... | reverse complement strand
ACTGCTCGAATCCCGCGCCTTGGTCAGCCGCCATCGCCAGTGTCTGCTGCTTCATCGTCGGTCCTCAAGCTGTTAGCCTGACAAAACCGCAGCAATCGCCGAGCCAGGGGACTTGATCAGTCTTGCCCTAGATGCCAAACCGGACGTGGTGACGCGGTTTCGCCGCGCCAGCGCGAAGGGATGGCAATACGCCATGGAGCATCGGGAGGAAATCGCCGATCTGATCTTGACGTTCCCGACCGGCCGGCCAACGAAGAAGAACGACCGGCAAACGCTTCTCGAGGAGGCTGGGGTCATGAACGACATGATCCTACCGGTCTTGGTTGAGATCGGACATATGAACCCCGGCCGATGGCAGCGGATGGCCGATATCTACCTGGAACTCGGCATGGTCACCTCGACGGGTCGCCTCGAAGATTTCGTCTATGCCGTCGACACCGAGAGCCAACGGCTCAGGAAACAGCTGCAGGTTCTCGGTATCGTTATCGCGGCAATCACGCTGCTGAGCATTCTCAGCCTCGTATGGGTCCGGCTGCTCCGTTCTCAGGTGCGTGTCCGAACCCAGGAACTCGTCGAAAGGCAGGCGCAGCACGCCGCGGAACTCGGCACCGCGAATGCCCGAATGGCGACCATCCTCGACAACATACCGGACCTCGCATGGGTCAAAGACCAAGATGGCCGCTTCGTCGCCGTCAACCGGGCGCTCGCCGTCTTGATGGGATTTTCAGCACCGAGCGAAATGATCGGCAAGACCGACGTGGACATCAACCCGCCGGACCTGGCAGAGGCCAACCGCATCGAGGACGCCGAGGTCATGGCGTCGGGCCGCAGCTTTCGCGTCGACCAGCATTCCCTGAATCCCGACGGAACCAGCATATGGTACGAGAAGATCAAGACCGCACTCTATGACGGCAACGGTCAACTGGCCGGCACGGTGGGCGTTTCCCGCGACATCACCGAGCGCAGGCAGAGCGAAGCCGAACGGGAGGCGCGGCGCGTCGCTGAAGCGGCGAACCAGGCCAAGAGCGAGTTCCTCGCCAACATGAGCCACGAGATCCGCACGCCGATGAACGCCATCCTCGGCATGTCGCACCTGGCGCTGCAAAGCGGCCTGAACCCGCAGCAGCTCAACTACGTGCAGAAGGTGCACCGGTCGGCCGAGTCGCTGCTGGGCATCATCAACGACATCCTCGACTTCTCCAAGATCGAGGCCGGTCACCTGGACATCGAGCACATCCCGTTCGAGCTCGGCGATGTCATGGACAGCCTGGCCAACCTGGTCGGCATGAACGCGGAGGAGAAGGGCCTGGAGCTGGTGTTCGACTTGCCGCCGGACCTGCCCAACGCGCTGGTAGGCGATCCCTCGCGGCTGGGGCAGGTGCTGATCAACCTGGGCAACAACGCGGTCAAGTTCACCGAACGAGGTGAGGTCATCGTCGGCGTCGAGGTGCTCGCGCGCGGCGCGACCTCGGTGCGTCTGCGCTTCGAGGTACGCGACACCGGCATCGGCATCACGCCCGAACAGCAGCGGCGGCTCTTCAAGCCGTTCTCGCAGGCCGATTCCTCGACGAGCCGCCGATTTGGCGGCACCGGCCTGGGCCTGGCGATCAGTCATCACCTGGTGCGCATGATGGATGGTGAACTCGGTGTCGACAGCGCGCCGGGCCGCGGCAGCCGGTTCCACTTCAGCGCGAGCTTCGGCATCGGGCTCGAGCGCGCTGCTGACGATGCGGCCTCGTCCGACAGCGGCCTGCACGGCACCCGCGTGCTCGTCGTCGACGACAACGACGTCGCGCGCGAGGTGCTGGTGCACATGGCCGACTCACTCGGGCTGCGCGCGTCGGCGGCCAACGGTGGCCATGAAGCCATTCAGGCGGTCGTGGCGGCGGATGCGCGCGACGAGCCCCTCGATCTGCTCTTGCTCGACTGGAAGATGCCAGGCATGAACGGTGTCGACTGTGCGAAGCAGTTGGCCCGCATGCCGCTGGCGCACCCGCCGCCCACGGTGCTGATGCTCACCGCCTTCTCCCGCGATGAAATGGCGCGCGGGTTGGCGGCCGAACAGCTCACCGTGGCGGCGACGCTGACCAAACCGGTCACGCCGTCGACGTTGCTGGATGCCAGCCTGCAGGCGATCGGACGTCAGCGGCAGCACGCCTTGCGAGGCGAACTGCACGAGGAAGCGCTGCAGAGCAACCGCGTTGCCCTGGCCGGCGCGCATGTTCTGCTGGTCGAGGACAACCCGTTCAACCAGGAGCTGGCGCGTGACCTCCTGGGCCGCGCACAGATCATGGTTCGGGTCGCCAACAACGGCCGCGAGGCCATCGACATGCTGGCGCGCGAACGCTTCGACGCGGTGCTGATGGATTGCCAGATGCCTGTCATGGACGGCTACGAGGCCACGCGCGAGTTGCGCGGCGACCCGAAGTGGCGCGATCTGCCGGTCATCGCGATGACCGCCAACGCCATGGTCGGCGACCGCGAGAAGGTGCTCGCGGCGGGCATGAACGACCACATTGCCAAGCCGATCAACGTGACCGAAATGTTCGCCACGCTGGCGCGCTGGGTTCGACCTGAGGTTGGCGCGGCGAGCGGCGGTTTCGCGCCGAGTCAGATGAGCGCCGACGACCGCGCTACGCCCTCAAGTGGATAGAAGCGAACAATCCGCATCTCAACGGTACGAACGTCAAGTTTCGGGCGTCCAATTCGGCGCGGCGTATGTCGGTTGTGGGTCGAGTGCCGGTACTCCCGCGGCGCAACTGGTTGGCAGCAATTCGCCATAGACCTGACATTGAAGGCTCGACAACGGCATTTTGAGGGACTGCCGTCACTCGGTATCGTCAGGTCGCGGGCAGCCCACGGCCAGAAGGAGCCGCTGGTAAATGGCCGTTTCCTGACAAGCCAGGCGCCCCCTGTTCAGGTTTGCGCAGCTACGCACTACATCCGCTTGAACCGCTGCGCGTAGGGGGTGCCGACCTGCAGCCTTTCCAGGCGATGCTTGAGGTTGAGCATCAAGCGTCCGCCAATGTCGCGGGTGACACTGTGCACCGCGCTCATGTTCACCACTGTTCCGCGGTGCACTTGCCAGAAGACGGCGGGGTCCAGTCTTGTCAGCAACTCCTTGAGTGTTGTGCTGATCAACGCCTCAGCGTCCTGGGTGACCACGGCGACGTACTTGTTGTCAGCGCGGAAGTAGCAGACGTCCTCGACGGTGATCAAGCGAATCTCGCGACCCTGCAAGACGCTGATCCAGCGCAGCAGCCCGCGTGCCTGCTGGGCCTGCCCCTGCACGCGCTCGATCAACCCACCCAGGTCCGCCGGCGTCTGGCCGAGCCGGTCCTTGACACGCTGTATCGCGCGCACCAGTCGTGCCGGGTCGAGCGGCTTGAGCACATAGTCGACCGCGCCCTCGTCGAAGGCCTGCACCGCATAGTGCTCGAAGGCGGTAATGAAGACGATGTGCGCACGAGGCTCGGCCAGTCGAGCAACTTCCAGGCCGTTGAGCCCAGGCAACTCCACATCGAGGAACAGCAGGTCCGGGCGATGGCGCTCGATTTCGCGAATCGCGCCATGCCCATCGTGAGCGATGGCCGGAACTTCGAGCGCTGGCCAGGCCCGAGCGAGCTCGTCGCGGATCTCGGCGGCGAGCAGTGGTTCGTCCTCAACAATCAGCGCTGTCGTCATGGCGGTGAGGCAGTTCAAGGATGAGCTTCGGTACGGGATCCTGCACGATGCGCAGTTCGACCGCGGGGCCATGAACGCTCGCGAGGCGCTCGCGAATCATGGCGAAGTCTGCTGCCGCGACTGCAAGCCACAGGGCTCTTGGACTTTGGCAGGTTCCGGTGATTTCGATGCGCAGCACATCGGCATGGCGTTGCGCATCGACGGTCCAATTGACGGGACCGGCGGGCGTCATGCGAGGCAGCGCACGCAGCAAAGGAAGCACCAGCATGGGTGCAATACGGGCCTCGCCGGCCTCGAGTGATGCGGTCAGTTGCAGTCGCGGCGGCTGCAAGTCAGGCGCATCACTCACCCGTGCGTAGGCGCGCACCAGCGTGAACTCGCGGCCTATCGTCGATGCGCTGGCAGTGGCGCTCGGCAAGATGGCGCGCAACAGGGCGATCAGATCGGCGAGAAGCATGTCGGCAGACTCAGGATCCGCGGGCACGAGCTCGGACAGGCGCCGCAAGGCGTCGAACAAGGTCTGCGGCTCGACACGCGCCTGCAATGCCATCAGCCGTGACTCCTGGACGAGCCGCGCTTGGCGCGCACGCTCCGTCTCGAGAGACTGCACCCGCGCCATTGAATGTCGGGTCTGCCGCCAATGAACGTAGATCGCGAGTCCGAGCGCCATCTGCAGCCCATAGGCGAGCGTCGACCACACAAAGCTCGTCGTGGGGCTGACCGATTCGGCCGGAGCGAGCCACGGCGTCAGCAGCAGCCAGGAGAGCCCCGAGCCGCCGGCCGCCACGAGAAGCACCGCCACACCGTAGGCACCGATGGGCCGTGCACCGTTGTCGACATAGACATCGGCCACGCGTGTGGCCACGGTCAGGGGAAGTCCGAGGCAGGTGAAGGCCATGAGGAACGCACGCCATGCGTACGCCGCGTACCAGTCCGTCGCCCTGGCACTGAGCAAATACCCGCCGGTAGGCCCGCTCAGCATCGGCACTGCACCCAGCAGCGCTGCAAGTCCCCAGTGCTTCCACGTCCAGGTCCGGCAGACTTCGGCGATCCGCGCGAGCAGCAATGCTCCTGCCAAGGGCTGGGCGGCGATCATGCCGTTTCCTCGGGCAGGGTGATGGTTGCCACCACGCCCTTCGGATCGTTGACGCTCAGCGAAAGGCTGGCCGAGGAGCCATACATCGCCTTGAGCCGGGCTCGAACATTGGCGAGCCCCGTGCCGTGGCCGCTGCCGCTGCCCATTCCACGGCCGGTGTCGGCCACCGTCAGCGTCAGGCCACCCCACGCCGCTTCGGCGGTCACATGCACGCAGCCGCCTTCGACGAGCGGCTGCAGCCCATGCTTGAGAGCGTTCTCGATCAACGTCAGCAACAACATCGGTGGAACGTGCCTGTCGGCGAGTTCGGGTGGAACGTCGATGTCGAAGCGCAGCCGCTCCCCCATTCGTACCCGATGCACGGCGAGAAAAGCCCGTGCAAGCTCGACCTCGCTGGCGAGAGTCGTCTGCTCCTCGCGCAGGCGCGGCAATGCCTCCTCGAGATAACGCAGCAAATCCGCGAGCATCACATGGGCCGCGTTTGCATCGGTGCGCAACAGGCGTCGCACGTTGGCCAGCGAGTTGAACAGGAAGTGCGGCTCGATCTGCGCATGAAGCACATTCAGTCGGCTCGCTGCAAGCTCGCCATGCAGACTCAGGCGCTTCAGTTCGGCATCGTCAAGCGCCTCGGCCGCGCGCTGACGGCGGTAGGCGAATTCGCGAATTCCGACGAGCAATAGCGCCAAGGCGAGCTTGCTGTTCAGCCAGCTTGGGCCATCGAAGTTCTCGAATGATTCGAAGGCTATGTTCAGCACGAAGCCGGCGACGCCAGCGGCGACGGCGATGCCGATCAGGCCGATCCAGCGCAACCATCCGCCCTGCGCCAAGTGCGGATGTGCGAGAGACACGATCAGCAGCATTTCGCAGAGGATGACGATCCCTGTAAGCCATGCAGTCCCGAACGTGGTCCAAGCCTCGGCCGGCGGCAGGAAAGCGAGTGCTCCGACCGCTCCCTGGATGGCCACCACCAGGGAGACGAGGACGGAAAAGCCGAGCTGACGGCCCAGTGAGTCGATCGCTGGATGGCGTAGGAAGCCGATGTCGTTCATGTGGCTGGCCATGGGTGGCCGGACCGCATCATGAACCCGTGGCATCGGTGATGACAAGCGCGGGCGACCCATTCATCGTTCCCGCAACGCCACATCGCTGCGCCCGGGTTCGTCGGGCGGATCGACGAACCTGATGTTGAAGACGAACACGTGCTCGACGTCGCCGTCGGCACGCGCGTCGCATGTCAGTCCGGAGACCGCTTGCCGCACGTAGGGGTCATAGCCGACGCGCCCGCTGACCGGCACGACCTCGGTGACTCGTTGCCCCTTGAGTTTGAACTGCACGCGAACAACCGCCGGCGTTTCGACGCGGGCCCATGCACGCGTCAGAGACTGCTGCAACTCCTGGTCGATCTTTGGGCAGACCGACCTGACATCGAGTCTTGGCGGCTCGGCGACGGCGCGCGGTGCAATGGTCTGCGCACCTACGGGCAACGCGATGCCGCGTGAGGGAGCCATGCCGAGCATCATGCTGAGAGTCGCCGGCGTCGTCATGAGTATGGTGAACAAGAAGCGTGGAATCGGGGTCACGACCGTCTCCCTCTGTTGAGGCCACTCGGCACTCGCCAATCTCGCCAAATCTCATCCGGCTTCAGCCAGAGGACGCGAGCGATGAGAGCCGACCCGTCGAAAGGCTATGAGTTGTGTCGTTCGGCCGGAAGCGAAATCCGACGGATTCCCCTGGCTGCCCGACAGCGGCCTTCCAATGCCCGACGAGCCGCAACAGCAGAATCCGATCTGGCCTTCGGCAGTGCAGGAGGGGTTCCTTGCGCGCAGGCTCGCGTCGAACGCTTCATTGCTCTGCGACGTATGCGCACCGCCACGCATGTACGGGCCATAGGTCACAAGCACGCCTCCGGCGGGCAGGATCATGCCGGCACCGGCCATCAACGCGAGCGTTGGCCTCCCACGGGGAACTGACCTCCGCGGCGCTTTCGTCCGGCTACTCTGGGCAGGGCAAAAAAAATGGTGCCATCGATGAGGTCATTCGGCAGAGTCATTCTTCCGAGAAGGCCACCGGTGCAGCTTCTCAGACGGATTGGGAATTGAAGATCGAGCCGCTTGAACTGCTTTGGCCGAAGCCGGACGCGTCATGTCAACCATCGGCCGTCCCGGGCAACGATCGGGACCGGTTGCAGTGTTGCAGGCCCATCCGCTTCAAAACTGGCACCAGACTGGCACCAGGCAACTCCAGAAAGCAAAAAAGTCAGCAGGTGCTAACCTGCTGACTCTCTACTATCTTGGCTCCCCGACCTGGGCTCGAACCAGGGACCTACGGATTAACAGTCCGGCGCTCTACCAACTGAGCTATCGAGGAACAGCCCTCAATTATAGCCAGCTTTTCTGGCCACCCTAGATATCGACCTGGATCGACAGCCGAAGCGTGCGTGGCGCGAGCGGGTAGAGGTACACGTGGCTGAACTGGTAGGGCGATTCGCGCCAGGCGCGCTTGTCGAAGAGGTTGTCGATGCCGGCGCGCCAAGTCCACTGCGCGCTGGCCATTTTTGTTTCGTAGCGCAGTGCCGTGTTGACGGTGGTGAACGCGGGGATGCTCGCGCTGTTGTCCGGCAGCACCATGCGCTTGCCCTCGTGTTGCAAGGTGGCCTGCAGGTTCAGCCCGGGCACTGTGGCCACGTCGTAGCCGGCTTGCAGCTTGAGCGTCAGCGCGGGCACGTTGAATGGCTGCAATCCGTTGATCGACGGATCGGCACTGCCTTCGCGGCGCGCGTGCAGCCATTGGCTGCCACCGCGCAGCGTCCACGCGCCTTGATGCCACGCTCCAATGGCTTCGATGCCGCGGTGGTGCTTGGTGCCGTCGAGGCGGGTCGTGCAGCTGTTGGCCACATCACACGAGCCGAAATCCGCCGTCACCGGCTGCTGAATGTCGAACGCCGTGAGCGCCCATTCGAAGGCCTCGTTCGCGCCCTTCACGCCGATCTCCGCCTGACGGCTCGTCGAGGTGAAGACCTCGTTGGCGTTGGTGTACCGGTCGCGATTCGGCGCGACGCTGGACTCGACGCCGCGGCCCCAACTGGCATAGACCAGTTGATCGCGCGCAAAGGCGTAGCTGAGTGCCAGCCACGGCGTCGTGAACGACTTTGCGTAGTGCGAAGGGTCGGCGCCATCGGTTCCGATGCTGTCGCGGCTGACACGTGTGTTGCGCAGGCCCAGCCACGCTGTCATACGCTCGGTGATCGCGATGGCATCGCGAACATAGAACTCGGTTGAACGTTCGTCGCGGTTGGTGTTCATTCCGGTCAGGGTTGGGTCTTCGGGTGTGAACAGCGTGCCGTCGACGTTGCCGGTGCCGACGAAGTTGAACGCCAGCCCCTCGAACCGATTGCGCACGCGGCTCTGCAGCACGCCGGTCGTCAGCGTGTGGGCGATCGGTCCGGTCTGCAGCTTGCCTTGCAGCGAGAGATCGAGGCTGTCGCTGCGGCGGCGCTCGTTCTCGCTGCGGTAGTCATACAGGTCGTAGGTGCCGTTCGGGCAATAGCGATCGGCGTAGTAGGTGCCGTCGGTGTCGCTGCAGCCAAAGGGAAAGGCGAGCCGGTCGTCGGTGCGCAGCTGCTGGGTCGCGGCGTGGGCGATGAACTTCCAGTCGGCGCCGAGCTTCTGCTGCAGCCGCAGCGATGCGGTGGTGGCGTCGAACACGACCGGCAGCGACCACGGCTGGTTGTTCAGGCTCAGGCGCGGATCGCCCGGGGCGGGCACCGTGTTGCCCAGCATGCTGAACCCCGGTTGGCTGGGCTGCGAGCGGTGGCTCCATTCGACCTCGGCCTCGAGCAAGGTGTCGCTGCTGACGCGCCAGTCGGCGGCGAGGGCGGCGAGCTGGCGCTCGCCCTTGGCGTCCCGCAGCATCGGATCGAGGTGCGCGGCCGCAGCGTTCAGGCGCACGCCGAAGGCCTGGTCGGTGCCGAAGCGCTGGCTGAGATCGATGGCGCCGATCACCGTGCCGGGCTGGCGCCACTCGAGGCTCGCCGAGCGCAAGGGCGTGTCCAGCGGCCGCTTCACGACGTAGTTCACGAGCCCGCCCGGTGCGCTGGTGCCGGACTGCATGCCGCTCGTGCCCTTGAGGATCTCGACGCGCGACTTGTTGTCGAGCGGGATCGAGGTCTCGGCGTTGATCGGCAGGCCGTCGCGGCGATAGTTGAAGCGGTTGTCGAGCACGTAGCCGCGCACCGTCAGGAAGTCCCAGTAGCCCTCGCTGTTGTAGGCGTCGCCCAACGCCGGATCGATGCCGACCAGGTCCGACAGGCGCTGCGCGCCCAGGTCGCGCAACTGCTCGGCGCTGAAGACGCTGGCCTGCATCGGCGTCTTCGAGAGCGGGATGTCGCCCCAGCCGCTCACTGCGGCGGCGGGCACCGCACGGCCGGTGACGGTGACGGCGTCGAGCTGCGTGGACGGTGTGGCCGCGGGCGAGGAGGCGGGCTGCGCCCAAGCCTGGCCGGCCACCAGCCAGGCGGCGGCGATCGAAGAGCGTGTGAGGGTCGAGTGGCGTGCCATCGTGTTTCCGTGGAGCGACGGCAGGTCGGCGGGCCGATCGCTTCGCGGTGCGCGGGCGTGTCGACCATGCTTCCCTGCGCGAGGATTACCTCAATCAGGTTCAAAGGGACTTTCTCAGTCGAACCTCTCGGGAAGGTTCAACACCCCTAGCGAAGACTGCGCGGGTTAGCCGCACAGCAAGGCGAATTATGGCGCAGGCGTGACGACACCCAGCGCACGATGCAGGCGCGGGCTGGTCGTCGTGTACTCCAGATGCAAGGGCTGCCCCGGGAACACATGCGCCGCCGCGCCGAACGCCGCGAGTGTGGCCTCGTGGAAGCCGCACAGGATCAGCTTCTTCTTGCCCGGATAGGTGTTCACATCGCCGACCGCGAAGATGCCCGGCGTGTTGGTCTCGAAGCTGGCCGTGTCGACGACGAGCTGCTTGCGTTCGAGGGCCAGGCCCCAGTCGGCGATCGGACCGAGCTTGGGGCTCAGGCCGGTGAGCACGATCAAGGCGTCGAGCGGCAGCGCCGGTTGGCTGCCATCCGCGGCGGTGACCTGCAGCGCGATGAGACGGCCGCCGGCCTGCTCGATGCCGGTGGCTTGTGCGGCGACGAACTGCAAGCGGCCGCTTGCACGCAGCCGCTGCACCTCGTCGATCGTCGCGGGTGCAGCCTTGAATTCATCGCGGCGGTGCATCAGCGTGACCTGGGCCTGCTGCTGAACCAGGCCGATCGCGCATTCGAGCGCCGCATCGGCATCGCCGATCACGATCGCCTGTTTGCCCTTGAGCGTGCCGGCATCCGGCGCGCGGTAGAACAGCTGTGTGCCTTCGAACGCCTTGATGCCATCGATCTTCAGTCGCCGAGGCTGGAACGAGCCCACGCCACCGGCGATGACGATCGTCTTCGCGAGCAGCTGCGTCCCGCGGGACGTTTCGACGCGAAAGCGGCCATCGCCTTGCCGCTCGACGACGTTCACTTGCTGGTCGAGATGAAAGTCCGCCTTGAATGGTTCGATCTGCGCCATCAGCCGGGCGATCAGCTCGCGACCCGTGCACACCTTGGTGGCGGGGATGTCGTAGATCGGCTTGTCGGCGTAGAGCTCGATGCACTGGCCGCCGGGCTCGGGCAGCGAGTCGACCACATGGGCGTGGATGCCGAGCAGGCCGAGCTCGAACACCTGGAACAGGCCGACCGGGCCGGCGCCTATGACAAGTGCATCGACCGCAGCGGTGGGCGTCACGGTGGCGTGCTGCTGCTACTTGATCAGCTCGCCGAGCTTGCCGGTCTTGTCTTTCCAGTCGTCGGCGTCCGGCTGCGGGGCCTTGCGCTTGGTGATGCTGGGCCAACCCTTCGCGAGCTCGGCGTTGAGCGCGATCATGTGCTGCTGGTCGCCGGGCACGTCTTCCTCGGGCACGATGGCATTGACCGGGCACTCGGGGATGCAGACCGCGCAGTCGATGCATTCATCGGGGTCGATGGTCAGGAAGTTCGGGCCTTCGCGGAAGCAGTCGACCGGGCACACATCCACACAATCGGTGTACTTGCAGCGGATGCACGATTCGAGAACGACGTGGGTCATGGGGCAGCTCTTGGTTTGTAGTGGTGATGCGTCGCGGCCGGACGTGCCGGTGCGTCAATCCGCAGATTTTAGGACGGGATGCCGGCCGCGGCGCCGGCGCGGCTTTCGGCACTCGATCGGGCCAGCGGCGCTGCACCGGCGCCGACCGTCACGACCGTGGGCCGCCCAGCGTGCAGCATGCTGGCGCGGCCGAGGTCGGCGACGCGGTGGTCGCTGTGCAGTTGATCGGGCCAGCCGGCGCGCGAGACCACGCTGACGGGTGTGTCGGCCGCCCAGCCCGCGCCGAGCAGGCGGCGCGACAGCGCGGCGAGCTGCTTGCCGGCCATGTAGAAGACTTCGGTGTCGGCGCTGCGTGGCGCGTGCAGCTGGCCTTCGCGCGTCATCGCGGTCGTCAGGCTCACGCTGCGCCCGCCGCCGCGACGCGTCAGCGGGCGTTGGGTGGCGGCGGCCGCCGCGATCGCCGCCGTCACGCCCGGCACCACCTCGCAGGCGATGCCGGCCTGCGCAAGTGCATCGAGTTCTTCCTCGAGCCGGCCGAACACGCTCGGGTCGCCACCCTTGAGGCGCACGACCGTGCGCGCTTGGTTCGCATGCTTCACCAGCAGCGCGTTGATCGTGGCCTGGCCGGTGCTGTCGCAAAAACCGCGCTTGCCGACGTTGACCCACTTCGCCTTCGGCGCGAGCTCGCGCAAGGCCGGGTCGGTGAGCGCATCGAACAGCACCACATCGGCCCGCGCCAGGAGCCGCGCGCCGCGCACGGTGATCAGGTCGGCCGCGCCGGGGCCGGCACCGATGAAGATGACGCGACCGTTCATGGTTTTGATGGATCCTATGCTGCGGCCTTGACGAGCAGCGCGCCGCTGGTGCGGTTGCTCGTCGGGTCGACGATGATCAGCGAACCGCCGACGCGGTTCGTTGCGTAGGCCTCGACCGGCAGCGGCTGCTGCGTCTCGATCACGACGTGGCCGATCTCGTTGACGGCGAGTTCGTGCGCGTCGGTCGCCTCCAGCGTGTGGATGTCGAGCCGGCTCTCGATCGCGGTGATGCGCGCCTGCACCCAGCGGTTGCCGTGGCGCACGGAGTACTTGCGGCCGATCACCGCCGGCTCGGTGTCCAGCCAGGCGAGCGTGGCCGAGAAGCGGTTCGTGTCGTGCACCGTGTCGGGCGTGGAGATCCAGTCGCCGCGCGAGACGTCGAGCTGGCGATCGAGCGCCAGGCCGGCGGACTGGCCGGCCTGCGCGAACTCGACGAGCTCACCGGCCACGCGCACCTCGGCCACGACGGCCTTCTGCCGGCTCGGAAACAGCTGCACCTCGTCGCCGGCTTGCACGCGGCCGTGCGCGATGCGGCCCCACAGCGTGCGCGGCTGGTCGCCGACGCCCCCGCTCTTGGTCTGACCATCGTCGCGGGCCACGTACTGCACCGGGATCAGCAGATCGCCGACCGTGCGCTCCTGCGCGGTCGGCAGGCTCTCCAGCAGTTGCAGCAGCGACGGGCCTTGATACCAAGCAGCATCGAGCGGCTGCGTTACGTTGTCGCCGCGCAGCGCCGAAACCGGGACGATGCCGGCGACTTCCATCTGGGCGTGGTCGGCGAAGTCGAGCAGCGCGGCGCGCACCGCTTCATAGGCCTGCGCCGGATCATCGACCGCATCCAGCTTGTTGATCGCGAACACGATGCTGGGCACGCGCAGCAATTGCGCGAGCAGCGCGTGGCGGCGTGTCTGCGCCAGCAGCTTCACCGGGAGTGCATGCGTGTCGAGCTTCGTGATGTCGACGAGCACGACCGCAGCATCGCTGCCGGCCGCGGCCGTCACCATGTTGCGGGTGTACTGCTCGTGACCCGGCGCGTCGGCGATGATGAACTTGCGCTGCTTGGTCGCGAAGTAGCGGTAGGCGACGTCGATCGTGATGCCTTGCTCGCGCTCGGCCTCCAGGCCGTCGGTGAGCAGCGACAGGTCGATCGGGCTGCCGGCGGCGCGCTTCTCGAGCGTGTCGAGCTGGTCGGCCAGGATCGCGCGCGAATCGAACAGCAGGCGGCCGATCAGCGTGCTCTTGCCGTCGTCCACCGAACCCGCGGTCAGGAAGCGCAGCGCGCGGTGATCCGCGCACTTCGGGACGTTGTCGCGGTGCTCGGCGACCACGGTGGCGTTGCTGTTGCTGCTGCTCATCAGAAATACCCTTCCTTCTTGCGCCGTTCCATCGAGGCATCCGAGGTGCGGTCGTCCATGCGGGTCGCACCACGTTCGCTCACCGTGACTTGCAGTGTTTCGGCGACGATCTCGGTCGCATCGCTCGCGCTGCTCTCTACCGGACAGGTGCAGGTCATGTCTCCCACGGTGCGGAAGCGCACTTCGGCGGTTTCCACCGTCTCGCCGGCTTGCACCGGCGTCACCTCGGTCAGCGGCACCAGCAGGCCCTTGCGGCGGATCACCTGGCGGTCGTGCGCGAAGTACAGGTTCGGCAGCGGGATGTTTTCGCGTGCGATGTAGAGCCAGACGTCGAGCTCGGTCCAGTTGCTGATCGGGAACGCACGCATGTGCTCGCCGGGCTTGATGCGGGTGTTGAACAGCGTCCAGAGTTCGGGGCGCTGCTCCTTCGGCTGCCATTGGCCGAAGCTGTCGCGGTGCGAAAAGATGCGCTCCTTCGCGCGGGCCTTTTCTTCGTCGCGTCGGGCACCGCCCATCAGCACGTCGAAGCGGTGCTCCTCGATCGCCTCGAGCAGCGCCACGGTCTGGTGGCCGTTGCGCGATTCGAGCGGGTGGCTCAGCCGCACCGTGCCGCGCTTGATGGAGTCTTCAAGGTGGCCGACGACGAGGCGCTCGCCCATCTCCTGGACGCGCCGGTCGCGGAACTCGATCACCTCGGGGAAGTTGTGGCCGGTGTCCACGTGCAGCAGCGGGAAGGGCAGGCGGCCTTCGTACTCGCCACTCGCGTTCTTGCGCTTGAACGCCTTCTCGGCCAGGCGCAGCACGACGCACGAATCCTTGCCGCCCGAGAACAGCAGCGCGGGCCGCTCGAATGCGGCGACGGTCTCGCGCAGGATGAAGATGGCTTCTTCCTCGAGCCAGTCGAGGTGCGTGTGGTCGAGTTGCGGCAGCAGTTGCTCGATCTTCAGTGGGGCGTTCATGCGTGTGATCCGATCATCGAAACTTGCGCGCTTGTGTCGTCGCTTGCGCCGTGGACATGCAGGCCGCATTCTTTTGCGCCTTCGGCCTCCCACCACCAGCGGCCGGAGCGGAAGTCTTCGCCGACCGCGATCGCGCGCGTGCACGGCGCGCAGCCGATGCTGGGGAAGAACTGGTCGTGCAGCGGGTTGTAGGGCACCGCATGGCTGGCAATGTACTGCCAGACATCGGCCCAGCTCCAGTCGGCGAGCGGGTTGAACTTGGTGCGGCCCTTGTCGTCGAGTTCGCTGAACGCGACCGTGCCGCGGTCGTTCGACTGCTCGCGCCGCATGCCGGTGACCCAGGCGCTGCGGTTCTTCAGCATGCGCGACAAGGGTTCCAGCTTGCGGATCGCACAGCAGCTCTTGCGCAGCTCGATGCTGTCGTACATCGCGCGTTCGCCGTTCTTGCGCACGAACGTGATGACCGATTCATGGGCCGGTTCGTAGACCTCGACGCCCAGCCCGTAGCGCGCCTCGATCGCCGGAATCAGCGCCGTCGTTTCGGCATGCAGCATGCCGGTCTGCAGCGTGCCGATCGCGATCGGCAGCTGGTGGCGTGCGATCAGGTCGGTGATGACCATGTCCTCGGCGCCCAGGCTGGTGGCCTGCACGATCTGGCCGGGGTGCTCGGTGGCGGCGCGCTGCAGTACCGCGAGCGCGTTCGCGACACGATCCTCGAAACCCGCGGTGTCGCGGGCGTACAGCGTGATCGCGCTCATATCGACGCTCCGGCGTTGACGAACTCATGCTCGCGGGCCTTGTGCTCGCCCGGCGGCAGCGCGAACAGCGGCCGGTTGTCGAGCGCGTCGCCCTGGTAGTGGCCGTCGAAGAAGCCGAGCGCGCGCTCGGCCGCATCGACCGACTGGTCGGCGCGCATCACGACGGCATCGAAACCGGTGCGTTGCAGCAGCGGCATCATGTCGACCAGCACCTCACCGATGGCGCGGATCTGGCCGGTGTAGCGGTGGCGCGAGCGCAGCAGCCGGGCCTGGCTGTAGGCGCGGCCATCGACCCACTTCGGGAACTGCAGCGCGACGAGCGCGAGCCGCGGCAGATCGTCGGCGATCTCGATCACCTCGACGTCGTTGGCGAGCAGCACCCCGACCGGCATGCCGTCGGGCCAGTGGCTGCGCACACCGCGCCATTGCAGCAGCGTGAGCAGGCTGAACGGCATCGGCGTGAGCGTGACCATCGGGCCGTCGTCGCCATCGATGGTGTGCCAGGGGTCGCGGGGTTTGTCGCGGGAGTCGATGAATTTCATGCGCGTGCTCCTGAATTCAAGCGACCAGCGCCGTGCTGCGGCGCGTCGCGTTCGCGGCCGTCTTGAATGGGTCGATGCCGACGCGCTTGACGGTTTCGATGAAGCGCTCGTTCGGCACGCGCTGGGCGCGGTAGGTCTCGATCACGGCTTCGAGCACGTCGGCCACTTCGTCGGCCGCGAACGACGGGCCGATGACCTTGCCCGGCACTGCAGTGGTCGCAAGCGCGGAGCCGTCGGAGCCGCCGAGCGAGACCTGGTACCACTCCTTGCCATCCTTGTCGACGCCGAGGATGCCGATGTGGCCGCTGTGGTGGTGACCGCAGGAGTTGATGCAGCCGCTGATGTGCAGGTCGATGTCGCCGATGTCGTAGAGCTCGTCGATGTCGGAAAAGCGCTCGGTGATCTCGGCGGCGATCGGGATCGAGCGCGCGTTGGCGAGTGCGCAGAAGTCGCCGCCGGGGCAGGCGATCATGTCGGTCAGCAGGCCGATGTTGGGGGTCGCGAAGCTGGCGTCACGCGCGGCATTCCAGAGGCCGAACAAGTCGGTCTCCTGGACCCACGGCAGCACCAGGTTCTGGTCGTGCGAGACGCGCAGCTCGCCGTGGCTGTAGCGGTCGGCGAGGTCGGCGGCCATGTCCATTTGAACGTCGGTCGCGTCTCCAGGGGCCTGGCTGGCGCGCTTCAGCGACAGCGTCACCGCGCGGTAGCCGGGCAGCTTGTGCGCGTGGGTGTTGCGCTCCAGCCAGCGTTTGAATGCGGCGGGTGCACCGGTTGGCGCTTGCCAGGCCGGCGCACCGGCGGCGCGCGGCGTGACGCCGGCAGGCGTCACGAAGCTGGCGCTGACACGATCGAGCTCGGCCTGCGGGATCAGGTGCGCGGTACCGTCGACGTCGTCGCGCAGGATGTGCTCGAACTCCTCGTTGACATCGTCGATGAAGCGCTGGCCTTCGGCCTTCACGAGGATCTTGATGCGCGCCTTGTACATGTTGTCGCGCCGGCCGTGCTTGTTGTAGACGCGCACGATCGCTTCGATGAAGACGAGGATCTGTTGCCACGGTAGGAACTCGCGGATCACCGTGCCGATGACCGGCGTGCGGCCCATGCCGCCGCCGACACGGACCTGGAATCCGACTTCGCCGGCCTCGTTCTTCAGCACCCGCAGGCCGATGTCGTGCCACGCAGTCGCGGCGCGGTCTTCGGCCGCGCCGGTCACCGCGATCTTGAACTTGCGCGGCAGGAACGCGAACTCGGGATGCAGCGTGCTCCACTGGCGCAGTACTTCGCAGTACGGCCGCGGGTCCACGCCCTCGTCGGCAGCGACACCGGCGAAGCAGTCGCTGGTGGTGTTGCGGATGCAGTTGCCGCTGGTCTGAATGCCGTGCATGTCGACCGAGGCGAGCACGTCCATCACGTCGGCGCTGCGCTCCAGCGGGATCCAGTTGTATTGCAGGTTCTGGCGCGTCGTGAAGTGGCCGAAGCCGCCGCGTTCGCGCGGCGTTCCGATGTCGACACGATCGAACTCGCGCGCGATCCGGCCGAGCGCACGCAGCTGCGTCGAGCTCAGCTCGCCGTACGGCACGGCCACGCGCAGCATCGGTGCGTGGCGCTGCACGTACCAGCCGTTCTGCAGGCGCAAGGCACGGAAATCTTCGTCCGGCAACTGGCCCCGGAGGTGACGCTCGAGCTGGTCGCGGAATTGCGCGGCGCGCTGGTGGACGAAGTGTCGGTCGAACTCGGTGTATTGGTACATGTCAGTAGATCACTTTGAGGCCGGCGCTCACGAGTGAGATGCACAGCAGCGCGCGCACGAGCATTTCGGGCATGCGCTTGGTGAGGGTGGCGCCGAGCCAGATGCCGGGGACCGAGCCGATCAGCAGCGCCCCGAGCAGGCCCCAGTTGACGTGGCCGAGCGTGGCGTGGCCGATGCCGGCGACGAGCGTGAGCGGCACCGCGTGGGCGATGTCGGTGCCGACGATGCGGTGCGAGCTCAGGCGCGGGTAGAGCAGCATGATCAGCGTCGCGCCGATCGCGCCGGCGCCGATCGAGCTCAGCGACACGAGCACACCGAGCAGCAGCCCGCACACCACCGTCAGCAGCGGCTTGCGCTGCTCCGGGATCCAGCGCTCCAGCTGGATGCCCACTTTTTGCCAGACGTGTTTGTAGGCCACGGTTACCGCCGTCAGCAGCAGCGCGATGCCGAGCGAGAAGGTCAGGGCACTGGCCCAACCCTTGGTGATGCCGGTGAAGTGCATCAGCGCCACCGTCGCGATCGAGGCCGGGATGCTGCCCGCGAGCAGCAGCCGGGTGATGCGCCATTCCACGTGGCCGGCGTCGTGGTGCGCGATCGAGCCGACCGTCTTCGTGATCGACGCGAACCACAGATCGGTGCCGATCGCCACGGCCGGATGCAGCTTGAAGACCGTCAGCAGCAGCGGCGTCATCAGCGAGCCGCCACCCACGCCGGTCATGCCGACGATGGCGCCGACACCGAAACCACTCACGATCGCAATCCAGTCCATGCAGGGCCCAAGTCAGAGCAGGGAATGTACGGAGCCCTCATATATAAGAAAAGTACATTTTGGTTTGTTGCTTATCCTAATGCGGAATATGCATTTCAGGCCGGGCCCTAGAATTCTCGGCCATGACTGATCGTGGATTGACGCGCCGCCATTGGCTCGCGCTGGGCATGAGCGCGGCCTTGGCGGCCTGCCAGACGCCGCCGAAGCCGGTGGCCGTCGCGCCGCCGGCCGTCGAAGCGCCGCCGCCCGCGGCCAAACCGCCGCCACGCCCGCCGCGCATCGGGCTGGCGCTCGGCGGCGGCGCGGCGCGCGGCTTCGCCCACATCGGCGTGATCCAGGTGCTCGAGGAAAACGGCATCCGGCCGGACGTCATTGCCGGCACCTCGGCCGGCAGCCTGGTCGCGGCGCTGTATGCCTCGGGCAAGAACGGCGCCGAGCTCGCCGCCCTGGCCGAATCGATGGACGAGTCGGCGTTCACCGATTGGGCTTTCCCCGGCCGCGGACTGATCCGCGGCGAGGCGCTGGCGCGCTACGTGCGCGACCAGACGAACGGCCGGCACATCGAGCAGATGCGGATTCCGCTGGGCATTGTTGCGACCGACCTCGACAGCGGCCAGGGCATCCTGTTCCAGGTCGGCGACCCGGGGGTCGCGGTGCGCGCCTCGAGCGCGGTGCCGGCGGTGTTCCAGCCGGTGCGGATCGGCAGTCGCGAGTATGTGGATGGCGGGCTGGTGGCGCCGGTGCCGGTGCGCTATGCGCGCCAGATGGGCGCCGAGCTGGTGATTGCGGTCGACATCTCGGCGGTGCCGGACGGCAACGCCACCGGCGACGCGATGCGGATGCTCTTGCAGACCTTCGCGATCATGGGCCGCAGCATCAACAGTTTCGAGCTGCACGACGCCGATGTCGTGCTGCGACCGAAACTGCCGAATGTCGGCGGCGCTGACTTCAGCACGCGCAAGCGCTCGATCCTGGCCGGCCGGGAGGCGGCGCAGGCCCAGCTCGCGCTGCTGCGCGAACGGATCGTCGCGAAGACGCACTGATCGCCGCTGCAAAAACAAGCGGCCCGGTGCGAACACCGGGCCGAAAGGTACCTTGAAGAGGGGATCAGAGGTACCGAGGAGACAACCTTCAGGAAAACCACCGGCATCGCCGATGGTCAGCTACAGATGGAAGTCGCTCGGGAAAGTTCAAGCGCGCAACAACAATTTACGCGCTTGCAACCTCAAATGGCCTTCAGGCGGCGCGCTTGGTGGCCTTGGTGGCCTTGGTCGCTTGGGCGCTGATGGCCTGGAAGTTGGCTTCGGCGACGTCGGTCGCTTGCTTGACAGCCTTCTGCACGCCTTCGAACGCGTTGTTCGCCGCGGCGACAGCCGACTTCACCAGCGCGACGGCGTTTTCGCTGCCGGCCGGTGCGTTCTTGACGGCGGTGTCGACCACCGACAGGAACTTGGCTTGCGCGTCAGCGGCCTGGGCTTCGGCGACCTTGCTGATGTCGGCGGTGGTGGCGGCGGCGATGTCGTACAGATGGCGGCTGTATGCGGCGGCCTTTTCGGCGGCCGGTTGCAGCAGGCCGGCTTGCAGGGCCAGGAATTCCTGTGCGTCCTTGGCCGAGAAGGCGGCCTTGGTGTTCTCGGCGACTTCGCCGATCGCGGTGCGCGCCACTTGCAGGTTCAGTTCGACGAGCTTTTCGATGCCTTCGAACGCCTTGTTGGTCAGGCCGAAAAGGGTTTCGACGTTGGACTTTTGGGCAGCGATAACTTGTTCAGCGGTCAACATGAGTGAGTCTCCGAGAGATGGTTGAGGACACGGGTTGGATGTGCTTCCGTGCAGAAATGCTGCACTGCAACATGACCCGAAGTATAGAGGTGAATTCGCAGATTGCAAACTTATTTTGCTGCGGCGCACCAAAAGTCTGGAGACGGCCCTTCAAAGGCGCCCGTTGGAGGGCATGCGGTGTGTCGCGCCGATGAAAAACCTGCGTCCCGGCACAATTGATCACCGCCATGCCGATGCACGCCTTCTACGCCGATCAGTTCGTGTTGCCGCTGCCGGCCGGGCACCGCTTCCCGATGTCCAAGTACCGGCTGCTGCGCGAGCAGCTCGACGGCGAGCCCGGGCTGCTGCTGCAGCCGGCGCTGCCGGCCTCCGATGGCGAACTCGCGCTGGCGCACACGCCGGCCTACGTGAGCGCGGTGGCCGAAGGCACGCTCAGCGCGGCCCACCAGCGCGAGATCGGCTTCCCGTGGAGCGAGGCGATGGTGGCGCGCTCGCGCCGCTCGGTGGGCGCGACCATCGCGGCCGCGCGCGCCGCGCTGACCACCGGCCTGGCGTCCAACCTGGCCGGCGGCACGCACCACGCAAGCGCCGACCGCGGCGGCGGCTACTGCGTGTTCAACGACGCGGCCGTCGCGGCGCGGCTGATGCAGGCCGAATGGCACCGCGCGCACCGGCAGCTGCTGCGCGTCGCGATCATCGATCTCGACGTGCACCAGGGCAACGGCAGCGCCGCGATCTTCGCGGACGACCCGACGGTGTTCACGCTCTCGCTGCACGGCGCGAAGAACTTTCCGTTCCGCAAGGAGCGCGGCGATCTCGACGTCGACCTGCCCGACGGCTGCACCGACGAGGCCTACCTCGAGGCGCTCGATGCGGCGCTGGCCGAGCTGTGGCGGCGTCACGCGGCGGCAGCGCCGGGCCTGATCTTCTACGTGGCGGGCGCCGATCCGCATGAGGGCGACCGGCTCGGCCGGCTCAAGCTCACGACCGCCGGCCTGGCCGAACGCGACCGGCGCGTGTTCGCGGCGGCGCGCGAACGCCGCATTCCGGTCGCGCTGTCGATGGCCGGGGGTTATGGCCGCGTCATCGAGGACACGGTGCGGGTCCACCTCGGCACGATCCGGGCGGCGGTGGCAAGCTGGCAGCAATGGAACAATGCGCGTCCATGAGCACGCCGGGCCGCCCCAAGGGCGAAATCCGGAGTGCGCAGCACGAAGGTACTCCAATGAGCGATACCCGCAGCCCCCGACCCGTGCCCACCGCGCGCGGCGTGTTTCGCCACTTCGAGACGATCGCGACGCGCTGGATGGACAACGATGCCTACGGCCACATCAACAACGTCGTCTACTACAGCTACTTCGACACGGTGGTGAACCGCTACCTGATCGAGGCCGGCGCGCTCGACATCGAACGCAGCCCGGTGATCGGGCTGGTCGTCGAGACGCATTGCAACTACTTCGCGTCGCTCGCGTTCCCGCAGAAGGTCGATGCCGGTCTGCGCGTCGCGCGCCTGGGCGCCTCGAGCGTGCGCTATGAGATCGGGCTCTTTGCCGCCGGCGAGCCCTTGGCGGCGGCCTGCGGCCACTTCGTTCATGTGTATGTCGACCGCGCCACGCGCCGCCCGGTGGCGCTGCCCGCGCCACTCGCCCAAGCCTTGCAAGGACTGCTGTGACCATGCCATCCACGCCCACACCCGACCAGATCGCCGCGGTTGACACCGCCATCATCACGCGCCGCTCGCTGCGTGCCTTCCTGCCCACGCCGGTGCCGCGCGAGACCATCGAGGAGATCCTCGCGGTCGCATCGCGCGCGCCCTCCGGCACCAACACCCAGCCCTGGAAGGTCTATGTGCTGACCGGCCGCGCGAAGACCGAGCTCTCGCGCAAGATCCTGGCGGCGCACGACGATCCGCAGGAGCGGGCCACCCACACCGAGGAGTACGCCTACTACCCGACCGAATGGAAGTCGCCGTTCATCGACCGGCGGCGCAAGGTCGGCTGGGATCTGTACGGGCTGCTCGGCATCGGCAAGACCGACAAGGCGCGCATGCACGCGCAGCACGGCCGCAACTACGACTTCTTCGGCGCGCCGGTCGGCCTGATGTTCACGATCGACCGCGTCATGCAGCAGGGCAGCTGGCTGGACTACGGCATGTTCCTGCAAAGCATCATGGTGGCGGCGCGCGGTCGCGGGCTCGACACCTGCCCGCAGGCCGCGTTCATGCAGTTCCACCGCATCATCACCGCGCACATCGGTGCGCCCGAGAACGAGCAGGTCGTCTGCGGCATGTCGCTCGGTCATGCCGATCCGTCGGCGCCCGAGAACACGCTCGTCACCGAGCGCGCCCCGGTGAGCGCGTTCGCACGTTTCCTCGATTGAGCCGGGGATGCCTGCCATCGCCGGCGTCCCGGTCGACTTCATCCTGTTCGCGTTGACGCTGGTGGGCGTGGCCATCTTCCACCACCACACCTTGCGTGTCGCGGTGATCGGGCTCGTCGTCGTCACGGCGTACAAGCTGGCATTCAGCCCGTTCCACGGCGTTCCCGGCGTCGACGGGCTGGTCGCGCTGCTCGGCCACGAGTGGGTCACGCTCGCGAACCTGTTCGGCCTGCTGCTCGGCTTTGCGCTGCTGTCCAAGCACTTCGAAGACAGCCGCCTGCCCGCGCTGCTGCCGCGCTACCTGCCCGACGACTGGAAGGGCGGCTTCGTGATGCTGATGCTGGTGTTCGTGCTGTCGAGCTTTCTCGACAACATCGCCGCCGCGATGATCGGTGGCACGATGGCGCTGGCGCTGTTCAAGGGCCGGTTGCACGTCGGTTTTCTCGCCGCCATCGTCGGCGCCTCGAACGCGGGCGGCGCCGGCAGCGTGGTCGGCGACACGACCACGACGATGATGTGGATCGCCGGCGTGCCGCCGCTCCAGGTGCTGGACGCGTATGTCGCCGCGGTGCCCGCGCTGATCTTCTTCAGCGTCATCGCGGCGCGCCAGCAGCACGCCTACCAGCCCATCGTCAAGGACGCGCCCGCCGGCCTCGCGATCGACGCCTGGCGCCTGGTTATCGTCGGCGCGATCCTGCTCGCGGCGATCGGCGCGAACGTGTACTTCAACCTCAACCACCCCGAGCTGCTGAAGCACGTGCCGGTGATCGGCCTCGCGGTGTGGATCGCGATCGCGCTCACCGGCTGGATCAGGCGGCCCGACTGGAGCCTGCTGCCCGGTGCGACGCGCGGCAGCATGTTCCTGCTCTCGCTGGTGTTGTGCGCAGCGATGATGCCGGTGGAGCACTTGCCACCGGCCTCGTGGCCGGTGGCGCTCGGCCTCGGCTTCGTCTCGGCGGTGTTCGACAACATCCCGCTGACCGCGCTCGCGCTGCACCAGGGCGGCTACGACTGGGGCTTCCTGGCCTATGCGGTCGGCTTCGGCGGCTCGATGATCTGGTTCGGCTCGTCGGCCGGTGTCGCGCTCGCCGGCATGTTTCCGCAGGCCCGCTCGGTGGGCGCGTGGCTCGTCGGCGGCTGGCATGTGGCGGTCGGCTACCTGATCGGGTTCGCCTGTTTGCTGTTCACGCTCGGCTGGAACCCGGATGTGCCGCATTGAAAAATTAGTCATCACTGAACGTTGAAGAAAGACCCTCATGAACCAGTCCGTCCTCGTCTGCCGCGCCGTGTTCCCCGACATCGTGGATCGGCTGCGTGAGCATTTCGACGTCGAAGACAACCCGCCCGATGTGGTCTGGACGCGCGATGAGCTGATCGCGCACTTGCAAGGCAAGGCCGGCGTGTTCGTCACCGGCACCCAGCCGATCGACGCCGCCTTGCTCGAGGCCTGCCCCGAGCTCAAGGCCGTGTGCAGCATGGCGGTCGGCTACAACAACATCGATGTGCCGGCCTGCACCGCGCGCGGCGTGCTCGTCAGCAACGCGCCCGACGTGCTGACCGAAACGACCGCGGACTTCGGCTTCGCGTTGATGATGGCGACGGCCCGCCGCATCGCCGAGAGCGAACATTTTCTGCGCCGCGGCGAGTGGACGAAGTGGAGCGTCGAGGCCTTCGCCGGCAGCGATGTGCACGGCGCGACGCTGGGCGTGCTCGGCATGGGCCGCATCGGCCAGGCGATCGCGCGGCGCGGCGCGCTCGGCTTCGGCATGAAGGTGATCTACCACAACCGCTCGCGGCTCGATGCCGCGACCGAGGCCGAGCTCGGTGCGCGCTATGTCGGCAAGGAAGCGCTGCTGCGCGAGTCCGATCACCTCGTGATCGTGGTGCCGTACAGCGCCGCCTCGCACCACCTCGTCGGTGCGGCCGAACTCGCGCTGATGAAGCCGAGCGCGACGCTGACCAACATCGCGCGCGGCGGCATCGTCGACGACGCGGCACTTGCGCAGGCCTTGCGCGACAAGCGCATCGCGGCCGCCGGCCTGGACGTGTTCGAGGGCGAGCCTTCGGTTCATCCCGGGCTGCTGCAGGTGCCGAACGTCGTGCTCACGCCGCACATCGCAAGCGCGAGCCTGCCGACGCGCCGTGCGATGGCCAATTTGGCGGTCGACAACCTGATCGCGGCACTGGGCGAAGGCCCGAACAAAGGGCGGCCACCGACACCGCTGAACCCCGAAGTTCTGGGCTGACACTGCCGGTCGACACGAGCGCGCTGTAGGAGCGCGCCCACAGCGCAAAACGCGGGGGCGACTACAGACGCCGGGTTGGCGCCGTGCCAGCATCGCTCGCATATGAGCCACGGCACGACAAGGACAAGAGCGGTCCGCTGGCCCCTGCTCGGGGCCGGCGTGCTGCTGGCCGCGATCGTCGGTCTCGGCATTTGCGAGGCGATCGGCTGGCCGTTCCTGGCCGCGCCGTTGCAGCGCTGGATCGGCAAGACGCTCGACCGGCCGGTCGCGTTCAGCGCCGATCCGGCGACGCAGCCGAAGGTGACGATCCATCTGCTCGGCGGCATCGATGTCTCGGCGGCCTACATCATGATCGGCGCGCCGCGCTGGAGCAGCGCGCCGCACATGCTGCTCGCGCGCGACGCCCGCATGACGCTCGGCTACGCCGACCTGTGGCGCGCCCGCCGCGGCGAGCCGCTGCGCATCCGCGAGCTGCGCGCGGCGCGCCTCGACGGCCAGGTCGAGCGCCTGGCCGACGGACGCGCGTCGTGGCAGTTCGGCAAGCAGTCCGAGGTGCCGGACACCGCCGAGCAGTCGTCGCGCGTTCCGGTGTTCGGGCTGCTGCAGGTCGACTCCGGCACGATGGCCTACCGCGACGCGCTGATCGCCGCGGAAGTGAACGCGACGTTCTCGCTCGTCGATGGCGCGGCGCAACCAACCAGCGCGGCGTCGGCCGCGGGTTTCCAACTGCAGGCCGCCGGCAGCTACCGCAAGCTGCCGATGAAGGTCGAGCTCGTGACCACCGGCGTGCTGCCGGTGATCGCGCCGGACGCGGCCGAGCGGGCCTTGCCGGTGCGGCTGGACGCGCGCGTCGGCGGCGCGCGGCTGATCTTCAACGGCACGGCGACCGATGCGCTGAACCTCACCGCGCTGAAGGGCCGCTTCAGCGTGCAGGGGCCGTCGCTCGCGGCAGTCGGCGATCCGCTGCGCGTGACCTTGCCGACGACCGGGCCGTTCCGCGCCGAGGGCCTGATCGCGAAGCAGGGCGTCGTGTGGAACGTCGTGACCGAGCAGGTCAGCATCGGTGCGAGCCGGCTCGCCGGGGCGTTCACCTACGATCCCAGGCCGCGCGTGCCGATGCTCGCGGGCCGGCTGACCGGCGCCAAGCTGCTGCTCGCCGACCTCGGCCCGGCGGTCGGCGCGCCGGTGCGCAACACCGCCGGCGCTGCACTACCGGCCGCCCCCGCGTCGGCGCCGGTGCGCGCGAATGCCAAGCCCGGGCGCGTGCTGCCGGACCGGCCCTTCGATCTGCCGGCGCTGCGCGCGATGGACGCTAACGTACTGGTCGACATCCAGGACCTCGATCTCGGCAGCAGCTTTCTCGAGCCCCTGAGGCCGCTGCGCACCCACCTCGTGCTGGCCGACGGCGTGCTCACGCTGCGCGAGCTCGACGCGCGCACCGGCCAGGGGCAGCTCGGCGGCACCGTTCAACTCGACGGTCGCGACGCGCAGGCGCTGTGGACGGCTGATCTGCGCTGGAGCGGCGTGCGGCTCGAGAGCTGGATTCACCAGCCTCGTGCCGACAACGCGCCGCCGTATGCGACCGGCAGCCTGAACGGCCAGGCGCGCGTCGCGGGCCAGGGCAAGTCCACCGCGGCGATTCTCGGCAGCCTGCGTGGCGGTGTGCGCATGGAGCTCGTCAACGGCACGATCTCGCACCTCGCCGTCGAGGCCGCCGGGCTCGACGTGGCCCAGGCGCTGGGCGTGATGATCAAGGGCGACGACGCGCTGCCGGTGCAGTGCAGCGTCGCCGACCTGGTCGCCGAGCAAGGCGTGCTGCGCCCACGCGTGCTCGTGCTCGACACGCGCGATTCGACTTTGTGGGTCGACGGCTCGCTGTCGCTCGCCAGCGAGGCCCTTGATCTGCGGGTCGTCGTGACCCCCAAGGACTTCAGCCCGCTCGCACTGCGAACCCCGCTGCAGGTGCGCGGCAGCTTCGGCGACCCGAGCATTTCGCTCGACAAGGGCAAGCTCGGCACGCGCCTGGGGGCGTCGGCCTTGCTCGCGCTGATCAACCCGCTGGCTGCGCTGATCCCGCTGGTCGACGTCGGCAACAGTTCCGACGCGCAGCGGGGAGGCGACGATTGCCGGGCGCTGTCGCAGCGCATCGCGGCGAAACCGGCGTTGCCGGCTCCGGCGCTGGAGAAGCGCGCAGCGCCGTCAGGGAAGCGGTAGGACGCCGGCTACAGCACACCGCGGCGGTGTCCGCTGGCCGCAGTCGCGCGGAGTTTTCATACTTCGAGCGTGGCTTGTCCACGAAGGAGACATCATCATGACGACGACAACTCGGATCTGCCAGATTGCCCTGGCCGCGGCCGCGCTGTTCGCGGCCACCGCATCGTTCGGTGCGACCACCAGCAAGGCCGACTACACGGCCGCGAAGGATCGTGTCGAGGCCGAGTACAAGGCCGATCGCGCCGCCTGCGACAAGTTCAGCGGCAATGCCAAGGACATCTGCAAGGAGCAGGCTTCCGGCAAGGAAAAAGTGGGTCTCGCGGAAGCCGAATACGCCTATTCGGGCAAGCCCGCCGACCTGAGCAAGGTGGCGATCGCGAAGGCCGACGCCAACTATGCGGTCGCGAAGGAAATGTGCGACGACAAGAGCGGCAACGCGAAGGACATCTGTGTCAGCGAAGCCAAGGCCACGCACACCAAGGTGCTCACCGATGCCCGCTTGACCGAGAAGGTCGGCGAGGCGCGCAAGGACGCGGCGCAGGACAAGAACGATGCCGACTACAAGGTCGCGACCGAGAAGTGCGAGAGCCTGGCCGGCGACGCCAAGGCCGCCTGCGTGAGTGCCGCGAAGGCACGCTACAACAAGAGCTGATCTTCCATTTCGCGCGGATCGCGCCTCATCAAGAAAGCCGGCTTGCGCCGGCTTTTGTCGTGAGGACGCTCTCTCGCCCCGCCCGTTGTGGGTTACTACACCAGGTCGGCGTCCTGAAGCATCGCCAGGAACACCGCGAGCGCGGCCGGGCCGCGCCGTGAGTCGTCGGCGAAAAACGCATCGAGCTGCTGGCCCTCGCAATAGCCGCTGCGCCAGACGCGCGTCTGGCGAGCGGCACCGGTCACTCCGCTGAAGAGAATCGTGAGCCGACGATGACGCGGATCGGCCGCGATGCGGCGCATCAATGCGACGACGTCGGCCTCGTGGCCCTCGAGCAACTGGCCGAAGTGCTCGCCGTCGAACACCAGCGCGCCGGTGATGCCGCGCGTCGGGTTGGTTCGGCGCGACACCGCGACGATGTCCTTCACCACGCCGATGTCCGAGTCGGGCTGCAGCTGGCTGACGTAGAAGATCTGGAACACGTGGGCAGCGATGGTCGTCATGCGGAAAGCGGCCGGAGGGCGGTTGAAACGAAGCGCAATGTAGCGGCCGCGCTCCAGTTCTTATGTGTCGCATGACACATGCTTGCAACCGCTACAGTTCGCAGATGCCGCGGCATTCCCTGTCGCAGGATGCAACCGAGCGCTGCCGTGAAATTCATTGCCTGCAAGGAATGCCCGTTGCGGACGCTGCCGTTGTTCATGCCACACGCCGCGGAAGAACTCGCGTTGATCGAAACACTGAAGAACGACCAGGTCGTGTTCGCCGCCGACAGCACCGTGATCCACGAAGGCCAGTCCGACGCGCCGCTGTACACGCTGCTCAGCGGCTGGGCGTTCCGTTTCAAGACGCTCAGCGACGGCCGGCGTCAGATCCTGAACTTCCTGTTGCCAGGCGACTTCATCGGTGTGCAGCAGAAGATGAGCGACGCCACCGCGCACGGCGTGCAGGCGATCACCGAAATCATCCTGTGCCAGTTTCGGCGCGACGCCTTGTGGGCGCTGCACCGCTCGGCGCCGACCCTGGGATTCAGCGTGACCTGGCTCACAGCGCACGAGGAGTCGATCGTCGACGACAACCTGCTCTCGGTGGGCCGACGCAGTGCCGAGGAACGCATCGCGACCTTGCTGATCCTGCTGTTCAAGCGTGCCGCCGCGCTGCTGCCGGATGTCGATGTCGGGACCAAGGGGGTGCAGTTTCCGCTGACGCAGCAGCACATTGCCGATGGCCTGGGGCTGTCGTTGGTCCACACCAACAAGACGCTGCGCAAGCTCGAGCGCAGGGGCCTGCACCGCATCGAGAACGGGCAGCTGCGCCTGCTCGATGTGAAGGCGCTGGCACGCCTGGCCGACCTGTACGGTGACGGCAAGCCCGCGCCGCGCCCGTTGATCTGAGCCGGCGAGTCGCTGTCGGCAGTTGTCGGTGTCGTCCTACGGGCGTTTCAGCGCTGTCCGATCGCCGCGTCGTGGTGCCCTCGGCACTCTTCTGACAGGGTCAGGCGATCGGATCGGCCGATCGCGGGCGCCCGATGCCAGGAGCAGACCATGCACCGCGAACATCAGCAGCAGGCAGGCTTCAACCAGAAAAATCACGAGCGCAAGGAGTGGGAGCGAAGCGGCGGCGATCACGAACATCAGATGGAAGCCCGCGAGCACGCGCGCCAGCCGGGCAAGACACGCAAGACACTCCGCATCCGCAGCGCCGAGGCCGAGCTCCAAATCCGTGAACTTCGCGCGCGCTATTGAGTCGAACCCGGGCTCGACTGGTTCGCTGTCGGAGGGGGCCGTGATCCACTGCACACTCACCCGTTGCTTGACGATGTCCTTGGCCGCCTGGCTGGCGGCTGCGGGCGCCGGCGCCGCGCGTGCGGATGACGACGAGTCGCCCGAGCCGGCGGCGCGGGCCGACACCGCGCAGTTCACCCGCATCGACACGCCCAACCTGGCGACGCGCAGCCTGCCGGGCTCCCGCACCGATCTGACCGAAATGACGTACCAGCGCTGGGCCGCGCGCGGACGGGCCGATGTCGGCTTCGGCATCGGCAGCGTGATGCTCGTCGATCGTCCGAACGGGATGTTGCCCGGCCGCTACGCCGATGCGGGGCTGGCGACCAGCTCCGGCACCTCGTTGATGCTGGGCCTGCGCTACCGCACGACCGATCGCTCGTCGATCTATGCCGACGCCACCCATGTGACGGGGCTGGGCTTGACGGGAGACGAGCGGGTCGTCGGCAAGGTCGGGATCGAGTTCAAGGCCGCGAAATCGGACTGGCAGATCGCCTACGGCGGTCTCGGCTTCCGCCTCGCCGGCGACACGCGCATGACGCTGAAGCCGCGCCGCGGCGGCCTCGGCATCTACATGCGCAGCAGCTTTTGAGCTGCAAACCACGATGGCGACCCGACGTCAACCCGCGGCCAAGCGCGCCGGCAACAGCGCCACCGGCGCCCCATCGAGCGGTGTCGATCTGGTTGCGCCGCAGCATTCGTCAGAACCGCCCCTGCCGCATGAGCGCGACGAGGCCGTCGGGTCGACCGGAGGGGTGCCGAGCGAACGCATGCGGCAAGGACACCGCGATCTGAAGCGCGGCGTGCAGGACACGAGCCGCGCACCCGAGGCCGGGCGGGCCTACGACAAGCTCAAGAAGTAAGCTCGGCGCCGTCAGCCTTGCATCAGGTGCGCGAGGCGCTGGCCAGGCCGGGTGTGTTCGGCGACGACCTTGATCAGCACCACCAGCGCCGGGCCCAGCAGCAGGCCCCACACGCCCCAGAGCGCGCCCCAGAACACGACACCGATGAAGACCGTGGCCGCATTCATCTTGGCGGCGCGCCCTTGCAGCCAGGCGGTGACGAAGGTGCTGATCAAGGTGGACAACAGCACGATGAACGCCGCGATCGCGAAGGCAGCTCCGATGGTGCCATGCGCCAGAAAGGCTTCCGCCGCGCCGAGCGCGGTCAGCAGCGCCATGCCGAGGTAGGGCACGACGTGCAGCACCGCAGCGGTGATGCCCCAGCCGGCGGCGTCCGGCAAACCGGCGAACGCAAACGCCGCCCACACCGCGAGACCGACGATCGTGTTGGTGACGAGCAGCACGCCGCCGTAGATGCGGATCTGGCGCACGCATTCGAGCGCCGCGTGTTCGGCGCGCAGCCGCAGGCCGGGCCGCTCGCCCCACAGGTCGAGGAAACGCGCGGTCAGGGCCGGGCCCCCGCTGAGCACGAAGAACGCGATGAACAGGATGATCGTCAGATCGCCGGCGAGCTGGAACAGCACACCCGAGCCGCTGACCGCGGAGTCGCGCAGTGCGACCGTGGCCGTTTGCGAAATACTCATCGCGGGCGCGGAGGCGACCGGGTTGCTTGCCGCCAGTTCTGCCGCCTTCGCCGCGGCCCCCTTGCTGCGGCTGCGCACGACCACCGGCCGCACGCCGGCGATGCGCTCGGCCGCGCGGTCGAGCTCGAGAAACGAATTGCGCGCGCGTTGCAGGATCGAATCGGCGCCGGGCTCGGTATCCGAGACCTGCTGCGCGACCAGGGTGATCATGTCGGGCGCTCGGCCCGCCACGCGCGCGAGCTGGTCCCCGAAGGCCGCACCGGCCAGGCCGAGAACGGCCAGCACCAGCATCAGCGTCAAAGTCGTTGCGGCGATGCGCAGGCGCACCAGCCGCTCGATCCACACTGTCAGCGGCAGCACCAGCAGTGCCAGCATCACGCCCGCGGTGAGCGGAATCATGAAGCTGCGCCCCCACCAGAGCGCGACGATCACCGCGAGCGTGGCCATCAGCGTGGTGGCGATGTTGCGCACCGGCCGGGGCGGCGGGTTGTCGGCGATTGCGTCTCTGGCGCTCATCGGATCCTCTCGAACAAATGCCCCGCGGTCCACGCTGGAACCCCGGGGCACGAAGCGTGCGGCGTCGCGGCGCCGCTGCCTTTACGGACGGACGACGATCGCGTTCTTGACGCTCTTCACTCCGTTGACCTTCATCGCGATCTCTTCGGCGGTCATGCGCTCGTTCGCGTTCTTCGCGAAGCCCGACAGCATCACGGTGCCGTTCAGCGTTTCGACCTTGATCGACGAGGCGTCGACGTCCTTGTTCTCGACGAAGCGGGCCTTCAGCGAGGTCGTGATCGCCGCGTCGTCGATGTAGGCGCCGGTGGTTTCCTGGCCGCGGGTCACGGCACAGCCGGAGGCGGTGACGAGGGTGAGGATGGCAATGATCGACGTGAGTTTGGTGCGCAGTTGCATGGTGGTTCTCCTGAAAGAGGGATGAGAGTTATTGAAAGGTCCGGGTGGTGATAGGCCCCACCACCGTGGGCGGAACCTCCTAGTCGTCGAGCCAGTCGTTGAGTTCCTCGGCGTGCTCCTGCTCCTGGCTGAGGATGCCTTCGAGCATGCGGCGCGTCGTCGAATCCTTGTCGCCGATCAACCCGATCATCTGGCTGTAGGCCTCGATCGCGATGCGTTCGGCGATCAGGTTGGCCCGGATCATGGCCTTCAGGTCGGACGAATCGTCGTAGTCGGCATGGCTGCGCTGCGTCAGCCGGTCGGGTGCGAAATCGGGCTTGCCGCCGAGTTGCACGATGCGTTCGGCGATCTGGTCGGCATGCGCGGTTTCTTCCAGCGCATGGACCATGAACTCCTCGGCGATCTTCGGCGAGGTCATGCCCTTCGCGGTGAAGTGGTGGCGCTTGTAGCGCAGCGTGCAGACCAGCTCGGTGGCGAGTGAATCGTTCAGCAGCCTGATGATGTCCTCGCGCCATGGGCCATAGCTCGGTGTCACGGCGCCCTGGTCGAGCGAGCGCTTCGCGGCATCGAGCCCGGCTTCGTCGAGTGCGAGCCGTTCGTGGTTTGACACCGGCAGGGTGGAGACGTTGTCGGACTTGCGATCGATGGGCATGGAAGACTCCTTGTACGGTTGACGGGCTAGCTCGCGGCGCCGATACCAAGCAGCGCGAGCAGCACCACCACGACGAACAGCACGAGAAAGACAATGAACAGGATCTTGGCGATCCCTGCGGCTCCGGCGGCGATCCCGGTGAAGCCGAACAGGCCGGCAACCACGGCGATCACAGCGAAGATCAGAGCCCACTTCAACATCGCGTTCTCCTGCTGGCCGAGACCAACGCGACGCGCTGAACTCAGGGGGTTGTCGATGGGAGAACTTTAGGGACGGGCGCGTCGGTGGCCCATCGGAGCGCAGCGCCTGCCGCTGTAGGACGGGACCGCGAGGCCGCCTCGGCCTCGGCGCTGGCGTCGGCGCTCGCCGCGTCGAGCCGCAACAGCACGCAGGCTGGCGCATCGTCGGCGTCCCAGCGCCACGCCACGCCAGCGTGCTGCTCGATCGCACCCGCACGATGCGCGCGTTCGAGAGCGTTGCTGGCGTTCGGGCGGCACAGCAGCACTCGCAGCGTGCGGGTGCCGCGTCGCAGCGTGAGTTCGGCGTGATCCCAGTGCGTGGGCAGGCAGGGCGTGAACGCGATCTCGGGCCCGCGCTGGCGCATCCCGAACAGGTGCTCGACGGCGGCGCGGTGCAGCCACGCGGCCGAGCCGGTGTACCAGCTCCAGCCGCCGCGGCCAACATAGGGCGCGTGGCTGTACACATCGCCGGCCATCACATACGGCTCGATCTCGTAGGCCTCGCCGCGCTCGGGATGCGCCGCGCGGTGCGCCGGGCTCAGGTAGGTGAAGTAGCGGTAGGCGGCGTCGCCACGGCCGCTCATCGCCTGCGCGATCAGGGCCCAGACACCGGCATGCGAATACTGGCCGCCGTTCTCGCGCACGCCCTTCGGATAGGCCTGGATGTAGCCGGCGCTCGGCTGCGCATCCTGCAGCGGCGGTGTCAGCAGCTTCAGCAGACCCGCCTCGCGATCGACGAGCTGGTTTTCCAGTGCCGTCATCGCCAGGCGCCGCAGCGCCGGCGGAGCGACACCCGACATCACCGACCAGGCCTGCGCGATCAGGTCGATGCGGCATTCGGTGTTGGTGTGCGAGCCGAGCGGCGAGCCGTCGTCGAAGAATGCGCGCTTGAACCACTGGCCGTCCCAGGCCTCGCCGTTCAGCGCGTTGCGCCACTCGAGCGCGGCTTGTTCCCAGCGCTGCACGCGCGCGGTCTCGCCACGCGCGTGCGCGATCGGCACGAAGTCGTCGATCAGCTTGCACAGGAACCACGCGAGCCACACCGATTCGCCGCGGCCTTGCGCGCCGACGCGGTTCATGCCGTCGTTCCAGTCACCGGTGCCCATCAGCGGCAGCGCGTGCGTGCCCGAGCGCAGGCTGCGATCGATCGTGCGCGCGGCGTGTTCGAAGACCGTCGCATCCTGTTCGCTGACGGCGGGCACGTAGTAGGCGTCCTCCGCGCCCTCGGGAATGTCCGCGCCCTCGATGAACGGCACGCGCTCGTCGAGCAGGCTCGCGTCGCCGGTGCATTGCAGGTAGTGCGCAACGGCATGCGGCAGCCACAGCAGGTCATCGGAAAAATGGGTGCGCACGCCGGCCCCGGTGGGCGCATGCCACCAGTGCTGCACATCGCCCTCCGCGAACTGGCGCGACGCGTTCAGCACGATCTGCTCGCGCAGCATCGTCGGGGCGGCCCAGCCGAGGGCCATCGCGTCCTGCAGCTGATCGCGGAACCCGAATGCCCCGCCGGCCTGGTAGAACCCGGCCTTGGCCCACAAGCGGCAGGCCACGGCCTGGTACAGCAGCCAGCGGTTCACCATCGCATCGAACAGCGGGTCCGGCGTCTGCACCGTGGCCGCGCCGAGCAGCGTGTCCCACATGGCGCGCGATTCGTCCAGGCGCCGCGCCGGTGCCACCGCGGCGGCGGTGGTGGCAACCTGGCGCGCCTCGACCGGGTTCGCGCCGAAGCCGATCAGGAACGTGCATTCGACCGAGGTACCGGCCGGCAGGGTCAGCCGCGTGGCCAGCGCCGCGCAGGGGTCGAGCCCGGCACCGCTGTGCTGGCCGAAGTGATCCGGCACCGCAAGCCGGCCGCGCGCGTCGAAGCATTCGCGGCGGTCGCAGGTCCAGTCGGGCGTGTCGTCGGCATCACCCGCCAGCGCGAGGAAGGCCGTGCCCTCGCCGAAGCCGGCCGAGCGGTCGCGCTGCGTGCAGGTGAGGGCGATGAGCCGGCGCGACGGGCTGTCGGCATCGGCCGCACCCGGCAGGCGCTGCGTGAACGAGGCGGTCGTCGTAGTGCTGCGGTCGCCGCGGCCGCCGCCCATCACCCACTCGGCGATGCCGATGGCGCGCAGCCGACGGGTGCGCTGGCCGTGGTTGACGAGCCGCAGGCGCACCTGCTTCACGCCGCCGCTCGGGTCGACACACCACAGCACGTCCACCTCGAGGTCGCCGCGGCGGTGGCCGACGCTGCTGTAGCCCTGGCCGTGCTTGATGTGGTAGGTCGCGGTCGGGTCGCCCCAGGCCGACGGCGTGACGCTCCAGAGCTCGCGGCTCTTCAGATCCTGCAGCACGAACCATTCGCCCGGCAGATCGGCGACCGGATCGTTCGACCAGGGTGTGAGCTGATTCAGGCGGCTGTTCAGCGCCCAGGTGTAGCCGCCGCCGGCCTCCGAGATGTGGGCGCCGAAGCCGGGGTTCGCGAGCACGTTGACCCAGGGCCGCGCCGGGCGCTGGAACACGCTCACGTCGAAGCGGAACTCGCCGTTGCCGGGCGCGAAGCGGCCCTGCGGTCGGCGCGCCTGCTCGTGCATCACCGCGACCACCGGCAGCGCGCTGATCGACTCGGCGTGGCGCTCCTCGAGCGCCCGTTCGTGCTGTTCGGCCCACTCGTCCATGTGGTGCGTCAGCGGCCGGCCATCGGCATTCAGATGGACACGCGCCAGCGCCCGCAGCGTCACGAGTTCGAGCGCCGACAGGTCTTCGGCGCGCAGCACGTGAAAGCGCGTGGTCGCGGCGCCGGGCTGGCCGCTGTTCTGCACGTCGAACTGCTCGCGCAGGCTGGCCGCATCACGCTGCAGCGCCATCAGGTAGGACGTCGGCTCGGCATTCACGACCACCAGGTCGCAGCCGACGCCGGCCCACGACCACAGGCGCAAGGCTTGCGCCAGCGAGCGCAGCAGCCCCATGCCTTGCGGCGCGCCGGCCGAGACCAGCACGATGGGCCGGTCGCCCGAGATGCCGAGCCGCCACAGCGCGCGGCGATCGCAGGCTTCGGTGGCGCTGGGGTCGAGCTCGGTGTCGATCGCAGCCGGCCGGGTCACGTTCATCAGCACCGCTGTGCTCAGCGTCTGGATCGCGGCCAGCGTGTCGGCGGCGATCTTGTACTCGCGCAGCCGGATCGCGTTCAGCGTCGCCGACATCAGCGATGCGCGTGCGATCGGGCCGGCCTGGCGGTACTTGTCGATCACCGCATTCAAGGTTGCCGGATCGTCGGCCGCGGCGGTGCAGAAGGTCAGCCGGCTCTTGCTGTGCGGCGCGAGCAGCACGCGCACGCTGAGCGCGCTCATCGGGTCCAGCCCGGTGTCGAGTTCGACCTCGGCATCGTCGGCCAGCGGCGCCGGAAAACTCGCGAGCGGACGGCTGCTGTCGCGGTTGCGGCCGAGCCAGCCCAGGCGCTGCGGCTGGGCACGCACCGCGCCGATCGACGGGTCGGCCTCGGCCAGGAAGTGCGCGGCGTGCAGTGTCGCTTCGGTCGGCAGGCGCGGCTTGCGTTCGAACACCAGCGCCTGATGTACGCCGCGCCACCGGGCGCGCAGGAAGAGATTCGAGAACGCCGGATGCGTCTCGTCGGCGCGCGGGTCGGCGAGCGTGATCTCGAACGCCGACATCAGCTCGAGTTCGAGCGGCCGATCGCCCAGATTGCGCAGCTCGACCTGGCGGATCTCGACGTCGTCCTCCGGGCTGACCCAGACCGTGGTGTGCGCCTCGATCTCGGGCCACTGCGCATCGAAACAGACGCGGTCGGCGTGGTAGGTGCTCTGGTAGTGCGCGGTCGGATCGGGCGCCGGGTGCTGCGTCAGCGACACGGCCTGTGGCTGGCGATCCCAGCGCAGGTAGAAGAAGCTGCCGTGGGCGTCGCGCAAGGCATCGTCGCGCCAGCGCGAGATGCCGACCTGGCCCCAGCGGCTCCAGCCGGCGCCGTTGGCGCGCAGGGTCACGCTGTAGCGCCCGTTCGAGAGCAGGTGCGTCGGCGTCAGCGCGGTGGCGCCGGGCAGCACGTCGCGCAGCATGCCGGGCGAACGGCGTTGGCGCGGGTCGACCGGCGGGCTCAGCGGCGGCGCGCGCAGTGCCGAGACCTCGCGCGGCGCGCGCTCGTGCAGCAGCGACGCGACCGCCTCGACGTGCGCGTTGCCCATCCCCCAGTGGCGCGGCGCAGCATCGAGCAGCACGTTGGCGATCGCCACCAGGCTCATGCCCTGGTGGTGGGCCATGAAGGTCTCGACCGGCATGAAGCCGCCGGGTGCGGACTGGCGCGCCACGGTGAAGTCGAGCGCCTCGATGAAGCCGTAGCGCGCGCGGGCACGGTGCTGTTCGAGTGCGGCGAAGTTCGCGACCGCGCCGTGCGGGGCGATCTGCGCGGCCAGCGCGGTGGCGTACGGCGCGATCACCAGCTCGTCGCGCGGCGTGCGGCGCAGCGCCAGGCGCGGCACGCCTTGCGGCGCGTACTGGTAGGCGAGCGTGTGGTCGCTGGCCGCGTAGGCGGATTCCGAAATGCCCCAGGGCACGTGGTGCTGGTGTCCGAACGCGATCTGCTCGTGCAGCGCGGCATGGCCGGCGTCGTTGAGCACGCTGCCGTGCGGCTCGTCCAGCGTCAGCGTCGGCATCAAGTACTCGAACATCGAGCCCGACCACGAACGCAACCCGGCGCGCTCGCCCACCGCGTAGAACGGCCGGCCGAGCGCGGACCAGTGCGCGACCGGCACATCGCCCTTGGCGATCGCGAGCAGGCTGGTGAGGCGCGATTCGGAAGCGAGCAGGTCGTAGTAGCTCGCGTCGAGCTGCTGCTCGGCGACGCGGTAGCCGATGTGCAGCAGCTGGCGCTTGTGGTCGTACAGAAAGCCGAAGTCGGGCGCCCACGCGCGCGTCTCGCAGCTCGCCGCCAACGCGAGCAGGCGCGCGGTCGCGTCGGCGTCGCTGCCCGCCGCGGCGTGGGTGCGCGCGTCGAGCAGCGCGCTGCGGATCGTCGCGAGGTGGTCGGCGGCGCGCCACGCGAAGTCGCTCAGCGGTGTCGGCGCGAGGGCGCCGGCGTCGTCGGGCATCAGCGGCGCGATCTCTTCGGCCGCGGCGCGCAGCAGTTCGTCAAGCGTGTCGGGTGAGTCGGCCGCTTCGGCGAGCGGATCGGGCAGCGCAAGCAGCCGCGTCAGCGCGCTGTCGGGCATCGAGTCGCGCGCGGTCGCGAGCAAGGGCACGAGCCGCAAGCTCGACGCGCGCAGCGCGCGCCGTGCCGCGCTCGTGTCGGCAGGCGCACGCGCCAGCTCCCGACACGCTTGCGCGACCGCGAGCAGGTGGCCGCTGAGGTTGCCGCTGTCCACTGTCGAGACGTACATCGGCAGCAGCGCGGCCTGGGTCTGCGTGTCGATCCAGTTCACCAGATGACCGCGGTGGTGCGGCAGCTGGGCCAGCGACGCGAGCGTCGCTTCGAGGCGCGCGAGCAGGTCCTGGGTGCCGATCCAGCCGAACTGGCGTGCGCAGGCGACGCTGAGCAGGTACAGGCCGATGTTGGTCGGCGAGGTGCGGTGCGCGACCATCGTTTGCGGCGAGAGCTGCAGGTTGTCGGGCGGCAGGTGGTTGTCCTCCGGACCGATGCAGCGCTCGAACAGGCGCCAGGTGTCGCGCGCTATGGCTTCGAGCAGCGCCTGGTCGGACGCGGGCAGTGCCGCGTCGCGCCGCTGCGGCACCGGGCGGCTGACCCACCAGGTCCAGAAGGGCGATGCGGCCCAGATCGCGCACAGCACCGTGCTCAGCCACGGGGTCGGCGTGCCGAGCAGCAGCAGCGCCAACCAGAGTCCGAGCGCGCTGAGCGGCACCACGAGGTGCTCGCGCCCGAGCACGCGCAGATCGGTCGAGGCCGAGGCCTGCACGGTGGCCGCGGTGGTCCATTCGAGCAGGTCGCGGCGGCTCACGGCCAGGCGGTACAGCGCGCGTGCGATCGCATCGATGCTCGACAGCGCGAGCCGCAGCAGCTGTGCCATCAGCCACAACCCGCTGCCGACCGCACGGCGCAGGTCGGTGAGCGCCTGGCGGTAGAAGTGGCGCTTCGCGATGTTGTCGTGGCTGGGGGCGAAGCCGGCGACCGCGCCCATCAGCGGCCCGGCGATGAAGGCCGCGAGCACGAGCCCGAGCGCGGCACCCGGCGAGACGGCGTGGCTGGCCAGCGCCATCAGCAGCAGCGCGAGCGACATCGGCGCGACCAGCGAGCGGCGCAGGTTGTCGATCATCTTCCAGCGGTTGATCGCGCACATCGCGTACGCCGACGGCCGCATCAGGAAGGGCAGCAACTGCCAGTCGCCACGCGTCCAGCGGTGCACGCGCGCGGCGGCGACATCGGCGTGGAACGGTGCGTCCTCGATCACGGTGATGTCGGTCACCGCGGCGCAGCGCGCGATCGAGCCCTCGAGCAGGTCGTGGCTCAGCACGCGATCGTCGGGCAGGCGCTGCGACAGCACCGCGTGCATCGCCGCGACATTCAGCAGGCCCTTGCCGGTGAAGCTGCCCTCGCCGAACACGTCCTGGTAAACCTCGGAGCTGGCGACGCTGTACGGATCGATGCCGCACTGGCCGGCGAACAGCCAGTGGTACAGCGTCACCTGCTTCGGGGTCGGCAGCGGCGTGGCCACGTGCGGTTGCAGGATGCCGTAGCCCTGCGTGACGATGCGTTTGACCGGGTCCACGACCGGCTGGTTGCGTGGATGCGCGGCGACGCCGACGAGGTCGCGCAGCCGGCCCGGCGGCAGCTGCGTGTCGCCATCGAGCGTGACGATGTAGCGCGTGCCGGGCTCGACGCGCGAGGCCTCGCCGAGGTCGATGAACGCAGGCGCCGGACCGTGCGGCGCGTCGGGCGCCGCGAGCCGTGCGATCAACTGCTCGAGCTTGCCGCGCTTGCGCTCCCAGCCGATCCAGCGTTGCTGGGTCTCGCTGAACACGCGCTCGCGGTGCAGCACGATGAAGCGCTGCGCGCGGTCCGTGCCGGCCGGGATCGGCGCGTAGCGCGCGTTCAGTGCGGCCACCTCGGCGCAGGCGGCGTCCAGCACCGCCGCGTCGCTGTCCAGGCGGCGCGTGTCGGCGTCGGCCCAATCGGTCAGCAGCGCGAACTGCGCGTTCGGCTCGGGGTTGGCGAGGTGATGCAGCGCGAGCCGGTGCGCGAGTTCGGCGGCCGCCTGCGCACTCGTCAGCATGCCCGGGATCACGACCATCACGCGGTGCTCTGGGGGGATGCCTTGCGGCAGCGCGAAGCGCGGCAGGTGGCTGGCACGCGTCGATTCGCTGATGAGCCGGTTGATCACGGCCACCACCGCCTCGGAGGCCGGCACCAGCATCAGCGCCGCGGTCAGCAGCGTCAGCCAGAGCGGCGCGTTCGCGCTCGGCAGCGCGGCGCTGTGGCGGACCATGATCCAAACAACCAGCCCGACCGTGCCGGCGGCCAGGGTGCCGAGGTAGACCGGCAATGCGGCGTGGCGGCGCAGCGTGCGCCAGGCCGCGGCGGCGTTGTCGTGGAGGCCGAGCCGCTCCAGCAGCGCGCGGCGGCCCGGCCCGTGCAGCCAGTGGCTGGCGTCGTGTCCGGCGCCAGGCCCCGCGGTAGCGGCCGTGTGCATCAGATCGAGCAGCGTGCTCGTCACCTCGCTCTCGTCGCGGCCGCAGCGGCGCGCCAGCCGTTCGATCGCGTGCAGCGTGACGTCGCGTGTGTCGGTGCGTTCGGCCGCGAAGGTGCTCGAATCGAGCAGCTGCCGGATCGTGGCGCTGGTGTGACTGACGATCGTCTGCCACTCGGCGTGGTCGATCGCGCGCAACGAGCCGATCGCGTTGCTGACGCTGAGGTTGTCGGCCGCCTGCTCGGCCGGCTGCTGCACCTGGATGGCCGCCAGATCCGGCAGGGTCTTGAACAGCCAGTCGCGGTGGCTCGCCGGGCCGGTGGCGCGGTGATCTTGCAGGCGCTGCGCCATCTGCACCAGAAAGACCCGGCCGACGCCGCGTTGATTCAGCAGCGGCAGCAAGGCATCGAGATGCTCGATCGTCCACGCGTCGATGCGGTCGCAGACGATGTTCGCGAGCTCGCGCGCGGCCTTGTTGCAGGCCAGCCGTTCGGCCAGGCGCCGCAGGTTCTCGATCAGCACGACACGCAAGGTCGTCGGCAGCGCCCAGAGCTCGCTGAGCTCGAGTGGGCGTGTCTCCTGGTAGGCGTTCAGAAAGTGCTCGAGCGGATCCTCGTCGAACGCGCCATCGGTGTGGGCGACGAAGGCCCAGGCGACGCCGTAGATGCGCGGCAGGCCGGCCAGCGGTTCGTCGATCAGCACCGGCAGCTTGCGGAAGTAGCGCCTCGGCAGGCCGTCGTGGATCGCTTCGAGCTGGCTCTCGATCAGGTGGAAGTTGTCGAGTAGCCACTCGGCTGCCGGACTCATCTGGTAGCCGCTGCGCGCCTGCTCGCCGATATAGGCGTGGGCCTCGCGCAGCGTGCGGATGTTGTCCTGCAGCCGCGGGAAGAATGCGGCGCGGCGCGGCGCGTTGCCGGTCGCGGCGCGGTGCGATTCGCCCAGGCTGCGCCCGTGCTGCGCGAAGCGCTCGCGCCCGAAGATCTCGGAGCGGATCGGTGGTTCGAGCGCACCGCGTGCGGGATCGAGAATCGCGCGGACCTCGCCGGCGGCCTCAGGAATCAGCCGCAACAGGTCGGGCCGATTCATGCTGGAGCGCTCGCTCTGGCGCGCGAATCAAAGCCAGATCGATGCGGCGCCGATGGCGGCGCCGGCGATCAGCAAGGTGGTGACGAAGTGACCCGCGAGAAAATCGTGCACGGCATCGGCGACGCAGCGCAGCGCGAACCAGCGGCCGCGGCAACCATTGCAGCGGCTCACATGGGCGCCGAGCGCGTCGAGTTCGGCCGGCGTGGTGTCGCCGGCGTCGGCCGCGCTGGACGTGGCCCAGCGCGGCCAGGGAAGCACAACACGACCGCTCACCGTAGGTCCCGACGCGTGCGGCTGCTGAACAGGCTGAACAGCGCCACCAGAGCGGCTCCGGCGACAGCGGCGATCAGCACCGCCTTCAGCGGCTCGTCGCGCACGCGGCCGGCGGTCGCGTCGCTGACCCTGACGGCCTGCTCTCGCAGTTGGTGGGTGGTGTCACGCAGCGCCTCGACACTGCGACGCACGGCGGTCTCGGCCTGGCTCGACCAGCGATCAATCACCGGAGACGCGCGATCGCGCGCGACCTCGACCTTGTCATTCATGCGGTCGAACGCGGCGTTGGCAACACCTTGCGTCGAGCGGATCGCGTGGCTCGCGGTTTCGGCCGCGTGGTCAGCAATGTTGCCGGCCTGATCGGCGGCAGATGGGGTGCGGGTCATCGTATTCATGGCGTTCTCCTGGAACAGGGGAGTATGGACTTGTGCGGCGCGTCACTTGCGTATCAGGCCGAACAGGAAGCTGGCGACGGCCAGGATCGCGAACAGCACGAACAGCAGCTTTGCGATGCCGGCGGCGCCAGCGGCGATGCCGCCGAAGCCGAACAATGCGGCGATCAGCGCAATCACGAAGAAAACAACAGCGTAGTGCAGCATGGCGGACTCCTTGTTTCGAATGAGGTCGCGTCGGTGTCGACGCGATGACTCGAGTCTGAGCCGCCGTGGGCGTTGACACGATAGGGCGCGTCGCCGATGCCCTGTGGGGCAAGCGAGCCCATGGGTGTAGGACGGCGCCGACGCTGCGGCCACCCGGTGCGATGCGGGCGCGAGGCCCTTCGCATCACGCGCGGGCGCGACTTTCCGGCAGCTGCGCTTCGATGGTCGTGCCGCGGCCGAGTGTCGAGCTGAGCACCATCCGGCCGCCCTCGGATTCGAGCCGGTAGCGCATGCCCAGCAGCCCGTGCGCGCTGGTGCGCGGCAGCCTGACGTCGAAGCCGATGCCGTCGTCGCGCACCGAGACACGCACGATGCCGTTGCTCGTGCTCAGGCGGATCTCGACGTGGCTGGCGCGCGCGTACTTGCTGATGTTGGTCAGGGCCTCCTGCACGAGGCGGTAGATCGTCAGCTCGCCGGTCGGTCGCAGCTTGACCGGTTCGAGCGCACGTTCGACAGCGACTTCGCTGCGCTCCGACCATTCGCGGATCAGGATGTCGAGCGCGGCCACCAGCCCGAGATTGCTCAGCGACGAGGGCCGCAGGTCTTCGATGATGCGGCGCTTCAGCGCAATACCGCTGTTCAGCGCATCGTTCAAGTGCTGGACGCGTTCGGCGACCTCGGGCGTCAGCGTGCCCAGGCGCGACTTGAGCCGGGCGACGTCGAGCTTGGCCGCGGTCAGCAGCGCGCCGAGCTCGTCGTGGAGCTCGCGCGCGAGGTGCGTGCGCTCGTCCTCCCGGGCCGTCTGCAGGTGGCGTGCGAGTTCGGTGAGCTGGTCGGTGCGCTGCGCCACCTCGATCTCGAGCTGATCGCGCTCGGCCTGCACGACGCGCCGTTGTTCCTCGCGCTGGGCCACGAGCGCCGAGGTCTGGCGCAGGTACATGAACAGCGCCAGCAGGCTCAAAGCGGTCATCGCGGTCACGCCGATGCGGTTCAGCAGCAGCGTCTGCCCGACGCTGCGGCGCCCGATGTCGACGCGTGCGGTTTCGAGCTTGAGCAGGTCCTCGCTGAGTGCGCGCACCGTGTCCATCTGCTCCTGACCGATGTTGCTCAGCAGCAGCGCATGCCAGGCCTCTTCCTTGCCTTCTTCGTGCAGCTTGAGCGTGACGTCGAGCTCGGAGAGCTTGTCGCGTGCCGCCTTGGTGACGCGCCGGATCAGATCGGCGGTCTGCGGATCGGCGCCGTAGTAGGTGTTGAGCCAGTCGAGCGCCTCGTTGGTCTGCTGCCGGCCGATCGTGTAAGGGCGCAGGTATTCCTGGCGGCTGGTGAGCAGGTAGCCGCGTTCGCCGGTCTCGGCGTCGGTCAGGCTGCGCCAGAGCTTCTGGATCGTGGTGCGCGCCAGGCCTTGCGTGTCCAGGCTTTCGAAGGTCGACGAGGCCTGCTGGTACGAACTTTCGCTGATCGCGAACATGCCGAGCGCGGCCAACGCCGCGAGCGGAAAGGCAAACGGACTGCGGCGCAGACGCGAAAGTAGTTTCATCGGCATCGCCGGCCCCTTAGACTTGTTGTGTCGGACAACACTAGTGACACCATGCCATGATTCGAATCGCCATCGTCGACGACCACGCCATCGTGCGTGCAGGCCTTCGTCAGTTTCTCTCGGAGCAGGTCGACCTCACCGTGGTGGCCGAAGCCGCCAACGGCCGGGAGGCACTCGACATCGTCCGCAAGGGCGAGGTCGACGTCATGGTGATGGACCTGTCGATGCCCGACCAGAGCGGCGTGGACGCGCTCGCCGGCATCAAGGCACGCGCGCCGGATCTCCCGGTGCTGATCCTGAGCGGCTTCCCCGAAGAACACTACGCGACCACGCTGCTGCGCCAGGGCGCGAGCGGCTACCTCAACAAGGACTGCGACCCCGAAGAGATCGCCAAGGCGATCCGCACCGTGCACCGGGGCCGCAAGTACATCACCGCCGGCGTCGCCGAACTGCTCGCCGAGGGACTGGGCGGTGCCGGCGACAAACCGGCGCACGAGCAGTTGTCGGAGCGCGAGTTCCAGGTGTTCCTGCGGCTCGCCAAGGGCGAAACCATCGGCCACATGGCCGACAGCATGTCGCTGAGCGTGAAGACCGTGAGCACCTACCGCACGCGCGTGATGGAGAAGATGGGCCTGGCGTCCAACAGCGACCTGACCTATTACGCGCTGAAGAACGGCTTGATCCAGTAGCCCCGCCGCCGACCTGTGAGTTGGCCTCAGCGGGCCGAGCGCCGGGCCGCTCCCAAGCCGGCCCGCACCCCCGCGGGGGGTGGCCGCTGTACCCAGAGGCCGGGGGCTCCACTCAACCCGAGGCGAGGCCACCGTGGCCTGTCTCGCCCTCGGCGAGGCGCGCGCAGTACAGGATCAGCGAATCGATCTCGTTCGATTTGTCGAACACCCGGCTCGCCCCGAGTTCGAGGCATTTGCGGCGCATGTCGGGCGTGGCGTAGTTGCTCAGCACGATCAGGCTCATCGGCGGGGTCAGGGCGCTCGCGGCGCGCAGCACGCCCAGGCCGGAGCCGGTCTTCAGGAAGATGTCGATGATCACCAGGTCGCAGTCTTGCCCTGCGTTGCTGAGCCAGCTGACGGCGCCGGGTTCGTCGACGGCGGTGCCGACGACCTGAATCGGCGCGAGTTCTTCGAGGGCGGCGATCAGGTTTTCCCGGATCACCGCGCTGTCTTCGACAATGAAGGCTTTGAGAGATGTCATGACCAACTGGGCGTTTCGAGCAGCGGTAAGGGATCGAAGCCTCGATGCATTGATCAGAATCCAAGCCGCACCCCTCACAGAAGTCCGCGAGGGGCAGCGCATTCTTTCGCAGATCCCGCTTCGGTTCAATCACGGATGATCCCGGTGCCGCGTCGGACAACGCCTACAAGCCAGCGCTCGAACGCCTGCCAGAATCGATCCATGCAACCCGCCTTCGCGCGCCTCGCGGCGCTGGTCGTCACGCTGATGTGCATCGCGCAGGCGAGTGTGGCGGCACCGGTCGTGGTCGGCTCCAAGCGCTTCACCGAGTCGTACATCCTCGGCGAGATCGTGCGCCAGACGCTGCAGGCACAGGGCGTCGTGGCCGAACATCGGCAGGGCCTGGGCAATACCGGCATCCTGGAGCAGGCGCTGGCCAGCGGCGCGGTCGACGTCTACCCCGAGTACACCGGCACCATCGTGCGCGAGCTGCTGAAGCGGCCGCAGAGCAGCGGCAATCCGACGCTCGCCGAGCTGAACGAATGGCTGGCGCCGCGTGGCCTGAAGGCCGCGGTGCCGTTGGGCTTCAACAACACCTATGCACTGGCGATGCTCGAATCGCGCGCGGCCGAGCTCGGCATCGTGCGCATCTCCGACCTCGCGCAAGCCAAAGCGCAGGCGCTGCGCCTCGGCCTGTCGCACGAGTTCCTCGAGCGGGGCGATGGCTGGCCGGCGCTGAAGACCGCGTACAAGCTGCCGCTCGCGACCACCGGTGGCCTGGACCACGGCCTGGCCTATGACGCGATCAGCGCGGGCCGCGTCGACCTAATCGACATCTACGCGACCGATGCGAAGGTCGGCCGCTACCAGCTGCGCGTGCTGCAGGACGACCTCGGCTTCTTCCCGAAGTACGACGCGGTCCTGTTGATGCGCGCGGGTGTCGACGTGCGCCCGCTGGCGCGGCTCGAAGGGCGCATCGACGCGAAGGCGATGATCGCGATGAACGCGCAGGTCGAGCTCGATGGCCAGAGCTTCACCGAAGTCGCGCGCCAGTTCGTCGCCGGTGCGGTACCGACCACCGGCGCGGCGCGGCAGGGCTTCATCGTGCGCTTGTTCGCCCCGGATCTGGCCGCGCTCACGCTGCAGCACCTGCTGCTGGTGTTCGGCTCGCTGCTGCTCGCGATCGTGATCGGCGTGCCGCTGGGCATTGCGGCGTGGCGCTGGCCGCGCAGCTCGGCCTGGCTGCTCGGCGCGGTCGCGGTGTTGCAGACGGTGCCGTCGCTGGCGCTGCTGGCCTTCCTGATCGCGCTGATGGGCCGCATCGGCCTCGGCCCGGCGCTGGTCGCGCTGTTCCTGTATGCCTTGCTGCCGATCGTGCGCAACACGCATGCCGGCCTGCGCGGCGTGCCGGACGGCCTCGCCCAGGCCGCGTTGTCGCTCGGGCTGACGCCGCGCCAGAGCCTGCGCGACGTGCAGCTGCCGCTCGCGCTGCCGACGCTGATGGCGGGCGTGAAGACCGCCGCCGTGATCAACGTCGGCACCGCGACGCTCGCGGCCTTCATCGGCGCCGGAGGCTATGGCGAGCGCATCGTCTCGGGGCTGGCCGTCAACGACACCGGCGCGATGCTGGCCGGTGCGGTGCCGGCGGCGGTGCTCGCGCTGCTGGTGCAGGCGGTGTTCGAATGGGTCGAGCGCCGGCTGCTGCGACAATCCCTGCATGCCGGTTGACTGGATCCTGTTCGCGCTGCTTGCGCTCGTCGTTCTGCTGTTGTTGCTCACGCTATGGCTCGCGCTGCGGCGCACCGACCACGGCCCGTTGAAATCGCTGCGCACGGACATCCAGGCCGACGTGCAGCAGTTCGAGCGCGGCCTGCGCGACGAGGTCGCGCGCAGTGCCGGCGGCACGCGCACCGAGCTCTCGAGCACGCTGGCGACGTTCCAGCAGACGCTGCTGACCCAGCAGGGCGACGTGGCGCGCACGCAGAACGAGCAGATCGACAGCTTCCGCACCCAGCTCGCGGCGACGCAGCAGCACCAGGCGGATGCGCTGCAGCGCTTCTCGCAGACGCTGGCCGAGCAGCTGCGCGCGCTGGCGCAGAGCAACGATGTGCGCCTGAACGAAGTGCGGAGCATGGTCGAGGCCAAGCTGAGCGCGATCCAGGCCGACAACGAGAAGAAGCTCGAACAGGTGCGCGCCACCGTCGACGAAAAACTGCACGCGACGCTGGAGCAGCGCCTCGGCGAGAGCTTCAAGCAGGTCGCGGATCGGCTCGAGCAAGTGCACCGCGGGCTGGGCGAGATGCAGACGTTGGCGAAGGACGTCGGGTCGCTGAACCGCGTGCTGAACAACGTCAAGTCGCGCGGTACCTTCGGCGAGGTGCAGCTCGCGGGCCTGCTCGAACAGGTGTTCACGCCGGACCAGTACGGTGTCAACGTCGAGACCGTGCCGCACAGCGGTGCGCGCGTCGAGTTCGCGATCAAGCTGCCGGGACGGCGCGACGACGGGCTGCCGCTGTGGCTGCCGATCGACGCGAAGTTCCCGCGCGAGGACTACGAGCGCCTGCTCGACGCGCAGGAGCGCGCCGACAAGCCCGAGGCCGAGGCCGCGGGCCGGGCGCTCGAGATGCGCTTGCGCCTGGAGGCCAAGGTCATCCGCGAGAAATACGTCGCACCGCCGCACACGACCGAGTTCGCGATCCTGTTCGTGCCGACCGAAGGCCTGTATGCCGAGGCGCTGCGCCGCCCCGGCCTGATGGAAGCGCTGCAGCGCGAGTACCGCGTCACGCTGGCCGGGCCGACGACCTTGCTCGCGACCTTGACCAGTCTGCAGATGGGATTTCGCACGCTGGCGCTCGAGAAGCGCTCGGCCGAGGTCTGGGAGGTGCTGGGCGCGGTGAAGACCGAGTTCGGCAAGTTCGGCGACGTGCTGGCCAAGACCAAGAAGAAGCTGACCGAAGCCGCCAACACGATCGATGACGCGGAGCGTCGAACCCGCGCGATGGCGCGCGAGCTCAAGTCGGTCGAGGCGCTGTCGAGTGCCCCGACCCAGCTGCTGCTGCCGGACACCGAGGCGGAGACCGCCGACGACGAGAATGGCTGATGCGCCGCGGCCGCCCGGCGGCTCCACCAGCGTGCTGGTCGCGCTGATCGTCGGCCAGATCTGCCTGCACTCGACGATGGCCGGCGTGCGCATGGCGTCGCCGCTGTGGGTCCTGCAGCGCAGCCATTCGGCCTGGACGGTCGGCGTGTTGATGGGGCTGTTCGCGGTCGCGCCGATTGCGCTCGCGTTGCACGCTGGGCGGCTGGCCGACCGCTACGGTTATCACCGGCCGCTGTACGTCGGCGTCGGCCTCACGGTGGGCGGGGGTGCCTGCGCGGTGCTGGCCACCTGGTGCCCGACCCCGGTGGATTTTTTCGTGCTGTGCCTGGCCGCGACGCTGACCGGCGCCGGCGCGAATTTCGGCTTGATCACGATCCAGCGCAGCGCGGGCCGCAGCGCGTTGGATGCGACCGCGTTGAAGCGCGTGTTCAGCTGGCTCGGCCTGGCGCCGGCGCTGTCGAACGTCGCCGGTCCGGTGCTCGCCGGGGTGCTCATCGACCAGGGCGGCTTTCGCGTCGCGTTCGGCACGCTGATGCTGCTGCCGCTGCTGGGCCTGTGGTGGGCGCGACGCGTGCCGGTGGAGCTGCCGGCGCCGCGTGCCGCGAACGCGCCGGTGCAGAACTCATGGGAGCTGTTGCACACGCCGGGCCTGCGCCGCCTGCTGGTCGTGAACTGGCTGCTTTCGGCGAGCTGGGACGTGCACGCGTTCGTCGTGCCGATCCTCGGCCACGAGCGCGGCTTCAGCGCGTCGGCGATCGGCCTCGTGCTCGGCGTGTTCGCGACCGCGGTGGCCGCGGTTCGGGTCCTGATCCCGACGCTCGCGCATCGTTTGCGCGAGGCGCAGGTGCTGGTCGGCGCGATGCTGTGCACCGGCGCCGTGTTCTCGGTCTACCCGCTCGTGCACTCGGCCTGGATGATGGGCGTGTGCGCGGTGCTGCTCGGCCTGGCGCTGGGCGCGGTGCAGCCGATGATCATGACCACGCTGCACCAGCTCACGCCGAACGATCGACACGGCGAGGCGATCGCGCTGCGCTCGATGACGATCAACTTCTCGTCGGCGGTGATGCCGCTGATGTTCGGCTTCGCGGGGGCGGCGCTGGGCGCGGCCTCGCTGTTCTGGGTGATGGGCGCGGCGGTGGCCGCGGGCAGCACCTTGGCGCGGCGGATCTAGAAAGAAGACGCTCGGTCCTAGAACTTGATGCCGGTCGGGTTGGCCGGCGCCGGGGCGGGGGCAGGTGCCGGCGGTGCGGCCGAGGCCGGCGCATCGCCCGCACGCGCGGCGCGGGTCGGCGCGCGTTCGGTGATCGGCGTCGGGGCCGCGTACTGGTAGTTGGCGGGCAGCCGCGATTCACGCGGGTAGCCGGCGGCATCGAGGTACGAGGTCCAGACTTCGCTGGCGAGGCCGCGCAGAGTCTGGCTGCCGATGCTCAGCGTCGGGATGTCGCGCCCGCCGGAGAGCTTCTCGAGCGCCTCGGTGTCTTCCGGGCTCATCACCTGCTTCTCGGTGTACGGAATGCCGCGCTGGCGCAGCAGCTGGCGGGCCGCGCTGCACAGCTCGCAGGCCCCGGTGACCGAATACAGCGTGACCGGGTAGCGCGTGGCGACCTGGCGCAGTTCGACCGGCAGGTTTGCGTCGGGTGCTGGCGCGCCGGCGCTTCCACGCGCGTTGAGCGGGGTGGCCTTGCCTTCGCTGTTGGTCGGCGCGCGGTCGGTGTAGGTGACCTTGCCGTCCGGGCCCACGACCTTGTACTGCGCGAGCGCGGGGCCGGCCGCGAGCAGGGCGAACAGGGGTGCCCAGCGCAGGGCGTCGGCCCAGGTCGTGGACGTGCGGGAAAGGTTCATCGAGGCTCCGGCATCTCTGGCGTGAATGGTGAAATCTACCGCACGCACCTCAGTGCTTCAAGGCGAGGTGCTCAGACCTTGGTGGCGCAACAACGCGTCGATGCGCGGCTCGCGGCCGCGAAACGCCTTGAAGCTCTCGAGCGTGCTGCGGCTGCCGCCGGTTTCGAACACGCTCTCGCGCAGGCGCCGGCCGGTCTTGACGCTGAGCACGCCGCCGTCTTCCGGCGCGGTCTCCTCGAACGCGCTCCAGGCATCGGCCGACAGCACCTCGGCCCACTTGTAGCTGTAGTAGCCGGCCGCATAGCCGCCATCGAAGATGTGAGAGAAGGTGTGCAGCGGCCGTGCGAACGCCGGCGGCGTGATCAGCGCGACTTCGGCGCGCACCTCGGCGACGATCTGCTGGACACGGTCCGGCGCGCCGGCCTCGGTGTGCAGGCGCATGTCGACGAGCGACAACTCGACCTGGCGCAGTGTGTCTAGCCCGCTGTGGAAGTTCTTCGCCGCGAGCATGCGGTCGAACAGCGCGCGCGGCAGCGGCTCGCCGGTGTCGACGTGCGCGGTCAGGTGCTTGACCACGTCCCACTCCCAGCAGAAGTTTTCCATGAACTGGCTCGGCAGCTCGACCGCATCCCATTCGACGCCGGAGATGCCCGAGACGCCGATGTCGTCGATCTGCGTCAGCATCAGCTGCAGCCCGTGGCCGAACTCGTGGAACAGCGTCGTGACATCGTCGTGCGTCAGCAGCGCGGGCCGCGTCACGCCGTCCACGACGACCGGCGAGGCGAAGTTGCAGACCAGGTTCGCGACCGGGGTCTGCAATCCGCCTTCGGGGCGCAGCCAGCGGTCGCGCACATCGTCCATCCAGGCGCCGGGGCGCTTGCCGGGACGCGCGAACAGGTCGAGGTAGAACTGGCCGACGAGGCGCGGCGCGGCGTCGCCGGCCGAGCCGCTGTGGGCCTGGTCCCGTTCGATGCGGTAGAAGCGCACGCTCGGGTGCCACACCGGGGCCACGTCAGGGCAGATGCGCACCTCGAACACCGTCTCGATGATGTGGAACAGGCCTTCGAGCACCTTGGGTTCGGTGAAGTACTGCTTCACCTCCTGCTCGCTGAACGCGTAGCGCTGCTCCTTCAGGCGCTGACTCGCGAACGGAATGTCCCAGGCCTGCAGATCGTCCAGCCCCAGCTCGCTGCGCGCGAACTCGCGCAGCGCGGCCAGGTCGCGCTCGGCACCGGGGCGGGCGCGCTGCCCGAGGTCGTGCAGGAAGTCGATGACCTGCATTGGCGAGCCGGCCATCTTCGGCACCAGCGACTGTTCGGCCGGACTCGCGTAGCCGAGCAGCTGCGCCTCTTCCTGGCGCAGCGCGAGCAGCTCGCGGATCAGCGGCGTGTTGTCGAGCGCCGCCGGGCCGAACTCGCTCGCGCGCGTCGCGTAGGCGGTGTACAGCCGCTCGCGCAACGCGCGGTTCTGCGCATACTGCAGCACCGGCAGGAAGCACGGGATGTGCAGCGTCAGCTTGTAAGCCGGCTGGCCATCGGCCGCGCGCTCGCCCGCATTCAGCGTCAGCGCGGCCTGTTTCACGTCGTCCGGGATGCCGACCATCTCGTCGGCCGTGGCGTGGTAGGCGTAGCCATCGGTCGCATCGAGCACGTGCTCGGAGAACTTCTGACCGAGTTCGGCTTGCAGATCCTGGAGCTGCGCATGGCGCGCTTTCGCGGCCCCCACGAGCTCGGCGCCGGAGAGCTTGAAGTCGCGGATCGCGTTGTTCAGTGCGCGTTGGCGTGGCGCGCTCAGCCGTGCCGAGCGCGGGTCGGCGAGCACCGCCTTGTACTTCGCGAACAGGCGTTCGTCGGCGCCCAGGCGCGTGTGGAAATCGACGACCCGCGGCATGTTCTCGGTGTAGGCCGCGCGCAGCTCGGGCGAGTCGGCGACCGCGTTCAGGTGGCTCACCGCGGTCCAGGCGCGCGACAGCCTTTCGGTCGCGACATCGAGCACCGCCGACAGCGCCTCGTACTCCGCGGGCACCGCGTCGCTGGTGGCGTGCGCGAGCGCGGCGTTCGCGTCGGCGAGCAGCGCATCGAGCGCCGGCGTGATGTGCGCCGGACGGATCGCGTCGAAGCGCGGCAGACCGCCGGTGTCGAGCAGGGGGTTGGTGGTGGTGGTCGTCGTCATCGATGAAACCCTTTGGTCAGTGTGCCGCTGCGCGCTCGGCCGCTTCGATCGTGTTCACCAGCAGCATCGTGATCGTCATCGGGCCGACGCCGCCGGGCACCGGCGTGATATGGCTCGCCCGCTCGGATACGCCGGCGAACTCGACATCGCCGCACAGCTTGCCGGCCTCGTTGCGGTTGATGCCGACGTCGATCACGACCGCGCCGGGCTTGACCATGTCGGCCGTCAGCACGTTGCGGCGACCGACCGCCGCGACGACCACGTCCGCCTGGCGCGTGTGATGGCCGATGTCGGCCGTCGCACTGTGGCAGATGGTGACGGTCGCGTTGGCTTGCAAGAGCAGCAGCGCCATCGGCTTGCCGACGGTGTTGCTGCGCCCGATCACGACCGCGTGCTTGCCGCGCAGGTCGATGCCGGTGCTTTCGATCAGCTTCATGCAGCCGTAGGGCGTGCACGGGCGAAAGCCGGCCAGGCCGGTCATCAGTTCGCCGGCCGACAGCACCGAGTAGCCGTCGACATCCTTGCTCGGCGCGATGCGCTCGATCACCTGGTGCGGGTTGATGTGCTTGGGCAGTGGCATCTGCACCAGGATGCCGTGGATGGCGGGCTCGGCGTTGAGTGCGTCGATGCGCGCGAGCAGCTCGGCTTCGGTCAGCGTCGCGTCGAACTTCTCGAATACCGAATGCAGCCCGGCGTCATGGCAGGCCTTGACCTTGTTGCGCACATAGACCTGGCTCGCCGGGTCGTCGCCGACCAGCACGACGGCCAGGCCGGGCCGGTGGCCGCGTGCGCTGAGGGCGGCGGCGCGTTCGGCGACCTGCGCGCGCAGTTGTCGGGAGAGGGCGTTGCCGTCGATGAGTTGGGCGGGCATGGGCGATCCTTGAATGAAAAAGGCCGCTGGTCAGGCGGCCTTCTGTGTGGCGTGTGCGTTTCAGGCCTTGGCTTGGGCGCCCAAGGCGATCTTCAGCAGATCGGCCACCGTGTTGGCATTGAGCTTTTCCATGATGTTGGCGCGGTGCGCCTCCACCGTCTTGATGCTGATGCCGAGGTCATCGGCGATCTGCTTGTTCAGGCGGCCGGCGACGATGCGCTCGAGCACCTGCGCTTCGCGCGTGGTCAGGCGCGACAGCAGCGCATCGCGGCTCGCGGCCTCCTGGTGCTTGGAGAAATCGACGCGGGCGCGATCGAGCATCTTCTCGACCAGCGCGACGAGCTCGGCTTCCTTGAAGGGCTTCTCGATGAAGTCTTCGGCGCCTTTCTTCATCGTCGTCACCGCCATCGGCACGTCGCCGTGGCCGGTGATGAAGGTGACGGGCAAGGGCGAGCGGCGCTCGAGCAGGCGGTCCTGCAGCTCCAGGCCGCTCATGCCGTCCATGCGGATGTCGGCGATCAGGCAGGCCACCTCGCGCGGATCGAAACGCGACAGGAAGGACTCGGCGGAGTCGAAGCACTTGACGCGGTAGTCCTTGCCCTCGAGCAACCATTGCAGCGAGTCGCGCACGGCTTCATCGTCATCGACGACGTAGACCGTGCCTTTCTTCGGAATCAGGCTCATGACGTGGCAGTCGCTTTCGAGTTGGAGGGCAGCGCCGGAGAGGCCCCGGAAGCACTGGACACAGGCAGCGTGAACGAAAAACGGCAGCCGACTGCGGTGTCGCCATTGTAAAGGTTCTGTGCCTTGATCCGGCCGCGGTGGCTCTCGACGATGGTGCGGCACAGGCTCAGGCCGATCCCCAGGCCATCGGGCTTGGTCGAGAAGAAGGCTTCGTACAGGCGGTTGAGCATTTCGGGTTGCAGGCCCGGGCCCATGTCGGTGACGCTGAACTCGATCACGTCGCCTTCCTCGCCGCTGTGGCGCGGCACGACGCGCAGCTCGATGTTGCGGCGCGCCGGCGGCAGCTTCGCGTTGTCGATCGCCTCGGCCGCGTTTTTGAGCAGATTGAGCACGACCTGCTCGATCAGGATCGGGTCGACCATCAACACCGGCAGGCGCTGCGCCACATAGGTGTGGATCGCGACATTGCGGCGCCGCAGCTCGATGCCGGCGAGCTCGACCGCGTCCTCGACGATGCTGTGCGCCAGCGAGGCCACGCGCTGCGGCTCGCTGCGCTTCACGAACGCGCGGATGCGGTGGATGATCTGGCCGGCGCGCTGTGCCTGGCGCGAGGTCTTCTCGAGCGCGGCGATCAGGTCTTCCTTCGCGATCGCGTTGTTGTTGACGCGCGTGATGATGCCGTTGCAGTAGTTGGTGATCGCGGTCAGCGGCTGGTTCAGCTCGTGCGCAACCGACGAGGCCATCTCGCCCATCGTCACGAGACGGCTGGTCACTTGAGCCTTCTCGGCCTGGCTCGCGGCCAGCGTCTCGGCGCTGCGGCGCGCCGTGATGTCGGTCGCGATCAGCATCTGCGCGAGGCGGCCGTCGGTCCATTGCAGGTAGCGCGCGCGCACGTCGAACCACTTCTGCAGCGGCTCGATGAAGACCTCGCGCGAATCGGAGCCGGCCTCGGTCAGCTCCTGCGTCGGCAGGCCGCCGAAGTTGTCGACCGAGTCGTCCACCTCGGCGAGGAAGGGCGTGCCGGCCTCGGCGCCGGCAAGCAGCGCGTGGCCTTGCGACTCGGCACCGAACCACAGGCGGTACGAGCGGTTCGCGAACAGCAGCTCACCCTGCTGCACCGACAGCACCGAGACGGCCGCGTCCAGCCCCTCGAGCACGGTCGTGAAGCGCTCGTGCGAGGCCGAGAGCTGGTCGCGGATGCGCTTGGCTTCGGTGATGTTGGTCATCGAGGTCATCCAGCCGGTCTGTACGCCCTTCGGATCGATCAGCGGCGAGACGTACATGCGCGAATCGAACAGCGAGCCGTCCTTGCGCATCACCCGCACCTCGATGCCGCCGGCCGGGCTGCGGCCCTGCAGCTCCTGCTGCAGCAGGCGGCCGTTCTCCTCGAGCCGATCCGGCGGCCAGTACGGCAGCGGCGGTGTGCGGCCGACCAGCTCGGCCTCGGAGAAGCCGGTCATTGCGCTGAATGCCGGGTTCACATAGGTGATGCGGCCCAGCATGTCCATCGCGCGCATGCCGGTGAGCATGGAGTTTTCCATCGCGCGGCGGAAGTTGGTCTCGTTGACCAGCGCGCTCTGCATCTGCAGGCGCCGCCGCATGTGGCGCCAGGTGCCGAGCAGCATCCACACCGTCAGCACCGACAGCGCCGCGACCATCCAGAACAGCGTGTTGCCGATCAGCCCGATCGAGGTGCGGTAACCCTGGCCGCGCAGGAACAGGCCGTTGCCGGCCGGCGCGACCGGGATCTGGTAGACGATGGACGGGCGTGCGGCCTTGCTGCCTGGCAGCGTCGCAACCGTGCTGGCGAGCACGTGATCGCTCGCGTCCAGCAGCGAGATCGCGTGGCGCGCCGAGACCTCCTTGGGCACGTGGCGCCGCATCAGGCCTTCGATCGAGTACTCGGCGATCAGCACGCCGGCGAACGCGCTGCGTTCGAGCAGCGGCACCTGCACCTGCAGCACCGGGTTGCCGAACGCGTCGATGAATGGCTTCGAGTACACCGGCGCGCGCTGCGTGCGCGCGGCGACGAATGCGATTTCGGCGGCGCTGTCCCGGCCTTCGACCGGCAGCGAGGCCGGCGTGTCGTCGCCGGTGACGCCGGCGTCGGGCGGGAAGCTGGTGGCCGAATAGCTCGCGCGCGGCGCGCGGGCCGAGTTGATCCACGCGATGTTGGTGATCTCGGGGCGCTCGCGCGTGAAGCTCGCGGCCTGTTGCAGGAACTGGTCGCGGTCGATCGTGCGCGTGACGATCTCGCGCGCGACGCGGACCAGCTGCTCCTGGTTCTCGATCAGGCGCAGCCGGATCTGCTGCTGCGCGACCTCGCTGTCGCGCTTGACCGACTCCTGCTCGCGCTCGAATTCCTCATTGCGCAAGTACCAAAACGCCAAGATGATGGCCGCGAGAAACAGCATCACGGAGATCAACGGGCCGAGCGTGGCGAAGCGGTCCTGGCGTGCCGCGGACTGGCGCCGCCACCAGCGTCCGAACAGTCTTTCGGGCCAGGTGCGGGAAGGGCGGGGGAGCGCCGAGGCCTCGTGGGCAGCATGCATGGGCGGATTATCAAGGGTGCGACGGGAGGCCGCCGGCGGCGCGTTCATCCCCGAGGAGACAAAGCTCACGCCAGCGGCGATAAACCACAATACGAAATTCAATCGCACTATTTGGAATTCCCTGCGGGTTGTGCGAAACTCCCGGCCGGCCCACACATTCACATTGGAGACAAGCATGTCAGCACAGCCTGATTCGTTCCTCGGCGCCGCGGCCAACGACGCCGATTCCCAGGAGACCCGCGAGTGGCTGGATGCGCTCTCGGCCGTGATCGGCGCGGAAGGCGGCGAGCGCGCGCACTTCCTGCTCGAGACCCTGATCGACCATGCACGCCAGGCCGGCATCGACGTGCCGTTCTCGGCCACGACCGCCTACATCAACACGATCCCGACCGACCAGGAAGAGCGCAGCCCCGGCAACATCGAGATCGAGGAGCGCCTGCGCACCTACATGCGCTGGAACGCGATGGCGATGGTGGTCAAGGCGAACCGGCTGCACCCCGAGGACGGCGGCGACCTCGGCGGCCACATCTCCAGCTTCGCGTCGCTGGCAACGATGTTCGGCACCGGCTTCAACCATTTCTGGCATGCCGAGAGCGAAGGCCACGGCGGCGATCTGCTGTACATCCAGGGCCACTCGGCGCCCGGTGTCTATGCGCGTGCGTTCATGGAAGGTCGCCTGACCGAGGAGCAGTTACTGAACTTCCGCCAGGAGGTCGAGGGCAAGGGCATCTCGAGCTACCCGCATCCGAAGCTGATGCCGGAGTTCTGGCAGTTCCCGACCGTCTCGATGGGTCTCGGGCCGCTGATGGCGATCTACCAGGCGCGTTTCCTGAAGTACCTGCACGCGCGCGGCATCGCCGACACCAGCAACCGCAAGGTCTGGGTGTTCTGCGGCGACGGCGAGATGGACGAACCCGAGTCGCTCGGCGCGATCGGCCTCGCGGCACGCGAGAAGCTCGACAACCTGATCTTCGTCATCAACTGCAATCTGCAGCGCCTGGACGGCCCGGTGCGCGGCAACGGCAAGATCATCCAGGAACTCGAAGGCGAGTTCCGCGGCTCGGGCTGGAACGTCATCAAGCTGCTGTGGGGCAGCTACTGGGACCCGCTGCTGGCGCGCGACAAGGACGAGATCCTGCGCAAGGTGATGATGGACACCGTCGACGGCGACTACCAGGCCTTCAAGGCCAATGACGGCGCATTCGTGCGCAAGAACTTCTTCGGTCGCCACCCCAAGCTGCTCGAGATGGTCGCGAAGATGAGCGACGACGACATCTGGCGCCTGAACCGCGGCGGCCACGATCCGCAGAAGGTCTATGCCGCGTTCCACCGCGCCGTGAACCACAAGGACCAGCCGACCGTGCTGCTGATCAAGACGGTCAAGGGCTTCGGCATGGGCAAGAGCGGCGAGGGCAAGAACACCGCGCACCAGACCAAGAAGCTGATCGACGAGGACGTGAAGATCTTCCGCGACCGTTTCAACATGCCGATCCCGGACGACCAGCTCGCCGACATTCCGTTCTACAAGCCGGCCGACGACACGCCCGAGATGCGCTACCTGCACGAGAAGCGCAAGGCCCTCGGCGGCTACCTGCCGCATCGCCGCACCAAGGCCGACGAGAAGCTCGTCGTGCCGCCGCTCGACACCTTCAAGGCCGTGCTCGACGCGACCGCCGAAGGCCGCGAGATCTCGACCACGCAGGCCTTCGTGCGCTTCCTGACGCAGCTGTTGCGTGACAAGGACATCGGCCCGCGCGCCGTGCCCATCCTGGTCGACGAGGCGCGCACCTTCGGCATGGAAGGGCTGTTCCGCCAGATCGGCATCTACAACCCCGCGGGGCAGAACTACACGCCGGTCGACAAGGACCAGGTGATGTACTACCGCGAGGACAAGGCCGGCCAGGTGCTGCAGGAGGGCATCAACGAGCCCGGCGGCATGAGCAGCTGGATCGCCGCGGCGACGTCGTACTCGACGAACAACCGGATCATGGTGCCGTTCTACGTGTACTACTCGATGTTCGGCTTCCAGCGCGTCGGTGACCTGGCCTGGGCCGCGGGCGACATGCAGGCGCGTGGCTTCTTGCTGGGCGGCACCTCGGGGCGCACGACACTGAACGGCGAAGGCCTGCAGCATGAGGACGGCCACAGCCACATCCTGGCCGGAACCATCCCGAACTGCGTCAGCTACGACCCGACCTTCGCGCACGAGGTCGGCGTGATCCTGCACCACGGCCTGAAGCGCATGGTCGAGAAGCAGGACAACGTCTACTTCTACCTGACGCTGTTGAACGAGAACTACCCGCAGCCTGGCCTGAAGCCCGGCACCGAAGAGCAGATCATCAAGGGCATGTACCTGCTCGAGGAAGGCGCGAAGAAGACGCCGCGCGTCAACCTGCTCGGCAGCGGCACGATCCTGCGCGAGTCGCAGTTCGCGAAGGCGCTGCTCGAGAAGGACTGGGGCGTCGGCGCGAACGTGTGGAGCTGCCCGAGCTTCAACGAGCTGGCGCGCGATGGCCAGGATTGCGACCGCTGGAACCTGCTGCACCCGACCGACAAGGCGCAGCGCGTGCCGTTCGTCGCCACGCAGCTCGAGAAGTTCGCCGGCCCGGTGATCGCATCGACCGACTACATGAAGAACTACGCCGAGCAGATCCGCGCGTTCCTGCCGAAGGGCCGCACCTACCGCGTGCTCGGCACCGACGGCTTCGGCCGCAGCGACTTCCGCAGCAAGCTGCGCGAGCACTTCGAGGTGAACCGCCACTACATCGTCGTCGCTGCGCTGAAGGCGCTCGCCGATGAAGGCACGGTGCCGATGGCCAAGGTGGCCGAGGCGATCAAGAAGTACGGCATCAACGCCGACAAGATCAATCCGCTGTACGCATAAGAACGCCCGGAGACAATAAAAATGGCAATGGTTGAAGTCAAGGTCCCGGACATCGGCGACTTCGCGGAAGTGGAAATCATCGAGCTGCTGGTCAAGCCCGGCGATGCGGTCAAGGCCGAACAATCGCTGATCACGGTCGAGAGCGACAAGGCCTCGATGGAGATCCCGTCGTCGCATGCCGGCGTCGTCAAGGAGCTCAAGGTCAAGCTCGGCGACAAGGTCAAGGAAGGCTCGCTGGTGCTGGTGCTCGAAACGGAAGGTGCCGCGGGTGCTGCTGCGGCACCGGCTCCGGCCGCCGCCGCGACACCGGCCGCCGCGGCGCCGGCACCGCCGCCCGCCGTTGCGGCACCGGCGGCCGCCGCGAGCGCCGGTCCGGTCGAGGTGGTCGTGCCCGACATCGGCGATTTCGACGAAGTCACCGTGATCGAGGTGATGGTCGCGGCCGGCGACACGATCAAGGTCGAGCAGAGCCTGATCACGGTCGAGAGCGACAAGGCCTCGATGGAGATCCCGTCGTCGCACGCCGGCGTCGTGAAGGAGGTGAAGGTCAAGGTCGGCGACAAGGTGGCCAAGGGCAGCCTCGTCGCCGTGGTTCAGGCCACTGGTGGCGCGGCCCCGGCCGCACCTGCTGCGGCAGCGGCAGCGTCGGTCGCGACTGCGCCCGCAGCGGCGTCTGTGCCGGCGACGGACAAGGCCTTGCCCACCGCGGCGCTGCCGGCGCACGAGCCGACGGTCGCGAAGGGCACGCTGCCGCATGCGTCGCCGTCGGTCCGCAAGCTCGCCCGCGAGCTCGGCGTGCCGCTGGCCGAAGTGAAGGGCTCCGGGCCGAAGGGTCGCATCACGCAGGACGACGTGCACGGTTTCGTCAAGGGCGTGATGGTCGGCAGCGTGCAGACCAAGGCGCAGGCGGCGAGTGCGCCTGCTGCAGCGGCGGCGGCTGGAGGTGGCATTCCGGGGCTGCTGCCGTGGCCGAAGGTCGACTTCACGAAGTTCGGCACGGTCGAGCGCAAGGACCTGTCGCGCATCAAGAAGCTCAGCGGCGCGAACCTGCACCGCAACTGGGTGATGATCCCGCACGTCACGAACAACGACGAAGCCGACATCACCGAGCTCGAGGCCTTCCGCGTCTCGACGAACAAGGAGAACGAGAAGTCGGGCCTGAAGGTCACGATGCTGGCCTTCGTGATCAAGGCCGTGGTTTCGGCGCTGAAGAAATTCCCCGAGTTCAACACCAGCCTCGATGGCGACCAGCTCGTCTACAAGCAGTACTTCCACATCGGGTTCGCGGCCGACACGCCGAACGGCCTGGTCGTGCCGGTGCTGCGCGACGCCGACAAGAAGGGCGTGCTGCAGATCAGCGCCGAGATGGGCGAGCTCGCCAAGAAGGCCCGCGACGGCAAACTCGGCCCCGCCGACATGACCGGCGGCTGCTTCTCGATCAGTTCGCTGGGCGGCATCGGCGGCACGCATTTCACGCCCATCATCAACGCGCCGGAGGTTGCGATCCTCGGCCTGTCGAAGAGCGCGATGAAACCGGTGTGGGACGGCAAGCAGTTTGTGCCGCGCCTGACGCTGCCGCTGTCGCTGTCGTATGACCACCGCGTGATCGATGGCGCTTCGGCGGCGCGCTTCAACGCCTACCTCGGGCAAGTCCTCGCCGACTTCCGTCGCGTGCTGCTCTGAGGCGCGGCCTGTGACGACTGTCGTGGTAGTCCGCAAAGGCGGCACCGTGGCCATCGCTGCCGACACGCTGGTCACCTTCGGGGACACGCGGCTGGCGCATGGCTACGAGGCCAACATGAAGCTGTTCAGGGTACGCGATTCGTGGATCGGCATGGCCGGCACGACCGCGCACTTCCCGGTCCTGCGGCGCGCGCTCGAAGCCCTGCCCGCCGTCGACCTGAAGCTGCATTCGCGCGACGAGGTGTTCGAGACCTTTCTGAAGCTGCACCCGAAGCTGAAGGAGAACTTCTTCCTGAACACCAAGGAGGAAGACTCCGATCCCTATGAGAGCTCGCAGTTCACCGCGCTGATCGCGAACCACGCCGGCATCTTCGGCGTGTACTCGTACCGCGAGGTGTTCGAGTTCGACCGCTTCTGGGGCATCGGCACCGGCCGCGGCTTTGCGCTCGGCGCGATGTACGCCGGATACGACAAGGCGAAGAGTGCGCTCGAGCTCGCCGAACTCGGCGTGCGCGCCGGCTGCGAATTCGACAAGAACTCCAGTGGGCCGATCAACGCCCACACCATCAAACTCAAAGCGAAAGGCTGACCATGGCCCTCATCGACATCAAGGTGCCGGACATCGGCGACTTCAAGGACGTGGCCGTGATCGAGCTGCTCGTCAAGCCGGGCGACACGGTGAAGGCCGAGCAATCGCTGATCACGGTCGAGAGCGACAAGGCCTCGATGGAGATCCCGTCGTCGCACGCCGGCGTCGTGAAGAGCGTCGCGGTGAAAGTGGGCGACGTGGTCAACGAAGGCTCGGTGATCGTGTCGCTCGAGGCGGCCGGTGCCGCGGCACCTGCTGCCGCGCCGACGCCGGCTGCACCTGCGGCGGCTGCGACTGTGCCCGGGCCTGCACCCGCCGCCGCGGCGCCTGCGCCGGTGGCCTCGAGCTATGCCGGCGGCGCCGATGTCGAGTGCGACCTCGTCGTGCTCGGCGCCGGCCCGGGCGGCTACTCGGCCGCGTTCCGCGCCGCCGATCTCGGCATGAAGGTCGTGCTGATCGAGCGCTTCGCGACGCTGGGCGGCGTCTGCCTGAACGTCGGCTGCATTCCGTCGAAGGCCTTGCTGCACGTCGCTTCGGTGATGGACGAGGTCAAGCACTTCGACAGCTACGGCATCACGTTCGCGCCGCCCGCGATCGATCTCGCGAAGCTGAAGACGCACAAGGAAAAAGTCGTCGGCAAGCTGACCGGCGGCTTGGCCGCAATGGCGAAGATGCGCAAGGTCACGGTGGTGCAGGGCACGGCCGCGTTCCTCGACCCGTTCCACATCGGCGTCGATCTGGCGAAGGGTGGGAACCAAACGATCAAGTTCAAGCAAGCCATCATCGCCGCCGGCTCGGAGGCGGTGAAGCTGCCGTTCATGCCCAAGGACGACCCGCGCGTCGTCACCAGCACCGGCGCGCTGGAGCTACGCCAGAGCCCGAAGCGCATGCTGGTCATCGGCGGCGGCATCATCGGCCTGGAGATGGGCACGGTGTATTCGACGCTGGGCGCGCGCCTGGACGTGGTCGAAATGCTCGACAGCCTGATGCAGGGTGCGGACCGCGACCTCGTGAAGGTCTGGCAGAAGATGAACGCACCGCGCTTCGACAACATCATGCTGAAGACCAAGACCGTCGGCGCCGAGGCGACGAAGGACGGGATCCTGGTCAAGTTCGAAGGCGAAGGCAAGCTGAAAGAGCAGGTCTACGACCTGGTGCTGCAGGCCGTTGGCCGGGTCCCGAACGGCAAGCGCATCGGCGCCGACAAGGCGGGCGTGACGGTGAGCGATCGCGGCTTCATTCCGGTCGACATCCAGATGCGCACCAACGTGCCGCACATCTTCGCGATCGGCGACATCGTCGGCCAGCCGATGCTCGCGCACAAGGCCGTGCACGAAGCGCATGTGGCCGCCGAGGTCGCGGCCGGCGACACCAAGGCGGCGTTCGACGCGCGCGTGATCCCGAGCGTGGCCTACACCGACCCGGAGGTCGCGTGGGTCGGTGTCACCGAGGACGAGGCCAAGGCCCAGGGCATGAAGGTCACGAAGAGCCTGTTCCCGTGGAACGCCTCGGGTCGCGCGATCGCGAACGGCCGTGACGAGGGCTTCACGAAGCTGATCTTCGACGAGGCGACGCACGCGATCGTCGGCGGTGGCATCGTCGGCACGCATGCCGGCGACATGATCGGCGAGATCGCGCTGGCGATCGAGATGGGCGCCGACGCGGTGGACATCGGCAAGACCATTCACCCGCACCCGACGCTGGGCGAGACCATCGGCCTGGCGGCCGAAGCTTTCGAAGGCGCGTGCACCGACCTGCCGCCGGTGAAGAAGAAGTAGTAGTAGTCGACGTCGGTCAGGGCTTGCGCGCCGGCGCCGGCGCGACGGGTGCCGGTGGCGCGATGGGCACCGGCCGCGGCGCGCTCTCGGCGAGCTTCTGGGCCCGCGCATCGAGCTCGCTGTGGTCGGTCGCGACGACCTCGGCGACGATCACCGGGCAGCGTGTCGGCGCGTCCTCGCCTTGTTCCCAGCCGGAGGCATCGTTCGCGACGTTGTCGACGCGGCCCACGCCGAGCTGCGAGCCGAGCTGGTACATCGCCGCGTGCGTGCGTGCATACGCGAAGCCGAGGTCGTACTCGGCGTTGGCATAGGCGCGGCGCGCGGTGTAGAGCTCGTTCTCGGCGTTCAGCAAGTCGAGCAGGCTGCGCTGGCCGATGTCGAACTGCTGGCGGTAGGCGTCGCGCGCTTTTTCGATCGCGAGTGTGTTGCGGTCGAGGTAGACGAGCTGATCGACGAGCTTGCGCGTGTCGTTGTAGGCGATCGCGGTGGTCTGGCGCGTGTCGCGGCAGGCCTTGTCGCGCAGATCGGCGGCCTGGTTCAGCAGGTTGGTCTGCTGGCGCACGCGCGCCTGATCGGCGCCGCCGTTGAAGAGGTTCCAGTTCAGCACGATCTCGGCGGCGGTGTCGCGCGTGCGATCGGCGATCGCGTCGACGTTGCGGCCGGCGCTGCCGCGCAGGCGCGCTTCGATGCGCGGCTGGTAGACACCCTTGCGGGCGTCGGCCGCGGCGCGGGCCGAGCGCAGCGCCTCGATGCCGGCGCTGATGGCCGCGCTCTGACGCACCGCGGTGTTCATCGCCTCGGTCGGCGTCGCGGGCAGACCGCTCTTCAGCATCGAGATCGTCGGCAGGTTTTTCGGCGCCGGAATGCCGACGACGCGCTGGTAGCGCGCCATCACGTCGTGCAGGTTCGCCACTTCGGTCGAGAGGTTCGACTCGGCCAGCGCGACGCGCGCGCCGGCCTGCTCCAGATCGACGCCGCGGCCGACGCCGGCCTTGAAGCGCGACTGGATCTGCAGGTACGCGTAGCGGTGCTGCACATAGTTGTCTTCGGCGAGCTGCACCAGGCGGCGATAGCGCTGCACGTCGAAGTGCGCGCGCGCGGCTTCGAGAGCGGTCTGCTCGGTCACGTCGAGCAGCTCGAAGTAGCGTGCGAGGCGATCGTGGCCGGCGCGCGAGACATCGTTCTTCGTGCCCATGCCGTCCCACAGCAGCTGCGTCAACGTCAACCCGGCCTCGCGGCGGTTCAGGTTCTCGGTCTCGGGGCTGCGCGTCGTGATGCGATCGGTATCGCGGCCGACGTTGGCGCTGAGGTCCAGGCGCGGCAGGAAGCCGGCGCGCGCGACGTCGACGGCGTCGACCGACGCGCGGTAGGCGTTGAAGCGCGCGGTGACTTCCGGATTGGAGTTGACCGCCTGCTCGACCGACATGCGCAGCGGGTCCGCGGGCTGCGCGCCGGCACCACCGGTCGCGAGCATCAGCGCGATCGCGCCGGCTATGTGTCGATTCAGTCTCATCTGGATTCCCAACGTTGTACTCAACAAGATCTTCTGCGCGCGTTCGGTGTGATTCGCTGTTCTTTTTTTCATGCGCTGCGGCGCGAGTGTAGGGATGCGCGTGACGATGTGATCCCCATGTCTGCGGGGTGGAACGCACTAAGTCGTGCGTTGCGTGATCGAGTGGGCGCGCGTGCTGCATGCGCTGCACACGGCTGCCACACGGATCGTGACTTTCTGCCTCTCGCGCAAGCGGCGTTGGTGCGCGGCCGACGGCGTCGTGCCGAGGACGAACAACGCTCAAGTCGGGACGTTTGCGGACGAGAACATGGGGTTGGCCTCAACCGCGTGCTGCTGCCTGTGATCTGTGTCGTTCCCGTCTTTCCCGACGCCCTGGCAGCCGCCCGGGTTGCGGGCGCTCTGGCGCGGCGCGCCCTCGGGACGGCACGTGCGTGGCTGATTCGCGTCGCGCTGGCGGCATTGGCCTGCAGCACGCTGGCCCCGCGCGCCTGGGACGCCGACACGATGCTGCGTGCCGCGCAGACCCACGGTCCGCAGGCGCTTGCCGGCGCGCGCGCCTTGCAATCCCTGCTCGCGGGGCTGGCGGGCCAGGACGAGCCGGCCAAGCTCGCGGCGATCAATCAGTTCTTCAACCGCCGCGTCGTGTTCGCGTCCGATGCCGAGGTGTGGGGCCAGACCGACTACTGGGCCAGCCCGCTCGAGATGATGGCCAAGGGCCGCGGCGACTGCGAGGACTACGTGATCGGCAAGTACTTCAGCCTGCTCGCGGCTGGCGTGCCGACCAGCCACCTGCGACTCGTGTACGTGCGTGCGACGATCGGCGGGCCAGGCGGCGAGGTCATCGCGCACATGGTGCTGGCCTACTACGCGGGGCCGGGTGCCGAGCCGATGATTCTCGACAATCTGGTCGGTGAGATCCGGCCGGCCTCGCGGCGCGCCGATCTCGAACCGGTGTTCAGCTTCAACGGCGAAGGGCTGTGGCAGGGCGTCGGTGCGCAAAGCGCCGGCGACCCGGTGGCACGGCTGTCGCGCTGGCGCGAGGTGCTCGCGAAGGCACGCGCCGAGGGGTTCCAATGATCAACGAAGAAGTGAGGCGCACATGTCGCTGATCCGTCAAATCTGGTTGCTGCTGCTCGGCACACTGCTGCTCGCGCTGCTCGCCAGCGTCAGCATCAACGTGAGCTCGGCGCGCGACACGTTGCAGACGCAGCTGCGCCTGAAGAACAGCGACAACGCCACCGCGCTGGCGCAGGTGCTGTCGCAGCAACGCGGCCAGCGCGAGATGATGGAGCTGGCCGCGGCAGCCCAGTTCGACACCGGCTTCTACCGCAGCATCCGCTTCACCGCCGCCGATGGTCAACCGGTGTTCACGCGCGAGGCGCTGGCCCATCCGCTGCATGCGCCGGCGTGGTTCGTCGCGCTCGCGCCGATCGAGTCGACGCCTGGCGTGGCCCAAGTCTCCGACGGCTGGCGTGCGCTCGGTTCGATCGAGGTCGTCAGCCAGACGGCGTTCGCGCACGACGAGCTCTGGCGCGGCAGCCTGCGCGCCGCCTTCGCGCTGGCCATCGTCGGTGCGCTCGCCGGCCTGCTCGCCGCGCTCGGGGTCGGGCGGATCCGGCGCCCGCTCGACGAGACGGTGGAGCAGGCCGCCTCGCTGCAACGCGGCGAATACCTGACGGTGACCGAACCGCACGTGCCCGAGCTGAAGCGCCTGACGCGCGCGATGAACTCGATGGTCGCGCGGCTGCGTGTCGTCTTCGAGGCGCAGGCCGCCCAGGTCGAGAGCATGCGCCGCCAGGCGAGCTGCGACACGCTGACCGGCTTGTCGAACCGCGCCCACTTCATGGCGCAGCTCGGGGCGGCGCTGAAGCGCGAGGACAGCCCGGCGAGCGGCGGCCTGATCCTGTTGCGCGTGCTCGACCTGGCCGAACGCAACCGCCAACTCGGTCGGGAGGCGACCGACCGCCTGATCCGGACCATCGCGCAGACTTTGCAGGCCTACACGCAGCGCGTCGGCGGCGCGTTCGTGGGGCGGCTGAACGGCTCGGACTTCGCGCTCGCGCTGCCCGAGGGCGGCATCTCGGACGAAACCGCGCGTGCGCTGATCGACCTGCTGCGCGTGGCGCTGCCCGCGTTCGGCAGCGAGGTGTCGGTGGCCGCGGGCGCGACCGAAACCCACCACGGCGAGGAACTCGGTGCGGTGATGGGCGCGGCCGACTTCGCGCTCGCCGCGGCCGAGAGTGGCGGCGCCTATACGGTGTTCTCGACGAGTCCCGGCGAGAGCAAGTTCGCCGGCGGCGGCGAGCACGGCTGGCGCGAACGCGTGCGCGACGCGCTCACGCACGGCCGGGCGCAGCTCGCGGCCTTCCCGGTCGTGAACCAGGCCGGCGCGCTGCTTCACCTCGAGTGCCCGCTGCGTTTGCAGCTCGATGCGAACGGGCCGTTCGAGACCGCGGCACACTGGCTGCCGCTGGCGATCCGCAGCCGCCTCACCTGCCATGTGGACGAACGCGCGCTCGCGCTCGCGCTCGACGCCATCGCACGCGACGGCCAGCCGCGCGGTGTCAACATCTCGCCCGCGTCGCTGCTCGACAGCGGCTTCGCGGCGCGCCTGCGCACGCAGCTGCGCGATGCGCCGCAGGCGGCGCGGCTGTTGTCGATCGAGGTCGACGAAAGCGCCGCCGTCGATCACTTCGATGTCGTGCGCGAACTCGCGCGCCAGCTGCGCCCGACCGGTGCGCGCTTCGGGCTGGAGCACGCGGGCGAGCGCCTGAGCCGCATCGATCGCCTGTTCGAGGCCGGGCTCGATTACGTGAAGCTCGACGCATCGGTCGCGCACGGCGTGGCCGATGACACGCAGCGTGCCGCGTTCGTGAAGGGGCTGGCGACGATGCTCCACAGCCTGTCGCTGCAGGTCATCGCGGAGGGTGTCAACAGCGACGCCGATGCGCAGACGCTGTGGACCTGCGGCGTCGACGGCCTGACTGGGCCGTGGGTCAAGACCCCAGCGAGCCCGACCGCCGCCTGATCGACCGGACACGCCGGCCGCCCGGCCCGAAGCCAGGGGCGGCCGGCGCCGCGGGTCAGTGCCCGTCGGTGACGAGCTTGCCGCGCTTGAACAGGTCCGCGATGATCGCGCCGTCGTTGCCCAGGCCGGCGACCAGGTTCACGCCGGTGATCGTGATGACCTGATCGACGGCACCGCTGCTGTAGCCGCTGGAGAAGCCGCCTGTCGAGCTGATCTCGAGCACCGTGTTGCCTCCTGAGGTCGAGAAGTGCAGGTAGTTGCCGAGGTTGCCGGCATCGGCGACGGTGGTCAGCGCATTGGTGCCGCTGTTGCCGGCGGTGGTGCTGGCGCCCGTGATCGTGTTGAACGCGTGGTTCTCGCCGACGAGCAGGTCGCGCAGGTCCAGCACATCGCCCGAATAGCTCGCGTTGTCGAAGCCGTTGATCGTGTCGCGTGCCGGCGTGCCGGCCGTGCCGCCGTCCGCCAGCTCCCAGCGGAACACATCGTGACCGGCGCCGCCGGCGAGAGTGTCGTTGCCCTTGCCACCGACCAGCACGTCGTCGCCCGCAGCGCCGGACAGCACGTCGTTGCCGACGCCGCCGACCAGCTTGTCGCTGCCGGTGCCGCCGGTCAGCGTGTCGTTGCCGGCCGCACCGTTGAGGATCGAGCCGCTCTCCACCAGCCAGCTGCCGGCGGTGCTGCCGGCGATGAGGTGCTGGTTGTCCGCCAGCGTCGGGGCGTTCGCATCGCTGAACATCGGCAGCGTGTTCGTGCCGAGCACCTGGTAGGTGGCGTCGGCGGCCCCGTTGAGCTTGTACTCGACCTTCAGCTGTGCGTTGCCGCCTTGCTCCCAGTACAGCAGTTCGAGCGCCGTCATTCCGCCCGTGACGCCGATGCCCGTGTACACGTGCGAGGTCGGCGACTGGATGTCGTCGACCATCGCGACGGTGTTGCCACCCAGTTTCAGCCGGTAGCCGTCGTCGCCGGTCACGCGGATGTCGTAGACGCCGGCGGCCATGTAGACCTCGCCGTCGAGCCGGATTCCGACGTCGCTGGTCTTGCCCAGGCCGCTTGTCGGCCCGGCGCCGAGGGCGTCGTTGTCCGCCGTGCCCTGGTGAACCACGAGCGTCGACGCGTCGCTGCCGGCCGTGCGGTCGAGGAAGCGGTAGAGCTGGCTGTTCGCGTCGGTCAGGCCGGCGATCGAGCCGTCTGCCGCGACGTTGACATTGGTGCCGAGCGAACTCGTGACGGTGGGCGAGCCGCCGTAGTCGATGCTGCGGGCCAGGAAGCTGGCATCCGCGGTGTTCGCGGCCGCGGCCGCCGAGGTGCCGAGGATGCTGGCGCTGCCGCCCATGGCCGCGTTGCGCGCGTTGACCAGCGTGGTGAAGTCCGCGACGTGGTCGAGATTGCCGACCGTGCCGTCATCGGAATGGCGGCGGTTGGCGTCCGCGCCGCTGGGGTTGTAGTCGTTGTAGCCGTAGTACTCGCCGTTCAGGCCGAGCGTGCTGGTCAGCGCGGTCGTGGTCGGCGCCGCGGCGGTGACGGTGTCGGCCTGGCCGCCGACGCCGATCGTCAGCGTGGCGGTCGACGTGCCGCCGTGGCCGTCGGACACCTGGTACGTGAACACCTCGTTGACGGTGCTGCCGGTGGCGATCGCGTCGGCGCGGGTGGCGCTGTAGGTGTAGCTGCCGTCGCTCTTTAGCACCAGGTCGCCATACGTGCCGGCGAAGGCCGTGCCGGCGGCCGTGACCGCGGTCGCCGGTGTGCCGACGCCGATGACCGCGTTGATCACGCTCAGCGTGTCGCCGGCATCGATGTCGCTGTCGCGGCCGGCCGGCACGCTGCCGGACAGGATCACGCCGTTCGCAGCCGTCTGCGTCAGCGTCGAGCCGGCGAGCACGCTGCCAGTATCGTTGCTGGCCACCGGTGCGTCGTTGGTGCCGAGGATGTTGACGGTGATCGTGCGGGTGGTTCCATCGGCCGAGGCGACCGTCAGCGAGTCGGTGTAGGTCGTGCCTGCGGCGAACTCGTTGTGGGCGGTGTCGGTGGCGTAGGTCCACACGCCGTTCGTGCCCAGCGTGAAGTGACCGTAGCCGTTCGAGCCTGCGACGTTGGACTGCGCTACGAACGTGGCCGGGCTGTCGACATCGGAGATCGCCAGCGTGCCACCGGCGGACAGCAGCGCGTTGGTCTCGGTCAGGTTGACCACGGCCGGGGTGATCACCGCCGCGTCGTTGGTGCCGAGGATGTTGACCGTGATCGTGCTGGTGGTTCCGTCGGCCGACGTGACGGTGAGCTTGTCGGTGTAAGTCGTTCCCGCAGCAAACTCGTTGTGAGCGGTGTTGGCGGTGTAAGTCCACGTGCCATTGGTGTTGACGGTGAACGCGCCATAACCGCTGGAGCCTGCGACGTTGCTCTGCGCCACAAAGGTGGGCGAGCCGTCGACGTCGGAGATCGCCAGCGTGCCACCGGTGGACAGCACCGCGTTGGTCTCGGTCAGGTTGACCACGGCCGGCGTGATCACGGCCGCGTCATTGGTCCCGAGGATGTTGACCGTGATCGTGCTGGTCGTGCCGTCAGCCGACGTGACGGTCAGGCTGTCGGTGTAAGTCGTGCCAGCGGCAAACTCGTCGTGAGCAGTCGACGTCGTGTAGGTCCACGCGCCATTGGCGCCGAGCGTGAAGCTGCCGTAGCCGTTCGAACCCGGCACGTTGGATTGCGCCACGAACGTGGCGGGGCTGTCGACGTCGGAGATCGCGAGCGTGCCACCGGTGGACAGCACCGCGTTGGTCTCGGTCAGGTTGGCCACGGCGGGCGTGATCGCGGCCGCGTCGTTGGCACCCAGGATCGTGACCGTCAGCGTCGTCGACGAGCTGGTGCCCGCGGCGTCGCGCACGGTGTACGTGAAGGTGTCGGTCAGCGTGTCGGCGACCCCGCGCAGCGCCTGCACCGCGGCCGAGTTGTTGTCGACGTTGTAGGTGTAGCTGCCATCGGCGTTGAGGACGAGCGCGCCGTAGGCGCCGGCGGTCGAGCCGCCGACGGTGCCTGCCGCGGCACCCGAAACAGCCGAGACGGTCTTGGTGTCGCCGGTGTCCGCGTCGGTGTCGTTGCCCAGCACGTTGCCGACCGGGTTGACGCCGGCCGCGCCGTTGGCGACGCCACCGGCTTCGACCGCGGTCGCGGTGTCGGCGACGGCCACGGGGGCGTCGTTGACGGCCGCGACGTTGATGGTCAGCGTGTTCGCCGACGCATCGGTGTCCGACCCGCCGTTGGCCGTGCCGCCGTCGTCTCGGACGTTGAACTGCAGCGTGGCGTAGCCGTTGCCGCTTGCGTTGGCCGCGGCGCTGAACACGAGCGTGCCGGCGTCCAGGTCCGCCGCGCTCACGGTCGTCGCCGCGGTGAGCACCACGCCGTTCAGCGTCAGCGTGCCGGCGCTGGTCGGGTTGACCGTGACGGCGGCGAAGTTGTTCGCGTTCGGCGCGTCGACGGCGTCGGAGAAACCGAAGTCCGCGCGATGCAGCACGTAGCCGCTGTCCTCGGTCGCGGAAGCCGTGCCGTCGGTGCCGGCCGGTGCATCGTTGACGGGAACGATCGTGATGCGCGACACGGCGATGTTGCTGTTCGCCGAGCCGTCGTTGACGCTGATCTCGATGACGCGCGTTGCGGCGCCGAGGTTGTCGCCCGGGTTGCTGAACGTGATCCCCGCCAGTGCGGTCTGGTAGTCAGCCAGCGACGCGGTGCCCGACAGCGTCAGCACGCCGGAGGCCGGGTCGTAGACCGCTGCCGAGATGCCCGCGGGCAGGGCGCCGATGGTCAGCGTGTCGCCGGCCTGCAGGTTGGTGATGACTATGCTCGCGCTGTGCAGCGTGGTCGAATCGCTGTCCGCGATCGCGATGTCCGCGTCGACGATCCTGACCGCGCCCGCGTTCTCGACGACGCTGCCCGCGTAGCCGGTGCCGGCCGCGCTGGAGTTGTCACCGTCCAGATCGAGCACCGGAGCGGCGTTGACCGGCACGACGTGGATCGTCGTGGTCTGCACGTTGCTGTTCGAGCTGCCGTCGTTGACGACGACGGTCACGATCCGATCGGCCGCGTCCGACGGGCTGTTGCTCGTGTTGGTGAACTGGACCGCCTGGATCGCCGTCTGGTACGCGGCCAGTGTGGCCGAACCACTGAGTGTGACCACCGTGCCGCTGGCGTCGACGCTGGCCGTGATGCCCGCCGGCAGCGCGCCGGCCTGCAGCAGGTCGTTGGCCTGTGCGTTGGTGAGCGTGATCGTGGCGCTCTGCAGCGTCGTGTTGTCGGCGTCGGTGATGGTCGTGTCGGCGTCGGCGATCGCGACCGGCGAGCCCTCGACGTAGATCGTCGCGTAGTCGTTGACGTGGACGCCGCCGCTGGGTTCGATGACCGCGACCGTGCCGCCCATGTTGTCGATGCGCAAGCCGGTCGGGCCCGACGAGCCTGGAGACCCGGGGTCGCGGTTGTCGACCACGAAGGTAATCGTGTTGACACCGCTCTGGAACGCCGCGTTGCTGCCGAACAGGTCGATGTGCGTGGCGTTCGCGTACTGGATGTTCGAGCTGATCCCGGTCGACACGCCGTTGATCAGGATGTCGCGCAGGTTGTTGTCCGAGAACAGATCGAAGTCGATGTGAACCGAGCTCGGATCGGCACCCGGCTGCAGCGTGAAGCTGGTCTGGTACTGGTAGACGCCGGTGATTTCTTGGGCGATCGAGCCGATCCAGGTCGAGTTCGCATCGTTGGGCACCCAGGCGAAGCCCAGGTCCACCGCGGTGTTCGACGCCGCGCTGCCCGCCGGCTTTGAGATCAGCGCGTAGTGCGCGTCGGCCGTCCCCAGCGCGATCGCATTCCCGGACGCGTCTTCGCCGGTGTTGAAGAGTCCGCTGATGGCTTGCACCGAGACCGTGTTGTGCGAGTGGTCCGCGTCCAGGCTCAACACCGGGACGTCGTTGACGGCCGCCACGTTCAGGTTGATCGTCGCGGTTTCGGTGACGCCGCCTGAGCTGACGGTGTAGGTGAACGAGTCCGGACCGTTGTAGTTGGCTGCGGGCGTGTAGGTGATCGTGCCGTCGGCGGCGAAGCTGACGCTGCCGTGCGCGGGCGTGCCGACCGCGGTCAGCGTGCGGCCGGCGCTCTCGAAGTTGTCGGCGCCGCTGCTCTCGTTCAGGCCGGTGATCGGGTTGAAGGTGATCGGCGTGTCTTCGGTGGCGGCGACCACGTCGTCGACCGCATCGGCCGCGGCCGTGACGGCCAAGTTCAGATCCGCCGTGGCGACCGTGGTGCCGTCGGTGACGGTGTAGGTCGTCAGCGGTACCGGGCCGTTGTAGTCGGCCGCCGGCGTGAAGGTGTAGCTGCCATCGCTGGCGATGACGAGCGTGCCGACACCGGCGAGCGTGGCGGTCGACCCGGCCACGAAGGTCGTGCCTCCGACAACGAACTGCGTGACACTGAGCGTGTTGCCATCGACATCGGTGTCGTTGCCCAGCACGTTGCCGGTCTGTTGCGTGTCTTCGCTGCCGCTGCCGCTGTCATTGACCGCCAACGGCGCATCGTTGATCGGCGCAACGTTCACGCTGATCGTCGCGGTTTCGGTGACGCCACCGGATGTGACGGTGTAGGTGAACGAGTCCGGGCCGTTGTAGTCGGCGACCGGGGTGTAGGTGATCGTGCCGTCGGCAGCGAAGGTCACGCTTCCGTGAGAGGGTGCGCCGACCCCGGTGAGCGTGCGACCGGCGTTCTCGAAAGTGTCGGCGCCGCCGATCTCGCCCAGCCCGCTGATCGGGTTGAAGCTGATCGGCGTGTCCTCGACCGCAGCGACTACGTCGGCGACGATGTCTGCCACCGGCGTGACGGCCAAGGCCAGGTCGGCCGTTGTGGTCACACTACCGTCGGTGACGGTGTAAGTCGCCACTGGCACGGGGCCGTTGTAGTCGGCCACCGGCGTGAAGCTGTAGGCGCCATCGCTGGCGATGACGAGTGTGCCGACGCCGGCGAGCGTGGCGGTTGCGCCGGCCACGAAAGTCGTACCGCCAACGACGAACTGCGTGACGCTGAGCGTGTCGCCGTCCACATCGGTGTCATTGCCCAGCACGTTGCCGGTCTGCTGCGTGTCTTCTGCTGCCGAGTTGTTTTCGGGCAGGGCAACCGGGGCGTCGTTGATAGCGCCCACGTTGACCGTGATCGTCGCCGTCTCGGTCACGCCGCCGGCGGTGACGGTGTAGCTGAACGAATCTACGCCGTGGTAGTTGGCGAGCGGCGTGTACGTGATCGTGCCGTCGGCCGCGAAGGTCGTGGTGCCATGCGCCGGCGTGCCCACCGAGGTGAGCGATCGGCCGATGTCCTCGAAGTTGTCGGTGCCGCTGGTCTCGTTCAGGCCAGAGATCGGGTTGAACGCGATCGACGCGTCTTCGGTGGCGGCGACGGTGTCGTTGACGATGTCACCGACGGCGGTAACAGCAATGGCGACTGAAGCGTTGGTGGTTGCGGCGCCATCGGAAGTCGAAATGGCGAGCGAGTCGCTGCCGTTGTAGTCAGCCGCCGGTGCGTAAGTGAGGGCTGCGAGCGCGGCGTTGATCTGCGCTGCGCTGCCGGACAGCGTGACGGTGTTGGTTCCGTCGCCAGCGACTGTGGCGCCACTGCCCGCGCTCACGAGCAGCGTGCCGTGGGCGACCGTCAGCGTGGCCGTGAGCGGATCGCCGTCGACGTCCGCGACTGCGATGCCGCTGATCACGCGAGCGGTGTCTTCGAGCGTGGTCTGCACGGCCGGAACGGTCAGCGTCGGTACGTCGTTAACCGCCGCCACGTTGATGTTGATCGTGGCCGTCTCGGTGACACCGCCGGACGTGACGGTGTAGGTGAACGAGTCCGGGCCGTTGTAGTTGGCAGCAGGCGTGTAGGTGATCGCACCGTCGGCCGTGAAAGAGACGGCGCCGTGGGCGGGGGCACCGACCGCCGTGAGGACAGGCGTGCCCTCGAAGTTGTCGGCGCCACTGACCTCGTTCGAGCCGGAGATGGGATTGAACGTGATCGGCGTGTCTTCGGTGGCGGCGACCACGTCGTTGACGACATCGGCCATGGCCGTGACGGTCAGGGTCAGCGTCGAGTTCACCGACGCCGTGCCGTCGGTGACCGTGTAGGTGGCCACAGGCACCGGGCCGTTGTAGTCGGCGACGGGCGTGAAGCTGTAGCTGCCGTCGGCGTTGATCAGCAGCGAGCCCACACCGGCCAGAACGGCCGTCGTGCCCGCGGCGTGGGTCACGCCGCCGACCACGAACTGCGTGACGCTGAGCGTGTCGGCATCGACGTCCGCGTCGTTGCTCAGCACATTGCCGCTCTGGACCGTGTCCTCGGGCGCTGAACTTGTGTCGACCGCGGCCAACGGCACGTCGTTGACCGGCGTGACGTTGAGTGTCAGCGTGTTCGGTGCGGCATCGAAGGCACCGGCGCTGTCCTGCACGCTGAAGCTGAAGCTGGCGTAGGGCGAGCCGTTGCCATCGGCCACCGGCACGAACACGAGATGGCCTGCGGCGACGTCGGCCGCGCTGACGATCGTGCCGGCCGTCACCGCGACGCCGTTCAGCAGCAGGCTGCCGCTGGCCGGCACGCTGTCGATGCGGATGTTGGCGAGCACCTGGCCCGCATCGGCATCGGCGAAGCCGAAATCGCCGACCGCGACGGTGTACGCGCCGTCCTCGGCGAGCGTGTGCGCGCTGTCGGCACCGGTCGGCGGCGTGTTGCTGCCGACGTTGACCGTGACGCTCGCCGTGTCGCTGCCCCCATGGCCATCGGAGACGGTGTAGCTGATCGTCACCGGGCCGCTCACGTTGGTGGCCGGCGTGAAGCTCAGCGTGCCATCGGGGTTGACGCTGACACTGCCGCGCGTCGGGTCGGTCAGTATCGGGTTGCTGACGGTCAGTGCGTCGCCATCCACGTCGTTGTCGTTGGCGAGCACCGTGATCGTGACCCCGGTGTTGATCGGGGTCGACGCGAGGTCGTCGCTCGCGACCGGTGCGTCGTTGACCGGCGTGATGGCGAGCGTCAGCGTCGCCGTGGTGCTCGCCGTGCCGTCCGTCGCGGTGTAGGTGGCGACCGGCACCGGGCCGTTGTAGTCGGCGGCCGGCGTGAAGCTGTAGCTGCCATTGCCGTTGATGACCAGCGTGCCGACGCCCGCGAGCGTCGCGGTGGTTCCGGCCGCATAGCTTGTGCCGGCGATGCTGAACTGCGTGACGCTGAGCGCATCCCCATCGACATCGCTGTCGTTGCCCAGCACGTTGCCGGTCTGCGGCGTGTCCTCGTTGCCGCTGGCGGCGTCGTTGGTCGCGACGAGCGCGTCGTTCACCGGCGTGACATCGAGGGTCAGCGTGTTCGGCGCGGCATCGTACGCACCGGCGCTGTCCTGTACGCTGAACGTGAAGCTGGCGTAGGGCGAGCCGTTGGCGTCGGCGACGGGCACGAACACCAGTTGACCTGCGGCCACGTCGGCGCTGCTGATCACCGCACCGGCGACCACGGCCACGCCGTTCAGCAGCAGGCTGCCGGTGGCCGGCAGGCTGTCGATGCGCACGTTCGAGATCGTCTGGCCGGCATCGGCATCGGCAAACCCGAAGTCGGTCACCGCCACGGTGTACGAACCGTCTTCGATCAGCGTGTGAACGCTGTCCGCACCGGTCGGCGCCGTATTGCTGCCGACATTGACCGTGACGGTCGCGGTGTCGCTGCCGCCGTGGCCATCGGAGACGGTATAGCTGATCGTCACCGGGCCGCTCACGTTGCTGGCCGGCGTGAAGCTCAGCGTGCCGTCCGGGTTGACGACCACGCTGCCGCGTGTCGGGTCGATGAGCACCGGGTTGCTGACGGTCAGCGGATCGCCGTCCACGTCGCTGTCGTTGGCGAGCACCGCGATCGTGATCGGCGTGTTGATCAGGGTCGAGCTCAGGTCGTCGCCGGCGACCGGCGCGTCGTTGACCGGCGTGACGTTGAGCGTCAGCGTGTTCGGTGCGGCATCGAATGCGCCGGCGCTGTCCTGCACGCTGAAGCTGAAGCTGGCGTAGGGCGAGCCGTTGCCATCGGCCACCGGCACGAACACGAGATGGCCTGCGGCGACGTCGGCCGCGCTGACGATCGTGCCGGCCGTCACCGCGACACCGTTCAGCAGCAGGCTGCCGCTGGCCGGCAGGCTGTCGATGCGCACGTTGGCCAGCACCTGGCCGGCGTCGGCATCGGCGAAGCCGAAATCGCCGACCGCGACGGTGTACGCGCCGTCCTCGGCGAGCGTATGCGTGCTGTCGGCACCAGTCGGCGCTGTGTTGTTGCCGACGTTGACCGTGACGCTCGCGGTGTCGCTGCCGCCCTGGCCGTCGTATATGGTGTAGTTGATCGTCACCGGGCCGGCGACATTGCTCGCGGGTGTGAAGGCGAGGCTGCCATCGGGGTTGACGCTGAGCGTGCCCTGGGCCGGGTTCGCCAGCGTCGCGCCGGTGACAGTGAGCGCGTCGCCGTCGCGGTCATGGTCGTTGGCCAGCACCGCAATCGTCACCGGCACATTGATCGGCGTCGAGGCGAGGTCGTCGGCGGCTTCGGGGGCATCGTTGACGGCCGTGACGGCGAGCGTCAGCGTCGAGCTGCTCGTGAGCGTGCCGTCGCTGATCGTGTAGCCGATCGCCGGCACCGGGCCGTGGTAGTCGGCGGCCGGGGTGAAGCTGTAGCCGCCGTCGGCGTTGACCACGAGGGTGCCGATGCCGACGATGGACGTGGGCGTGCCCGCGGCGTGCGTGACGCCGGCGATGCTGTACTGCGTCACCTGCAGCGCCGGGCCATCGACGTCGGTGTCGTTGCTCAGCACATTGCCAGCGACCGGCGTGTCTTCGGGCGTGCTGCCCGTGTCCGGCGCGGCGACCGGCGCGTCGTCGACCGGCGTGAGCACGATGCCCACGCTGCCGCTGGCGCTGCGGCCGCCATCGCTGACGGTGTATTCGACGTCGCCGACGCGGTCGCTGCCGTTGTAGTCGGCCGGCGGCAGGTACTTCAGGCCGACCAGCTCGGCCGGCGTCAGCACGCTGCCCGCGCTCACCGGCGTGCCATCGGCCTTCTGCAGCTGGCCGATCGCCGGCACCTGCGTCAGCGTGATCACTGCGCCGGTGGAGGTGCCGGTCGGCGCGCTCAGGCCGAGCTGGACGGCCGGGCCTTCCTCGGTCGCGTCGATGATGTTGGAGCTCGCGGTGATCGTCAGGCGCGGGGCTTCGACGGCCGTCGTCAGACCGCCGCTGGTCAGCGGCGGCAGCAGCGCGCCGTCGCTGATGCCGGAGCGGGTCAGGCCGGTCGACGTGACGGCTTCGCTGATGCGGTCGACGCGCAGGCCGGGCGCCAGGTCGCCGGCACCATCGCTGCCGTTCAGACCCGCGGCCGTCGCGGCCTGCGAGTCGGACTCGTTCAGCGCGCTGATGACGCGGTCGATGTCCGCCTGCGGGCCGGGCGTCGTTTGCGGTGCGGCGCGGGCCATCACGGCCTGGGCCGTTGCCGAATCTTCCGGGCTGAGCTGGACGATGCCGTTCTGCGTCGTCAGGATGACGTCGCCCTGGTGCACCATGTCGCCCAGCTTCAGCAAGTGCATCTTGCCGTCCTTGCCACGCATGTGGGCCGAGCCCCAGAGGCCGGTGACTCTGCCTTGGAATGTCTGGACGATGGTGGGCATGGCTGACCTTGCAACAGAATGAAACGCGACTGAGCAAGGGTACCGCCGCGCGTCTGCGCTATGTGCGTTTCAGCGCAGGGTGTTCGTGAACAGAATCACCGAAGCACCCGGTTCATGTGCAAATAGCGCAGCCGCCAGGCCCGCGGCTTCACCCCCTGTTTCGGGGGTCGATCAGCGTTCGCGGAGGGCGTAGGCCTTGCCCTTCAGGACCGGCTTGAGCAGATAGGACATGACGGTCTTGTTGCCGGTCAGGATGTCGACCTCGGCGGTCATGCCGGGAATGATCGGCATCTTGTCGTTGAATTTGACCTGGGTCGTGCGCACCCGCACCAGGTAGAAGGCGTTGCCGCGCTCGTCGACCACGGTGTCCGGGCTGATGTTGTCGACCTCGGCCGCCATGCCACCGTAGATCGAGAAGTCGTAGGCGGTGAACTTGACGGTCGCGGCCTGCCCCGGATGGATGAAGGCGATGTCTTTCGGCAGCACCTTGGCTTCGAGCAGCAGCGCGTCGTCCAGCGGCACGATCTCGACGATGTCCTTGCCGGGCTGCACCACGCCCCCGACGGTGTTGGCGAGCAGGCGCTGCACGCGGCCACGCAACGGCGCCTTGATCTGCGACTTGTCGACCTTGTCGTTCAGCGCCACGGCGCCCTGATTCAGGGCGTTGAGCTTGCCCATCACGTCGGCCATGTCCTTGCGCGCGTCGTTGCGGAAGGTCAGCTCGGTTTCCTGGATCTTGCGAGTGGCCTCGCCGATCGCGGCCTGGACTCGCGCGATCTGCGCGCCGGCCTGCTCGGCGTCGCCGCGTGCGCGCGAGACCTGCTGGTCCAGGCGCAGGATGTCGACCTCGGAGACCGCGCCGGTGGCGAGCAGCGGCTTGGTCTTGTTCAGCTCCTGCTGGCTCAGGTCCAGCGTGCGTTCGGCCGAGGCCTTGCGCGAGCGCATCTCGCTGAGCTCCTGCTGGCGCTGCGCCAGCTGCTGCTGGTTGATCGCAACCATCGTGTTGAGCTCCGACAACCGCGTTTCGTAGAGCCGTCGCTCCTCTTCGACGATGCGCTTCTCTTCCGGACTGTCGCTCGGCGGCGGCGGCTGGAACGCCGCGCCTTCGGCAATCGCGCGCAGCCGCGCCTGGCGCGCGCGCAGCGCGAAGCCTTGCGCGGCACTCTCGCGCACGCCCGAAGTCGCGCGTGTTTCGTCGATCTTCAGCAGCAGCTGGTCCTTCTCGACAACCTGGCCTTCCTTGACGAGGATCTCCGAGACCACGCCACCGTCCAGCGATTGCACCAGCTGCAGCTGGCGCGACGAGATCACGCGCGCGTCGCCCTTGGTGATCTCGTCGACGTGCGCGAGGCAGGCCCAGGCGATCAGCAGCGCGACGACGACGAGCGCGGCGCGCACGATTTTCTGCGCGCGCTGGGTGCGCGAGCGCGACATCACATCGCCGGCTTCGAGCTCGAAGCTGCGGAAGCCGGCGGCGTCGCCTTCGGGTGCGGCGGCCAGCGCCGTCTTCATGTGAGAGAGCAGGCTGGGCACCTTGGCCGGTGCGGCCGGGCCGGCCGGCACTGCGGGCAGTCGGTCCGGGGGTGTTTTGATCATCACGCGGCCTTCGCGACGCGGCCGGTGGCCAGCGCTTCCATGATGCGGTCGCGCGGGCCGTCGGCGACGATCTTGCCGCCGTCGATCACGATCACGCGCGTCACCATCGCGAGCATCGAGGTGCGGTGCGTCACCAGCACCACGGTCTTGTTCTGTGCGAACGCGCCGATGCGGGTCGTGATCTGCGCCTCGGTCGAGAAGTCCATCGCGCTCGTCGGCTCGTCGAGCAGCAACAGCGGAGCGTTGTGCAGCAGCGCGCGCGCCAGGCCGACACTCTGGCGCTGACCGCCCGAAAGCGACTCGCCGCGCTCGCCCACCGGCATGTCGAAGCCGCGTGGGTGCCGGTTCACGAGCTCGCTCATGCCGGCGATCTCGGCCGCGGCCACGATCGCCGAATCGTCGGCGTAGGGCAGGCCGAGCGCGATGTTCTCGCGCAGCGTGCCGTAGAAAAGCGTGACGTCCTGCGACACGTAGCCGAGGTTGCGGCGCACGTCGGCCGGGTCGAGCTGGCGCAGGTCGATGCCATCGAGCAGCACCGCGCCATCCGTCGGCTGGTACAGGCCCATGATCAGGCGCTGAATCGTCGACTTGCCCGAGCCGACCCGGCCGATCAGCGCGACGCGTTCGCCGGGGGCGATCTTGAAACTCAGGCCGTCGAGCGCCGAATCGCTGCGGCCCGGGTAGGCGAACTTGACGTTGCGGAACTCGATCTCGCCGCGCAGCAGCGGGCGCTCGATGAAGGTCTGGCCGGGCGGGCGCTCGACCGGCTTGTCCATCACGCGGTTCAGGTTGTCCATCGCGGTGCGCGCACCCTGGTACTGCATCAAGAGGCCGACGATCTGCCCGGCCGGCGCGAGCGCGCGCGAGGCCAGCATCGTCGACGCGATCAGCGCGCCCATCGTCAGCTCGCGCTGGCCGATCAGGTAGACGCCGATCAGGATGATCGCGACCGACACCAGCTGCGTCATGAAGCTCGTGCTGTACATCGCCATCGACGACAGCGAGCGCATCTTCACGTTGGTGCGCGCCAGGAACACGTTGGCGCGTTCCCACTTCGACTGCACCACGCTCTCCGCGCCTTGCGCCTTGATCGTCTCGATGCCGGTCAGGCTCTCGATCAGCGTCGCGTTGCGCTGCGCGCTCGCCTTGTACGTGGTCTCGGAGAGTTCGTGCAGGCGCTGCTGCTGGATCATGCCGAGGCCGAAGATCACGACCGCGATCAGGAGCACCGGCAACGCGAGCCACGGCGAGATCCAGAACATCACGACGACGAAGATCAGCGCGAACGGCAGGTCGATCAGCGCGGTCACGGTGCTCGAGGCGATGAAGTCGCGCACCTGCTCGAAGCCGCGCAGGTTAGAGGCGAACGAGCCCACCGATTCGGGCCGGTGCTCGAGCCGCATGCCCAGCACTTTTTCCATCAGCGAGGCCGAGATCTGCACGTCGATGCGCGCGCTCGCCTCGTCGACGAAGTGGCTGCGCAGCAGGCGCATGAACAGGTCGGCGCCGAGCACGAGCACGACGCCGATCGCCAGCGCCCACAGCGTCTCGACCGCGTTGTTCGGCACGACGCGGTCGTAGACGTTCATCGAGAACATCGGGAACGCGAGCGCGAACAGGTTGACCAGCAGCGCCGCCCACAGCACGTCGCGGTAGACGAAGCGCTGCTGCAGCACGGCACTCCAGAACCAGTGGCGCGAGCGCGGCGCACGGCCGGCCGCCTCGCCGCCGCGGCCTTCGGTGCGTGCGTCGAAGCGGAAGTGCGGCCGCACGAACAGCACGACGCCGATGAAGCGGCTGTCGAGGTCGGCGCGCGCCAGCGTCACGGTGCCCTGGCCGGTCTCGGGCAGCAGCACGCGCGCTTCGCTGCGGTCGGCATTCCAGCCCATCAGCACGCAGGCGCGGTTGTCTTTCAGGATCAGCGTGGCCGGCAGCGCCGCCGGGTCGATCTGATCGAGCGTCAGGCGCTGCAGCTTGCTCGACATGCCGGCGCGCGCCACCGCGCGCTCGGCGAGCTCCAGCGTCATGCGGCCCGCAACCAGCGGCATGCCCGCCGACAGCGTCGCGCGCGACGCGGCCTGGCCGAACAGTCGGCAGACCTCGACCAGGCAATCGAGCAGCGGATCGGGGTGGATCAGGTCTTCGCGCAGGCGCGTCGGGGCGTTGACGGTGGCGGTGTCGGGCACGAGCGGGTTCATGGACGGCGGAGGTACATCACGCGATATCGGCACAGTGCACGTCGAATTGACCCCGGCGCTTGTCGGCAAAGTAGTGCTTCAGGGTTTCGCGCACGGTCCGGAAGGCGAGCTCGTCCCACGGGATTTCGTCTTCGGTGAACAGCCTCGCTTCGATCGTCTCCGGCCCCGGCGCGAACACCGTGTCGAGCAGCCGGGCCCGGAAGTAGATGTGGACCTGGCCCACGCGCACCACGCTCAGCACCGTGAACAGGCCTTGCATCTCGAAGTGCGCGCCGGCCTCTTCATCGGTCTCGCGCGCCGCGCCCTGCTCGGTCGTTTCGCCGAGCTCCATGAAGCCGGCCGGCAAGGTCCACAGGCCGTAGCGCGGCTCGATGTTGCGCCGGCACAGCAGCACCTGGTCGCCCCAGCTCGGCACGGTGCCGACCACGTTCAGCGGATTTTCGTAGTGGATCGTGTGGCACACGCTGCAGGTCGCGCGTTCGCGGTTGTCGTCTGCCGGCACGGTGTAGACGGTCGCGCCGCCACAGGTCTTGCAATGCTTGATGCTGTGCGGGGTGAACATGGGCGCGAGTGTAGCCGCGGGGCCCGCTGCGGCAGGGCTGGCGCGCCCCGCTGCGTGGCATGATTCGACGACCTTTTCCGCACGTTCGGCTTCACAAGGATTTCAGACATGAATTTCGTCTTCACGCCGCCCGCCACGCCCTCGGTTCCGGTCCAGGGCGGCGCGGCCACCGCGAGTTTCCCGGTGCATCGCATCTACTGCGTCGGCCGCAACTACGTCGAGCACGCGATCGAGATGGGCCACAGCGGCCGCGAGGCGCCGTTCTTCTTCATGAAGCCGGCCGATGCGGTGCTGCCGATCGCCGAAGGCACGGTCGGCCAGATGCATTACCCGACGCTCAGCAAGAGCCTGCACCACGAGCTGGAGCTCGTCGTCGCGATCGGCACCGGCGGGCGCGACATCCCGGCGGCACAGGCGCTGCAACACGTGTGGGGCTATGCCGTGGGCCTGGACATGACCCGCCGCGATCTGCAGACCGAGGCGAAGAAGCTCGGCCGGCCCTGGTGTATCGGTAAGGGCTTCGACGAGTCGGCGCCGATCGGGCCGATCCGTCGCGCCGAAGAATGTCGGCTTGACGCCGGTACGGTCATCGCGCTCGACGTGAATGGCAAGCCGCGCCAGGCCAGCACGCTCGGCAAGCTGATCTGGAGCGTGGCCGAGATCATCGAGCACCTCTCGAAGGCTTGGGAGCTGGCGCCCGGCGACCTGATCTTCAGCGGCACGCCCGAGGGGGTTGCGGCGGTCGAGGTCGGCGACACCTTGAGCGCCCGCGTCGACGGCGTCGGCAGCCTGGAGCTGAGGATTGTCTGATGCAGCTGTACCACTACTTCCGCTCGTCGGCTTCGTACCGCGTGCGCATCGCCCTCGCGCTGAAGGGCCTGGATGCCGAGCTGCTGCCGGTGCACCTGCTGCGCAACGAGCAGCTCGCCGAGGCGTTCGCGGCGATCGCGCCGGCCCGGCTGGTGCCGCTCCTCGTCGACGACGAGGTGGTGCTGGCGCAGTCGATGGCGATCATCGAATACCTCGATGAAACCCATCCGTCTCCCAGCCTGCTGCCAGGCAATGCCGCGGCGCGCGCGCGCGTCCGCGCGCTGGCGCAGGACATGGCCTGCGAGATCCACCCGCTGAACAACCTGCGCGTGCTGCGCTACCTCGTTCACGAGATGAAGCTCAGCGAGGACGACAAGAACCGCTGGTACCGGCACTGGGTCGAGACCGGGCTGGAGGTGGTCGAGAAACAGTTGGCGTCGGCGGCGACAGGTCGTTTCTGCCATGGCGGCACGCCGACGCTGGCCGACTGCGTGCTCGTGCCGCAGATCCACAACGCGAAGCGCATGAACTGCCGCCTCGACCACGTCCCGACGGTGATGCGCGTGTTCGACGAGTGCATGGCGCTGCCCGCGTTCTCGAGCACGCAACCCTCGGCCTATCCCGAGCCCACATGAACGCAGCGCCCGGCGCCCGCGTGCCGGTGCGGGCCTTCGATTGGCTCGCACCCGATTGGCAGGCGCCCGGCGTGGGCGCGCTGATGACGGCGCGGGCGGGCGGCGTCAGTGCCGCGCCGTTCGACAGCCTGAACCTGCGTGCCGCGGTCGGCGACGACGCCGCGGCGGTGGCGCACAACCAGCGCATCGTCGCGGAAGCGATTGGTGCGACGCCGGTCTACCTGAACCAGGTGCACGGACGCGAGGTCGTGCGGCTGACGGCGGCCGACGCGCGCCCCGACGCGGCGATCCACACGGCCGACGCGAGCATCACGACCGAGCCCGGCATCGCCTGCGCCGCGCAGGTGGCCGATTGCCTGCCGGTGCTGTTCGCCGCGCCCGGCGCGCGCGCGGTCGGTGCCGCGCACGCGGGCTGGCGCGGGCTGGCGCTCGGCGTGCTGGAGGCGACGCTGCATCGCGTCTGCGAGGCCGCCGGCTGCGAGCCGCACGAGGTCCGGGCGTGGCTGGGCGCGTGCATCGGCCCGACCCGGTTCGAGGTCGGCCCCGACGTGCTCGCGGCGTTCGAGGCCGCGCCCGGCTCGGCGCGCTTTCGACCGCAAGGGTCGGGCAAGTGGCTGGCCGACCTGCCTGGCCTCGCGCGCGACCGCCTGCGCGCTGCCGGTGTGCTCGACGTATCCGGGGGTCGCTGGTGCACTGTCAGCGCACCGTCACAGTTCTTTTCGTTCCGTCGCGACCGCGTCACCGGCCGCATGGCCGCGCTGATCTGGATCGAGCGCCTCGGCTGAGCGCCGCACCCGGCGCCGGGCCGGGCTGAAGAACAGGTAGCCGAGGATCGCCAACGGCAGCACCCCGTAGAACGCGAACGTGAACGCGGCGCCGAGCAGGGTCCCGCTGCGGCTGGTCGCCTCGACGATCGCCACCATCCCCACCACATAGAGCCACGCGATCGCCACCAGCAACATGCTTTCTCCCTTCGGTATCCTGCCTTATTGTGAAATCGAATGTCACAATATGGTATTGTCGGGTTAGACTGCGGATATACAAACCCGCCAGACTCACGTAAAACCGGTCGCAGAACCGGGGCCCCGAAGCCGCACAAAAGCACCAGGAGACCTATGCAACCCCAAGCCGATTTTGCGGCCCCGTTGACCGAGATGTGGAAGTCGGTGACTGGCGCCGATTTGCCCGTCGCGGCGCTGGCCGAACTGCAGGGCGCGTATCTGAAGCAATCCGCCGAACTCTGGAACCAGACGCTTCATGCTGGGTCGGCGCCCGCCGGCGACCGCCGCTTCGCGGCCAAGGAATGGGCCGACAACCCGGCCAGCGCCTTCGTCGCCCAGATGTACATGCTGAATGCCCGCACGTTGACGCAGATGGCCGAGCACGTGCAGGGCGACGAGAAAACCAAGGCACGCGTGCGCTTCGCGGTGCAGCAGTGGATCGATGCCACCGCGCCGAGCAACTACCTCGCGCTCAACCCGGAGGCGCAACGCAAGGCGCTCGACACCCAGGGCGAGAGCCTGGCCCACGGCATCAAGCAGCTGCTGCACGACGTGCAGCAAGGCCATGTGTCGCAGACCGACGAGAGCCTGTTCGAGGTCGGCCGCAATGTCGCGACCAGCGAAGGCTCGGTCGTGTTCGAGAACGCGCTGTTCCAGCTCATCGAATACAAGCCGCTCACCGCCAAGGTGTTCGAGCGGCCGATCCTGTTCGTGCCGCCGTGCATCAACAAGTACTACATCCTCGACCTGCAGCCCGAGAACTCGCTGATCCGGCACACCGTCGCGCAAGGCCACCGCCTGTTCGTCGTGAGCTGGCGCAATGCCGACGACAGCGTCAAGAACTTCAGCTGGGACCAGTACATCGAGGACGCCGTGATCCGCGCGATCAACGTGGTGCAGGAGATCACCGGCAGCGCGAAGCTCAACACGCTGGGCTTCTGCGTCGGCGGCACGATCCTGTCGACCGCGCTCGCGGTGCTCGCCGCGCGCGGCGAGAAACCGGCCGCGAGCGTGACGCTGCTCACCACCTTCCTTGACTTCACCAGCACCGGCGTGCTCGACCTCTTCATCGACGAGGGCATGGTGAAGATGCGCGAGATGACGCTGGGCGAACAAAGCCCGGGCGGCGGCAGCCTGCTCAAGGGCCAGGAGCTCGCGACCACGTTCAGCTTCCTGAGGCCGAACGACCTGGTGTGGAACTACGTGGTCGGCAACTACCTGAAGGGCGAAACCCCGCCGCCGTTCGACCTGCTGTACTGGAACAGCGACAGCACGAACCTGCCGGGGCCGATGTACTGCTGGTACCTGCGCAACACCTACCTCGAGAACAACCTCGTCAAGCCCGGCAAGATGACGGTCTGCGGCGAGAAGGTCGACCTCGGCCGCATCGATGCGCCGGCCTATGTCTATGCCTCGCGCGAGGACCACATCGTGCCGTGGGAGGGCGCCTACCGCAACACGCAGGTGCTGAAGGGCAAGACGCGCTTCGTGCTCGGCGCGTCGGGCCACATCGCCGGCGTGATCAACCCGCCGGCCAAGGGCAAGCGCAGCCACTGGATCGGCGCCACCGCGGCATTGCCGGCGAACGCGCAGGACTGGTTCGGCAAGGCCAAGGAGCATCCCGGCAGCTGGTGGCCCGACTGGGTCGGCTGGCTGAACAGCCATTCCGGCAAGCAGATCGCCGCACCGAAGGCGCCCGGCGATCGGCGTTACAAGGTCATCGAACCGGCGCCCGGCCGCTACGTCAAAGCCAAGGCCGTGTAAGGCCAAGATCAGACGCGCATCATTGCTCCCATCATTTACCTCTTGACTCATCGACTGGAGATTCCCATGACCACCGACATCGTGATCGTCGCCGCCGCCCGTACCGCCGTGGGCAAGTTCGGGGGCACCCTGGCCAAGACCGCTGCGCCCGAGCTCGGCGCGGCTGTCGTCGTCGACCTGCTGCGCCGCGCCAAGCTCTCGGGCGAGCAGATCAACGAGCTGATCTTCGGCCAGGTGCTGACGGCCGGCTCGGGCCAGAACCCGGCGCGCCAGACCGTGATCAAGAGCGGCCTGCCGCAGAGCATTCCGGCGCTGACGATCAACGCCGTGTGCGGGTCGGGCCTGAAGGCGGTGATGCTCGGCGCGCAGGCGATCCGCGACGGCGACTCCGAGATCATCATCGCCGGCGGCCAGGAGAGCATGAGCCTCGCGCCCCACGTGCTGCCCGGCTCGCGCGACGGCCAGCGCATGGGCGATTGGAAGCTGGTCGATTCGATGATCGTCGACGGCCTGTTTGACGTGTACAACAAGTACCACATGGGCATCACCGCAGAGAACGTCGCGAAGAAGTACGACATCACGCGCGAGAAGCAGGATGCGCTGGCGCTGGCGTCGCAACAGAAGGCCAGTGCGGCCCAGGAAGCGGGCAAGTTCAAGGACGAGATCGTGCCGTTCAGCATCGCGCAGAAGAAGGGCGACCCGATCGTCTTCGCGAGCGACGAGTTCATCAACAAGAAGACCAACGCCGAAGCGCTGGCGGGCCTGCGCCCGGCCTTCGACAAGGCCGGCACCGTGACGGCCGGCAACGCGTCGGGCCTGAACGACGGCGCCGCGGGGGTCGTGCTGATGACGGCGGCCAAGGCCGCGCAGCTCGGCTTGACGCCGCTGGCGCGCATCGCGAGCTATGCGACCGTCGCGCTCGACCCCAGCATCATGGGCATGGGCCCGGTGCCGGCCTCGCAGAAGGCGCTGCAGCGCGCCGGCTGGAAGGCGCAGGACCTCGATCTGCTCGAGATCAACGAAGCCTTCGCCGCGCAAGCCTGCGCCGTCAACAACGAGATGGGCTGGGACACGAGCAAAGTCAACGTCAACGGTGGCGCGATCGCGATCGGTCACCCGATTGGTGCGTCCGGTTGCCGCATCCTGGTGACCTTGCTGCACGAAATGCAGCGCCGCAACGCCAAGAAGGGCATCGCGTCGCTGTGCATCGGGGGTGGCATGGGCGTTGCACTGACTGTCGAGAGATAAGAAGAAAAGAACGAATTCATGCAGGGAGCATCGATGACACAAAAGATCGCATACATCACCGGCGGCATGGGCGGCATCGGCACGACCATGTGCCAGCGCCTGCATCAGGACGGCTTCAAGGTCATCGCCGGCTGCGGGCCGAGCCGCGACTTCGCGAAATGGCTGGGCGAGCAGACGGCGCTGGGCTTCACGTTCTACGCGTCGGTCGGCAATGTCGGTGACTGGGATTCGACGGTCGCGGCGTTCCAGAAGGTCAAGGCCGAACACGGGCCGATCGACGTGCTCGTGAACAACGCCGGCATCACCCGCGACGGCATGTTCCGCCGGATGAGCCGCGCCGACTGGGACGCGGTGATCGAGACCAACCTGACGAGCCTGTTCAACGTGACCAAGCAGGTGATCGACGACATGGTCGACCGGGGCTGGGGCCGCATCATCAACATCAGTTCGGTCAACGGCGAGAAGGGCCAGTTCGGCCAGACCAACTACTCGGCCGCCAAGGCCGGCATGCACGGTTTCACGATGGCGCTGGCGCAGGAGGTGGCGGCGAAGGGCGTGACGGTCAACACCGTGAGCCCGGGCTACATCGCGACCGACATGGTCAAGGCCATCCGCCAGGACGTGCTCGACAAGATCATCGCCGGCATCCCGGTGAAGCGGCTGGGCACCCCGAACGACATCGCGTCGATGGTGTCGTGGGTGGCGTCGGACGAATCCGGCTTTGCGACCGGCGCCGATTTCTCGGTGAACGGCGGGCTGCATATGGGGTAGCAGGCGAAGCGAAGGGCGAGGGGCCCCGTTCACGGGGATCGACCAGCGCAGCCGGCGGCGAGCGACGCGGGCTCGATGCCCGCGCCGCGAGGCACGGAGGCAGAGATCACATCAGCTTCCCGACATTGAACAAAGTCAGCCCCCCCAGCACCGCAAAGATCGCCGCGGCGATCGCGTGAACCAGCGTCATCGGGATCTTCTTCGCGAGCCGATCGCCGACGAACACGGCTGGCACGTCGGCGATCATCATGCCCAGCGTGGTGCCGGCGATTACCGACACCAGGTCCTGGAAGCGCGCCGCCAGTGCGACGGTCGCGATCTGCGTCTTGTCACCCATCTCGGCGAGAAAGAACGCGACCAGCGTCGTGCCGAACACGCCGAAGCGCTGCGGGCTGGCGGCCTCGTCGTCGCCGATCTGGTCGGGCACCATCATCCAGCCGGCCATCGCGATGAACGAGCTGCCGATGATCCAGCGCAGCGGTTCCGGACCGAGTGCACGCGCGACCCAGCCGCCGACCAGTCCGGCGCTCGCGTGGTTGAACAAGGTGGCGACGAGGATGCCGAGGATGATCGGCGCCGGCTTGCGGAACTTGACCGCCAGCAGCATCGCGAGCAACTGGGTCTTGTCGCCCATTTCGCCGAGCGCGACGACACCGGTTGAGACGAGGAAGGCTTCCAAGGGAGTGTTTCTCCAGGACCGGTGCGGACGGATGACCACGCAGCCCCGCCGGTCGCTGCCGGGGCCACGCGGTCAAAGGTCTTGCCAGGCTGGAAGCTGCTTGCGCCATGGCCGTGTGCGGGCCAAGTGTGTTGACGCAAGCCCCTGATGACCCCGGAAGGTCGGTGCAGGGCGGCTACTCCCCAATGACGGGTGAAGCGGTGATTCTACGGCGCGAGCGCGTCCAGCAGCTCGGACTCGATCTGCAGCTGAACCTTGTTCTGCTGCAGCGCCGGGCCGTCGATCAGGAAGGTGTCCTCGACGCGCTCGCCGAGTGTCGTGATCTTCGCGAGCTGCAGGTTGATGCCGTGGCGCGCCAGCACGCGTGCGATCGAGAACAGCAGGCCGGACCGGTCGCTTGCCGACACGCCGAGCAGCCAGCGCTGCGCGCGCTCGTCCGGCCGCAGCGTGACGCGCGGCGTGATCGGGAACGACTTGACGCGCCGCGAGATGCGCCCGCGCCCCGGCTCGGGCAGCGGGCCTTTGTCGGCCAGCGCGAACCCGAGCTGGCTCTCGACGAACATGATCAGGTCGCGGTAGTGACTCTCGAAGCTGGCGCTGTTGACCTGGAAGGTGTCGAGCGCATAGCCGCTGCGCGTCGTGTGCACTTTGGCATCCAGGATGTTGAAGCCGGCGCCGTCGAAGTAGCCGCAGATGCGCGCGAACAGGTCGGGCTGGTCGGGCGCGTAGACCAGCACCTGCAGGCCTTCGCCGAGCGGCGAGAGGCGCGCCTGCACGACCGGCGTGGTGGTCTCGACGCGGCCCTGCAGAGAGCGCGTGTGCCAGGCGATGTCGCCGGCCTCGTGGCGCGCGAAGTAGCTCAGGTCCAGCGTCTGCCACAGCGCTTGCTGCACGCCCGGCGGCAGCGACGCGAGGCTCAGCATCTGGCGCGCCTCGAGCTTGCGCGCCTCGACCTCGGCGTCCATGTTGGGTCGCGCGCCGCCGAGGGCGCGCAAGGTCAGGCGATAGAGGTCTTCGAGCAGCTTGCCTTTCCAGGCGTTCCAGACCTTCGGGCTGGTGCCGCGGATGTCGGCCACCGTCAGCAGGTACAGCGCGGTGAGCCGGCACTCGTCGACCACGAGTTCGGCGAAGGCCTCGATCACGTCCGGGTCCGACAGGTCTTCCTTCTGCGCGATGCGCGACATCGTCAGATGGGCCTCGACCAGGAACACGATCAGCGCCGTGTCCTCCGCGGGCACGCCATGATCGCGGCAGAAGCGCTTCGCTTCGACGCCGCCGAGCTCGGAGTGATCGCCGCCGCGGCCCTTCGCGACATCGTGGAACAGCGCCGCGATGTACAGCACCCAGGGCCGGTCGAAATTGGAGGCGAGCTGCGAGCAAAACGGGTACTCGTGCGCGTGCTCGGGGATGAAGAAGCGCCGCACGTTGCGCAGCACCATGATGATGTGCTGGTCGACCGTGTAGACGTGGAACAGGTCGTGCTGCATCTGCCCGACGATGCGCCGGAACACCCACAGGTAGCGCCCCAGCACGCTGGTCTGGTTCATCAGCCGGAAGGCGTGCGTCTGGCCCTCGGGCTCCTTCAGGATGGCCATGAAGGTGGCGCGGTTCACCGGGTCGTGGCGGAACGCCGAATCCATCAGGTCGCGCGCGTTGTACAGCGCGCGCAGCGTGCGCGCCGACAAGCCCTTCGGGCCGACCGTCTGCTGGTAGACGAGGAAGGTCTGGAGGATCGCGTGCGGGTCGCGCTGATAGAGGTCGTCGCTCGCCACCTCGAGCATGCCGCCGCGCTCGAGGAACTTGGCATTGATCGGCCGCATCGGCGCGTCCTGCGAACCGTCGATGCGCTCCTGGATGTTGAGCATCAGGATCTGGTTCAGCTGCGTCACCGCCTTGGCCGCCCAGTAGTAGCGCCGCATCAGCTTCTCGGACGCGCGCTCGGCCTTGCTCGCGGTGTAGCCGAAGCTCTCGGCCACGGCGGTCTGGAGGTCGAACACGAGCCGGTCTTCACGCCGGCCGGCGATCATGTGCAGGCGCGCGCGGATGAGCTTGAGCAGGCCTTCGTTGCGGTTCAGCTGCTTGACCTCGAACGGCGTGATCAGCCCCTTCGCGGCGAGCGTGGACCAGGTCTTGCCCAGGCCGGCGGCGCGCGCGATCCAGATCACGACCTGCAGGTCGCGCAGCCCGCCCGGGCTCTCCTTGCAGTTCGGCTCGAGCGAGTAGGGCGTGTCCTCGAACTTGCGGTGGCGCTGCTCCATCTCGAGCGTCTTCGCGCGCAGAAAGGCCTTCGCGTCCATCGCCTGGGTGTTGGCGGTGCGGAAGGTCGCGAACACGCGCCGCGAGCCGCACAGGTAGCGCGATTCGAGCAGCGCGGTCTGCACCGTCACGTCGCTCTTCGCCAGCGCAATGCATTCGCCGACGGTGCGCACGCTCGAGCCGATTTCCAGGCCGATGTCCCAGCAGGCGGTGATGAAGCCCTCCAGCGTGGCCTTCAGCGCCGCGTTGGTCGTTGCCATCGTCGGCGGCAGCAGCAGCAGCACGTCGACATCGGAGTGCGGGAACAGCTCGCCGCGGCCGTAGCCGCCGACCGCCAGCAGCGCGGTGCCGGGCGGCATGTCGCAGTGCTGCCAGAGTGCCAGCAGCGTCTGGTCGACATGACGGCACAGCGCGCGCAGCAGTTGCGAGGCCGCCGGTGCGGTCGGGCGAGATTGTTCGAAGTGGTCGAGCAGCGCCGCCTTGCCGTCGCGAAAGCGCGCGCGCAGCTCCGGCAGGCTGATGACAGCCGCGGTCGGTGCCGCGGCCGGCGTCGGCGCTCGATCCAGCACGGCGGCCACGGCGGTCGGCGCGTCAGGCCGCTGCGGTCACGAACGCCGGCGGCGGCGGGCTGCCGCTCGACAGCGTCATCACCTCGTAGCCGGTCTCGGTGACGAGCACCGTGTGCTCCCACTGCGCCGACAGCGAGCGGTCTTTCGTGACGATGGTCCAGCCGTCGCCCATTTCGCGGATCTCGCGCCGGCCGGCGTTGATCATCGGCTCGATCGTGAACATCATGCCCGGCACGAGTTCTTCGAGCGTGCCCGGGCGGCCGTAGTGCAGCACCTGCGGCTCCTCGTGGAACTTCTGGCCGATGCCGTGGCCGCAGAACTCGCGCACCACCGAAAACCCGTTGTTCTCGGCGAAGGTCTGGATCGTGTGGCCGATGTCGCCCAGGCGGATGCCGGGCTTGACCTTGGCGATGCCCTTCCACATCGCGTCGTAGGTCATCTGGCACAGCCGCTTCGCGGCGATCGAGCCTTCGCCGACGATGAACATGCGGCTGGTGTCGCCGTGCCAACCGTCCTTGATCACGGTGACGTCGACGTTGACGATGTCGCCGTTCTTCAGCGGCCGGTCGTTCGGGATGCCGTGGCAGACCTGGTGGTTGATCGAGGTGCAGATCGACTTCGGGTAGGGCGTGTAGCCCGGCGGCGCGTAGTTCAGCGGCGCGGGGATGGCCTGCTGCACGTTCACGATGTGGTCGTGCGCGAGGCGGTCGAGCTCGTCGGTGGTGACACCGGGCTTCACGTGGGGCGTGAGCATGTCCAGCACTTCGGAGGCGAGGCGGCCGGCGATGCGCATCGCGTCGATGTCGGCGGCAGTCTTGATCGTGATCGTCATGGGGCGGCATTATCTCATTCGCCACGTAAAATCTCGGGCTACCACCGGGGCGACCCTCGCACCGGCCCTGCCTTCAGCCCGCCGAGCCCGACGCGTGACTTCCACCTCCCAGCACCTGACTCACTTCGAGGGCGGCAATGCGCTGTCCGCCTTCCGCGCGCAGGCGCTGCTGCCTCGGCTGCAGGCCGTCCAAGGCCGCATCAGCGGGATTGCCGCGCGCCATGTGCACTGGGCGTGCAGCGACACGGCGCTGGCGCGCGAAGACCACGACAAGCTCGCCGGGCTGCTGCGCTACGGCGATCCGTACGCCGGGCCCGCCGCCGAGGGCGTGTTGATCGTCGTCGCGCCGCGGCTGGGCACGGTGTCGCCGTGGGCGTCGAAGGCGACCGACATCGCGCACAACTGCGGCATCGCGATCCGGCGCGTCGAGCGCGTCACCGAGTTCCGGCTCACGCTGAAGAGCGGGCTGCTCGGCGGCACGAAACCGCTCACGGCGGACGAACTGCAAGCCTGCGCCGCGCTGCTGCACGACCGCATGACCGAGAGCGTGCTGCGCGCGCGCGAAGACGCGGTGCATCTGTTCGATGTGCAATCCGCCGAGCCGATGCAGCAGGTCGACGTGCTGACCCAAGGACGCGCCGCGCTGGTGCAGGCCAACACCGAATTCGGGCTGGCGCTGTCCGATGACGAGATCGACTACCTGGTCGCCGCGTTCACCGGCCTGAAGCGCAACCCGACCGATGTCGAGCTGATGATGTTCGCGCAGGCCAACAGCGAGCATTGCCGCCACAAGATCTTCAACGCCCAGTTCGTGATCGATGGCGTGGCGCAGGAACGCTCGATGTTCCAGATGATCCGCCACACCGAGGCGCAATCACCGCAGCACACGATCGTCGCGTACAGCGACAACGCCTCGGTGATGGAAGGCGGCACGATCGCCCGCTGGCTGCCGCAGGGCTACACGAACGCACCGGTGTATGCGGCGCGGGTCGAGCCGGTGCATGTGCTGATGAAGGTCGAGACGCACAACCACCCGACCGCGATCTCGCCGTTCCCCGGCGCCTCGACCGGCGCCGGCGGCGAGATCCGCGACGAAGGCGCGACCGGCCGCGGCTCCAAGCCCAAGGCCGGCATCACCGGCTTCAGCGTCTCGAACCTGCACCTGCCCGACACCAACGAACCCTGGGAGCAGGCGCCCTACGGCAAGCCCGAGCACATCGCGAGCCCGCTGCAGATCATGATCGACGGGCCGCTGGGCGGCGCGGCGTTCAACAACGAGTTCGGCCGGCCGAATCTCGGCGGCTACTTTCGCGTCTACGAACAGACTGTCGGCGAGCAGCGCCGCGGCTACCACAAGCCCATCATGATCGCCGGCGGACTGGGCTCGATCTCGGCGTCGCAGACCAAGAAGATCGCGTTTCCTGCGGGCACCTTGCTGATCCAGCTTGGCGGCCCCGGCATGCGCATCGGCATGGGCGGCGGCGCGGCGAGCTCGATGGCCGCGGGCGCGAACGCGGCCTCGCTGGACTTCGATTCGGTGCAGCGCGGCAACCCCGAGATCGAACGCCGCGCGCAAGAGGTCATCAACCACTGCTGGGCGCTCGGCGACAGCAACCCGATCCTGGCAATCCACGACGTCGGCGCCGGCGGCATCTCGAACGCGTTCCCCGAACTCGTCGACGGCGCCGGCATGGGCGCGCGCTTCGACATGCGCGCGGTGCCGCTCGAAGAGACCGGCCTGGCGCCGAAAGAGATCTGGTGCAACGAGAGCCAGGAGCGTTATGTGATGGCGGTGTCGCCCGAGGCGCTGCCGATGTTCCGCGCGATGTGCGAGCGCGAGCGCTGCCCGTTCGCGGTGGTCGGCGTCACGACCGCCGAGAAGGAATTGATCCTCGAGGACGGCCCGGGCGGCGAACGCCCGATCTCGATGCCGATGGACGTGCTGCTCGGCAAGCCGCCGAAGATGCTGCGCGACGTGACGCGCATGCCACGCAGCGCGCCCGATCTCGACCTGAACGACGTGACGCTGGAGAAGGTCGCGTTCGACGTGCTGCGCCACCCGACGGTGGCGAGCAAGCGTTTCCTGATCACGATCGGCGACCGCACGGTCGGCGGCCTGAACAGCCGCGACCAGATGGTCGGCCCGTGGCAGGTGCCGGTCGCCGATTGCGCGGTCACGCTGGCCGATTTCAGCGGCTTCCGCGGCGAGGCGATGAGCATGGGCGAACGCACGCCGCTGGCCGCGCTCGACGCGCCCGCGTCGGGCCGCATGGCGGTCGGCGAGGCGATCACCAACCTGCTCGCCGCGCCGTTCGAACTCGAACGCGTCAAGCTCAGCTGCAACTGGATGGCGGCCTGTGGCGAACCCGGCGAAGACGCCGCGCTGTACGAGACCGTGCGCGCCGTCGGCATGGAGCTGTGCCCGGCACTGGGCATCAGCGTGCCGGTCGGCAAGGACAGCCTGTCGATGCGCACGCGCTGGAGCGACGGGGCGCAAGCGAAGCAGGTCACCGCGCCGGTCAGCCTGATCGTCACCGCGTTCGCGACGCTCGGCGACGTGCGGTCCACGCTGACGCCGCAACTGCAGCCCGGCGACACGACGCTGATCCTGATCGACTTGGGGCGCGGCCAGAACCGCATGGCCGGCTCGATGCTCGCGCAGGTGCTGAACCAGTTCGGCTCTCTTTCCAAGGACGGGGTGCCCGACCTCGACGACCCGGCGCAGCTCAAGGCGCTGGTCGCGGCGATCAACGTGTTGCGCGGCCAGGGCCGACTGCTCGCGTACCACGACCGCAGCGACGGCGGCCTGTGGGCGACGGTCTGCGAGATGGCCTTCGCCGGCCACCTGGGCGTGAGCCTGAACGTTGACATGCTCGTCACCGAGGGCGACGGCATCAGCGACAGCCGCGCCGAGTACGGCGACTCGAAGAACTGGGCCACGCAGGTCGGCGCGCGCCGTACCGAGCTGACCTTGCGCGCGCTGTTCAGCGAAGAGCTCGGCGCCGTGATCCAGGTGCCGACCGCGGTGCGCAATGAGGTCATGCAGACCCTGCGCGAGCATGGCCTGAGCCAGCACAGCCACTTCATCGGCAAGCCGAACGAGCGCGGCGTGATGGAGGTCTGGCGCGATGCGAGGGCCGTGTTCAGCGCAGCGCTGCGCGACCTGCACCAGGTCTGGGACGAGGTCAGCTGGCGCATCGCCAAGCTGCGCGACAACCCGGCCTGCGCTGATGCCGAGCACGAGGCCGCCGGCCGTGTCGGCGATCCCGGCCTGCACCTGGCGCTGAGCTTCGATCCCGCGCAGAACATCGCCGCGCCATTCATCAACGTCGCACGGCCCAAGCTCGCGATCCTGCGCGAGCAGGGCGTCAACAGCCATCTCGAGATGAGCTATGCGATGGACCAGGCCGGCTTCGAGACCTACGACGTGCACATGAGCGACCTGCAGACCGGCCGCGCGCGGCTCGATCAGTTCCAGGGCTTCGTCGCCTGCGGCGGCTTCAGCTACGGCGATACCCTGGGCGCCGGCGAAGGCTGGGCGCGCTCGGTGATGTTCAACCCGGTGCTGGCCGAGCAGTTCGCCGCGTTCTTCAAGCGCAGCGATACCTTCGCGCTCGGCGTGTGCAACGGCTGCCAGATGATGGCCGCGCTCTCGCCCATCATCCCCGGCGCCAGCGCCTGGCCGAAGTTCACGCGCAACAAGAGCGAGCAGTTCGAGGCGCGGCTGAGCCTGGTCGAGGTGCTCGAGAGCCCGTCGATCTTCTTCACCGGCATGGCCGGCAGCCGCTTGCCGGTGGCGGTCGCACACGGCGAGGGCTTTGCCGACTTTTCGCAGCGCGGCGATGCAAACACCGTGAAGCGCGCGATGCGCTTCGTCGACCACACCGGCGCGCCGACCGAAGCCTACCCGTTCAACCCGAACGGCAGCCCGGACGGCCTGACCGCCGTGACCACGCCCGACGGCCGCTTCACCGCACTGATGCCGCATGCCGAACGTGTGTTCCGCAACGTGCAGATGAGCTGGACCGACGGCGAGCGCAGCGCCGCGAGCCCGTGGATGCGGATGTTCGGCAATGCCCGGGTCTGGCTCGGCTGAGGGGCCCGGTTGGCCGAGCGCAAAAAATATTTCGCGGCTCCTTGAACCTTTCGTGCGCGCCGAGGAATCAACGCTCCAACGGGAGTAGTGGATGCTTCGAAGTCGAGACGATAGTCCCGGGCCGCAGCGGGCACCGATCGACGGGGGTGAGCCGGCGGAAAAGCGGCTGATCGGCCGCATCGCCGCGGGCGATCTGCGCGCGTTCGAGCAGTTCTACCGCGCGTACCACGTCCGGCTGACACGCTTTCTCGACCGCATGACGCGCCGGCGCGGGGTGGTCGAGGAGGTGCTGAACGACACGATGCTCGTGGTCTGGAACCGTTCCGAGCGCTTCGACGGCAGCAGCAAGGTCTCGACCTGGGTCTTCGCGATCGCCTACCGAAAGGCGCTGAAGGCCTTGCAGCGGCTGGACGAGGCGGTGGAAGACGATATGCTGGACGAGCGCCCGGCGATCGGCGCCGGCCCGGAGCAGCACGCGCAGACGCGCCGGGTGAATGCGCAGCTGGGGCGCGCGCTCGACAGCTTGTCGATCGATCATCGAACCGTTGTCGAATTGACCTATTTTCACGACATGGGCTACCGCGAGATCGCGCAGATCGTCGACTGCCCGGTGGACACGGTGAAGACGCGCATGTTTCACGCCCGGCGGCGCTTGCGCGCGCTGCTCGCCGGGGACGCGGAGGATTGGCTGTGAACGGACGGATCTTGCGTTTGGGTGGCGACGAGCACGACATCGTGCAACTGCTGCTGCCCTGGGTCGACGGCGGTCACCTGGATGCTGCCGAGACGGCCCGTGTGGCGGCCCATCTCAGCGGCTGCGCGCGTTGCCAGGCCGACCTCGCCTGGCAGCGCCGGCTGAAAGAGCTCGCGGCCCAGGCGCCGGCGGCGGTGGACGTGTCCGGCGCGTCGGCCGATGTCGATCGCGGTTGGGCGGCGCTGCGTGGCCGGCTCGACACGAGAGCCCCGGTGGCAGCGGAGGTGCGCGGGCGGTCATCGATCAGGCCGCCGCGCGCCGCACGCCCCGCGCTGCCCTGGTGGGGCGGTTTGCGCTGGCTGGTGGCGCTGCAATCGACGGTCATCGTCGGTCTCGCCGCGCTCGCCGTGATGATGCTGCCGCGCGACGACGCCTACCGCGCGCTGGGGAGCGCCAACCGTGCAGGCGACGCGAGCATCATCGTGGTCTTCCGGCCGGACGCGAGCGAGACGCAGATCCGTCAGGCGCTGCGCGACAGCGATGTGCGCCTCGTCGACGGGCCGACGGTGACCGGCGCCTACCTGCTCAGTGCCGCGCCGGCGCGGCACGCCGCTGCACTCGAGCGGCTGCGGCACCAGAGCGCCGTGCTGCGCGTCGAATCGCTGGAAGCCGGGCCGGCGCGATGAGCCCGCTCGTGCGCCGCCTGCGCGTCGCGCTTCGCGGCGCCTGTCTGGGGGCGCTGCTCGCGGTGGCGGCGCTGCCGGCGGTCGTCGCCGCGCCCACGCCCGCGGCGCCGCTGCCGGGGGCCGAAGCGGCGCAGCAGGTCCTGGTGCTGCTGAACCTGCCGCCGCAGCACTTCCGTCCGGACGGCAACTATGCGGGCAGCTATGCCGACGCCGCCGGCCGCGCGGCGCGCCGCCGCGTGGCCGCTCAGCTCGCGCGCGAGCATGGCCTGGCGATGAGCAGCGACTGGCCGATGCCCTTGCTCGGCCTCGATTGTTTCGTGATGGACGTGCCGCCCGACCAGTCGCCGAGCCGTATCGCGCAAGACCTGTCGCAGGACACCCGCGTCGCCTGGGCGCAGACGATGAACGTCTATCGGGCGCAAGGCCACGACGATCCGCTGTTCGGGATGCAACCGGCGGCGCGTGCCTGGCAGCTCGCTGCGCTGCACGAGACCGCGACCGGCCGGCGCGTGCGCGTCGCGGTGATCGACAGCGCGGTCGAGAGCCTGCATCCCGATCTGGCGCGTCAAGTCGAGCTCAGCGAGGACTTCATCGCCGCGGGCCGCACCGCGCCCGCCGAGGTGCACGGCACCGCGGTGGCGGGCATCGTCGCGGCACAGGCCGACAACGGCATCGGCATCGTCGGGATCGCGCCGCAGGCGCGCGTGCTGGCGTTGCGCGCCTGCTGGCAACAGCCGACCGCCGCAGCGTCCACGCTGTGCAGCAGCCTGAGCCTCGCACAGGCGCTGAATTTCGCGATCACGCACGACGCGCAGGTGATCAACCTGAGCCTGAGCGGTCCGCCCGATCAACTGCTGGGCCGGCTGCTCGACGTGGCGCTGGGGCGCGGCATCGCGGTGGTCGCCGCGGTCGATCGCGCGGCCCCGGGCGGCGGATTTCCGGCCGCGCACCGCGGCGTCATCGCGGTTGCCGATGCCGGGCCCGAGCCGGTCGCGACGGGTGTCGTGATCGCCCCCGGACGCGACATTCCGACCACCGTCGTCGGAGGGCGATGGGCCGTGGTCTCGGGCTCGTCGTATGCGGCAGCCCACGTCAGCGGGCTGCTGGCCTTGCTGCGCGAGGCGCACGAACGGCGCGGCACACCGACGTCCACCGCGGCGGCGATCGCGTCGCGTGACCTGGTGTTGCTGCCCGATGGCCGGATCGACGCCTGTGCTTCGCTGAGCCGTGTCGCCGGCAGCTGCAGCTGCGATTGCACCGCCGCAAACCCGGCGCCGACCGTCGCGCGCCAGTGACGTGCGGCGCGCCGTCTTGCCGTCTTCGCTCCACACGCGCCACCTGCTGTGGGGCTGCGCGCTGCTCGCCAGCGGCGCGGCGCAGGCGCAGTTCGGCGTCAGCGTCGGCGTCGAGTCCGACAACCGTTTTCGCGGCGTCTCGTTGAGCGACGGCCGTCCGGACCTGCGCCTGACCCTGGCCTACGACCACGACAGCGGCGTTTTCGCCGGCGCCAGTGCCACGCGGGTCGAGTTCATGCGCGGCCGGCATTCGATGCAGCTGCTCGGTTACGCCGGCGTCGTGACGCGGATGACGCCGGGGCTCAGCGCCGAGGTCGGTGTGACGAGCTCGACTTTCAGCGGCAACACGCGCTACGACTACACCGAGGTGTTCGCCGGCGTGCTGAGCGAGCGCTGGAGTGTGCGGGCCTATTACGCGGCCGACTACTTCGGCTTCGACCAGGCCACGGCCTACGTCGAGCTCGATACGAACGCGCCGTTGACGCCGCGCTGGCGCGTGTTCGGGCATGCCGGGGTGCTCGGCGCGCTCGGCGGCACCACCTTCGAGAACGGACGCAGGACCCGGACCGATCTGCGCATCGGGCTCGGCTTCGGTGCCACGCCCTCCGTCGACGTGCAGCTCTCGTGGGTCGCCGCGACGCGTGGCGGCCCGTACGTCGTCGAGTACGGCACACGGCGCAACACCGTGGTGCTGAGCGCGCTGGCCTCGTTCTGATGAGCTGAAGCGCCCGGCGGCGGAATACCGCCGCCACCCGCCGAGCGGGTGCGCGTCCGCCTTGGGGCGGCCCGGCGCCGGCCGCGCTGTGCACCCCGCGCGTTGAACCTTTTTCCGCGCGAGCGGAATTAACCGGGCACGGTGATCGGCTCGCATCCGCTGAAGCCTCGCCTCACCAACCCGAAGGAGGACCGTGATGAACCTGTCTTGCGTCAAGCCGAGGTGGCTGCTGGCCGGCCTGAGTGCCGCCATGCTGATGACGGCCTGTGGCGGCGGCGGCGACGATGCGCCGGCGGGCGGCATGGGCAACGCCTATGTCGCCACCAGCCTGGTCAGCGATTTCAACGCCAGCACCAACCCGTACAGCAGCGCCAACGTCGACACGCATCTCGTCAACGCCTGGGGCCTCGCCTTCAATCCGACCGGCTTCGTGTGGGTCGCGAACGCCGGCACCTCGACCTCGACGCTGTACGACGGCAACGGCGTGCCGCAAACGCTGGTGGTCGCGATCCCGGACGGCGCGGCAGGCACCGCCAATCCGACCGGCATCGTCTTCAGCGGCTCGGCCGACTTCGTCGTCAGCCAGGGCGGACTGAGCGGCGCGAGTCGCTTCATCTTCGTCGGCGAAGCGGGCACGCTGTCGGGCTGGTCGCCGGGCGTGAACCTCAACAATTCGGTCACGGTGTTCGACGGCGCCGCGTCCGGCGCGATCTACAAGGGCCTGGCCCTGGCCAGCAGCGGCGGCGCGAACTTCCTGTACGCGACCGACTTCCACAATGGGCGCGTCGATGTCTTCGACGCGAACTTCGCCAAGGTGACGGTCGCCGGCGGCTTCACCGACCCGACCCTGCCGGCAGGCTATGCGCCGTTTGGCATCCAGGCCATCGGCGGCTCGATCTACGTCACGTTCGCGAAGCAGGACGCGGCCGCCGAGGACGACGTCAGCGGTGCCGGCCTGGGGATCGTCGACGTGTTCGATGCGACCGGGAATTTCGTCAAGCGCCTCGTCGATGTCGGTGGGGTCTTGAACGCGCCGTGGGGCATCGCGCTGGCGCCGGCCGACTTCGGGCCGTTCAGCAACGCGCTGCTGGTCGCCAATTTCGGCGACGGCAAGATCCATGCGTTCAACGCGTCCACCGGGGCCTTGCTCGGCACGCTGAGCAACGCCAATGGCACGCCGATCGCGATCGACGGGCTGTGGGGCATCGCGTTCGGCAACGGCATCAACAACCAGCCCACGAACACGCTGTTCTTCACCGGCGGTCCAGCCGACGAAACCCACGGCGTCTACGGACGCATCGACGTTCACTGAGCCGAGGAGGTCATCCATCATGCTGCAAAGAATCATCAATGTTCGATGGCTCACGGCCTCGTTGGCCATCTGCCTGGCTTGTGTGGCGTCACCGGCCTGGAGTGCCGGCGGCGGTGGCGGCGGAGGAGGTGGGGGCGGCGAAGCCGACGCCACCAGCGCCGACCCCGACTACAAGGCTGGCCTGGCGGCAGCGAAGGCGAAGGACTGGACCCAGGTCGTCGCGCGCATGGAGCAGGTGACGAAGCGCGATCCGAACAGCGCCGACGCGTGGAACGAACTCGGCCACGCCTACCGGCAGCTCGGCGACATGGACAACTCGTTCAAGCACTACGAGCGTGCGCTGCAGATCGACCCGCGTCACAAGGGCGCGCACGAGTATCTCGGCGAGGCCTATCTGCAAGTCGGCAAGCTCGATCTGGCCGAGCAGGAGTTGAAGGCGCTCGACAAGATCTGCTTCATCACCTGCGAGGAATACCGCGACCTGAAGGCGCAGATCGCGCGCTACAAGCGCGAGCACCCGAACGCCGCGGCGCTCGTGTCACGCTGAGACGCGCTCACTTCGCGCTGCTGCGTGCAGGATCGCCGCGGTCGCCGCGTCGGCCGGAAAGAAGGTTTCGAGCGCAAGCTCGGACAGCGTGATCTCGACTGGCGTGCCGAACACTGTCATCGTGCTGATCAGCGATAGGGTGCCGAGCGGTGTGTCGAGCACCAGTGGCACGACGATGCTGTTCGCCAGCGCCGGCCCGCTCGCATGCGCGGCCGCGTCGTCGAGCACCGGCGCGGGGTAGCCGAGCAGTTCCTGCAGCAGCGCCGCGAGCGTGGCGTCGGCGGTCACCGCGACCTGGTGGCGCACCCGCTCGATCAGATGTGCGCGCCACTGCGCGAGGTTCACGATGCGCGGTGCCAGACCCTGCGGATGCAGGCTGACGCGCAGCACGTTGACCGGCGGCTGCAGCAGCGCTGCGGCGACGCCGAGGCCCAGCAGCGGCGCGGCGGCGGCGTTGTGCGCGAGCAGGTTCCAGTGACGGTCGACCGCGAGCGCGGGATAGGGCTCGTGCGCCTTCAGCAGTTGCGCGAGCGCGTCGCGCGCCGCCGCCAACGCCGGATCGTCGAGGCCGCGCTCGGCGTACATCGGTGCATAGCCCGCCGCGGTGAGCAGCCGGTTGCGTTCGCGCAAGGGCACCTCGAGCCGATCCGCCAGGCGCAGCACCATCTCGCGGCTGGGGGTCGCGCGGCCGGTCTCGACGAAGCTGAGGTGGCGCGTCGACACCTCGGCATCACCGGCCAGGTCGAGCTGGCTGAGGCGGCGGCGCTGGCGCCATTCGCGCAGTTGCGCACCGAAGGTCGGCAGGGTGGCAGTGACGAGGTTCATGGTCGGCACGATAACTCGCGGCCGAGGGACTCTCCATGACGCGCGAGGTAATGGACTGCTGCACCAACGGCGCCGACCATTCCTTCACACCGCACGCAGCGGCGGCGTCATCGGGGCGCGGCCTGCGGCGGGCACTGAGGAGTGTCGAGAAATGTCTGCCAACCTGATCCAAGCGAACTCGTTCCTGCGCCGCGTGTTGTGGGCCGATGCCATCGTCAGCGCCGCCGTCGGCGCCGTGATGGCGCTGGGCGCCGGCGCCTTGCAAGGCCTGCTCGGTCTGCCGTCGTCGCTGCTGCTGATCGCGGGCGTGGCACTGTTTCCGTATGCCGGCTACCTCGTGTGGCTGGCCACGCGCGCGGCTGTGCCGCGCGCAGCCATGTGGCTGCCGATCGTGCTGAACCTCGTGTGGGCCGTCGACTGCGTGCTGGTGCTGACCGCCGCAGGTCTGACCCCGACGTGGCTCGGCGAGGCCTTCGTCGTGCTCCACATCGTCACGGTGCTGGCGTTCGCCGACCTCGAGTTCATCGGCCTGCGGCGTGCGCTATCGTTGCCGCGTGCCGCCCGAACCCACCACGCCTGAACGCCAGCGCTTCGATCGACTCGACGCGCTGCGCGCCGCCGCCATCGTCTGGATGGCGGCGTTTCACTTCTGCTACGACCTGAACTATTTCAGGTTCATCCGCCAGAACTTCTACACCGACCCGTTCTGGACGGTGCAGCGCACCTGCATCGTCTCGCTGTTCCTGTTCTGTGCCGGCATGGGCCAGGCGATCGCGCTGGCGCAGGAGCAGGGCGGGCCGCAGTTCTCGCCACGCTTCTGGCGCCGCTGGGCGCAGGTCGCCGGCTGCGCGGTGCTGGTGACGCTGGGCTCGATGTTGATGTTCACCAAGACCTTCATCAGCTTCGGCGTGCTGCATTGCATCGCGCTGCTGCTGATCGTGCTGCGCCTGACGGCGGGCGCTGGCCGCGCGCTGTGGCCGCTCGGCCTGCTCGCGATCGCCTTGCCATTCGTCGTGCAGCACCCGTGGTTCGACACGCGCTGGACCAACTGGATCGGCCTGGTCACGCACAAGCCGATCACCGAGGACTACGTGCCACTGTTCCCATGGCTGGGCGTGGCCTGGTGGGGACTGGCCGCGGGGCAGTGGATGCTGGCGCACCGGCGCGGCTGGGTCACCGGTGCGTTGCCGCGTGCGCTCGGCCCGCTCGCGGTGCTGGGTCGCTGGAGCCTGAGTTTTTACATGCTGCACCAGCCGGTGCTGATCGGCCTGCTGATGGCCGTTGTCGCGCTCAGGCGCTGACGAGCAGGCGCTGCGCCGCGGCGTCGATCGCGGTCTTCAGCTCGGCATAGCTGCGCGTCACCGGGAACTGCGGGAACTGCTTCGTGATCGCCTCAGGCGGGTGGATGAAGAAGCCTGCGTGCGCAGCTGAGAGCATGCCGGTGTCGTTGTACGAATCGCCGGCGGCGATGACCTGGAAATTCAGCCCGCGCAGCGCGTTGACGGCATGGCGCTTCTGGTCCGGCATGCGCAGCACGTGGCGGCGCACGAAGCCGTTCGCGTCGATCTCGAGCTTGTGGCACAGCAGTGTCGGCCACGCGAGCTGCTGCATCAGCGGCTGGGCGAACTCGTAGAAGGTGTCCGACAGGATCAGCACCTGGTAGCGGCTGCGCAAGTCGTCGAGAAAGGCCTTCGCACCGTCCATCGGGCCCATGCCGGCGATCACGTTCTGGATGTCGGCGAGCTTGAGCTGGTGTTGCTCGAGCAGCCCGATGCGGAATTTCATCAGCTTGTCGTAGTCGGGCTCGTCGCGCGTGGTGCGCGCGAGTTCGGGGATGTTCGTGCGTTTCGAGAACTCGATCCAGATCTCCGGGACGAGCACGCCTTCGAGGTCGAGGCAGATGACTTGCATGGTGGTGGGTTTCAGAGCAGTTTCGAAGGGGCAGTCGATGCGCCGGGTCGGCGGGTGCGACGTGGCCAAGCCGCGATGGTACTTGGCCGTACCATCGCGGGATGAGCAACCAGATTCTTTTCGGCTTTCACGCGGTGACGGTGCGGCTGAAATCGGCGCCGAAGTCGGTGGTCGCGATCCACATCGACGCGACGCGCCGCGACCAGCGCATGCGCCAGTTCGTCGAGCGCGCGAAGGACACCGGTGCGAAGCTGATCGACAGCGACGACGAGCGCCTGCAAAAACTCTGCGGCACGCACCGCCACCAGGGCGTGGTCGCGCGGGTTCAACAGATCGCGATCAGCCACTCGCTCGACGACACGCTCGACGCCGTCGACGGCCCGGCCCTGCTGCTCGTGCTCGACGGCATCACCGACCCGCACAACCTCGGCGCCTGCCTGCGGGTCGCCGACGGCGCCGGCGCGCATGCGGTGATCGCACCGAAGGACCACGCGGTCGGCGTCAACGCAACCGTCGCGAAGGTCGCCAGCGGCGCGGCCGACACGGTGCCGTACTTCATGGTGACGAACCTGGCACGCACCTTGAATGAGCTGAAGGAACGCGACATTCAAATCATCGGCACCTCCGACGATGCGCAGCAGTCGCTCTACGACCTCGATCTGACCGGCCCGGTCGCGCTGGTTCTCGGCGCCGAAGGCAGCGGCATGCGCCAGCTCACGGGCAAGACCTGCGACGTGCTCGTGCGGCTGCCGATGGCCGGTGCGGTCGAGAGCTTGAACGTGTCGGTCGCCAGCGGCGTGTGCTTGTACGAAGCCGTGCGCCAGCGTCTGAAGAAGAACTGAACCGAGGAATCCACCATGCCTGTCATCGACGTCAAACACCCGCTCGTCAAGCACAAGGTCGGCCTGCTGCGCGAGAACGAGATCTCGACCAAGAAGTTTCGCGAGCTGACGAACGAGCTCGCACGCCTGCTCGCGTACGAGGCCACCGCCGACTTTCCGCTCGAGAAGACGACGGTCCAGTGCTGGAGCGGCCCGGCCGAGGTCGAGCAGATCAGCGGCAAGAAGGTCACGGTCGTGCCGATCCTGCGCGCCGGTCTGGGCATGCTGGACGGCGTGCTCGACATGATCCCGAGCGCCAAGGTCAGCGTGGTCGGCCTGAGCCGCAACCACGAGACGCTGCAGCCCGAGAACTACTTCGAGAAGTTCGTCGGCAAGCTCGACGAGCGCACCGCGATCATCATTGATCCGATGCTCGCGACCGCGGGCTCGATGATCGCCACTGTGAACCTGCTGAAGGCGCGCGGCTGCAAGGACATCCGCGCGCTCGTGCTGGTGGCCGCGCCCGAAGGCGTGAAGGCGCTGAACGACGCGCATCCCGATGTGCGCTGCTGGACCGCAGCGATCGACAGCCATCTGAATGAAGTCGGCTACATCATTCCGGGCCTGGGCGATGCGGGCGACAAGATCTTCGGAACCAAGTAGGAGTAACCCTGGTGCGGGCAACAGCCCGGCACGCGCGTTTACCAAACTTGACCCGGCATGTCTTGCAGCCGACACAGGCGCCGCATAAGGTGTTCGCATGAAGAAGCTGCTGCAAACCCCGTTCGAGATCCGTCGTCCGTTTCGCCTGTGGATGACGGGCAGCATTGCCGTCGTGATGGCGGCGCTGATACCGATACGCGATATCTCTCAAACCGAGCGCCAGCACCTGATGCGCTTGCTGCGCCACAGCCACTTCGGCGTCAACGAAACCATGCGCCGCCTCGAGGCGAGCGCGCGCGACCACGGCCTGCCGGTGCTGGCGCTGGTGCACGGCGAGCGGCCGGTGCTGGTGCTCGCGTCCAGCGTCGGCGGCACGCCGGTCGTGATGCAGGAGGCCGATTCGCTGCCTGCGATGCCGATGAGCCTGATGGTCCGTCAGGGCCGTGCCGGCGGCGCCGATGTGCTGATCACGCCGGGCGACTGGCTGGACCTGCCCCCGGCCGTGGCCGACGAGCTCGCGTCCTTGCCGCGGCTGGTGGATCGCGCGCTGACCTAGACCCAGCCGACCGCGCCGGCCACCATGCCAATGACCACCAGCCAGATCGGGCTGAGCTTGGTGCGCATCATTACCGCCACGGTGAGCGCGATCAGCGCGAGCGCGCCCCAGCGGTGCGCGTCGTTGAGCAGGTAGGGTTCGGCGAGCACCCAGCCGGTCGAGAGCAGCAGCCCCAATGTCAACGGCGTGAGCCCGGCGGTGAACGCGCGCACGCCGCGCGTCTCGCGCCGCTGCGTGCCCCAGCGGGTTGCCCACAGCGACAGCGCGGTCGAGGGCAGCAGGCTGCCCGTCATCGTCGCCAGCGTGCCGAGCGGGCCGGCGACGTTCCAGCCGAGCACGGCAACGAACAACACGTTTGGCCCCGGTGCCGCCTGCGCGATCGCGATCGACGCGGTGAACTGCGCGTCGGTGAGCCAGCGGTGCTCGGTGACGATGAAGCGGTGCATGTCGGGCACGGTCGTGATCGCACCGCCGACGGCGAGCAGGCTCAGCACGAGGAAGTGGCCGAACAGGCCGAGCAGGTCGGAGGAGGTGATGTCGTTCATGGCCGCAGCCTGGTCCAAGCGACCGCGATCGCGACTGCACCGAGGCCGAGGATCACCCACACCAGCGGCACGCGCAGCCAGGCGGTCGCCAGCACCGTGACGGCGCCGAAGCCCAGGCACAGCGGCAGTCCCATCGCATTGCGTTTCAGCGTCGTCAGCAGCTTCAGGCCGGTCGCGAGCACCAGGCCCGCGGCGACCGCGCCCATGCCGCGCAGCGCGCCGGTGACGACCGGGTTTTGCGCGAAATGGCCGTACAGCGCGGTGAGCGCGAGCACGATCAGCGTCGGCACCAGCAGCATGCCGGCGAGCGCGGCGAACGCGCCGCGCAGGCCGAAGCAGCGGTCGCCGAACATCAGCGCGAGGTTGACGACGTTCGGCCCCGGCAGCACCTGGCTCACCGCGAGCATCTCGACGAACTGCTCCTTCGTGAGCCAGCGCCGGCGTTCGACGAGCACGCGCTGCGCGACCGGCAGCACGCCACCGAAGCCCTGCAGCGACAGGCTGCTGAAGGCGATGAAGAGTTCGCGATTCGAGGCCGGCGTCGCAAGCTCGTCGGCCAGCGGGGCGGCACCTGTCTTTGTCGTCATGCCAGCACCACTTGGCGCCGCCCGGCCCATAGGCTGAGGCCGATGGCCGCGGCCATCCAGCCCAGTCCGGCCCAATGGAGCCAGTCGAAGCCGGTGTGGGCGATCAGCCAGCCGCCGCTGGCCGCGCCGGCGGCCTGGCCGAGGTAGATCGCCGAGGTGTTCAGCGCCATCAAGGCCGGCGCAAGCGCGGGCGCGGCCTGGCCGAGGCGGGCCTGTTGCGTCGAGTTCGACGAGAAGCAGCCGAGCGCCCACGGCACCAGGATGATGGCCATGCCGATCAGGCTCGCGCCGAGCGGCCAGAGCGCCAGCGAACACGCGATCAGGCCCATCGCGACGGTCACCGCCATGTCCGGCCCGACACGGTCGATGACGCGGGTCAGCACCAGGTTGCCGATCAGGCCGAACGCGCCGAACCACATCAGCAGCAGCGTGATCTGCTCGGGGCTCGCCCCCAGTTGCTGCTTGTAGTACGGCGTGAAATACGAGAACAGCGTGAACTGCCCGGCGCCGAACAGCGCGGTGACCATCACCATCGCCATCAGCACCGGGTGCGTCAGCACGTCCTTCCAGGCGCGCAGCGACAGCGCTGCCGGGCGCACGCCGTCGGGGACGACCGCGTAGACCCAGACCGCGGCCACGACGGCAAGCGCGGCGATCGCGTCGAAGGCCACCTCCCAGCCATAGGTTTCACCCAGCCACGCCGACAGTGGCAGGCCCAGCACCGACGCGATCGACCAGCCGAGAAAGATGAAGGTGATCGCGCGCCCGCGCTCCTGCGGTGCGGCCATGAAGCCGATCGCCGCGGCGGCCTGCGGCGTGAACACCGCCGCCGCGAGCATCGTGACGGCGCGCACCGGCCAGAGCGCGGCATAGCTCGGCATCAACGCACTCAGGGCATGGCCCACGCCGTACCAGAGCAGCGCGAGTGCGAGCAGGCGGCGGCGGTCGAAGCCGGCGACCCAGCCGGCCAGCAGCGGCGCGCCGAAGGCCATTGTCGCCGCGGCGATCGCGATCAGTTGCCCGGCGAGCGCCACCGAGACCTGCAGCGAACGCGAGATGTCGTTCAGCGTGCCGGCCACCGACATCACGCCGCAGCCGATCACGAAGTTGCCGAACATCAGCGCCCATCGAACGGATGCGACCCCTTGGCCCGCCGGCTCCGACGACCGTCGAGTCAACGAAGCACCTTCAGCGCGTCCGGATTCAGGATGTTCGTCGGGTGGCCATTGATGAAGTTGACGACATTCTCGAACGCGGCGCGGAAGTAGAGCTCGTAGCTGTCCTGCTCGACATAGCCGATGTGCGGCGTGCACACCGCGTTCTCGAGGCGCAGCAGCGGGTGGCCTTGCAGGATCGGTTCGCTCTCGAACACGTCGACGGCGGCCATGCCGGGGCGGCCGCGGTTCAGCGCCGAGACCAGCGCGCCTTCCTCGATCAGCTCGGCCCGCGAGGTGTTGACGAGCAGCGCGGTCGGCTTCATGCGCGAGAGCGCGTCGTGCTTGACGATGCCGCGCGTGCTGTCGTGCAGGCGCAGGTGCAGCGAGAGCACGTCGCAGGCCTCGAAGAAGGCCTCGCAGCTCGGGGCGGCGACAAAGCCGTCTTCGGTGGCGCGTGCGCGTGCCGATTCGCTGCCCCAGACCGTGATGTGCATGCCGAAGGCCTTGCCGTAGCCGGCCACCATCTGGCCGATCTTGCCGTAGCCCCAGATGCCCAGCGTCCGGCCCTTGAGCACCAGGCCGAGGCCGAAGTTCGGCGGCATCGACGCGGCCTTCAGGCCCGACTGCTGCCACGCCCCGTGCTTCAGATTGCCGATGTACTGCGGCAGCCGCCGCATCGCCGCCATGATCAGCGCCCAGGTGAGCTCGGCCGGCGCCACCGGCGAGCCCACGCCTTCGGCGACGGCGATGCCCATGCGCGTGCAGGTCTCGACATCGATGTGCGAGCCGACCTTGCCGGTCTGCGAGAGCAGCTTGAGCTTGGGGAGTTTTTCGATCAGCTGCTTCGGGAACTGCGTGCGTTCGCGGATCAGCACCAGCACGTCGGCATCGCGCAGCCGTACCGACAGCTGGCCGATGCCCTTGACGGTGTTGGTGAAGACCTTCGCATTGAGCTGCTCCATCACCGTCGCGCACTTGAGCTTGCGCACCGCGTCCTGGTAGTCGTCGAGGATGATGATGTTCACGGGTGTCGGTCGGGTCCGGGGAGCTTGGCCTTGATTGTGCACGGCCCGCTGCTTGTGGGTAGCATCCGCGCTCCGTACCCATTCCAAGCAGGAGACAACCAACATGTCCATCACGATGCACTCGGCCAGCGTGCCGA
>Ga0307517_10000149_pt1 | contig 110479 bp, 128 predicted proteins | sample 23_EM_MG_FD_194515 | JGI IMG/M metagenome (GOLD analysis project Ga0307517, IMG submission 194515) | Populus trichocarpa ectomycorrhiza microbial communities from riparian zone in the Pacific Northwest, United States - 23_EM | ecosystem: Host-associated > Plants > Roots > Unclassified... | reverse complement strand
CTCGTAATGTCCTGACGTTTGTGAACACAACTGCTATTGCATACCGCCAAAATTCAGCTTTTTTGCGCTGATCTTGGCATCATGCAATAGCAGTTGTGTTCACAAACGTCAGGACATTACGAGTACAGTATCGCGCGCTTGGGGCAGAAGACGAGTGAGTTCTCGTGATGAGGGGTGCTGGGGTGGGGAGAGGACCGCCCTTTGGGAATAATATGTGCAGATACCCGGGGGAGGAGGAGGGGTCATTAGAAATCGGAACAACACAACCCTTGGTCTGGACCGTTGACATTTGTATGGGATCGGCACAGGTGGCTTTTCCGATTTTTTCGTCCCTATCCGAGCACTTATTACCCCGTATTGTGGGATCAGGAGAGACAGTTTTCAGATTTTTATTGATCCCCCCGAGCATGTAAGGGCAGCGGGTATCTGTCGCCCTTACCTCGTTTTATGGTTCGGGTGCCGATAAGTTACTTGTGATGGGAGGGGGCATTTCTTCTTTTGGCCTGTGAGGTGCTAAAAATAGGGCCGGGGGGTTCCCAGGTGCCGAGTTAAGTTACTTCATAGCAGTCTACTCGTTATATGCAACATAACTTAGAGCGACAAGAACGGTACATACCCGCCCGTCGCTTGGGATAAAAAGGGAAGGAAAGGAAAGAGGTCTACTAGTAGAGCTTCGACAGCCCCTCTACTAGTAAATTTAGTTCTCTTTTTTCATTTCTTTCATTTCGAACCCCGGATGATTGTGCATGAGAAGTGACCTGACTTGAATGGCTGGGTGGTGGCGGTGGAAGGAAAATAACAAATGACATGTGAATTTCTCAGCTCTCTCTGTTCAGCTGGAACGTAACGACGAGACTACCCGTATTATTTGACAAAATTTTCAAACCCAACAATTTCGTCAAGGTAATTTCCCCTCTCCAAGGGTGGATATTGTAAAAGAAAGGGGTTGGGTTAGAAAGTGATAAGCAAAAAAGAGTATCGACAAAAGCTCCTCCAATCGTGCGTCTATTATACACGGACAGGGGACAAAAGGGTATCAAAGACGGCTAACTCCAGAAATATGAAGGTGATGGGCGTTATATCGAAGAGAAGGAAACCATAGACATATACAAAATAATTAAGAAGTACTACACGTTAAATGGGACCCAAAGAATGAAAGAAACGGCGGGAGTTGGGTTGGAAAGGACAGCAGTTGGCTGCAGAGAGAAACGAGAATTGATGCCACGCCGAATACGTACTGGTTGTTGCCGTTTTTCTGTTGATATCGTATCCATCCGACGAGGGCGGAAAAAAGGTAGCTCATCACCTGCCCTCCGGCCCTCTATCCGGGCGGGATTCCTCGAGTGCCCGCCCATTCCCAAACATTGAAAGAAACCCAACCGTGACCAAGATAACCCCCTCGTAAAATCAAGTAAAGTCGAGATATGAGATCCACATCGTTTCGGCAGATAGATCACATAACCAGAGAACAAGCGACTGCTAGACTCCATCCGTTCGTTTCTCCGCCTGCGCCAAAAAGGAGTCGATACAAGTGATGAAAAAAGAAGATGTTGGCATGAAAAAGAATGAACAAACCCCCAGGGACTCGCGTGAAAAAGGCGATTCACCAGTCATAACCTTTTTCCAATAGCTGAATTCTTTAAGGAGCAGTCTCCTTCTCCTTCAATCCACCAATTCTATCTAGGTCGACTGATGCAAACCTTTCCTCCGATTTTTGCTGATATGGTGGAAGACCGTCGTTTTCTAAAGGACGAACAAATCCAACTCCAGCCTCACCAACTTCCACAACCACAACTCTACCAGAGACCCTACGCCCTTGCTTATCCTCTTCTTCTGGGAATGTAATTCGGATTTCGGGAATGCTCTCGGGTGTAAGAGGCATGGGCGATGAGTCATCGATGAGGTGTTGTTTTTCGGAGTATACGAGAACAGAATCACGGGTAGAGATCGTAAGGCCACGGTGATTCTTGTTTGATGCTTCGTAAGAGGGAAGGGTACCAGCGACTTTGCGGTTTCTGCGAACCCGGCGGATGAAGAAGAGTGAGCCTCCGAGCACCAAAGCGAAGGCAACTAAAACGACTAGAGTAATGAGAAGGTGAGTCATGGTGTTGTTCTCGTGGATACTCGGCGGGTGGTCATCGTCACGGCGTGTAATGATAGCGGGCATTGCGAAAGGACGATATTATATTATTACTTGTTGTATTTGTTGGCGTTTCCTGTCAGGGTATCGTGAAACTAGCGAGCGGACAAGACTGAGGGTGCCAACAATCAGACAACAGACAACCTCTGGACGAGGTGAAAGAGGGAAAGGAGGTATTTTGTCGATTGGAGTAGTGTACTACTAGTAGTAACGATCGTAGCTGATTCAGCTGTTTGCCAACGTCTCATCAGCAACCGGGCCAACAAAATCGGAAGACGGCATCTCATGAAGAGGGAAAATAGAACGGGGGGGAGAATGAAGAGCTAGCTGTGGCAAGGCCAAGTTGTAACTGGTGGGCTGTGGAGACAGGAAAAAACGATTGCAGGTATGATGTAAAGTTCGGCACAGTGAGATAAAGACCAGAAGGCAATCTAAATTTGGAATTTTGGGATGTGGTGGCGGTGGACAGCACAACTGGCGGATCCGACAACGCGCAGCGCAACAATTGAATAAATGAAGGGTCAGCGGAGACTCACTATTACTAAGGCCGAACTGTGCCGCTAAACAAACTTAACGAAAAGTAAGTAGAAACGAACACCGTGATGCAAAGGTATGGTATCGGGAAGACACAGTAAGCGCGAAATTATTTTTGTTTGTCTCTTTTTGCTTAGAGAGTGAGCGAGTACAAAGCAATTCAAAAAGACCAGCGAAAGAGTGAAGCCGGACAATTGGAATTGCTCGTCGAAAACGAAAGAATGGCGGGGGAAGGATTAGGATGGGGGACCGAAGTAGGGGTGAAGAGGAAAAGAAGGGAAAGGGAGGAGAAAGGAGGAAGAACTCCAAGGGAGTCCCAGGACGGAAAAGGTGACCCTCGGTGGATGAAAGAGCGAACACAGACTTCAGAAAGGGGTTTCTCGTGCCCGTTGCCAGTTGGGGGTTGTACCGGTAATTTCAGTAGAACAAGGGGCGTAAGTATTCCTCCTGGATGTTCTCTCTCACTTGTTTGGTAGAAACCAACTCCGCTTTACCCAATTTGGGGGAAGAATAGGACCTGTTGTTCTCTGCTCTAACTACTTCAGGCAGTTTCTTCGTCCCGGTTCGACTCTGTCAAATTTACCCATCGATCTGACCATTCCAAATGTAGCCGAGTACCCACATCAAAAAACAAAAGAAATGCTCTTTTGACTCTCCACACTCCATCCCGCAGATTAGATTCCGTGTTCTGGAAACCCTTTGGCTGACTGATATTGTAAGGGTGCCACTGAAACTCCTCTTCACAATGGGCGAGATTCGCACTTCAGAGATGAGCGTTAATAGGGTCTGTAAGAAATGAGGATGTAAGTCCTTGTACTGTACCGGTATACCGGTAGCATGGAATAATACTTGGCGATTCATACAGTAAAGTGTCCGATACTTGGCGCCAAAGTGCCCCGACTTAACCCCCATCCGTACCAATCTTGGCGTCAAGACATCCAGATACTTCATGAACCGTTAAGTGCAGCAAGGTAGGTACTTGTACTGGTACCCTAGCAGATGTGTGTGTACTAGTACTGGTACTGCTTGTATCAACCATGTTCGTCATCCCTATCTCTACTATAACTTGCATATGAGATACTTCCCTTTATACCCGAGATTAACCACGGCTTCTCTCTTTCCTTTCAACTCTTCCCCCTCTCCCTCACGCTCCTTGTTTATCAACCGACCAAAGAGCAAATCCGGCAAATTCCAAACTCCCAGGACCCCAGAAAGCACAGATACAATGGGAGAATCTCACATTTGTGGACTAGCCCTGTATGTACGTATGACCCATTCTCCCAATTCCAGCCATGTTCTTCCCGAATCCAATTTGTGACTTTTGGAATATTCTAGCCGCTGTCAACCCAACCTTCCAACCATGCACAAACGGTTGTGCATGGGAGAGGAATATCTGGCACTTGAAATTGAAAGCTCATTTCTAGAGAATGGTTGAAGAAAAACCGAACAACCAGCAGGAAACAATAGTCGAGGAACCGTTGGTGGGACAGCCTCGCTATATGGGCCGTTCCGATGGCGGGGTCCACGATTGTCCAGAACTCTTTTACGCTGACATCGTTCCAAGCCTAAGTCAAATGACCAGAACCAGAGGTGCGGCATCAAGCAGCAGAGAATACAACCAAACATCAGACGACGAAAGGAGGGAGCGGCTCTCAGCATATTCTTAATCCTTAATCATCCAAAATACGCGAATGTTGTTAAACGTGGTCCCGCAGTTCTGCATGCATCCACGGATACTGCACTACCCAGACTCGTCACGGCGTTGATTGTGAGAAATTACAGGCGGGCTGTTTTTGGCAGACACTGTTGCTCTCGAAATTGATCAGCTACCGTTCCCATGCTCGCCTTCATGATAGTGCGGCAATTGCGTTTTTATAAGACATACCTGGTTCCCGGAGACAATTAGAGAAGTGGAAGAAGCTTTTCGGAGGCCTTGTTCCCTCACATGCCTCGGGTAGCCGTCACCACTTTATCGCGCCGGGCCATCGATAATGGCCGAAATCTTCGATTTCCCCGAGATATGACTACATGTGAATTTTCATATCAATGACGAAAGGACGCGCAAGGAGCCTATTTACTCACAAAAATGGGAAGGAATGACGATAGTCCAAGACGAAAAGAAAGTAAACAAATCGGACCACTTCAAAAGAAATAGGGGAGGGTGACACATCGTGTTCCCTGTAACCCCTCCTTTTCGTTCCCCTCCCCTCCATTTTGGTCTTCTCGTTTGGGCAGGATTAACACCTTCCTTTATCTCTGAAAACCAAGATGGGCCGGCAGATATTTTCTTACATGAACTCTCCGTGTTCGTGCATGCGCTTACTGACTGACTTGGCGGGTCAATCGAAAAGAACAGGCCCTAGCTCATGGTTGGAAGGAGCAGAAGTGGCGGCAGATTTGTTTACTTCCTGGTCCTGTTTGTTTGGCCCAACTTCCCTACCTCGGGCGTAGGATCCTATCCCGTGGCTTGTTCGAATCATTGTCCATTGGTGCCTTAGCATGCCGAATCTGCTGGCGCGGGGGCCCGCTATATCACATACATACAGGTATTGTTTCTTTTTCGGCCTGGGTGGGTAATTAATCTAATCGATCTATTTATTTCCCCGTTATTATGGAATTCGTCAACTCACCAATCCCCTTGAGGATAATATCATGATTTAGGACTAACTTACGTACGTGGGCGTTTCTGAGAGGGGGCCCACCAGCCATGGACCCCCAACAAAGGGGAATAATCAGGGTGGCCTGGGTTTCCTTAAACTGACAATTGTCTCATTTTGAAGTCAATTGACAGCTGAGGCGGAACATCTGAAGCTTTTGGCCGGGGAACGAAATCGTATCATAAACGGGATATTGAAGTAAAACAAATGCTAAGTGAGGCCGAGATGCGGAGTCGTGCCGCGGACCTAACCATTGGCACGCTCCCCCCGACATTCCTTGGGCATGCGAATGGCCAAAATGGAACGAGCAGGGAGTGTCGAGGCACTACCCGGAGCCCAAAATCAGCTCGGATCAGTGCATCAAGTCGAGATAAAAAAACCCTGGGTAGCTAGTTTCAAAACTTCATTAATCCCCAATCACTCCCTTCAATCATTGATGTTTCGGCTCCCGGGTGAAGGTTTTGGTTGGTGCTGAGACCCTGATCAAAAAGGAATGGCTTCCTCTATCCCATTTTGGCCAGGGCAGCATTGACACGAACTAATTTTACTGAGCTATGGGTTTGTGTACGGGAGATTAAAGATCGCCAGCAACATACTGCGCACGCAAGGGGACCATGCAAAATAACGAACCTTACAACCAGAGATCCTACTGTGAATAAACATACCATATCCACAGAAAAGTTCATCTGGAATTCACACTTCTACCCCAGAAGACACTCCGTGCTGTTTCCCTTGGACGGATAAGACTCTCAAATCCGTATCATGGCTCGTGCGCAGCTTTTACCGGGACTTGATTGGGGGACAGCTAGGTCGTGATCAGGAATTCTTGCGAATAATTCCTCGTCACTAAGAAAAGTGACGTCGCACAAGTCTTGCAACAAGTTTGAGAGTATCATCCGTCCAAGGGATAATCGAGAATTCCCTCAGGATACGATAATATGGGTCAAGTCAATGTGGGCTCCCTGTACCCATTTTGCACTTGGCTGCCGTGAATGCTCTGCAGAAGTCTCATGGTAAATTCTCTTATTTTCACATTTTATCTGAAGAAAAGCCGAAATCCATCACAAGTCCTTGATCATATTTGGAGAGCTCCAATCGAAATCATTTCTAGGCGCCAACATGCGGAACACCGCCGGGGAACCGGATCCGCGATTTGCGCGTTTCGATAAGCGGTCCGCTTCTTTGGGGGAGATTGTAACCGTGTCCCCCTCCGCTAAGAAAACGTGATTGAGGTCTGGACCAAACCCCAACACTTTGCTGTCGCAGAACATTGAATGTATAGCTCTATCTTTTTTATTATTCTTCCTGCCCCTATTTCATTTTCAAAAGCTCCAACAAAATGCCTACCAGCAGTTGAATGATTGTCTAAGATTATTATGGGGCTCCCTGTGTGACAGGTGTCGAACCATAGCGTAGGAGGATCCCCGGTTCTGGAATCTTGATTCTCGTTAAAGCGCGTCGGGGGTGGCTGACTTGGTGGCGTTATAACGGCAGATGGGTGACAAGTGTGTCTGCGGATGGGTGCACACCCAAAACTCGGTACATTGGGCTGAGGAAACGGTGATCCCGCTCGGGAAGAGTACTCGAGTAGAAAATTCACCCCCTTCCTTCCTCTGGGAGACTTTCGCAAGACGCTCTTAGGGAACTCCTCACCTGGAGGACAGCGCTGTGAAAAGCTTTCCAAATCGCAACCGTCTTGCTTTTCGGCTAATCTTCAGCTGCAAGCTCTTTTCCAATACCCAACCCTCCGGGTCACTGTGCAAAAAGCAATAGCATTCGCAGAGCCACAATCACTTTTTTTCCTTAATCATGAAAGCCACCAAGCCCGTACTACTGAGTACAACTCCCTTAAGTTAAACAAGAGGGGTAAAAAAAAATTGACACTCTCACCCCTCCCCAGTCCTGTGAGTGGAGGAGGTGCGCAAGTGGGGGAGTTGTTGGAGGGGAGGCGTTTGGCCTTGCGCACTGACCTGCTAATGCAGAGCTCGACGAATGCTGAGGTGATCTCGGCTGGTGTAACACACAACCTTCGCCAAGTTGACTTTTTGCGGAGCTGTCCGTCCTGATCGGACAGGTTTTGTTCGACGCAACCAGGGGCCGTGGGCCTTACAGGACTGGCGGGAAGGGTGGGCCCATCGTTTCCCGAACTTGCGGTAGATCTTCAGCCGGACTTTTCAACCTCGATCTTCCCATTTGAAGAAACATTTTCCACTGCAACAGCCTCATGTCATAGTCCATCACGTATTCAAGCATGTAGCCAGTGAGTTTTTGAGGGAGACGATATTAATTTTGACTAGGAAGAAAAAGTAGACCCGGGTAAACAAGCTGGGGGGTTTCGTATACATCTATTTGTTTTTGTTTTTCGGAAGCAGGGGTTTCTCATGGTGGGAAACACGAATGCAACGACGGTATAGGTCTGATAGAAACAATCATCTTTCTTGTCCTTCAGCGCTCTCACATTTGAAATAGAGCCGTCGGTTCCCGTACGCAGGGCCAAACCACTCTTTACTAACTCGAGCAGTCCTGTGCCACTCATTATTTTTATTTTTTATGTGTAAACAAGATGGGAGGAGGGAAGATATTGAAGGTTTCCGCACGCTGGGCATCATGCCATGCGGTGTGGTAGCGAGGGAGGGGCAGGTAAAATAGTTGTGGACTCTCGTCAAGAATGCTTACATTACGATGTTGGAGCAGCAGGGAGTCATACTTCCACACCACTTGACACGTAGGCGAAGGCACAGCGCATAAACCTTCATCAGCCGCCTTCTCGAAGAGAGGATATCGCGATACTAAACCAGCGTCCTCCTTGATTGTGAGGTTTCCTGGCCCTTGTCTGGCAAGCAGAGAAATCTCAACGCTATGATTAACAGTGCTGTTAGAACGTACTGCCTTGGCTGTTCCGGTAAACTTTGTGGTGCGACTGTCAAGGGATAGGGAGCTCTAGTACAAACATATGATGCGGAAAGCGAGGAGGAAAGGGAGAGGGCGATCGATAGATTGAGTGCATTCTAATTTATGTCGATGTCGTTGGGCATGAGTATGAGTGTTTATAGGAAGAGGCATACCGGTAGTGTGTCTTCATTGTTGCACACGAGCGCCCGGAATTTTGATGCGTTTTTGAGGTGCCGCTGGGGTGCCAATATCGATTCTGCACTGGGGGGGGGGGCGGGGAGCGACTATTGGCGATTTTGCATTATCGAGCAAGTTGATAATTATGCTTCTAGCCTTCGCCATATTGTTTGAGAGCGGGCAAGCGGGGTGAGCTGACCAGTCGTGGAAGCATAGTTTATCCTTCCCTTTAATAGCTATGATATATAAATTTCTTAGCATTTATAGAAATTATTAGCATGTTAATGATTTTTGGATTAACATGTTTGAACTAGTATCATATTGGGCTGAAAAACCAGAAGGAAGAGAAATAACATTAGGGAATGCAGAATAATACTTTAATTGAATAAAAATTTAATATAAATAATTGGACAGGTAGTGGGGAGATTGTTCAACTTTTAACTTATAAATAACAGGAAATGTTTTAATGATTTATTAAGAGATGTAATTTTAGGAGCAAACCGCTTTCTAAAGGCTTGAAAATTGCCTATAACAAGAAAAAGACCTTTAGAAATAAGAATCAAAAGGTTTATCAAATAGTATATGAATTTTCAAATAATATTATTAAAACGAGAGTTTTTTCATTTTCAAATATAATAATAATAATATAATAATAGGAGCTTTAGTATATGCTAGTATCACTATTGTGAATAATTATAAAATATTTATGTAATCAGTATTTGAATTTTGTAAGTAACGTCATTTACTTAGTAACGGCTCGCTACCGGGATGCGGCTCGCCTTGGCAACCAGTGGAAAATCAAATGTATATTTTAATATCTACATAAATAGTAGTGATACAAGATGAAAATTTTATTTGAAAGTATGGTTCCGAAAGGCTATACTCTGTACCGACTTTCTGACGAAAAATGTGACAATTTTGCCTGTAACGCCAAGTGTAATGCATTGCAATCTTTGGTGTAATTTGTAGGTTTAGAAACCTAACATCCAAATACGAACTATTTACTTCCAAATCACATAATCCAAGAGTTTTACAAATATTTACAAGCAGTGAATATAGATAAGTAATATATAAACTACAGATAATACCTCTCTCAAGTGCCTTGGTTGATAGTTTAAGCAATGTATGATACTATATAATTCATATTTGAGTGGTAGGTTTCCAAACCTACACATTATACACAAAATTAGAAGGCATTACACTTGGCGTTACAGGCAAAATTGTCACATTTTTCGTCAGAAAGTCGGTACTGAGTATAGCCTTCCGGAACCATACTTTTAAATATGGAGAATCAGAATATGGAGTTTTTAATTAATAATAAAAAATAATGCTTGTATGCTCACTTTATTCCAAACTGGTTCATTTAGCAGATTGCTTACAATTGAAGTCAAGAAAATTGAAATCAACCATCGAAGTAACAGTTTAAGCAGGTAATAAGAGCTTATAGATCTTGTATTTGATGTATGAACTGCTTTGGTATTTATTTGTAGCTATTATGGGAGGGATTGTGGCTTTAAAAAGGAGACTAGTTAAATATATATGCTATAAAGTGGATGAGATGATATCTAATTATGGGGTTTATGTAATATTTTAATACTTTGCAATATAGTTCAATAAGATAATCCAAGATACTATATAAATTTTCAAGGCAGTTGGTTAAGTCTTTCTAATTTTATTCTCTAGGGATTTGAAAGTAATTTCTGAAGAAATATGACCTTCCCGTCTTGACCATGTAGGCTACACATGAAGGATAAGGCTGAAACCTGTTTGATATACTCTAATCATATAGGTAAAGCTACAATATGAGTTTTGGTTAGTTTAGGCTCTCGAATTTAGAGATTTTACCCTGTAACTCAAACAATACTGGAATTACGAGTAAAATTGTGTGTCATTAGAGTTGCTATGTGAAATTACTTGATCCCATAGCCCAAACTGATGAAAACTCATATAGTAGCTTTACCTATATGACTAGAGTATATGAAACAGGTTTTAGTCTTATTCTACATGCGTAGCGTAACTGGTCAATACTGGAAAGTAGTATTTCTTCAGAAATTACTTTCAAATTACCGGTGAATGGAATTAGGAAGACTTAATCAACCCCCTTGAAAATTTATATAGTACCTTGGGTTATCTTATTGAACTATATTGTAAAGTATTGGAATGTTACATAAACCCCATAAGTAGATATCATCTCATCCACTTTATAGCATATATATTTAACTAGACTCTTTTTTAAAGTCCCAATACCTCCCATAATAGCTACAAATAAATACCAAAGCACTTCATACATCAAATACAAGATCTATAAGCTCTTATCATCTGATTAAATAGTTACTTCGATAATGTTATTGACTTCAATTGTAAGCAATCTTTTAAATGAACCAGTGTGAAATAAAGTGAGCATTCAAGAGGCATTATTTTTTATTATTAATTAAAAACTTCATATTCTGATTCTCCATATTTAAAAGTACTTTCAAACAAATTTTCCATCTAGTATTACTACTATTTATGTAAATATTAAAATATATATTTGATTTTCCAGTGGTTGCCAAGGGGAGCCGCATTCCGGTAGCGAGCCATTCCTAGGTAAATGACGTTAGTTTGAAATTCTGAAATCTATCTTCAAAGCTAATCAATTAAAAATAGCTAGGTCAAAGTATAAAGTTTATAAATATGAACTATTTAAAAGTGTGTTTGGATTGCAACGAGTATAGATATGATAGTTACAAATAAATTTTCTTTTAAAATTGGTTTGATTTCAGAATATAAGCTTAGGCATGAAGACTTGACTTTAGGAAAATATTGTTTTTAATACCTACTTGTAGTTTCTTTTATATTTAATTTCATATAACAATCATATTGTACAGGCATGATGCAACAGGCAACGATACTTCTCAGTTTTGTAAGCAAGTCTCATATTTCTGCACCAAGAAGATAAAAAATACTACCTCTTCAAATAGTACTAGGCTGGCTTGCTTGTATTGGACAAAGACTATCTGAATAGTTTTCTATTAGGAACCTGTACTACTCTAATACTATAAGTATAAACTCTATGCAGTCTTTCATTTTCTCTCACAGTAAAAGATCGAGGTTCAGCTAATAGTTTCTCGTAAGGGAGAAGTGTGTGTAAAGAGAGAAAGTGTAATCGTATTACAATAGCTAGTATGATATAAAAAAGTACTTAGATGATTGCATGAAGATTCTATCTCTTAGTCTGAGACTACATACAAGTCTTATATTGTTATCCTCCCACTACCCTGATCCTGATAACATGTCAATTGCACAATATCTGTTAACTAATAACAACTTATAAAAAAGGTCATGTGTTTAAACAAGCCTCATTGAGCAAAACCCATTATCTCAAATCTGAGTCATATGTGAAAGTTATTACATTATCTTACATTACAATTATAAGTCATAAAACAATAAACCAATTATAAGGTAATAATAACATACTACTCTCTAGTTATATGAGATATTATGAGCCAAGCGATACCAGTGTCATAGTATACTAATAAAGGGGAACATACATTATAACAAATAAGTATTAGTCAAGTGAAATCTGCCTTGATTAGTCACAATTTGTGACATTTCAGTATTAGAGGCTGCACTTTTTTCTAAGTATGTTTTGGAGCTATTACTTGATACTTTCAGTGTTTGAAGCTTTGTTTCAAGGAATTTGATACCTTGATTGTTTTATATATTATTTTATGGTATCAATTTGATATCATAGTTCTTTTGAAATACAAGTTGTACTAGTAGATATAAGTGTTAGAAAAAGCCGTCTAGTATATTTAAAGACAGCATCTTTCAGACCTAGAAAGCTGAGTGCAGATATTGACAAATAGAGTTTTCAAACATACTTGGTTGGATGGTTACCTCTTCACTTCTCTATAATAGTAAGAAGTGGTAAAACACTTTAAAACCTTGGTGATAAAGTAAAAGATTTTATTTTAACAACTTTCATAGTCTTTGCTTATTCAATCCCACTAGGCCACTATTTGGCTAGGATTTTAGGTACATAATTTAGGATAGTTTCTTAGATGTTTCAGTATACTAAAACTGATAATAACAGATTACATGGATCAAAGTATTTTGAATATTAAAATCATATGTTGAATACTATTATTTACAAAATACAATATTACTACTACTAAAAACTTTATTTCTACCGAAGGGTAAGCCTCTTGAACTATAAAGTATGATATATGCAGTTCAACATAAGCATAAGTATGAACTGAGTATACTATATGACAAAGCAGTTTGGAAGGTTCATTAATTAAGACAAACCTATTTGCTAACAGTATAACAAGTAGGTTAATGAGATTTGTTAGAGTTAATTTATATTATGATATTTGCTATTTGAAAGAAAATCTTAGTATAAAGCATTGATTACTAATACAAATAGTACTAACTTGGCAAGAAACAAGTTATAATATTATGGTGTATCATATTTTACCCTTCTTTACTACAAATTCAACATTTTAAATTAATATACCAACTTATTAAAAAATCTCATTCCTATAGAAAAACCACTACTTTATCTTTTCTGATCAGGTGTATTAGCTAGTAGTTTTTTCAGACTTACATGACAAATTACAGGTAGGGTATAATAAATTGAAAACTACTAAAAGTCTTGTATATATTTTAAACTCTATAAACTATATCAGAAAGATTTTTATTTTAAATTATATATCTCTGATTATTTTAACATATATTTTACTACTTTGTGGTGGTTATTTGAAAATAGAGTAAGATATTGACCTATAATATTATGTTATATAAGTAACTTGGAATATATGAAAGAATAGTAAGAAATATTTCAACTTGAAGAACTATTAAATTTTGGAAAGTGCTTTCTCTTTTTTCAACAAAACAAAAATTTTCATGTTGAATGGAATACCTTTTTTTTCCACAAAATTTCTTTTGAAATAATAATAGTTTTTTCTTATCAATTATACTTAGTTCTAATATCTTTAGTACTATTTTTATTGTTTATTTTTGGGGGTTGTTTATGTTAAGAGGACTTTTCAAGCCATACTTTAAGATGCATGCTGGGATTTTCCTTTAATTACAAATAGATCCAGGGATTTAATAAAGTAAACCCCCTTTCATATTTTGACATAATACCTCTGTTGTGACATTTTTGGGAGTTTCTTAGCGTGGTCAAGTGAACCTCAATTCATCGCGCTGAGTACCGGTGCCGGTAGTTGTCTCTGGTGTCTCTTGGCCCGAGCTTGCTACTCGCATTCCATTCTTGATATATAAAGTGAGCTTTGAGTCAGGGTTCTTCTGGCTTCTATAAATTTCTCAACATGCCGGGTCTGCAAATCACCAATTCAGCCCAGCAAAAAGGCTTCGCTTCGCCCCCATCCCATCTCATCATCCCAGCACGACTGGTCTAGCCTAGCATAACCGTTCGCTCCCAGCGAACAGCCCAAGTAACCCCCCGCATTTCTCACTCACCGTCCGCAGCCCGCCATTGGAAGGCTGACAGGATCAATCGTTTCCCTTTCCTCTCCACCATTACTCTTTTATCTTTTTATCCCCTTCTGCTATTGTTCATTTATTTTTTTATCTCTTCTCTTTTCTCGGTGCGTGGGTTCTTCTGTCAAAAAAAGGGAAAAAGAAAAAGGAAAAAAAAGAAAAAAGGGGAAGAAGAAAAAGAAGAAAAAGAAAGTCCCGCAAACTCTCCTTCCCGTCGGTCGTTCTCTTGTGTCAGTCGGAGGTCAGAACGCAGCACGGACGGGACGTGACCGACCACCTACCTAAAGTAAGCGCGCGAAACAACCGAAAGAGTGATAAAAGAGCTCTGCTGCTCCTGCAACGACGTGGAAGGGACAAAAACGGGCAGCAGTGAGAGTGAGTGTCCGAGTGAGAAGGGTGAAGTCAAGTGAAGTCAAGTGAAGTGAGTGCTTGTGTGCGTGCGTGTGTGTGTGAAGTGTGAGCAATAAGAGCAAGGCTAGACACATTGAGCAAGAGAAAGTGTGCAAAAAGATAGCGAGAGAAAAGAGGGAAGGGAAGGACCAAATCCGGGAAGCGGGCAGCATACAATCAGTCAATAAAGCATCTTTCCAATCAATATTTACCTACATACGAATCCTACCGTTACAATTACTACTGCCACCTTAACAACCAGGGATCTCCAAGCAGCTCTTTCTTTCCCATCAGGCAGCCTTAACTTGGCCCTGAAAACCAACACCGAGTGCGACCACACAATCAGCACCAAGGGAGTGTTACTTTTCTCAGCAAGAAGGGAAAGAAGGAAAAAAAAGTGGGATACGGCAGTGGATTTTAATTCCTCGCGACATTCTTCTACACAAAAACATCCATCCGCACTCTAATCAATTTCCTTATCCCATCTTATTCCCATCCTTCCATCTCTTTCCGTTCTCATCCTAGGGAAGGAATAGAAGCCTTACTACAGTCTTCACTTTCACTCCATCCTTCCGATCAACTCCCTCCCTCTCCCTCTCTCTTCTGTCTTCTCTCTTTATCTCAACATATCATCTTCAACCACTCCCTCCCTCCCTCCCTCCCTCCCTTCCTTCCTTCCATTATCCGAAGTTCACTACAAGCAAACCATCAAACTCTCTTTTTCCCGGAATCGTCATCATCCCTTGCATCAACTTACCGCCCCTCGCCGCATGACTACAACGAGTTTCTGCTGCTAATCAACCCAAGCGGAGGGCAGGCTACCACGCTTTTTCAAGGCCTGGTTTGCGCCCGCTCCTTCTCCCTATAACCCTCCACCAATAATTGTTGGGTTTATCTTTCTCAATCTTTCCCCGGGATAGTAGCTTCACCATCGACGATACAATTTAACCCCGCCGCCACAATTCACATACGTCTTCTGCTTTCTTCTACCCCCCGTCCTCCTCCCTCATCCCTATATCTTCTTCTGTACATCTTTTTACCGGCTGTTTTTTGTTTTTGGTTCGACGACAGTACCAGCTACAAAACCATTCCCACCCCCACCCCACAGCCTCTACATAACAAGGTTTGTGCTTCAGACTTCGGAGCAGGTTACCCCTCGTCTTTTATCGAGCGTCTGGCGGAGTTAAAGCTCGTAGGGCTGACACCTAGCTCCGTTTCTTCAACGATACAACAAGCTATCACTAGCTCGCACACCTCCATTACCTTAACCTGTAAATCTCTAAATCCTATCCACTGTACACAAATCACGAGAAAAAGCCCTTATCGGGGATTCTGTATTTTTTATATTTTTTTTGTAATTATTTACCACCTTTCACGAAATCCAACTCACTCGGCCAGCGGTCAATAGTCGCATCAAGATTAACTTTCCTCGACTCAACAGCATCATGTCGGATCATCAGACAGCTGCAACCTCTCGCGCGGCACTATCTGCAAGCGTATGTCCTGTATCTTTCTAATCAGTTTCGTTGGGTTGGGTTGGGTTGTGGCTGATTGTTTGCCCCGGTTAGGTCAAACCCGCACGATTCGATGACTTTGGGAGTTCTCCAAATGCCCTAGACGGAGGCGCATCACAACCCACGACACAGGGTCTGGGAAATAGTGGAACTTGGGGAATCTGGGGAAATTCTACCATAGGGAGTACGACTATCGGTAGTGGTTTCGGTGGGCCTAATACTAATGCAGAACGTCGAGGTGAGGATCTTTTTCTTTCACTATTTCCCGTATTCATTTCCGTGGCCCTATTGTGTCATCTTTTCTGATTTGTCTACTTTGAACTAGGTTCTTTTGACGATAAACAAGGTTCCTCTTCTCTCTTAGCTGGATCGGGGGAACACGACACATGGAATACAAAGTCTCCTGCTGTGAGATGGTCAGGAGAATCCACTTCTCCTGCTATCGCAAATGTTCCTACAAATCAAGATCTCTCTCGATCTCCGGTTCGTCTCCGTCAATATGAATCGCCTCAGTCAAACTCAGAAATCCCTCGAAGCTCATCACCTTTCTACTCAATGCCCCGCCAATCTGCTGTAGGGAGGGGCCCGTCATTGAGCCAGTCACCTAATAGCAAGCCTTTTTTGGATCCAGCCTCTGCAGGTTTTGAGAGTATGGATTTTCCGAATGGTCCTCGGGGCCGGCCGGTTGAAATCGGGCAGGGGTTTGGGAGTCCAAGATTTCCAGGTACTTCTACGTCTACTGATACAAGTGACCGGAGACATCTTGTTCTTCCAGCTATTGACGATGAGGATCCGGCTTCTCAGATGGTCCGGGGGCGTGTTGTTTCGAATCCGCGTGGACCGGGGGCTGAGGCGTTTGGGTCAAGTGTTTCATCGGCTGGCCGTAGTGAAAGTCTGCCTCCTCAACAAAGGGCCAATTCAACTCCCCCTACATACAACCCAAACCAAACTCCTCCGGATGCGGTCGGTGGTTATGGAGCCTACACTCATGTCCCTACTTCCCACCCGGCCTCACATACCCCAAATGCTGGGTCCTATCCGGTAGCGCCTGGGAGATTTGCGGATTTGAGTCGTGATACCCGAGAAGCTGAGATGCTTGCTCATCTGAGGCAGATATCGGTGGACGATGATCATGACAGATTTTCGGCCTCCCGCGAAGGGGTATCTTACAGTCGGTTGAGCCAGGCCCTCACTGTGCATCCTGCCAATTTCAATTACCAGAGCCAGCCACCGTTTGGCGAATACCCTTATCAAGCCCGCCAAACAGTCCAGGCTGTTGCTCAAAATTCTATGTGGACTCCAGATGATGGGAACTATCCTCGTGGTCAAGAAGGTTATAATAATACTGAGCAGTACGCAGATGCCAGTTACGGTGAGGGTTATGGTGATATTCGTAGACCATACGAGCGTGTCGGTTCTATGTCCCCTGGCGACCAGAATGGAGAATACCAAAGAAGAAACAATATGGGGGGCACTTATCATGCCAATGGCAGTACCCCACCACCTCATGGTTCCGATTTTCGATCTTCTTCCCGCGGCCCTCCAATTCGCACCCCGCCATCCGGGCAGTTGACCCAGTTGACCCCAAACCACGAAAAGTTAAGGCAACGTCTGCTCGTTGCCCCCCAGCAACAGCAGAGCCCTCACATAAACCAGGGTCAGCTGATGATGCGGGATCAAATTTATCGTAACCAGTATCCACCACAACCACCTTACGACTACGCTTACGGTAACGGAATTCGAATGCCCATGGCTTCCTACACTGGCTCCTCGATTAGTCCTATGATCGCCCCAACTCACCCAGCGGTTAGAAGGCCTGCTCATGAAGACTTCGGACACAATTTGAGGAGTGTTCTCCTCGAAGAGTTTCGCGCTAACTCGAAATCCAATAAACGCTATGAGCTTAAGGTAACTTTGGGGTGTTTGTTTCGTCCATCGGTTGCATTATCTAATGGTTGTTAGGACATCTACAGTCATGTTGTCGAGTTCAGCGGTGATCAGCATGGCTCCCGGTTTATTCAACAGAAGCTCGAGACGGCAAATAGTGATGAGAAAGAGACAATTTTCAGTGAAATAAAGCCAAATTCTCTCCAATTGATGACCGACGTGTTCGGGAACTATGTTATTCAGAAGTTCTTTGAGCACGGGAATCAACTTCAGAAGAGTATTCTGGCTAAACAGATGGAGGGGCATGTGTTGACGCTTTCCACGCAGATGTACGGCTGTAGGGTTGTTCAAAAGGTGGGCACAACCTATTTATTTAGTGACCTTCATAACTGCCAGCTGACGACTACCATAGGCTCTCGAGCATATATTGACAGAGCAGCAAGCCTCCCTTGTGAAGGAATTGGACGGTCATGTACTCAAGTGCGTGAAAGACCAGAACGGCAACCATGTGGTTCAAAAAGCTATTGAGAGAGTGCCAGCAGAACATATCCAATTCATCATCAAAGCTTTCCATGGCCAAGTCCACACTTTGGCGACTCATCCCTATGGGTGCCGTGTCATCCAGCGCATGCTCGAACACTGCGACGAGACTGCACAGGCTTCACTGCTCCAGGAGCTTCATGTTTGTACTATTTCGCTTGTACAGGATCAGTACGGGAATTACGTTACCCAGCATGTTATCGAGCATGGAAAACCCGAAGATAGAGCCAAAATCATTCGCCTGGTTACAACCCAGCTACTTCAGTTCTCAAAGTATTTATCCTCGGCGGTCTTGTTTTTTTCTTTCGGGGTTTTGACTAATCTGCTAACTTATAACAGACATAAGTTTGCGTCAAATGTTGTTGAGAAGAGTATAACCTTTGGGTCAGACGAAGAGAAGCGTGAAATTGTCAAAGTTGTGACTACTATGCGTCCTGACGGGAATTCCCCTCTACAGATCCTCATGCGGGATCAGTATGGGAACTACGTGATTCGTAAGTCAAATAACCCTCTAAAGGATTTTGGCGGTGGAATCTACGAGCTAATAGTCGCGTAGAGAAACTTTTGACTCTACTCCAAGGGCCGGACAGGGAGACTTTGGTTGAGCAGATTAAGCCTCAGCTCCAAGCCTTGAAGAAGGTCACTTATGGCAAACAGATCAATGCGGTAGGAAACCAGCCTTCAAGCAGGTTGCATGATCAACACTTATACCTAAGGCATGAACAGATTGAGAAGTTGATTTACAACTCCTCTACCCCTTCACAAACTGCCTCTCCCCCTCCTGGTTCTGCGCTTGCGACCCCCCCGTTGTTGACTATGGACGTTCAGTCCCCTGATTCGTCGGCTCCGCCGTCTACTGAGGCAAGCACGACTGAGGAGCGTCCAGTCGTCGATAAATCCTCCGAGGGAGCCAAGAAGGAGGTTAGCATTGCGTCTTAAGTAGCTGCCAAATTTTCGATCGTCCTTGTCAAATGTACAAGAATCGGTCACGGGATGTCTTTTCTTCTTTTCGAACCATATTCGGTTTTTCCTTCCAATATTCTCTTCAGTACATTTCATTTGATTTTTTTTTTGAATAGTGATGAAGTGAAGGCATTTATAATCCCGTGTTACAAATACCCCGTTTTTTTTCATTCTTATACTTGGTCTTATTTCAGTCCCCCATTTTTCCTCCCGTGGTTTTTGTTATTTACTGTACTTGAACTCCATACGGAAATGAAGCGGCATTGGTGGGGTTTCTTGTGGGACAAAATGCTTGAGTCTTTTTTTTCTGGTTTCTTTTATGTCTTATGGGAAATGCTATTAGCTGGTAATCTTAGCACAAGGGTCCGGTTTGGTTTGGGTCATTTTTCATTATTTCTTCCTTTCTACAAGATTAGTTTTGTATCTATGAGATGGGTTCGAAGCTCTCCTCAGCTCCTCACATCGCACGCCCATTACCCCCCTCACCCTCCCCTTTCCCTGGTAAAAAAAAAAGTGACGTTTTTCTTTCTGCTTGGTTTGTCGGTTGGCTGGGTTGGCTGGGTTGGTCGGTTGGGCTTATTTGTTCCTTTCTCACTGGGTGTTAAATGTTTTTGGTCCTTCTTATTCTATATTTGATCTGGTTTATTCCTCTCTAGTCTCTGATACTCATTCATGGCGAAAAGGGTCTTTTTTCTTTTCTTTATTTTTTTATACTTTCCTACAGCGGCAGTTTCTCTAGGCGATAACGGAATCATGGTTTTTTCTCCCCCTTTTCTTACTGCTCTCCTCCTTTCCTTTCCACAAGAATCTCTTTCCCTCATTCTCCCACCCCCTTTCACTTTACCAAGTTTATCGTTACGATATATTTTGTTTAACTATGATATTATGATACTTACTATATCCCCTCCCCCTACTCCCCTACTCCCCTACTCCCCCTACTCCCCCTATTTCATTGTTTCTTTTTTTATTACTTTACCTTTATTTGGAGTACATATGGACCCCCCTTCCTTCTTTTCATCCTTCTTCCTAGTCTTGAGCTTCTTGCATGTATGTTTTTCTTTCTCTTTATATTTGGAGTATCGTATTATGCCAGTATGATACAGTACTGGCGTCATCATCATCATCAAAAGATTGGTCTCGGGATTTTTTTATAATTTTTTTATTGTGACAATTTTGTGCTCTATTGAGGCGTGAAATAAGAGCGAATGAAGGAATAGCCTTTATTGTCCTCCCTTCTTTATTTGCCTTCGGTATCTAGGGTACCGGTATAAGCTTAGCCTGAACTTCTATTCGCCATCCGAATTTTTCTTTTTTTCTTTTCTTCTTCTTTTCTTTCTTTTTTCTTTTTTTAATACTACCGTAGTACCTTCTCTTTTTTCATTCAGTTTGGTCCTCCTTGTGGGTGATTGAGCCTTTTATTTCTCTTTTTCTTTTTCTCCTTTTCGGATCTCATTGGATGCCCGAGTGAGTGGTGCTTTTGTGCCGTATTATAAGATTTATAAGTTGCTTTGTCGGGTATGATATCGGTATTGGGGGACGAATATATTTATGGGAATTATAATACATTTGATATCTAGTGGACTTTCCCTTCCCTCTCCTCTCCTCTCCTTTATTTCCTTCCCCCCTCTCTTCATGAGGGGGCCTGATTCGGTTGAAGTGTTTGAGTGGTGCACCGTGAATGTCAGTGGACTGGTGCTCGGTGTTATGTGTGAGGGGATGTCTATCACATATCATGGGTTGATTACGATGTGGTAATGCTTCGGGGATGATGGATGAGGGTGGTGGTGATCTTGAGACAACGTTGGTCAATGCTTTGAGGTTCGATGTTCGGCTCTTTTCATTGCTTCTGCGAAGGGGAGAGGAGGCGAAAGGAATAAGTTGGGGAAGGAAATCATAACTACAAGTACAGTACAAAGGTAGGAATTAATTAACCGGAAAAGCCGGATGTATTCGGCGGGTTAACCTCTAATAACTATTCCATAACTTATTACCGGATTCTGTATGGCCTTGGGAGCCGAGGTGCGGCGGGGTGGCCGATATCTGGGGGGTAAAAAAGAAAAATTTGATGAAAGGAGGGGGATTCGAACCCCCGCGGGCAAAGCCCATGAGAAACCCCACTTTATGAAAGTGAAGAAGCAGAACGCTTGAGTCACACGCCATAACCACTCGGCCATCCTTCCAACTACAGGTGCAGGACCCGGTTGGCATATATGTAGCTATGAAGGAATCTGTAGACAAGTGCTATGATTCTGGGATGCGGCGTGGGGATAAGGTGGGGTTGTTGTATCGGGGGCGCATTATTATTTTGGAACATCCTTTGTCTAACGTGATGTAGATGGTGTAATCCTACTCTTAGAGGATATTTAGCAGATCTCTGGTGACAAGTTGGAGATTTTGCTACTTTAGCCTTCTGTGGGGTTTGCTCGGCAATTCTAAGCTGTGGCCTCCCTTGCTGGGAGCGAAGGAACCTTACTATTCAACAGATCTGGGTAAGATTTTAAAACTGGTAGTTATGGTGTAAGTTAATAAGACAGAGGATTCTAAATTTAATCCCACTTGGATGGCTTTCCGGTCTACCAGCTACTGTGCTACTTTGGTCATAAAGGTGGCAAATATCTCATTTCCGCTAACTGTATTGACTGACGCTAATGCTCGTGTCAGTTAGAGTACCGGCATTTACCATAGCAGTACCATATTAAAGGCCCGAACTGTATTATAATATTAGTGCCGATGGACTAGCCGGCGGAACCCTAGGAGGAGAATTATGCTTGCAATAATGTGAAAGTATTGCCATAGGATCTGATTTAGAATTTTGCGAGCTTGACTGTAGGTCAGTGCTCACTCAGATAAGGGCTTAGGGTTACAGATCAAGAGGTCGGATCCTTTCATCGATCGGCTATTTATTATCCCTGTGCCACAAAGCAACGCAACTACCTCAATATTCCACCAAACGTCACTTGGGTTATCCTCACGGTCAACTTAGCCGGAGGAAAAAATTATTTCTAGTCATACTAATATACCAAGATGTCAGGCACCGGCGCATCCTCTGGCTCGCTCAACACGGGAGCCTTAGCGAGCCACCTGAACTTCCCTGGCCTTGACCGTATCAGTATCCGGAGGCGCCTCGCGCCACAAGACCAGCTAGAGAATGATCCGGACGAGGTAGTTTATATGGATGAAGAGGGTATATTATTTCTCCCACAGCGATGCCGCCATCCTACATAGCTTTAGTGGGGAAGCTAACCTCGAGTAGAACAGGACAGATTAATCAAACAGCTAAAGTACGAGGATTCTGGCAAGAATGATTTCTTTACTGTTAGTCCTCTACCCTTCCTTTCCTTCCTGTATACACATATATGCTAGAAAGAGGGAACTGACGCCCCCCACCCTCCAGAAATTAATCTTCGTCCTCGAAATTGCCCAACTCCCCATGTTCTTTTTCCGCCTATGGACCGTTCCAAACTGGACCGACCTCTTCAGCATAGTATCCATGATAACATCCGCGCTGTGCGTCCCCACCACACAGGGATTTGAAGATAGGAGCGAGCTCGCGCCGGAACCGGAGTGGGTCCCGGGCGCTATTAGACTGAACTTGATTCTTTCCGTGGCGGTCGCAATGGTTACTCTCTTGAAGCATTATACCCCGCCTGAAGGTGTAGAATTTACGTTTCGCATGGATGCGTATGAGAACATGGGGCTTATTCCTCTTGGTAAGTTCTTTTTTTATTTCTCTGGGAGGTCGGGTTGGGATTGGTCATTGAGGCTGACATTTTCTGGGGCGGGCAGTGCTTTGGGTGTTCACGCAGTTCACTAGGAAAGCTTTGAGGGCGGTGGATACTGGTTCTTTGGAGGAGCTGCGGTACAGGTACCTCGGGGCCTGATTTTGGGGTGGCCTTGTAGTTTCTGTTCTTGCTTTTCCGTGTACACATGGGCTTTTTTTAATTTTTAGTCGTCTGGGTACCGGTTGTGGTTTTGTTGTGGTTGCACTTCAGTTCTTTGTTCTCCTAGCCTAGTGATAGGAGTAATTTCTTTATACTCTCTTGTTTTCAGAGGGTTCTGGAACTCTGTTTACATAATAGTTCCCGGATATCTCTCGTGTCACCTTTCGGTGGCCATCTGCCGTTTAGGTTGAGCGCGAAGTTGCCCATGAGCCTAGTGTTCGAAAAATACGGTACGTTACCGTACCTTACACGGTTGATACCATACGGTAAATTACGTAAATTACACTAGGCAGATAAAATACCGGAAAACGGCCTCTCCCACCTTAGATTCTGATGTTAGGTAATCCTGTCTTCTGCCCTCTGTGTTTATCAAGCTGAAGCAACCCAACCCACAAAATATCAGCTACCGCTAGGCATTCTTGGCTATGACATGAGTATCGCACTAAGATCCAAGATCATGATATGGAACTTTATGACGGTCGGCAAACGGCGCATGGTAAGTTTACCGTACGTTACCGTATATTACCGTATTGTATCGTATGGTAACTTACCGTACCTTACCATTCGAACCCTACATGAGCCGAATCATGTTTCATGAGCGAGTGACCGTGGATGATTTGCGGACGCTGTGAAAAATGTTGGAGCTTATGCTTGAGCGTCATAGCTGCTTGCATTCCATTCAAGTTACCCCCTCTTTTACTTCTTGTCTTCTTTTTCTTCCCTTCCAGCTTCCTAGATGCGAGGCAAATCAATAGGGATCTCGCCTTCTATAAATCCCCCAGCGCACGACTTCTGAACCTCGTTTTCTTGATACATCTAGTGAAATATATTGGGTATGGGCGATTTCCCTGTTGGCGTTGGGTGATTTCTCCGGAGCTCTGTGTAGTGGTGTTCGTATATCGTTTTATGGGTATTCTCGGGTGTCAGGTTCTGCTAGACTGATCGGCATCCCCTATCTTAAAAACATGGACTAGACGTGATTGGGGCGGAGTTCTAGCGTATCCCTTAGTCTGTCAGTACGTCCAAGAAACCGGTTGAACAGGTCTCAGATTGAAACCCTTAGCAATTTATTTCCAGTTAGAGAAGGATATTTTCCGGATCCCGTTATTTTCTTGGCCGGATTTGGTATAGTTCTTAACCAGTTTTCTTGGGCGCAGAACTCGACAGACTAAGGGATAGGTTAGAAATGTGGTGTGGGGTTATGGAGCACCTTTTTAGTCCTGGATTTAGCCTTGACGTGATACTTGGATGATCTAGTAATGAGTGCAGGTTAGATGATAGCATTCACAGATTCGCGCCCTAAGGCTGGCCATATCATTGATCGATTCATAAGCATGGCTTCAAACCTAGAGGAGTCAAATTGCACCTTCGCTCTATATAGGATTAGGACCAGATAAGACCAAGCACCGCCCAAGTACATCCTCCAGTCACACTAATAAATACCTGGAGCAGCAGACTACGGCTTACCCTCCTTAAATTCTCTATTGCAACCTCCACTGCCGGGCCTGCCTCAGGCTCTCTACAGGGACCTCCTCTACTGTTAGGTATGTAATCTTACCCTGCTACTCACTCTCAATGGTGTTTTTGATTTTTCCCTATAGGCCTCTATTTCTGGGGTCCCTGTCCCTCGCTCTTCCGGCGTAGCTTATTGGCCTCGCTGATCGCGCCCTTGAGGAAGTTTTGCTCTTTGCCTTTCCCGAATCTGCTTTGCTGGCTCTGGATGCTTAGATTCTGGGGCTCTTGGTGGGGGAGGGGGGGCACTGTTCCTAGAACAGCTTTCCGCTTGTGCTAGGGGGCTGTAGGTATGGTAGGAGATTGGTTCTGTGTTCCTTCAGCTGCTCGAGACGGGGTAGCCTTTGGCTTGGGCTCGGGCGGCCAGTAGGGGCAAGGGGAGAAGTGAAGAGGTGAAAGAGGAGTGGTATGATAGCTGGGTGGCGAGTCCTCGTAGGTCTCTTTTGGGGTGGGCGTTTGTAGCACTCATCGGGTTCAGAGAGGGGGAGGTCCGGGGGGGGGGGGTTCATGCTTGTATCAAAGACATTCGCATATTTGATGTTTTACCATTACCCGCCGAGGAGAACTCGACTGGGGTTTAGGGAAAGTTGTATTGAAATTTACGTTACACTCAATCTGAACAAGGTTTCTGGTTTTATCTCTCGGAGTTTCAGAGTATTCCTGCGCTGCCGCTGCTAGTAGGAAACTTCGAGCGCCACATGTAGGTTGCCGGGTGTGTATGATAATCACTACTGACCCGAATGCGAGCCCAGTAGCCAATATATCTCGCTACTCAGTCTCCCCCGATACCTCACTGCTTTAACGGCGTCTGTTTTTCCGTGATGAGGCGGATTCGTTATTAGGTGGGGGTGGAACGGTTGTTGTGCTGAGCTTCTCGAATGGTCCGCTATGACTGGGTTGGTAGCGCCCATTCCGAGAGACCTCGGACTGACTCTTGGAATCACAGATTATCATACAATTGTCTGGTGCCGAGGCTTGTCCTGGCACACATTCAAAAAGCCACATTTTTTTTTGATCCTAGTAACACTCGACTTTCAGTCTTTCACAAGCCCATGCTCCTGTGGGTCTTGGCATCCCTTGCTGCGGCCCCCTAGAGACAGAAAATCGAGGTGACGGATCTCCAAATTAAAGTTTAACGTTAATCCAACCTCCCTCTTTATCTGTATACCTCTCAAGATGCACTACCTATTACACACACGGTTATTACTCCAACGGCAGGGGCTGAACACTCTAACACATGTCCGTCTCCTATCTAGAGGGTTTGCGACGGTATCTGATGACCAGAGGTGCGGGGCTTCCATCAAATTGCCGCTATTATCGCAGGTGTCTGGCTGACGAATTGTGTTTGTCTAGGGGTAGCCTGGGCCGAGGGTTTGACGTCGTGGTAATTGGCGGAGGGCATGCTGGCTCGGAAGCTTGCGCTGCTGCGGCGCGAGGTAAGCTCCGGTCCTCACCCCTGCTCTGAAATAGCGAACTGTAGTAGGAATTGATTGCCAACTCCCGGCTTTCTAGTGGGTGCTAAAACTGCCCTGGTAACTCAGAAGATTGACACTATTGGGACATGCTCGTGCAATCCTTCATTCGGCGGTATCGGTAAGGGCATTATGATCCGTGAGGTGGATGCTCTGGACGGTGTCTGCGGTCGGATAACCGATAAAGCCGGTATTCAGTTCCGGATTCTGAACAGGAGTAAAGGCCCCGCTGTATGGGGTCCCCGTGCACAAATCGACCGGAAGCTCTACAAGAAGTACATGCAGGAGGAATTGATGTCGTATCCGAACTTGACAATCCTACAGGGCAGTGTTGCGGATGTGGTTATGAATCGGGCGCCGGAAGGCCTGATGGTTGATGAGGAGGGGCACTATGGAGAGATTACGGGTGTGAGATTGGAGAGTGGGGAGGTGATTAATGCAAAGCATGTTGTGATCACTACTGGGACATTTCTGGGTGGGGAGATTCACATTGGATTGACGGTTTTCCCTTCTGGAAGGATGGGAGAGGCGGCGACTTTTGGGCTGAGCAAGTCTTTAAGAGAAGCTGGCTTCAAATTGGGTCGTCTGAAGACCGGGACGCCCCCGAGAATTGACAGCCGAACAATAAATTACAAGAACCTTCTTCCGCAGCTCGGAGATGACCCACCAATGCCGTTTTCTTACATGAACGAGAAGGTTCAGATCGGGCAGCAACTGCAATGTCACAGCACACACACCACCCCCGAGAGCCACAATCTTCTACGTCAGCATCTTCATGAATCAATCCACATCCGCGAGACGATCAAAGGCCCACGCTACTGCCCATCATTAGAGAGCAAAATCATCCGCTTCAAAAACAGGCAAAATCACATGATCTGGCTGGAACCAGAAGGCATAGACGACTACGTTGTATACCCAAACGGCATCTCCATGACTGTTCCTGCAGAAGTCCAAGAACGCCTCCTAAAGACCGTCCCAGGCCTCGAAGAAGCCAAAATGCTACAGCCTGGGTACGGTGTGGAATACGATTACGTCGACCCACGCTCCCTTCGGGTAACCCTCGAAACTAAGATTGTTAAAGGCCTTTTCCTAGCCGGGCAAATAAACGGAACAACAGGCTATGAGGAAGCCGCCGCCCAGGGCATCGTCGCAGGACTCAACGCCGGCCTCTCCTCCCAGGGGAAGCCCCAAATGACCATCTCTAGAAGCGACGCTTACATCGGCATCATGATCGACGACCTGATCACAAAGGGGGTGTCAGAACCCTACCGAATGTTCACTTCCCGCAGCGAATTTCGTATGAGCTCTCGCGCTGACAACGCCGATCTCCGCCTTACCCAAGCCGGCCGTGGCCACGGCGTGGTCGGCGACGCGCGATGGGCGCACTTCCAATCAGAACTGTCTATGATGGAGGATTTCCGCTCCGCACTTTCCAACATCGTCCAGAGCAGCTCTGAGTGGCGGAAGCGGGGCTTGGTGGTCAGAGAGGACTCGGCGCGCAGGAGTGCCTTCAACCTACTCAGGCTCCCAAACATGACGGTAGACAAGCTAGCGGGAATGGGAATCCTGAAGGGCTTGGATCGCTGGCCGGAGAGAATTCGTACTAGGGTCGGCATCGAGGGGGTGTACGAGCCTTACGTCATGAGACAGGCTAACGCCGTGAAGGTGTTTGAGAAGGACGAGGGGCTGAAGTTGCCGGTTGATATCGACTATGACCGGTGGGCCTCTCTAAATAGGTTTCTGCATATGTCCTGGGAAATTTTAACTGACAAGATTTTATAAAATAGAGTCGTAGGCCTTTCACATGAAGAAAGAGTCGTACTAAAGCATGTCCGGCCCGAATCCGTTGGACAGGCAAGACGTGTTGAGGGAGTGCGTTGACTCTCCTACGATATCAATCTGGTATCTGTCAATCCCGAAACTAACGTCTAGTGGGAGAACTTCCTAGGTAACACCGACCGGCTGCGTCCACCTCCTCTCACACGTCGAGAGGAAGAAGAGAGAAGGGGCCAAAGCGGTTGCCGTGGAAACGCAGAAAGCTAGGACGATTGCTTTGGGAATGGATAAAGGATCCCGTTTGGGGGAATGAAGGGAGGTTTTACGTACCATTTCATATTTTGCTATTCTAGACTGGTGTTTGTACATTAGTAAAGAGGGGTAAATACTGGAGTTGAGATGGAGGTTTGGGAACGCTATAGGTTGTTTCGACATGTACTATATATTGTAATATTCGTATAAATACTTCTCGCCTTGAAGAGGAAGTTTGCTTCCCTTGCTTTCATAGGGTTCGATGCACAAGTGAGTACTACTAGTGCAATAATCACGGCAATCAGATTAATGTATGGCTGATATCTATCTAATTAGAACCCCGCGTCCAACTAAACCACAATAATACAGTAGAATCCGATCAACCAAAGTTCATCTTCAAAGCAATTGTCGGTGCGTTAGACTGCTGCTGCGTACTCCCAGCGATAGACCTAGCATTCGACCTTAAAATCTCCTCCATGAAACCTCTCTGCCCAGCACCCATATTCGCAACAACGTTCTTGAACGCCAATTGGCTAATAGCGGCCAACTCCAGCAACCTCTTTGCCGTCTCCGGATACGAGCCTGGGTTTGACGAGGCGTGGGCTAGCAATGTAGGTATTAGCAGGGCCATGGCAACCTGGATTTGGTCGCCGAAAAGCGTGGAGACAAAGGACGTGAGGATGTGGCAGACGAGGGATTTTGTTTGATCCGAGTCCTCCTCAGAGTCGCCTTTGGTGGTTGTGACGAAGGTTATTAGTCGCGGGATCATGTAACGGACTATTTCCTGATCGCAGGCAGTTTTGGGTGTAACCATGAGGATTGAGCGGTTGCATTGGACGGCCATTTTGGATGTCTGTAGGGAGTGGGGATGTTAGAATTGTGGTTAGGGTGTTTCTGTTTGGGGATGGAGGATTACTGCTGGGTCTGACAGTGCGTCTATCATTCTATCACATAGGAGTGGGACCTGCTCGTCGTTCGGAGGTAATACGTTCACTCCGGCGGTAATCACTATCGTCGAGGCCATCAAGCAGTTCTTGAGGCAGGGCAGTGCGGCATCACCCCGTATTCTATTGAAGCGGGTCAGAGCCATTTGTAGAAAGAAGGGGTAGGAGAGAATACTTTGCGTTATCGAGAATCTGTAATATGCTGCTCAGGCAACTTCGAACCTGCATGACAACCATCTCGCTATCATTGCCTCCGCTGGAATTTGTGATTATTCGGATGAACCGCTTGAATATCGGCAGAGACCGCGGCACCACTTCCGTTTGACAAACACCGGTACCGAAGATGCCTATGAGCTGTATGTTAGCACCTACGGCCAAAATGGGAAAGTATCACGACTTACTGGTGAAGATGTGGAGAATCGAAGCATAGAGATCCATTCGTATGACTGCGGGAAAAACTTCTGCGGCGTGTACCAAGGCGTCTAAAGAAATTCGAACAAGGTTGGCCGCCTCTTCCGAGAGGTGGTGGCGGACTAGATAACTCGAGGTCAGCACAGCCACATTCAGTAGAAGAAATAATCGATTCGTATTCATACCCATTGTCTTCTTGTCAACCACGTTCGGTAGTAAGCGCGCAAGGACCAGGACCATCAGTCTCGTCAGCTCGAAAAGTTGGTCAATGTCTTCGGTCAGATTCTCTCCCTGAGCGCCGGATTTTGACCGAGCTGTAGGGTGCTCGACGCATAGGCTCTTCGCAATATCGGTGGTGGCAGACTGCACAGCTAGGCCTTCAGTAAGGACTAATCGATCAAATAAGTCCATTGTCTCCGAGAAGATTGCTTCCTGATAAATGGCATGACCGCAAACTGACGGGTGCAGAATCTTCTTCAGTGCTAACAATATCTCGAGCGTCTGCTCTTTTGTAGCAAGACTATCAACCCCTGGCCTCCCGACAAGAGCCTCGAAAGCAATCCCGAATAGTACGAAGAAGAATGCAACCGGCTCATCGCGATAGTTGATGTCATGTGTTATGCCGTTGCCGTTGACGTCTCTAGAAGAGGCCTTGCCGTCCAGGGCGTCAAAGACAAACTGGCTGTCCTGCTCAATTAGACTGGCAATTGCATCGACCAATTTAAGCCAGGAGTCTTGGTAGAACTGTGGTATCACTCGATTAACCCAATACGCGCGTTGTTATTGGAATCCAAAGCTGGGTCAACGTACTTGTAATAGTGTTTCCCGGTTTAATGCCGAGTATATCGTATCGATGGAGCCACCAAGAGTTGTAGCGCCTGTAGAATTTGTTGAGATATCAGGCTCAAAGCGTAGCCTTGCGAACTCACGAAGTGAAGATAACCATAATGGCGCCAGCGTAGCGATGTGCGGCTTGACGACGTCGGCGAGGTACGATTGTTCTTTGCTTGCAACCTGCAGCTCAGCCCAGGCCCGGAGAACGGCCATCTTGACCATGACTTGAGCATTAGAACTGAGCCCTTTCAAGTCTCCAATTGATGCAACCTCGGAATCACCTATGTCGGTTAGCTAACGAACTAGGGTGTTACGTGAGGGGTACTGATGGACTTATCATACTTGAAAAGTTCTCTAACGCTGATGTTAGCAGCCTCAGGATCCTGCCCATTCTATCGACATCTTTAACGATGCCTGTTGAGATGAACCCTGCGCAGACATTCACTGCCTCACTTGCAAGCTCCGGACTAGAATCAGCCGCAAATGCCGGGGTGAGGGCGGATCCAATTTGTGCCTGGTATTGCTCTAGCAAGGTAGCCTCTGGGAAGTCAGGGTCTGGAGTATAACCAAACATCTTGAGAACCTGATCTACGATCCTCAGGCCGGCCAAACGAAGCTGCACCACATTTGACGTACTAGCGGAGAATGCCATCCGGATGACATCGGCAATCTTTTGCACAAGACTTTCCTCAACCGGAGTCTCGGAATCTCTTTGCATCTCTCTTGCAGCCAAGCCTAGTAATTCAGAAAGACAGTTCATTGCGAATGTCCTAACTTGCCATCTTAACAATTCTTGCCCGGCAGGCTGGGAATTTTCCTTTTCTCCAGGAGGTGCAACAGCGAATGAGGCTACCTCATCATCGTTCAAGTCCACAGCGCCCGAGCTGGTGGGTTTCTCGTTCTCTAATTTTCCAGCAATGCCGTCCTTCCGTTCTACCAGCTTTGACATCACCGCCTGGCAGCGGCCAACCCATTTCCCAACATCCTCGGTGCCAGTTTGATTAAGCCAGTTGTTGATTATGTTTCGAATACCCTCATGCTCTGGTGCCTCGTCTAGGGCGATCCAAAGTTGCTCTTCTAGTCCAGGATCTGCCGTGTTGATAATCCTCTCTGCGTCTCCTTTCATGAGTTGATAGAGGCCATCAATGGCTACGTCTCTTAATTCTACATATTCTGAACCCAACTCTTTCTGCAGCCGTTTGACGTAGCCTACTGTATCCACATGGCTAGCCGCAAAAAGCGATAAATGTTCTAGACATCGCAGAGCCTCTAGCTGAGCGGTATAATCTGGTTCCCTCAGGAATTGACCAACATTAGTTAAAATCAACTCCCTCGTCTTGACCATATCCTGCAAATCGGGCCCAAGGACGCCGATTAGAGAATCGATGCACCGGACAACAATGCTTAATGTGGGTAGTTCCAATTCCAGATTCGATGATACGACTGTTGCCGCCTCCTCATTGTGGGTCTCTGCTACGTAGAGTTGGGAAAGCATCCCCAAAGTACTTGTTACAAAGCCGGAAAATGTAAGGCCTGCCGAATCAATGGTCCTAGCTAGTCCGTCTAGTGCCCAAAAGTGGACTGTCGGGTGGGGGTCATTGCTAAGAGACATCAGGATCCCGATAATGGTTTTGAGATGGAATCCAGCAGCCATTCCCCCGACGTACGAATGGATGCACCCAAGGGCCACGGCGCACCCGGCTCTAGCATTGGGATCCCGGTTGTTGACTATGGTCTCAACACACCAGTTTATCATATTACCAGTGAAGCTATTCCCGCCGATGCTACATAAACGCCCCAGTGCCTCGTATGCAACATTTCGCACATATGGGTCAGGATGTATAACAAATCCCTAGGACTAGTCAGTTCACGCAATGTCACTAAAGGCAGGAGTGGATCTTACCTGCAGTAGCTCTTGTATGATCTTGAGGACACTCGCAGTGCTCAAACTCGCCGACGGAACTTCTTCACTTATTGTCACTTTAAGAGTCCCTAGGAGGGCTACCGCGACATTGACGACCATGGCGGCCTTTCTTCCGGGATCACGTTGAAGACTACCTGACGCCAAAAACGTAGCTATCTGTTCCAAAATACTCTCTTGAACCTTTGGCGGCTGGATCGGAAGGAGGATGGTGAAAAGGTCGATCGCTGAATTAACTACAGCAGTGGCCGGTGGGGCGGGAGTAGGTTCATTCCTGGCACTCGAATTGCTTGTGGTATACAGAGAAACAGAATCATGCTCAATGGATCCAATAACAGGTGTATGTAGCTTCTCCCCCCAAAATATGGAATCAATAATACATCCTTAATGAAATATTCAGAGTTCCACAAGCAAAGAATGAAACAACTTACCGTTTCATTGATCCTCGCTTCAGGACTGCCCCTTGTTATCCAATGAGCAATTGTTGGCTTAGTGCCCTGGGCTTCGAATGCAAATGCCTCAACATCGAACCCTTTTACAAACCCGCATACGCCATATGCGTAGTTGTCTCCAATATCCCATAGTGACTCAAAATTACCAGCACTAGAAGCAATGGCCGTACTGAGTGATGATGGAGTGTACTTATCGGGATCGGCAAAGAAGCTTACAGCGATTGTGAGCAGGTTTGCTTGGAGAGCTTCCCCATGAGAGAGTTTCACAAGCTTCGCGTAACACTGGAGGACACGACGGCGGACCATAAGGTCAAGGTCGATTAGTTGCAGAGAAGGCGAGAGACGCTGGGAAACGTCATCCGTGGTTTTCTTGGCTGGTAGTGTATTAAGAAATAGGGTTGAGTTTTGAAGCATAGCGGCAATTCTCTTGGAAACATCCGCTGTCAAGAGCCTGGAGTTGAATTCAAGGAAGGATAGGATTGAACCAAGGGCGCACTCGCGAACATGAGCTAGGAAAGATAATTCCAAAAGGGATCGCTCCACGGAAGAGTCCTTAGCTAGAGGTTTAGGGAGCGCATTCTTCCAGAGCAACAAAAGTTGTGAAAGATGGATCTTCACAAAATTAGGCCCGAGTGCCATCAGTCCTCCAATCAGGATCCATGCGACTTGTATCTGGGTGGCCGAGATACGGAGATCGTAATCTCCGCTCGATTTTAGTAGCGATGTAGCAAGGGTCAGTATCCTAGAGGTAACATCCACCGAGGCATAGAGAGGTTGAAGGGGTGCGGTACTGATGGCTGCTGCGAGACCGTTTGCATATCCAGCACATCTGCGAAGTATCTCTGTGGTTGTAGGTCGCCTTGCGGTCATCTGCGAAAGCTCCCGATTTACATTGTTCATACAAATTGTAATTATAGGGAGGAGTTGGGAAGGGGCGGCAATAACAAAAGCCCTCAAACACCAACTCGTCGCAACTTGGACAGAGTAGCTTGGATGTTGTAAGACCTGGAGAAGCCCGTCGCGTGCTGTGTCCTGTGCACTTGCTAGGGCTGATCCTAACGACTGTATTAAAGATGCCAAGGCATGCAAAGCTCCAGTCAGAGCGTGTTTGCTAGGCTCGGGCTTTTCTTTGATGACCTGGGGGTAGTCCTTTATAGTGTCATTAACGAGTGTCTTGATCGCATTAAGCTGTCCAGTTTCCCCAAGTAGTCTGCGACCAATTACATCTTCTAGTAGAATCCGCACATATTTCCGGGTAGTCAATAACCGGAATCTGTTGTTGGTAATTGCATGATGGGAGAGTAGGTTATTGAGCAAGTGACTTGAAATCAACCCATAGCTACTTTCGACCACCGATGATCCAAGTCTCGTCAGAACTCCCGAGTAACATAAAGCAATCCCTACCCTTGTTCTTGGAGATGTGGAAGGTTTGGTGTAGTGCATCGAAAGCTGGCGTAAAATCTCTTCTAAGGTGAAAGTTAGTCTTACAATAGCTTTTTTACTGCTCGGAGCTGGAGAGCTAGGCCTCTCCACGCCCATCCCCTCATCGTCCCCAACAGCGGCCGATACTTTCTTCATCTTTTTGGGCTTCTTTGCGACTTTCGCAAGTTCTGGAGCTTCGGTAGAGTAGGTTAACACGAGTGCTAGTGACCAACATGACGCAGCGGCTTTCCGCGCCGATGTTGAAGTAGAATCTAGAGCCTTCATTGCGGCACTTTGCAGTTTATCGTACTCTTGGTGGCTATTAAAAAGCTGGGTAGCTTGCAAAAGCTCTTCCATGCACTAGTATGTTGGAAATCAGCAAACTAGTATAAGAATATCCTGGGTTGTCGATCTGAAGCTACCTGTAACGCACTAGCTTGAACAAGGGCTGATTTTTCGCCTGTTGCAGCATTTCTTGCCTGCTTCCAGACATCGCGGGCTACCGCCTCGTCTGCCATATCCCCGACTGTGCTGAAGACCTTTCCTAGAGCTCGAAATATGGAACTTCTCAGTCCACAGTGCTAATAAATTTATCAGTTTCAATAATTACAGTTTCTCTAGGATCCCACTGACATTCTGGGCGGGTTTAAGCAGCTTGAGTAGTGAGGTGCAGGTCAAAGTAGATAACGCCATAGCCTACACTAGTTAGTCAAACATTCCCGAAACATTGTAAAGCTCACATACACTGTCTCCAGCAGCTCTGTAAACCTCCCCCACGCAATGGACGGCCGCACTGAATCCCAAATTCTCATAATCAGAATCTCATTCAGTAACCAGTCCATCCCCCCCCCGAAAAGAAAAAAACAAAACAGTGCTGGATTCTTACTGTCGAGTCCTTAGATCTTTATCCGATTTCCCTGTATTTATAAGGCCCGCCAGTTCATTGATCGTTTCAAAAAGCAGTTTTCGATCCCCTTTACCGAAAATACCTGCGAAGCAGCGTCCAGATATATTCCGGACGAGTCGAGTAGGCGCTGGCGCCGACAAGGTGATAATCTTGAAGAGCTCTTTCTTTACATAGAGCTGATAAGCAGAAGCTCCGTCCTCATCCAATCGATTTACCAGCTTCTCAAGGCTGTTCAGGAAGGACATAACATATAGCTGCTGCTGTGCTTCTTCGGTGATAGTTTTCAGCTTGGCCATGTCAAGCTGGACGGCCTCGATTGCCGAGGAATCGTCAGCCATTGGGGCTGGCGGGTGTTCGATAGACCGGCTGCTGGTGGAAGAGGAGGGAGTGTTTGGTTGCAGTTCTGTGGTGATGATGGCTGGGTTGTATTTTTTTTTAGGGTAAGATGGCCTGGTTGGGAGAGAGAGACATCTTCAGAGAATCTCTTGCTTCTGGCCGGATATTTTATGGTACGATTATGTAATCTTGGACCCTTGTACTGCAGGGGCATGCCCGAAACAAAGGTTTGTCTTGGTACTTGTATCATAATTGCAGTATGATACCGGTATCCCAGTTCTATTCCGAAAACCACCACCCTAGCACTACCGCAATATCGGCACCACACTCGGCTTTGCTCAAACCATTGATACCTCAACGATGCAAAGCATATCTCGTTTGATGCTCCGACATCATCTAAGGTCTCTAGGCCCAACTGGCCTAACTGCCCTTCAGTCACCTGTTTGTGTTCGCACATGCACGGCCTTTTTTTCCTCATCTTCTCTCCTCCAGTCTGGCCATAATAGATGGAGCAAGATTAGACACGACAAGGGCAAAAATGATGCGAATAAAAGCGCTGAATTCTCAAGGCTTTCTCAAGAAATTTGCTCCGCAGTGAAAAGTACTATCTCTTATACACCCGTTACATTGTTGCCCGCATAATATGCTTATACAACGCTCTCGATTAGGTGGTGGTCCAGGTGCCGATAACCTTCGCCTATCAGCAGCTTTAGTCGCTGCAAAGAAGGGTGTGAGAAATTCCTCGGGCCTACAAGCACCTCTAGGATAAAAAAAACAAGGAGAACCTCTAACACGACAATAGTCGGAATGTCGAAGGACAAAATGGAAGCAGCTGTGAAGCGCGGCCAAGGCGTTTCTGCATCTGGAGCAGCTTTAGAATCGCTTCAGATTGAATGCATGGGGCCAGGATCTGTTGCTATGATAATGTTTGTTTTGCCCCTAGTGTATAACCGGCAATATTTGTCTACTCATTTATTAACTACGAGAACGATAAACACAATATAGTGAGTGCCAAACCGACAACAAGCTCGGCTGCCTAGCAGAGATCAAAGTCATTCTGCGCAAAAATGGTGCCACAGTAACACCCACGTCGTACCTATTCGCCCGTAAAGGGATAATACGCCTTTCTACCGGTGATAATTCTTACGACACCCTGCTGGAGTCTAGTCTCGAGATTGATGGGATGGAGGATATCAATGAGATCGAGCCTGAGGGGGAGGGCCCCAAGGTTGAAGCAGAGGTTACAGCAGATCCTGCTAAGACCGTTGCAGTAGCCGAAGGGCTTAAGAGCCGGTTATCAGGCGTAGAGATCCTAAAAAGCTCAATTGGATGGGTGCCAAAGGAGGAAACACTTGTTTCAGTCGACGATGAGAAAGCTCTGGAAGCTTTGATAAAGCTAATAAGTAGATGACGCCTTAATATTTATTTATGACTGGGATACTAATTTGGGTGTGCGAGCTAGATACCCTGGGAGAAATGAGCGACGTGGGCGAAGTATATACAAATATAAAATAAGGCAATTATCGTTTCATGCCATTATTATAATTTGCTTGAAGTATTTCTAACTAGCTCAACAAATAATTATGCGCAGCTCAAGGTTGCCGCCAATGGAGCATCAAGTCATCACTGATGCCCAGTTTGAAGCTCGTTTTTAAGAATGAAAAAGATACTAAGGAGAAGAAACGGCCGTGGGTACTTCCAGGCCAGATACCGCAACCAACTCGATTAGCTAGATAGCATATGAAAGGCCCCTTAAGATGCTAGGAATCCAAATACCTAATGTCAGCCAAGCTCTCATCCAAGGTTAAAGCTATCACGGATGAGCAAAATTCAGGATCGCCACAACAAGTCTAGAATTACCTACCCACTCCACTCCCACTACTTGAGTGCAAACCTCACTTTCTTAGTATTACTCAAGATAGGTTCGGTACCACCGCCATCCCCCATGGTGTCACGAGTGTAAACACACCCGTGCGCGACCTTCCCCTCAGGAATAAACCCCTCACAGATCCCACACTTGGCCGCGGGCCTTCTCCCACTAATCAAGAGCCTCACATGCGGAATCCTGAACAACCAAATCTTCCCCACTCTCGGATGGACCAAAGCAACCCACCTATCATTATCAAACGAACGCCCCAGCCGATCAATTTCTATGGGGGATTTACATATCACGATGGTATTCGCTGTATTAGTCTTCGCTACAAGGCCCGCTCCCACCTCCACGAGGAGGATGATTTCCTCTTGGCTGCTGTCCTTGTTGACAGGATCTTTGGAAATGATTGCACCAATCTCGTGGTGGTAAACGTACGTATCTTTAGTATTGGAGTCTAGGAGAATGCCTTTTGTCGGGATGATTCTCTTAGTAGCGGGGATTGGATGTGTGAGGCTAGAGGTAGGTGGAGCGGGCGCTTCGGAGGACCTAGGGAGCCGGTGGAGCCCTCCTCTGTGCGTGGGTGTGGGTGCTAGTGTGGGAGTGGAAGAGGAAGAGAGTTCGCGGGGTGAGGCGGTGGTCCTCGAGTATTCCTCCTTCTCCCTCCTGGTGATATCGAAACCGGGAAGTTGCATTTCGGCCGGTGAGAACTCAGGATCCAAGGCGTCATCCACGGTTGCGTGGTGAGGATGAGGCCGAGAAGTTGGCTGCAGCTTCGGGGATTCGGGTATTTCAAAAGGTACCTCGGCGGTGCCGATGCCAGAAAGCCCGACATTGGGGAGCTCAGGCTCTGCGGGCTCGCCAAGCTCTTTGGAGAGCCGGGAGAGCTCTGAAAGCTCAGAGAGGTCGGATAGCTTGAGGCGCTTGGGGTATGCAGAGAAGGGGGCACGAGGAAGCCTATTTCTTGTGGCAGTAACCATTGATGCTGGATCACCGCCAGAGCGTGACCCTATAGATATTGGGTTTTGTTAGAATCACCGTAGCAAAGTAGTTTCCTAACATAGCAGGAGTTCATACCTTTATCCTTAGGTTTCGTAGAGGCTCTCTCCATTTTTGCGTATTGGACTTCCTTCTTTTCTGTTCTTTCACCTGTTTGTTCGTTCGTTTGTTTTGACGGAGAGGTGATATGATCTGCGTCTTGCGCGGGGAATTTTACAAGGTGTTCACCGGTAACTCCTTTTACGGGAGGGCCGCCATAGAAAACTCAAAAGGCCCCATCCCCAAGAAACTCGTACCCTCACCTATCCCCTACAGCACACTTTCGTCCCCTCTTATATTATCATAATAATAATAATATTATGATAATATTTATTATGAAAGATATAGACATAATAGTCACACTTGGGCTTTATTACCAGCAGAGAAGTTTCCAACCCACACCCGATATAGAAAGGAAAAAGGAAGAAAAGGAAAGAAAAGGGAAGAAAAGGAAAGAAAAGGGAAGAAAAGGAAAGACATGATGCTTGATCTGCTTTAAAATCAAGAATATTTTACAACTCCATCCACACTCCCAATTCCCCATCGAACACCCTACCACCTTGTTCCTTCCTTCCTTCCTTCCTTCCTTCCCTCTTTATTCCTGCCGCCCCCCCTCCACCCGCCTAGCGTGCTTCTCCAACCGCTTCCGCCTTAACCTCTCCAGTTCCGCCTTTATCTCGTCCTTCTCGAAGGGAATCCTGTGCGTCTCCTCCGGCTTCGGCCAGAAGCCTGGCACCGAAAAGCGATTATCGAGGTTCGTGCCGAAGTAGTACATGATTGCGATTGGGAACATGATGTATCTAGATTCCGGGCTATCCGTCAGCTATTGCCCCCCGCCTTGTCTTCTCTAATACGGTAGAGTAGTGAATGGATGGTGGTCAATACGCACACGCCGAACTAGCACAAGGAGTGGAATTGTCAGTCGCCACTTTTGCAATGACGGAGTGGATAGCGATTGGGAAAAACCTTGAATACTTCTAGATTACTTCCGCCCATGTCTGGATTGTGGGTGTGATTGTTTGGTTTGGATGGTTTGGTAGTGGCGGGTTGAATGTTTGGAACGTTTTGGACGTTTCGACTGCAGGAGGATTCGGTGGTGGGGTCGGTTGGTTGGAACAAGCTTTACTTACTTAGCCTTCTAGGCTAAGCGTTGTGTTATCCCTGTCGTTTCCACGCGAGTTTGTTTTCTGGCAATGCCGTTGGGATTCGCCGCGGAATCACTTGAACTTTGCAATACTAAGTGGCATTATTACGATGGGTGTAATTGGGGGCAGGTAGGCGGGTACCTACAGAAGCGTTTTGGGAAATTATAAGATTTGCTTCTATTGAGGGATTCTCTTTTCTTTTCTCCTCTTTTTTGAAAGGGGTTTCTTGAGAGGCCCTGCGCGAGGCTGGGTTAAAACAGCAGCTACTGCACTATGATATCATAAGAGGAAGATAGCCTCACAGGCTCCGCAATGAGAAACTTAGCACATAGAGTTGATAGGTTACTTGAGCGAGCTAAGTTGTAAGTGCTGTGCTGCTCAGTAGGCTTTAGGTACTGCTAGCACTGGACTTGGGATGTAGGCAAAAAGTGCAGCGAGCACATACTCTATCAGCGCTGCAGCCTTATTAAAAGGGTTCATTACTTATCACACCACTCATAATTTGGGTTTCTACCAATCATCTCCTGCTATGCCGATTTCTGTGAAGCCTCATTATTGCCCCATAGCTGGCTGCCAATCGTCTCCGCGAGGAGAGCCGGGTGTTGAGAAGATTAAAGGAGCCGGATTAAGGAGATGGGATCACAGTTGCAGTCTGCAGTGAAGGTGGTTTCCGCCCCACCGGCTTCCAGTGAATTTGTTGCGCCAAGTGTAGCTATAGTTTCTAAGGGTGCCACCGAGGGGCCTTGTCGCCGAGAGCCTTGGTGACGGTGTCGCCCACCGGTCCAGGCCACAGTAGCTAGCAAAAGGGAACAGGTTGAGTAGGAGAAAGAGACGGCAGAGCTACCTGGCTCTGGGAAGAGGAGGAGAAGAGGGCCCCCAGTTGAGCCAGCACTTAAGGTAGGCAGTGCGCAGGGGAAGGATGAGATTGGGTATACGTTGGGTGATCAGGCAGAAGCCGGCGTAGAAGTGTATAAGGAAAGGAAGTGTTTGGTTAGGGAATAGAAAAGGAAGAGGAGTTTAAAACAGGTACTGATACTGAATGATCTGCTGTGGTAGTGAATGTGGTCGGACAGGAGAGGGAGTGTGCATCAACAAAGCATTAAGGCTGCACTCCATGTGTCTTGTGCACAGGATGCTCAGAACGTTAATTGTGATTCAGAATGTAGAACCGCGCCCGAGATGTATCAGGAGGTAGCAAGTATTACTCCGGACCCACAGAATGCAACCGGAATGGTAGTTTACGACCTGAGGCGCTCAACAAAACAAGGTCTAGAGCGCTGGCGAGCTTAAGCCCCCAATCAGCCAAGATAAAGAGCCCTCTACCTAACAAACTCTAGAGGTAATTTTTTGGGTAATGTCTAGAAGAAGTACTAGTACAGTCTCTTCTGATTACCTCCGGAATAGGAATGGTCATATTAATTCCACCCCTCATGGAGTCACTCGCTTGGTAGGTTGCAGATCAACGAGAAAATCACCTGAGCTATTATAGTGCTGGGTTAGCAGGCTTACCTTAGGGATATATGATAATAATGGGGCTTTACCGTGTTGGGGCAGCGAAAATAATAGAAGTTATTGCGACGGGATATGTCCATTACGGTTAGTTGCTGTTATAGCGACGACTTATTTTAGCATAGCGGGGTATAGAGAGAAAGAGAGAAGAGGACGTGAATTCTCTGGCTTGAACCCAGCTTCAGAGGATATACTTCCAAAGATGGAAAGAGAAAGTTCAGACATGGGGAGTCCATAGACACTGCCAGGAGGGCCTCTTTCCCGAATACTCACCGTACGGCCAAGCAAAGTCCACAAGTATCATAACTGGCCCGGGTTTGGGGGGGCTGGGATTTGTTAGGTTATGCTATGTTTGGACCCTAGATTGATTATTAAAGTTACAGCTGTGCTGGTTTGCCGTGAGATGAAAGAAATTGACGAGCCTGGCAGAACCGGTTGGGGGGGGGGGGGGGGTTATTTGGTGGGGGATGGAGTATATCGAGTTCCCGTAGAAACAACAGTACACTCGTAGCTGGTTCTCCCGAGGGTCCATCCATCGGGCTGAGTCTGCCCGCATGATTAATTTTTGTATATCCCTGACGGGCGGACTGTTTGCAAGTTTCATGTATCTAGAGAATGGGCGCAATAAATTAGTGAGGATAGGGAAGCTAAGTATCAGTGGTCTCAAACCTATAATAGCTTGTATAACGATTACACCCAAAGAGCACACCATAGAACTGCAGATAAGATACCGATAGGACCAATTGATTCCGGATTAGAAACAGAACTTACTGTAAGCGGCAGATGTGGGAACCTGTGCGTATGATACCATTGTCAAGTCCCTAGTGCGGTGGCTTTGTTTAGAGCATTCGGAAAAAGGTGTGTGCGATGGGGGGGGTTCCACACTGGTATCTAGAGCTGTAGAGTACGTGGGGGTCATTAAAAACTGAAAAAATATTTCTGCTAATACCATACAATTATTTGTAGAGACAAGGGCTACGTCTCCCGGTTTTTTTAATAGCTCCAGAGTACTTGTGTTTGCCCAGTATGAGGTCTGGCGAGCGTATGACAGTGGAGAAAGGTGAGCAGAACGTAGTTTGTCTGCCTTCCCTGCTCGTCTGTTCCCCCACCCGTTGGTGGGGACTCTATAGGTGGCTCGAAACGGCCCGGAAGTGCCGTGCATGATTGAGGTCACCAGGTCTAATAAGGAGTCTAGAGTGCCATCCCTGACTGCCGGGGACAGGTAAATATTCAAAACATCATGCCTCCCGTGGCTACTAGTAGTATAATTGTACCATTACATATACTTATGCTTGAATACAACGTGTGATGGAACGCCGAGACCCCCCTCGGAGGGAAGTAACTTAAATAAGGAATTCACAAATTGGGTGGTCAATTGAGAGAAAGCGAAAGATAAAATGTAGAGCCGCTTACTAGGGCAGGCTCTTACCACACCTCTCCATGTCGGAGTACTGAACTTTTCAGCACCTTAGGGGACACCTACCAAACGGCGCCATACTTGCATCCCGAGATAGTAGCCATAACTGAGATCTTCACTAAACCATAATTTATCCCATTCCCCCCCCCCATAGGAATGCTATCGTGTTATTAGTTCTATAGAGCAAGTTTCTCTAAACGGGTTTGTCACATAACTAATTGAGGATTCTATAAGCGGCTTAAGGAGGAGAAACTACTAAAGCTAGAAAGCATTGCCCTTGGGGGTGGGGGTACCAGTATTACAGAAGCCTTGAGACACGTTTTTAGTGGACAGCTAGGCTTTGGGTCCTGAGGAGGAAGAAGCGGTGGAGGAGAAGAACGAAGAAGAATGTCTAAAGGACAGAGCGTTTCTTACCGCACTTAGTGATAACTTACGGGAAGCGGAATACGATATCTGTGAGAAGCTCGAGAGCGCCAGGTTAGTTCTCCCGAGGCCGCTATCCAACCGCACACGTCCACGAACAGCAAGCCATATTGAACGTATGAACAACCCAAGGCGGAAATTGGGTCTTGGGTAGGGGTGATCTGGGCTTGTGTTCTGCAGCGAAAATTGAAGCCATAACAACCTGCAGAAGAGCTCGTCAGCTCTCGGTATGTTATACGGAATCTCTAAAACGGAATCCAATAATCTAACAAGCGCCGAAAAAAGTAAGCTCTGACTCAAAATTTGAGAACAATGCACGGTATTCCGTACTGGTGTCGGTACCTCAAGTAACGGAACCTGTGAACAACCGCAAGCCGCATTGCATGTACAGTACTAGTATGATACAGTATCGCCAGTCTAAATAACAACGCGGATCGGGACTCTGCAAGAGTCTGAATTTTCGAGCTGAAGATTTTCCGCCTTGCATGGCAACGGGCAAATGAGATCCCATTCACGGCCCGCAACAATAGCTGCCGTCTAGAATTCTACCCGTGCTTTCTGACACAGTGGGTAGTGACTGAACTAAGCTAGACCATGAATGGACTAGGCCAAGTAGAGGTCAAGCAAGTGTTCCCTCATTAGAACCCAATAGTTTATGTTTTACTAGCTAAACTTCGATTAACTGCAGTAAAACAAATTGTTCTCAAGCATGGGGGGACTGCGCCTACCCCGCATGCCCCTTCCTTCCCATACAAGACATATCGCCAATCCTGAGCTAGGGGCTCAGTACAAGTACTGTACAAAGGGAGATGTTTTCGTGCACGGCAGGGATTATGTTACTGGTTGGCAACCCTGTCTCGTGAAAAAACATCTCCCCGTGCTCTTGTAGACTACTTGTATTGCTAATTTTCACACCGCCGCCACACCTCCCTAAGCCCTGAGAATAGTGCCAAGCCACTTGGGCTCCACATCTGCCGTAGGTAAGGTGGTGAGCTCCATCATAAGGCGACGAATCGATAAGCCGAAGGGAGGGGAGGGGGGCCGTTGGTGGGCGATGTTGTTAAATTGGCTTGAGACAGTGTTAGTGGTGGTCTACCGATGCATCTCAGCACTCGTACTCGAGCACTCGAGTATTGTAGCGTCCCCGCCCCACCCGATTGTTGAACAGGAAGGGGAAGGGTGCCGCGGGCTATTGCGGTATGGCAATTGCAGATAGACTACCGGTATAGTGCTCGAGTGCTCGAGTGGTCTACTACACAGCACCCCCAGGCCTTGAAGCAGGTTTAAGGCGAAAGTGTTGGACGACACATTCAGTGGATAGCAAGAGCATCTGCACTTAAAATTAGAGCGAGGAAAGAGTTGCAGTGGTAGTGGCAATTGTGCACTATCGATTTTGCACTCACTACTTAGGGGGCCCCGCCCGAGTGAAGAATGTAACTCATGGGAAGGTCGAGATCATCGAGGACATGCTCGGGCGGGATGCCCGGAATCCTCAACTGCACCTTAGTCTAGCAAGCAGTGATCGAGAGCCCCGGGAAACCCCGTTCAGCTAGAAATTGCAGAAACTCGCATTAGAGGCACTCAGCCCCATTTACGCAAGTTTCTTGGGTTGCAGGACTTTGGAGTGTTGTGACGCCTTTTTGCCGACAAATCTGGCGGATCCTCTGGACCTGACCCCCGAAAAACGTTTTCCCAACCCGGTCGAATCCCTTAACTTATTTCTTGCCCTCAAATTCATATATTGCGCAGTACGGTAGTCTCCCCGTAATCAATCTCCAGGAAGATCGGCATCCAACTTGACGCCAGACACCAGAATCACTATTTCAAATCGAATTACCCTTGTTGCAAAAAGTGACGCCTCTCCACACCCCCACAAGCACCCCAGACTCTGTTTAACCACACGGATGCCTTGGTCAAAGAAAAATGAAAAACGGGCGTACATACTCGTACATGGTTTCAGTAAAAGTGCACAAACCACCCGTTGCAGGGGCTGCACTTATGATCGAGTCTGGTAAGGCTGAGGTTTCTCACCCGCATGTGATGCACTAAACGCCTGATGTTGCTGCAGATCTCGAGTGATTGTCAGTGATTTTCCGAGGCCTAGAGGCCGGGGTTTTGAGGTGCAAACCAATCATTGACCGAGGGGTCAGAGCAGCATCGGGGTAGAGGAGCCCACTTTCAACGATAAGTTGAGTATAAATCAGCAAAAATCAACCGTGCTTCCTCCACATTCATCACGCCTGCTGATATTATTAGTGGAACTGCGGTGCACCCTACAGTGTCACAAAGGCCCCAACGAATAGATCGCGCTGACAACGGCATAACCCATACCGGCCGTAGCGATACCAGCCATGATTCCTTCCCCCAAACTAATTCCCAGTACGGCACCCCCAAGCCTGTGATAACCCTACTCGAATTTGCAGCCTTCTAACAGAGCCAGTCCGTTGCATTCTCCTCAGTCGAGGACAACAACCACTTGCACTCAACTCATCAATATTACCACACAAAAGACAAGATCAACTACTTTCCATCAATCGTCGGTTAGGCGAAAAGAACTCAGTGATGCCCATCATTACTATGCGCAACTCTATGATACTGATACTAGCGTTCAGCTTCGACCCCGCTTTTTGGCGGGGTTGCTCCACGCGGAACAACAGCTGAAGGGGAGCTATCCCCGGTTTCCATGCAAGGAATGCACCTCCTCTAATCTGGCAATTTGGCGATCCAGCCTTATAAGTGGGTCCGGTGTCGGACCAATGCTTTTTCTAGCATGTTGCAGTATGCAGAGTAGGTTTCATAGGCTCTCTTTTCTCACTAGGGGAATGTATTGGTGGGGTTAAGCCTTGACGCTTTTCTGCTTTCCACAGTCTCTCTCCACCAGGGAAGGGAATAGCCGTGTATAATAATATACTGAAGTTTTTCTAGTTAAAGACTTCGTATGTGAATGCTACTGTGTCTAGGTAATGTAATCAGGGAAACAGGTGCCTGTTTGCCAGCAGGAGTAAGAGGAGCTCTGTTCACCCGATCTATACCCTACCTCTTGCTTAGGTACCCACATGCAATACGAGGGCATATGTTCAATACCGGCGCTCAAACACAGGAACGAACACGCAACACGAACTGCCAGCGGGGTCGCCCGAATTCAGCCTTGAGGTCGGATTGAGAGACCAGCAGGTCTCAGGCGGGTGCAATAGGGATCCACAGACACGGCCGATACTTTTCCGGATCACCGTCACTTCTGATATTTCCGAGACACCCCATGGACATATGCTACAACACGTGGGACAGCCCCAGACATTTCCCAATAGCGATTGAGAGGATGATATCCGTTACGGCGCGTAAGGATGGGCCCCGCCCCCCTCGTCACCCTTTCGCCCTCCTCCTTCTCCTCCTCCTCCTCCTCTTGCTCCATCAACTCCATCTACAAATACCTCCCCCATCCCGCCCAATCTCCAACTCCTTTCTCCAGGCTGTCTCCTTGAGGACAATCTGCCCTTCACATCCTGCCTACCTCTTATACTCCTACTTTGCCAGCACAAACCTAACTCACAATGGCTACCAACTACTTCAATATTACCGGTGTTCGCGAGGGGGTCAATGGGCCCGCCGTGCCTCTCCGCCAGGAGATCCGCGCTCTCAGCCCTGATATGTTCAACCTTTACATTCTCGGTTTGCAACGGATGCAAAGCTTGCCTAAGACAGATAGACTCTCCTGGTTCCAGATCGCCGGAATCCACGGACGCCCTTATGCTGCTTGGGACAATGTCAGGGGTAACGGAAATGCCTCTGGGTATTGCACCCATTCGAGCATTTTGTTCTTGACTTGGCATCGGCCTTATTTGGCCCTTTTTGAGGTTTGCCAACTTGGCTACCAATACCTGTCGGTGGGGCTCGTAACTAACAGGAGCTGTTCCTATAGCAATCGCTCTTTGAGAACGTGAAGGCTGCTGTTGCGGCATTCCCTCCTGGGCCTACTAAGGATAAATTTACCAGGCTTGTTCCTAGCTTTCGTATGCCGTAAGTACTCCTTCCGATTGCTATCCCCGTATGGGTTAATGCCAACAAAAAACATCTTTTACAGGTACTGGGATTGGGCTGCGGATGCGAAAATCCCTGACGTTGTCCTCAGAAATCGAACAATCGAAGTTGAGACGGCGACTGGCAGACAAACAATCAGGAATCCGTTATACAGCTATAACTTTGGGACAATTGATCGAAGAGAGTTCCCGGTAAGCTCACCTCAATCCGGTACCCTGTTATCTTGAGATACCATTGCTCACAAGTAGTAGGAGAGCCGTTATAACACTTGGCTTAATACCGTCCGGTATCCCAACCTCAATAATATCAATCCCGCCGACACAGGCAATCCAGACCAGGTAGCAGCACAAATGCGGCAAATAGAGACATTACCTAACCCAGGCACGAACGGCCTCAAGTAAGTGCTTCAGCAAATGCCCCCAGTGTGGCGCAAATTTCTAATATTGATTGGCGAAAAGTCTCCGCGATCGTGTATATGCACTCCTTAGTCGAAACAACTACCAGAACTTCGCATTCTTCTCTAACGATGGCTGGAACAATAATGGCAGTCCTGACGACTACGACTCCCTGGAGTCAGTACACAATACCATCCACGGTACTATTGGCGGCGGAGGGCACATGGTAGGCCAATAGTGGAATCATACTTGCTCTATATTCTAACTAGCTTACAGTCCACACCCGCCTATGCCGGGTTTGACCCAATTTTCTGGCTCCACCACACCAATGTCGACCGTATCTTCGCCCTCTGGCAGGTTTTGAACCCAAACAGCTACGTCGCTAACCAGCGAGCCAGATACTCAACTTTCTGGTCTCAAGCAAACGCAACTGAGGGCCCCAGTACAAGTAAGTCATCCATTCCCCTACCCCATCACATCGGCTTGACTAATTGATCCATTAGCTCTTTTGCCCTTCCACCAAAACAACAACACCTACTGGACATCCTTGACTTGCAGGAATCTGAAAGAATTCGGAAGCACATACCCTGAACTTGTTGATTGGGGGGTGGTTAGCCCTACCCAAGTCAGGACCAATGTTCAGAGAGCTGTGCAAACCCTTTATGGCCGAACTGCGCCAGTGAACAGGGTTTTGGGTCAGGCTCCGGGTGCCATTGGAACCTCCGTGCTTTCCTCCTCTCAACCTGGTGTGGCTATAACTGCAGGGGGCTCCGGTATCCCGCAGACCGATGGTCCAGGAGATGAAAAGACTCAAGGATACGTCCCCATCCAACAAGGCCAAAGTGAGCAGCAGCCCATCCAGTCGGAATCCACTGGTCTTCCTGATCTTATCAAAGATGGCGCTGTTCATGAGTAAGTACTAACAAAACCAGGCAATCCTTAAAATAATAATTCATGCTGACCTTCCACTCTAGATACTTTTGCAACATTCGCGCTGATAAGTACGCTGCTGGGGGCTCTTTCAATGTCCACGTCTTCCTTGGAGAATTCAGCAGTGATCCCACACAGCGAGCTTATGATGACAATCTCGTCGGAACCTTCAGCGTCTTCGCAAACGACCCAGAGACTACCGGGTGCGAGAAGTGCCAGAATGAGGCCGAAAATGGATTAATTGTGACTGGCTCCATTCCCTTGACTGGAGCATTGTTGGACAGGATCCCTCTAGACAGGATCCCTGAATTGAATTCGTTAGAACCGGAGAACGTTATTCCATATCTGCAAAGTAAACTCCACTGGAGATGCAATAGGGTTTGTCCCCCACACAAACACTTCAAGTTCACTGATCCACCTCACTGACATGTCTGAGAACGCAGCCCGACGACACCCCTATCCCGCGTGAGGAGATCTCAAGCTTGAAAGTGGGAGTTGCCTCCGTCCCGGTCCAGCTCCCGACACCCGACCACTTGCTTCCCAAGTATGGTGAATGGCAGCCTCAGTACGAGGCGACTGCTGGCCGCACCGCCGGCGTGGCTGAGGGTGACAACCTGTAAAGTCATCCAAGGCTACTGTGATAACGGCGCACCAGCCACCACAGGACGGCGTTCGGGCAGCTCTAGGGGGATTTCGTCTTTTTCCTTTTCATTCCTCCGAATGTGAACGTACAATGTTAAGCAAAGATTACTTTTTCCCAAGATGGGAGAAGTGGAAAAAAAATCCAGACACATGATATATATTTTTCCCTATGGTCGAAAGGGTTGTGATTTGTTTCAATCAAACAATTTCATAGCAAAAAATGGAGTGAAAGAAAAAATGAGCAGACTAGTTTCGCGTGCAAGTGCAGTTCATGTAGCAATTGACATATTTAATAAAAACGCCTGAACCCATGGACAAACTCGCAGTCTGAATACCACCTCCTTCAGAACATGGTAATTCACCTCTATGCCGCGATCATCTCCTCATCACCAGTCAATTTCACCACATGCGTGTGTATGTACCGGTATGAAAATTCACTGGCACGCGACCACACCAAGAAAGCGCAATTCGTGGGACAATAATGCACCATATCCTTCAAGCTACGGTATTGTACAGTACAGTAGTCCACCCCAAACACTGCTCATCACGCCGCATAGAGGATCGTAGGCAATATCAATTATCCCATAATGGATCGCAGAAATGCATCCACGGTGATACACTACTTCACCGAGATGGCAGCTGCATGTCTGCCCGTCTGTCTGCCCGTCTGTCTGTCTGTCTGTTTGTCTACCCGGCTGTGCGAGCCCTACCCTACCGTACTATCCCACATACCGTACGTACTGTACTTGGCCCGAAGCTATCACTCTACCTTGCAAATCTGAACCCCACCCCCAACCATCCATCCATTCGCAGTATCATAAGTTACTGTACCAAAAAAAAAAGCAAGAAGCCCGCAACATGCTGTAAAGCATGCACCTTGAAAGTTTTTTTTTTCCATCACTAGTGAAGGGAGAGGAGGGGGGGGGAGGGCTTTCCAATCCGCCCGCCTAGAGCGCGATTCCGATCGCCCATAATCGGGCCCCATCGGTGCGAGTGAGTTTTTGTGCAGCAGCCTATTGGATGTTGGATGGGTGACCGGTGGGTTGGGTTTCGGTACTCCTTCTTTCTTTTCCCATAACTCAATTGCAGATTGGGTTCGAGTGGATGGATGGAGGAGTGGGAAAAGCGGAGAGTGGAAGGGATGGGGTGGTGGGGTGGTGGTGGTGGGGTGGGGTGGGGTTTAGATTTGGGCCGCGTGTGATATTGATGCCGTTTTTAGAGGTTCTTTTTTATTTTCTTGTTTTTTTGGTCTGGTGGATGGGCGGGAGTGTGTGTGTGTGTGTGTGGGAGTTCTTTTTTTTTCGGATGGCGGTTTTTTTGTTTGTGCGAGGAGGGATTTACTCGAATACGATATTCTTGGGGATGGATGGATAAACCTTATGGGTGGGTCAGTGCATAATGTAGGAGCACAGTATGATAACTTGCTGTGCTGCTCGGATATGGATAGATAGATGCTTTATGAACCTTTGCGGTAGGGTATACTATCTTAAATGTTTCGATGGGTTCGATGGCGATGGTTCATCCATTAGTATGTGCAGGATGTATTATGCTGGTATATTACCATGACAGATACCCGAGTTTGGACGTTTTTGTCTAGACATTTTTTATTATTGACCTCGATTTATATCTGGGAATAGGGTTTATGGTCTGTGCTGTATGATGTTATTATTATTATATTATTGAAGATTTACAGTAGCTCATCCTATTCTGACATGCTTGTTTGATGTGATGGTCTAGATTGATTAAATGAGGTTCTAGACTCTATGTCCTTCTTTCCCCCATGCTCATCTCTTCCCTCGGACCGCTATTCTTGAGCACACGATCTTGGGGGATTAAACAATGCCATACCGGCACCACACTTCTGTATGTAGCTGTTGGCGATGGCGTTCACTGCGTAGTACCGTACAGTGCAGTGCAGTGCAGTGCAGCAAAGTAATCGAAATCGGAGGCAATTCAACCCCGAGGTCGAAAAAAAGGATTTCCTCACTCTAGAGCCTCGTATGCCAAAAAGGCGTTACACGCACCAAAGTTCTTCAACTCGAAAAACCTGCACACCGATAAGCGCTTTTCAGCCCTTCGATTGAGTGAGAGAGTAGAGAGGAGAGGCTAAATTGTGGGGTTGGGTTCGTCTGGTTTCTTGGATATGATAGATGGATAGATAGGCTAAGCTACAGATCAAAAGCACTTTCTATCGTATTACCTTACGGCACGATGCTGTGCAGTGCGATGCAATACCGCTGCAGGATAGTGGGAGTGCTGGACCGGAAGGTATGAGGAGGAGGAGGAGGGTTCTGTGATTGGGCTCGTCCCCAGGAAAAAATAAATAATAGGTACAAGAATTGTCACTTGTCGCTCTTAGAGTAGACCCAAGTCCTCCCCTGCGGGTCCCGGGAAGTAGAAGGATGGTACAGCACTGTATGATACTTGTGCTCAGAGTAGAGAGCCCGCTATCCTAGTAAAAGTATGGGTACACAAAACTCCCTTATCGATAATTACTTTCTCCGCCCTACCAAAATGAGGGGTTCTCCCTGGTCACCTTATCGGAATTTACCATTAGGATATCTTTACAACACAGTGCGGTGCTGGTGACCTGCCTCTCTATGCTGTATTCTTGCAATAAAGTTAGTCTATCTTGATAACGAGATTGGACGCTCACGTGCGTGCGGCGTTAAAGCTTAAGTAAGACCTGGTGGACCCTGAAGGGATTCTTTTCTGCCTTAACCGAAACAGCTGCGGAGAACCGCCCTACATCCTTTTCTTTTTCTCTCTTTCCTTCCTTCTTTGGCTGATAGTGCTGCTGCCGCCTTGTGGGGAAGTACCTGTTCCCCTTCCTCCTCTTTCTTCTCTCTCTACCCCTTCCCTCTTCCTTCTCTCCATCGACATTTATAATTCGGCTTGTTTGTTGCAGAAAGGAAGACAAGGAAAAGGGCGAAGAGAAGCAGACAGAAACAAAGTAAGAAAAGATCAGATAAGGCAAGATGTCGTCGACTCTACCTGAAGCCCCTGCTGCACCTATTGGACCAAAGTACAAGGAAGAGGAGGAGAAGCCGCAGGCCACGTATGATATTATCTTCCTCTTCCTCCCCCTAACTCCTTTCACCTTAGGCTAGATGAATATTCGCAAGAAATAGACAATAAACTAATTCCCGCAATTCTAGTGTCTCGAAGCCTGTCGGACATAGCAATGTCCATATCCTCCCGCAGACCCCGCAATTGATCGCTCTCTTGACGTACAACCCCCGTTCCTGCATCCTCCCATCCACCATTCATTCCCAGATGCCCACACCCGCTTTCCCTTGACCAAGCTAAACCCAAGCTAACCCAAATCCATCCACCAAAAACAGCATGATCCGCGACAAGTCCACTGTACGCGGGGACTTCATCTTCTACTCCAATAGGATAATCCGCCTGCTAGTGGAAGAAGGCTTGAACCACCTGCCCGTGATCTCCTCCTCTGTGACCACGCCGATCGGACACCCCTATTCTGGTGTGAAATTTGAAGGCAAGATCTGCGGCGTGTCGATCATGCGTGCCGGCGAGTCCATGGAGCAGGGACTCCGTGATTGCTGCCGCTCCGTGCGCATCGGGAAGATACTCATCCAGCGTGATGAGGAGACCAGTAAGCCGCGCCTCTTCTACGACAAGCTGCCCGAGGACATCGCGGAGAGGTATTGTCTGCTGCTCGATCCCATGTTTGCTACTGGCGGGTCGGCCACTATGGCTGTCGAGGTGCTCATCTCCAGGGGCGTGCCTGAGGAGAGAATTTTGTTCCTCAACCTGATTGCCAGCCCTGAGGGGATCAGGAGCTTTGCTGAGAGGTTCCCCAAGTTGAGGATTGTGACGGCGTTCGTAGATCAGGGACTTGATGAGAAGAAGTGGGTTCCCTCCATCATTCCCCGTTCCCCTCCATCGATACGTATTTGGGCTGTGTTGATATGCTAACAAACTGATGGGATCAGTTATATCATTCCGGGACTGGGAGATTTCGGTGATAGATTCTATTGCATTTAGGCGCTTTGCTCTGGCCCTGTCGTCTTTGGTGTTGCTAATGTCATGGTGGGCCTGGCTTTCATCCCAGGCCTGCGCATATTCTCACCGACCGATGCGTCAATTGGGGGGGGGGGATTTGTGCAAAATTACTTGTAAGTAATCGGCACTTTCATAGCATGAGAAACCAGTCTCCCACACCATCAATGGTCCAATTGTCACGTGTGCCTCGAAATATAGAGGGGAAAAGAAGAACCATCCATCCAATTACCGAGCAGTAGTAGAACCCGTAAAAGGGGAGTAAATAGAAACAAAGACCCAACCCTTTTTACACAAAAGACCAAGAATGCAGCCCAGTACATTTGCAAGAAGAAAAAAAGAGAGAAAGAAAGAGAGAGAAAGAAAAAGACCGTATAATAGCAACCTCATCATGAACCCACTTAAATCTCATCCATCCACCATTCCACCAGCAATTCTGGTAGCGATGTGCCATAGCACCTTTTAAAATTCATCATCATCATCATCAACAATCGCCTGAGTCCTCCCGCCGTACCCACCGCCGATATCATCGCCATCATCTAGATCATCAAACCTATCGCGATTCTGCTGAGTCTTACCCCCAGCTCCCCCATCTCCACCCCTTCCTACAATTCCACCACCACCACTGCTAACTCGCCCGGGGGCCTTATCCTTCGGATTTGCAATTTCATCGCATGCGTCGACCCATTCACTATACACATCGATTGCCGCCGACAAATCTGCTCCGGCCCAATCCCAATACGTTAATGATTATCTATCCTCTCAGAAACCTGGGAGACGCCGGCATTCGTCCGCTATCCACCCCGGCAACGACGACAAGGGCGCCGGGGAGAGGGGGGGGCGAGTAACCAAATCGAACCAAATCGAACCAAACCGCGAGGAGTGGGTAGAGAGGTAAGAAATGGAGACATACAATTAATGTTCGCCTGGAACCTCTGCCCACAAACTTTGCAAGACAAGCTGCCGACGCCGGCTTTTTTGTCGAGCACGCAGGTAACGGATTTCTCGTGGTTGCAGAAAAGACACGAAAAGGTAGTTGCGAGGGGTTCGTTCTAGGGGTCATTGTTGGGTCAGTTCTTCTTCGAAGGTGGAAGGGGGGAGTCATGTATGGCGCAAGGTGGGTACTTTTCTAGGACCCGTAGGCTTGCGGGACGACTTCTTGCGTTTGCCCTGTTATTGATGGTGGTTAGCTTGCTTGGGGTGTAATGGAATGAGGGATGCGGTATAATACCATATTGATTGCTTGTGAAAATTGGGGTTGTAGGTTGAGAAGGAACTGTTGTTGCTGTCGATAATGATGGTGGGTTGCGATAGAAGAGTAAGGCTGTGTGTGGGGGGGTAGTCCGTCTCCCTGGCGATGGCGCTAGTGGTGGTGGTGGTGGCAGTTGCGGTGACAAGGAGAAGGCGGCAGCGGGGGTTTCAAGGCAACAGCTCAGCCACCCGAACCTAACCCAGTCGAAAGGAAAAGTGTGACGAGATGAGGCTAAGGCCTAGGCTCTTCTAGAGTTGTCACCCAAAAACGGGCAAAAAGAAAGGAGGAAAGGGGAAGAGAAAACCAAGACTTTCGACACGCGTGAGAATAACTGTTCTGGTGAAAGGAATCTCGGATTAGTAAACAAAAAGAAAAGGTGACAAGGGTTGGGTGTCCACGTGATGGCTTGGGCTAACCTAATGCGGCAAATAGTGAGGGTGCTATCGTACTGTGGTTCGCCGATAAGCTTCCAGCGGGTATCGATACGGTGGGATACTGTAGGTACGATAGGTACCGTACACACCGGTGCGTGAGTGCCCGAGTGGGTAAAAAGTATCATTATCATATCATAGCTCCACAGCGAAAGTTAGGTAGACATATCATAGCTACTGTACCAGTCCGGCTCCATGTTAGACAATCTCTCCCCCGAAAAAAATTAAATTTGACCGTCGATCAATCAATCAAGCGAAGCAGCTTAGACAACACATCTCTCTGCTCGTGACCGGATTGAAGAGCGGGAAGATACCGGTACTGGTGCTATCTGTGCAAGCACGGTACGGCAGTAGGCAGGAAATACTCAGTACCCTGCTGCCAAAATCCACTTGACCCGCTTTTCCTTTGTTCACCCATACAACAGGAGAGGTTTGGGTTTATCATATATGCATTCGGCTCTTTCCCTCTCCCTCCCTTACTCCCCCTTTCCATTCAATACTTCTTCCTCTTTCCTTCTCCCCTCCCTCCCTCTCTCCCTCACTCCTTCTCCTCCATCCATCTCTCTTCCCTCCTTTCTTTATCCTTGGTGAGATAATCAAGCATCCTTCACCCCTATTACCCTCACTCTCCTCCATCTATATCCATCCACCAAACCTACTTCCATACATTAATCCACTATACTTCCAGAGGTATAATTACCCCCCATATCAATCAATCAGTCAATCATCCTACCCCACCACCACCACCACCATCATCACCGCACACCACACCACAGAACAGCACAACCACAACCACACATACCATACTGCAACAAAACATCCACAAGATAATTATAGTACCAATAACAACAATATAAGGTCACCATGACAGACGCTCTCCTCCTAAACCAGATCCTGTCAGCCGTAACGCAGCTCCGGCAGGACAACAAGATCCTGGCAGCATCCGTGGATGCTATCAACGGCCGCGTCAACGCCCTCGCCGACGTCAAGAAGCTCAAGGACGACGCCGCAGCTATTAAAGACGGAGATGGGGAAGAGAAGCCCGCTAGCACTACTTCTGCTACTACTACTGCTACCGGAGGTGTAGGTGCTGAGGCTACGGAACCTCCCGCTTCCCCGACTAACGACGTTATCCCGACTGCTGCCAGAAAGCCGAGCGCTACCTCTAGGATCATCCTTACTACCTATCCAGGACAGAGCGGGATTGACCCCATTATTATGAATTGGGGGGAGAAGGACACTGCTAAGCGTGGGCCAGTTGTTGTTTCGAGAGGTGCTTCTACTGTCAGGCGTAGGAATGGTGAGTTCTTTACGGTTTTGTTCTCGGTTGATTGTCGTTTTAGACCTATGTTGCGCATCAATTGGTACTATTATTATACGAGAGATTGTCCTCAAGAGGTCTTGAAGCTTTCTAATCTACTCTATGATCTTGCCCCCCCCTCCCCTCTTTTGATCCTCATTTAAGTATCTATTCGCCCTTGTTGCTGCCAAACACTCCCGCTTTTGTTCATGCGGACCTTTTTCATATTCTGTGTTACCCTCATACTAATCATCTAATCTTCTGCCTAAATAGCAATTGGTGCCCATGGTGGTTCCTATAGTATCTATCACGCTCTTGCTGTTGCAATTCAAGACCTCAAGGTAGATCACAAGCCCGATTTCACTAACACTGAGCCTGCCGCGACTATTGGTCCCTTCCCTCAATGGTCCGACCCCAAGAAGATCGTCGCCATGGATCCCTTGGGTCACTTGGCCCCTTGGTTGTACAATGATTACATAAACAAGGAGAATGTCGAGATTCGTCCTACTATTGCCATCACGAAAGCCCACATGAAACTCCCCGAGCTCGAAAATAGCGTAAAAGCCGGTCGTCTCTCGGTTGACGGAAAGATCTGTCTGAACATGTCTGGCGAACTAGCTGTTACTAAATTTGCCGTCGAGCCCGTCTGGTATCTTCCTGGTGTAGCAGAGAGATTTGGGATTGGTATGTTGAACAATCCTTTTTCCAAGTTCCACCGTTATCGTGTCCTCTCTTTTCGTCTTGTTTGGTCTCGCCGGTCTTAAACTCTTGATATTTCAAGACGAATATCCGCTGAAGCCGAGCTAAATACAGCATATGCCGGTGGAGCCTGTTTCCGTGTCCAACGTTTCTCAACTTTTGTTCGTAAATTCATCCGCTGACAGCATTGACTTTCTCCGTGATCAGATGAGGGCATTCTCCGTCGTTCTCTTTTTGAGAACACTGGTGGCTCTTTCCCAGAACTTATCACCCGCAATGACATCAAGCTCTTTCTGCCTCCAATTGGCGGTCTGACCGTCTATTGCTTCGGCGACCCCGCCAAGATGTCTGATCCCAATGTTAAGCTTGCCCTTCGTGTCCACGATGAGTGCAATGGATCAGATGTGTTCGGCTCCGATATCTGCACTTGTCGCCCTTACCTCATCTTCGGAATCGAGGAAGCAGTAAAGGAAGCGCAGAAAGGCGGCAGTGGTGTTGTGGTCTATTTCAGAAAGGAAGGTAGAGCCCTCGGAGAGGTTACCAAGGTATGAGAATCGAGATCCAAGTGCGACAGCTAGCCATGCTTGCTAACGTGCCTCCAACAGTACCTTGTATACAATGCTCGTAAGTAACATTGCTTCTAGGCCTGCTCTTCCCAGAGAGGCGGCAGCTAAGCTCACAGGTGCAACATAGGCAAGCGCGGAATTGACCGAGCCAGCGAATACTTCAAGAGGTGAGTTATTGTCGTTTGGTATCTTCCTCTCTGCCTCCCGTGACGGCCAATGCTAACAAATCCGCTACTAATTAGGACTGAGGTACGCCTTTTCTCATGCATTTTTCTCGCATCCCCTGCTTAACTTTAGCTAACAAACTTGACAGAACATTGCCGGCGTAAAGGTACTCAATGACCAACCCCTACAGACAAGCGGATAGTCCGGCCGCATCCTTGTACTAACTGATCTTCACCTAGGATATGAGGTTCCAAGCTCTCATGCCTGATGTATGTTGTCTGGGCCCTCCACCCCTTCCCCTGTCTCTCATCGCACGATCGTTTTTCCACCCGAATGTGTTAAATCTGACCGATTCTACTGCTAGGTGCTCCATTGGCTAGGTATTACAAAGATCGACAGAATGCTCTCCATGTCCAAGTAAGTTTTCGGCTTGATACTGCCTGTTGCTTGCCTGCTTAACCCCGCGTTTTTGCGGTAAGCGGCCGTGCACCGCCCGAGGTCTGACTGACTGCCGTTGTAGCATGAAGTACGATGCAATTGTGGGCCAGGGAATTCCAATTCACGAGAGGATACCGATTCCAGATGAGATGATTCCGGAGGACTCGAGAGTCGAGATCGATGCTAAAATTCATGCTGGGTGGGTGAACCGAAGCGCATTTCCCCAAAATGCCACATTTCTCAATACGGCTCGCGTGACTATTTTCAAAAGCAGAAGCTGACGGACTGATGTAGGTACTTCACCACTGGCAAGGTTATGACAATGGAGGAGCTCAGCGCAGTTCAAGGACGTGCGTGGGGTAAGTAGCAAATGAGAAAAAAATTCTCTTCATAAGGGGCAAGAGGCCGTTTACTAACAGAACTCGACAGACGACGTGGATCACTAGGAAGGCTTACATACATATGTGGCCCTTTTGGAGTACATAGCGGGTAGGGTTTTTCCTTTCCGATCCCTTAGCATTTCCACGATCTTGGGATTTCCAGGTACCTTTCGTTGGCACCGGCTGACTGTTCGAAAGGATTTTCAATTGTCAAATTTTTTTTGGAGCACATGCTCCACAAATTGCTCCACAAATTCCCCGTGGTTTCTTAATTCCCGGCGTGACGTTGTATGTAAGGCGGATCTTGTGATTCCCCGGTACTCCAGATTTTTCCCCATCGTTTTTTCACTTTGGTTTCCGCATTTGCATAAAGTCCTTCCTGTTCCACATCCGATTTATTCTTCTTCTGCATCTCGGTTCACGGTTCATGGTATTCTCGATTTTGATGAATTATGTCGATACGTAGGCGTTTTTTACGCGGTGAGCTGGAGCAAAGTCCCATTGTCTCTTTTTTTTTTCTTTTCTTTCGTTCCTTTCTTACTATTGTGAAAGTGTTACCACTGCTGCTGTGGTTGTGACGAGGCATCTTGGGCATCCTGGGCGCGCACTGTATGTTGCTTGCTTGGCTGGTTGGTCGCTGTTGGATACCTTCTGAGTTCGATTCGCATTGTCACTCCTCGAATCAGAGGTTACTTTTTCCTATTCTGCCCAATTCAGTGTAAAAAAAATGGATGAAAAGTAGTTGCGATCGTGCGTTCTTGGACCCAATAAACTCACCACCTTGTGACTTTGTTTGGAGTAATAATAATGATAACCCCTGGTTTAGCCTAATGAAGGCAGGCTACCGTACGGGATGAAAAAAATATTATTGGCCTCCCTTCCGAAGGACGTGCCAAGATACAGTAGTTGCATTATTTGATTGCGCCGTGCTCCCCGCACGGAGCAGTAGTCGGTGTAATACTATATTGTAGTTTTAAGATTTGCACCAGAGTCTATATCCAATACACCTCACCGACTGGTTAAAAACATCAAAATGCCATCCCCTTCTCCTCCTCCTTCTCTCTCTCTATTTTTTTCTTTTTTCTCTTCCTCTTCTCCCCCTCCCCCTCCCCTCCCCCTTCCAGAGAGTGCGGGTAATCGCACGAGCATAATAATCATAATATAATAACCGTGCGGTACACCGGCACAATAAGGCATTCTACTGAGAGTAACCGTTCCGGAGGAGGAGGTGGTGGTGGTGGAGGTGGAGAAGCCCACTTTGGCCACCGCATAGTACAGTACAGTACTCGTACAGCATTATATACGTTACTATAGTGCCTAACGCAGGGGCAGGGGCAGGGGCAGCAGCAGGTTCCCATTTCTACTATATATATATATACAATATTATATATATATATATACAGTACTCGGTATGGTACTATGCTCTCGGGTTGAGTGATATAATATAATGCGATACATTTGGTGGACGCCGTTTGCTTGTTTGTTTGTTTGTTTGTTTGTTCCTTTCGTACTCAGTTAATCGATTAATTAGCACCGCGGTTCATTTGGGTGGGTGGATGGACGGATGGAAAGTATCGTCCTGATGCTGTGTTTATAAGGATGAAAACTGATATGGGGATTACTGTACAGTGTGCCTACTGACTGTGCTGTTATGATACCGCTCGCTTGCTCGCTGTGTTGTGGCTGGGACTGGGACTGGGGCTGAGGCTGGTGTAATATATACGGTATTATGGCGCATATGGTGGCGCGGCCACCGTGTGAATTGGTGGATAGGCAGAGTGCTGTGTCTTGCCTGGCCCCGAATTGTCTTATCTTGTCGGCCTGCCTGCCTGCCTTACCTTACCTTACCTTAGTCTAGAGCACCACTGTGTTCGAGGATGCCGTAGGTATTACACTGTAGATAGAACAAGGGTTTAATTTACTTCACTTTGGCCTATGGTCAATCCATCAATCAATCAATGAAGACAACCATGTCCACCACATTGGCAGAAAGAGTCATAGGTTTTTGTCGAGTGTGTGCACGTGCTGCCGCAAAGTGCAGTGCTCTGCGGTTGCGAGTCGGGTTCGGGAGCGGTATCGTGTTCATTTCCCCCTTAGAAACAGTAAATATTATCTCTCTATCTATTTGCACCGTGTTCCCCTGGATGTTCTCGCGAGGAAGGGGAGCAGAGTTAAGGTACCAAAATTTTCGCTGTGAAAGGAAGGGGAAAAAACAAAAAACAACCCCTGTCCCTGTTTGGCCGGGTGATGAAGGGAATACAGGTATCGTGCAAAGTATACTTTGAGCCGTACCTGACGTGGGACTCACCTCATCCCGACAGGGTTATGGAAGTTCCTTCCCCCCTCCCCCTTCGCTCATTGTCCGAACAAGTTAAGGCTGATGCTGTACGAGTGAGTTGATTTTTATATTGATTCTTGTATTGGAGGAGAGGGGAAGGGAAGAGAAGGAAGGGCTGAAGTCACTAATTTTTCTGTACTCGAGTACTTCCCCTCCCTTGATTATCGGGCCTATCGTACCTACCTGCCATAACCAACCTTGCAGGGAGAGCCCTTTGTCTGTTACTCCAGACTATTACGCTGGCCAGGCGGATATCATACCTGTACTTTACCTACTGGAATGGAAGGTTGGCCCCGGTCTATCATTTCTGGGGTGAACGGTCTTTTGCTGTCAAAAGACAATCCTCCCCTTTCCTCTTATCCCGCCAGATCCACGTGTAACTGCCGCTCCTACCCTTCCCACCCCCGAAAGCGGAGCTGGGGACCGGACGGTTTTGTGTTACGCTGGACTTGGGGTTGGATCATCGGCTTCTCTTGCAGAGGCTTGCTGGGGGGCGTTGGAAAGTACCAAGGGGGTTGTGACCTGAGCGAGGTGGTGTCTCAGTTAATCTAACTCTTACTACGGTTGTCGAGTCGGAGCGCCGGTATGGTTAGTTTAGCTAGTTTTTTTTTTATCCTGTGAGCAAGCGAGTGAGTGAATACTGGTTATCAGAGTGGAGAAGAAATGCGGAATTCCTGTTTATTTTTGCCATCTTGTAAGCGCGACGAAATGTCGGAACTGCCGCTCACGAAGGCACACACACTTTTCTCGAGACCTTCTCCTCCGCTGCCTTCTTTGGACTTTTTTGAATTCTGGAGACTTGGAGGGGGGGGTTTTTTTGATGGAAGATGGATGGGTGGATGGATGGGTTGATGGAACGAAGATGGATGGGCTGGAAAAGACCAAAGAACTGGGTGAATTGTACTCGTAATGGAATGGATGGGCGGAAAAGGAAAAAAACCCTCCCCCCTTTCTCCCCAGCCCAACCCGCGGGCCAAAATGAATGGTTTGTCCAATCTCAAAACTAGTTTGTCAAAACATGTTGTGCGGATGGACAACAGTAACAAACAAAATACTGTTGGTACTTTTGTCGCATGATAGATGCGTTGTACCTCAGTTTTTCCAAACTTTCTTTTCTTTTCTCGCGATGGCAATTGTCAGTTTTGAAAATTAGATTTCACTTCTATAGGGAGGAGGGAAAAAAGGGGAGAGGTACCTGATATGGTTTAGTTGAGGTGAACAAATGAACTAACCTCCTCCTGCCGTCGACCCCCCTTTCCCCCTCCGTTCGCTTCGCTCGAGCTTTCAACGGACCAAGCACATGGAACGAACAGCAAAACTTGCAGACAACTAGAAAGAAAAGGGCTGCACGGTGAGGGAAGGAGGGAAAGTTGCATTTATTTATTTTTACAAGAGGAAACGTTAGGCGGTCGGTCGAGCAGAGCAGAGAGCCGCAGAGAGCCGTAACCGTTTTGGCCCCGCTTTCCCTTTTTCCTCCCTCTCGACCAGACTCTAGGTATGATGAGTATATACACACATTTGAATGTGGTACGAGTGCCGTATCCCTCATGATTCGTTTACTCGAGTATGTGTCTGGTTGGTGTGTGTAGTAGGCCACAGTAGACCTACGAGTAACTGTCTGTTGGACTAGGCGGCGTCAATCATCATGAGGCCTGGAAAAACATTTCTGCCACCTTTATGGCACAGGAGGGCCAGGAAGCTATGGGCTGTGTTGTGGGATAGAGAGGGGTGTTTCTTTTTTTAAGCTATTCCTTGTCCTCGTCCCTTTTCGGTGCGTCTAACTTACGGTACAGTACGGCGTGGCCTTGCTCTCGGCCGGGGTGTCGGTCTCGCCCACTTCCTGTTATGGCGGCACGAGCCCTTCCTTTGTGAGGGGGTGAAGGTCGAAAAGGCTAGGTATGGATTTTAAAGACAAAGATATTCCCCCTCAGATCAAGGGGCGCCAGTGATACCGATGCTCGTAGAAGGACGGAGTGCGGTATCCATCAATGGTGCAGCGAGTGGTCCTGCGCGGGTAGAGCAGAGGTGCTCCAGCGACAAGAGGCTGCTTTTCGTCTTGCGCGCGCGCGCATCCATCTCTATTTCTCCTGCCCTCTAGACTGCTCGTACAGTACATGATCATCTCAGCACGAACACCCCTCCTCCATGTGCTGGTGGTATTTCGTTATCGTTCATCTAGCGTAGTTTTTTTAGATTCAACGGATTGCAATTGATTTGGTTAATTCCTATTGATCCATTCATGAGTGATTATTTTGAGTTTGAGCTTTGTTATTTGTTTTTTTCTTTGTTTTTTTTTGTCTTCGCTTCTTTTCCCTTTACTCCCAAGTGGTGATGCGACCCGATATCTCAAGAGTTTCTCGAGTCGGTATCCTCAACTCGAGATGGTGGGCATCAAGAAAAGAATTGGAAGGAGGAAAAAAAAAAGTCATCCCAAGAATTTTTCATAGAACTAATTTACTCGTAGACCGCCGATGGAGATTTGCCCCAGCAAGTCAAGAGGCGAACGAGCTATTCCCCAAGCGGCAAGCCAGGACACGCCAACCCGATCCTCTCTTTTTCACTTTCTCCCTCCACCCTCGGGGCGTTTTCTCCGTAGAGGGCGAGGGACAGGAAGGAACAGGCCTGCGACAAGCAGCCATGGTCTGGGCAAGCAGGTAGACATGGAGGTGGGTATGTGGTATGGATGGGAGAACTGGGGACATGGGACTGGGGTGGTGAAGGTGGGAAAGAACTGGGCTTGACCATTCTAACGGGGCCAGACTGCAGCAAGCCAGTAACCGATCAGCAATGAAGGGGGGGAGCAGGCATAGCAGGCCGGATTGGAAGACTGCCAAAATCGACGAACGACAAACTGGCCCTTGTGGTCCTTGTTCTTCCTTTGCTCGACACGATGCACACGAAGCTTTTTTTATTTTTTCCTTTCTTCCTCCTTCTTTCCTCTCTTTTGCCTTTTCTTTTCTTTTCCTCAATCCTTTCCCACTTGGAGAGACACGCCTAAAGCAAAAAAAAAAAAAAAAAGGTATGCTGAGGCACGAAGAGTAGCAGAATATGAAGAAAATAGAGAGAGAGAGAGTAGAGAAAAAAGAAAGGAAAAGAAAAAAAGAGACACCATCTAACTTCTCGTGGACTTCTACTTGGACAAATAAAAGAGAGGGAGATACTCCGCTGTTTCCGCACCGTTTGAGCATGTCCGCACACACTCTGAGTTTTGTGTCCCTTTCTTGTGTCCCTACTAGTACAGCACTGTCGCCCTGTTGTGTCTCTTTATTTCTCCCTGGAGCTTCTGACTGCTCTACCCTGCGTCAATCATTGTCCATCTATCCTCTCTATCCCTTATATTTTTTCTCATCGACCAGCCGGTGCTGGTTTGCTATATTTGCCCGAGTATACTCGTCTTTTTTCTTATCCCTACAGAGCGGCTCCCCCCAGCCAGCTTGCCAGGAGAGCCGCCGTCTAACCACTCTCCATCGTGGTTCGATCTTGGATATTTGACTTGTCCGAACGGGGCAGACTGGAAAAAGAATGAAAAAAACCTCGTGCCTCCTACCATACATAATACGTAGATAGAGGGTCGGGCATTTGGGTTATAAGGGGAACATAGATTTCCCGCTGCTGCTTCCCATACCGTGCCCTGCCCTTTCACTGTCCCCCACGCCGCTTAAGCAGGTGAAAGCAAGCATTTCGAGAAGCAAAGTACAAGCAAGGTCAAAGCAAGCAAGCGAAGCGACCAAACAGCATCAAGCGACCAAGCTCCATTGCCAGCTTTGGGTGTCAACCCACCATACCATACATACCATACCATAACCATACCGGTATCTGCTTCCTCACAGTCCACACCACCTGCCAGGCCCCTCTCCTCCGTCATCTCTCTACAGTACACAACCTGTTGACCTTCTCAACTGTGCGCTGACACCCCCCCCCCCCGTACCCTACGCCGCTTCCGCTACTTTTGCTCGGCCACAAAAATATTAATACTCTCTTCACCCTCACCCACCACCCAACTCTGCTCTCGTCCCACAAAATATTCCCATCCATCACACTCTCGCCTTTCTTGATTTCAATAAAATCCCTCAGCATCTTCCACCCATCTCCATAACAGCAGCTCTCCATCCAGCTTCTGCCCATCAAATACCATACATTCCAACGATCTTCGGGGCCGTCCGTCTTTCTCATCGCCAAAAATATTCTTAAACTTCTCCCACCAACCCTTTATAAACTCCTGTCTAAAAGATAAAATATAGCCAGAGCTCAATACACAAAAGTCAGGTCCAGCCTTCCGAGTATCCGGTTCCATTGCAACTCGAAGCTATCCGCACACCGGTTTCAAATAATTAAGAGGAGACGCTCCTCCGACGATAGCACTTCTCGTTCAACAAGCTCTTGCACCAAATTCACCTTCTCCCCACCCGAAACGGCCAAAATGCTCCTTTCACTACCAGATCCTCGTGAATCTTCACGCTCGAGGCCCTTCCCACTTAGTCCTCCTCCGGTAACTCCTCCTTCGGTCAGCGTGAGTGGCTCATCGACGATGCAGTGTGAGAGGGTTCGGTGCACTTCGCCTTCGCAGACAGCGACAACATTACTCGCAAAAGTTGCAGCTCCTCAACCGCAGACAGGAACTACACCCTCATCTCCAAGAATGGCAATGTCAAATTCGAGCTCTGCTTCGTCGACACCTCTATCGACGCCGCCTGGGGATGGTTGCCATTTCCCCTTCGGCTCGATGCAGAAGGGTTTACCTGAGAGTCCCGACGGTACGTCACTCGCTTTCCTAATTCACATGCTCGCTCGCTCGCTTTACCCCAGCAAAAAGTGTAGCGACGCAAACAAATCGCCCCCTTTTTAGCCCGTCCCTTCTTGCTAATTCTTGTTTTTCTTCGCAACAGGTGGCTACATTAGCTTCCCAGTATTTGAAGAGTTCGGAGACCACATCCCCGAAGACGAGGCGGGGTCCCCTCCACCCCACAAACGGTGACTAGGATCACTCCAATTAGAGGATCCGGAAGATAATCATGGCAATTGGCGGATCCTCGGCGAATTGTACAAAATCGGTCGCTTATTTTCGGTAACGGCACATCGACAGTTTTTCAAGATTCAGTTGTGAGCGGAAGACGGAAATCAATCGAAAAGAAGGAAAAAAAATCTATAAAATTCATAAAAAACAACACAACCACCTGTGCATATTATCGGTTTTTTTCGTTAACTTTCATACGGCGCGCGGGTCATTATTTGCTTCTATTTCCCTCTTTTCTTTTTTACAGGCACATTCCCTTTCCTTTGGAGCATTATTCTACCTATTACACATTCTTGTTTATTCTTTATCAAAGTTTCGACTTTCTTTCCTTTATTTTCGCTCCCTTGTTCCACTAAAAGCACTGCCACTACGGGAAAAGGTAATTGGGGGTTCTTTCATTCCTTGCTCTTGTATCCGAAAAATATTTCCTTCCTTGGTTTTGTTTTGGTTTGAAAGTACGAAAAGGTTCATGACAGTGGCGGCTTGGACAAGCCAGGAGACTCTTCTTACTTCACTTACCTTCAACGAATTCTTTTTGTTGCTTTCGACTCTATTAACAAACCTTCATGTATTTTGGTGTTAACTCTTTTTTATGGCGGGGCGCGTCTTATTGGCATATATTACATCTCGGGCGCCGGACATGAAGACAATGGGATGGCGCGAATTTTAGCATTTTTACTTTTCTTCCCTATCTAGTTTCTCTTTCGACCTTTTTTTTTTTTCTCCGACGAGAAGGAACCTGGATGGTGGGACAATCACTCTCTGGTCGGTTGCGGCGAACGGAATGCCTTTTGTATTGTTTTTTGTTTTTGTCAAACATTTCTTTGCAAGATATATAGTAGTTGCTCTGCCTTCCACCTATCTGAACAGGTGAATGGAAAATAAAGCAAGAAGGAAGGGATATTTGCGAGAAAAACAAAAAACAATAACAATAACAATACGACAATTGAGTTAACTTAAACCTTTTGTATCAAATTTATAATATCATAGCCTCTTGTTTTTAATTTACCTTTTTTTGTCATTACTGTACTCATTTTTTGTTTCATTTCACTTATCTTATTTTATAATAATATTATAGTATTACGCTTCGTACCTGTACTAGCGCCGGCACTCCAAAAGCGACCGTGCCATAAATTCTTCACGCCCTCACGATGGGCATGGCTACTTAGTTGGTACAGTGCATACATGTAGAAGATGATTTCTTTCTTATTTTTAAGGGTAGAATATTACTACAAGTGCTCATAATAGAGTTTGTGAACAAGAACACCTCCTGGGCACTTGTAGCAAAGGTAACTATTAACACCCTTCCCTCCCCAGCGAACCGTAATCAAGCCCTTTCTGAATCAATATAAATCCCGGTTTTAGTCCAGCCCTAGGCCTCCCTCCCGCATTCTACGATACGATAACGGCGCATCCGTCTCCGTATCCACGTATCCACACGTATCCGCCTCCCTCCCTCCCCCTCTCCTTCCTTCCTTCCTCCCGGACCTATACCAACTAGCCAACTACCAACCTCTATGATATCAAAAAACATCGGTGAATCAGGACTACAGCACAATCAATAACAGATCCTTTATCATACCCTCTCTCTGCATGGCACGGTACGGAAGGGAAGGGAAGGGAAGGGAGGTTCTAGCTGCGGGAAGGATTGGGAGGACGACCCCCGAACCTGACTTGACGACTTGATATTCGCCCTGTTGAATGAAATTCCCACACTCCAACTCACCACTGCCACCTCCGCCGCCGCCGCCACCACCAATACAATGCTTGCTTCCTTTCCTTTTCTCCCTTTCGTGCTTGTAACCCGGTTCCTGATTTGGCTTGTGATATGCTATCGTGCCGATAGTGATAGTGATAATGATAAGGGAGAGAGAGAGAGAGAGAGAGAGAGGGAGAGAGAAGGATAAGCCCCCCTCCCTCCTCCTGCTGCTGCCTTTGACTTTTTTTCTTTTCTTTTTTCTTCCTCGTCCTCCTTCGTAGATACCGTATCTTAATTACGGTAGCTGTGTGATGGTTCTATGATAGTTAGTATACCGTTAGTCTCGCCGGTTTGCTTTTTTATTCACTTTTTCTTTCTTTTCCTTCTCGCTAAACTGCACTGCATTTATTTATTTTTTGCGCTGGTGATTTGATTCGTGGGAAATTGACGGGATGGTATGGATGGTATGGATGGGGCTTCTTTTTTTTTTTGGTATTGCGGTGGTGTGAATGCGGAGCACGGTAGAGGGTGCTCCGGGGTTGGGCTGTCATGAATGATGTTTTATGGGGTATGTCACTCATGTGAAGGGGGGGGGGGGAACTGAGGTGTTGGAAGATGGGTGGTACTTATGTTTGGTTGATTGGTGGTGGTAGTGGTGGTGGTGGTGGTGGTGGTGGGTTTACAGCTCATGAGTTTAGATGGGTGTTTTTTCTGGGCGCCGCACCTGGTCACAGCGTCTGTTGGTCTGTTAGTTGGGGTACGGTAGGTTTGAGGTGAGGTGAAGTGCTTGATGGCATGGTTTGTCTAGTATTATGAGTGAGTGAGTGGGTGGGTGGTTGGTGGGTTGCGTAGATGTGCTCTGCCGGCACTGCACAGTTGCAATACCGGTGATGCGAACTGATGTAGGCCTACTGCAGTCTACTTGTAGATGTAAATCAGCAATCTAAACACTAGCTTATGGTAAGAATGAATGTGATATTGTACTGGTACTATGCTTTGTAAGGGTGTTCTTTGGGCGCAACTATGTACCGCATGTAACTGTACCTTCCCGGTAATCCCCGATGTTAACGACATTGAATATCCGGAAGAACACCTAGTAGACTGCTAATATCTGCCGCCATTACCACATCGCCGTCGCCGCCATCCCCCTCTCTTTTCCTCCTACACCTTCAACCGATAGAAAATCCCCCCGTTCGGTAGAAGAAACAAGGAAACAGGAAAACAGGATGTATACACTATGAAGCAAACCAATCGCCCCTCCTCTTCCATCTCTCCCCCGAGGCTGCCCGTCTGAATCTACCCACTACTACCGCAGGGGCCAATTTGAAGTTGGACACCTTGTAAGTTATGGGAATTCCTCACCTTAAGTGTCTATCTTCGGTTCGGCCGCGCAAGTACCTACCTATCTCACCACTGGTATATATATATGCCCAGTAAGTCGTGACGGACGGCGTACCATATCAAAAACTTCTGGGCAGGTCTCCTCCTCCTCGAGTTCTTGTATGATACCCCCAACCCCACCACGATATAATAGCGGCCACACTAACTACAGTGAGCGAGTTAGCCGGCCGGGAAAACCGACTTTTCTTCTCACTCGCGGTCTCGCTTCCATGTAGTATCACGTCAAACTACTATTGTCACTACAGCAGCTACGGTAGTACGTGCAGGCGCTTTGGAAAGCCGGTTGGTATCGTGGCTCCCTGTGCTGTGCCCCGCTTCGATTGATTGTGGGTGGTAGAGGAGGGGGGGGGGAGGAGGGTAGATCTTTTTTCTTTTTGGCGGGACGGGATGGGATGGGATGGGAGGGATGGTAGTATTTCCGGCCTTGCTCTCACTGCACTGCTTCTTTCTTTCTTTCTTGTGCTTGTGTCCCGCGTTTGTGTTGCGGCGGTGGTGGTGCTCCGGATCGCTGATACTGTGAGGTGCTACGTGCGGTAGGTTTCTTACTCCTCTAGGTAACACAATGTTCACCCCGCCTTTCTTGCTTTGGCGGGTTGGATCGGATTGGGTGGATGGATAGATGGGGGGTGGTGGTGGTGGATGGGGGGTCGGTTCACTATGCTGGGGGGTGGTGATACATTTTTCATATATGATTACCAGTATTTTTGATTGTTTGACGTTGGTGTACCCTTCCGTCCATCCATTCTACCACACATACGGTTGGAGGGGCGTAATTCAAGCTAATTGGCCTCAGAAACCACTCCCACTTCCGGAAACCAGGAGCAAAGAATGCATTCCGCAGCATGATATGCCGAATCATAACCCCCCCACAGTATAATATCTTCAAATCCCATCCTCCCCTCTTTCCTTCCGGACGTTGCAATGATAGTGGCGTCCTCTTTCCCAATCTACATGTACCCATTTACCGCTATTGAATATGCAGCAATCCCTGAACGACGTACGTACTATAATATGCTTCTTTTACTTTTTTATTCATTCACTACTTTTTCTTTTATAATAAAATAAATAAATAAATAGGAAATAAATAAAAATACTAAAAATCCCGAAGCATAAGTCAAGTATTGACAGTGCTAATAGCGCAATTAAATAGGGATTGGTGAGGGAATATTAATAATAATAATAATAAAAATCCCTTCAACTGTCCGACCGCTTATAATATTCGAGTTTTATTATAAACTTCATTTCCTCTTTCCACCCACCTAACTTATCCTCTACGCTTCCATCTCCTCGCCTGCCTCCGCGCGCCCATTTGGTGCGAAACACTTTGGTGATTTGTATGTGTGCGTGTGTCGTCCCTGCAGCACGTGCTGTACCGTATTATTGTGCAAGTGGCTTTATAAAATCAGCGGTGGTGGTGGTGGTGGTGGTGGGATAAATTAATCACCCGGTTTGAAACAGAATATAAAATGCCAGAAAAGAGGTACGATGCTGTGCAGTACAAAATTTGTACAAATTACAAGAATAGTATAGAGCCCGAACATAGGGATATAAAAAAATAGTTTGCATAGCGGATTGTCTGCATATTATGACCGCCCCATATAATACGAAATTCACACTCGAGGAGTGTTTGGGTTTTTTTTATATGCCTGTGACTTTGCGTTTCGCGCACAGTGCTGTGTCGATTTTTATTTTTTTATTTTTTTTATTTTTTTTATTCTACTGTACCGTACTCCACTCTCCGCTCTCTTCTTTCTTTATGGTGGCTGGAGGGGGCTATTTGCTGTCCAATATCGCAACTGATATTGCTAGGTGGGAGGTATGATATCGGACGAACTGCATGGTATTTTAGATAAGTGGGGGTGAAAGGGGGGAGGAGGAGAAGGAGAAGCTGCAGCACTGTGTTAAAAAATTAAAAAGGTTGAAAAAATAATTAATACATACTTCGGAAATAGCAATCTTCCATCTTCCAAGCAAGCTGCTGACGTTGTAAAGTCCCTGTGCCACACCCCTCTCGGTGTCCAAGATGGAGTGCTAATAGACAAACTCTTTTCTTTTCCTAACTAACTCGCTACGGATTCGCAGGCTACGATACAACTAATATTAGCAATGTGATTGTTATCCTATGATACACACATCATCACTGAAGAATAAGTTACTGAGAGAGAACAGCTTATTATAATAATCCCCGCCTTGGACACGGATCGGAGCAGGGTGCTAAAACTTCACACCGTCTCAACGGCTCAGGAGATAATAATGGGTCTATCGTACCATTAAATTTTTATGTATGATATGCGGGCCTATTCGGCAGGCCAAAAAGAAATTGGGGGATTTTTTAAATTTTATATTACAGCACTTTGCAAATCTTTTGTTCCAAGATGTGGAAAGGAGTTCTCTTTTTTCGTTGAATAAAAGTGTGACGAAATATTTCCTACTATACCAATTGCAGTAAGAGTAGATGTGTTTGGAAAATTAGAGCGAGTGAGTAGGGCCTTGTACTCGAGGAAGTGTCTTACTCTCGCTCCATTTCTCCCAATACATATCCTTTTATCATGATTGGCATAGTACTCGAGCACATGCTAGTTTACCCCACTCACATTTAACAAAAAAAAAAAAGCTCGTTTCCTACTCTCCGGACAAAACATTTGCAAAACGCTATCCTTTTCTGGCCTGACGAATTTCTTTTACTTTGCAATATCCACTCTAAGGGCCCCACTTCATGTGGGGCATAAACTCGTGTCGGGGGGAGTATGTGTAGAAATTAGAATTCGCATTTGACGTCATTCCAAGTAAACATACGGTAATGGGAAACGACGGGTACTCATAGTCTACCTCCCGAACCGACGTACCCCCGATGCGAGTTTAGTTAGTCTAGCCAGCCTTTGTGGTTTTTGGGATGTTGGGCTGGGAGTCTTTGTTACGCCATGACGTTAATGCTTGTTTACACTTCGGGTACGTTTGACCTGCTGTAATAGCTTTTGGGATTCTCGTTGTTTCACTAACAGCTTACATAATCCAACTTGGTGTTTTCGCTCCTGCTCACTCAAGAGTTTTTTTGCACCCGATGCCTATCAGGCCCGTGCCCCATTGGGATCCAGTCTATACTCTGGACATCTTGCGCACATAGCATGTTCGTTCGCGCACCTGGGGTATAGGGCCACCGGTATAGCGATTTCACCACAGCCAGGTACGCAGCAGTCCCAATAAAATTCTAATCCAGACCCCGGCTGGCGCTCCAGTGCAGGCCTCCCTCGTGCCTGGCTGGGATCGCTGCTACTTTGTCGGCCGATGGATTGTGGCAATGTGCTGGAGTCGTTGATTTGCTCTTGAGGGTGGGGGGAGCCCGCCCTCTGTGAAGAGTGAGTCGATGTGGGCAAGCCCATGTTTCTAGGGGCGAGGTCTTCGTCATGGGGAGTCCCTCCAACTCCCTGAATTGTCTGGTGATGGTTAGTCGCTGTTGAAGCACGCCTACCGGTACAAGAGGGATGGTCTGCGCTTGCAGGCAGAAGCCAATCAAATGCGACTAGGATTTCGACTTACTTGATGTTCCGTTTCACTTGGAGCGCTGTCAGGAAGGGAGTTGCCGGAGGGGCGAGTGCTCATTTGGGCTTTTTTCGGGTTAGAGCTTGAAAGATGGAGGGGGAAGGATTTGAAAATTAAAGATCTCGGTTTGGAGGGGAAGATATGCCGAAATTGTATGATGCGTGATGGCCAATTGTGGGAGTGAACTGTGATGGCCGGATGCGATAGTGGGTTGTGGTTTAGGGGAGCGAGACGGAAGGCTACGGTATATACTCGAGTAGCCTTCGCTGTACTATCATAATACGGTAGGTCAAGCAGACACGGGGTGGGCTAGGATGAGTGAAAAAGGAAAAGCGGGGAGCAATGATTATATAAGCTAAGTTAGCATTGGGAATCCAAGTTTCCTCTATCCCCCACCCCAACCGCTCGTACTCATACGACAACCAACACACAGATAAAAAGACCTGCCAGAAGTGGGAGAAAATGGGCAGTGGAGAAGCGGGCGGTGGGGTCCCTCTCATATGGTACCGGTAATATGAGACGAAACACTGCAAAAGGTGGAATATGGTATTTTCGTCCTCCTTTCCTTTCTTCATTACACTTCACTTTCACATTTGCTGCATTAACGATATTTTTTCTTTTTCTCTCTTCTTTCTCCTTCGTACAGAATTTCTTTTTCTTTGCCTTATGTACCAGCACATTATCAGCCGGTGGCCGTGGATGTATGGATGGATGGACACTCTGGTTGGGTGGAAGATTATGTTGACTTCCTGTAGAGTAATCTACCTGAGCTCTCTCTCTCCCCCCTAGCTTTGGTAATATCATAGTAGTCTATCGTAGCATATGTCGGTGAGGTCGGAAGAAAGGTGTTAAAATTCCGAATTCTTCCTTTGCTCGCCAGCTTGCATATTGGTGTTCAAGCTGCTGCCACTTTTCAGTGCATTCTGCAGTGTGCACTAGAGTAGGCGGACGAAGGAGGGAGGCAGGAAGGGAAGGCATGAAGCAAAAGCAATGTACTGTGCTGTGCTGCACGATTCCGGTTGATATCGTAATTCTTAAGACCAACTTCAATATCATGGGAAACGGTGTTACACAACGGTACCTCCCATGGAGAAACAGAATAGACCGTGTTGTGCGAGTGAATAGCACTGCCGGTATCGGACTGGCTCACACTATGACTCTCTCTAGCATATCGTCCATCTATGTATTCCCTACCGGTACTGTAACGCCTCTCCACCCCCCCCCCCCTCCATCCTTTTCTACCCTGCCTGCCTGCCGTATTCCCATTCACCTGTCTGTCTTCTTAGGTGCCTCCTCTCCTTTCTTCCCAGCATCTTTTTCACAGCATATAAAGAAAACACCTGGTCACATTCTCATCCCGGGAGTGTTTTTTTCTTACCCCTTCCCACAAATAAATTTTCTTTCCTTCTTTCCCGTCTCACCTTTACTGTTACTTGCGCCGGTGGATTATTGGTCCACTTTTCAGGGTCTCGTATGGAATACTGTAATCATGCCATATCGCACTATGCTTGCCCAATACGCCTGCCCGACAGCTAGCCAGTTGGCTATCTCTCATCCATTCGTCCATCCATCCAGGAGGTGGGGGATGGGGCAAAAAGTAAACTCCCACAGTTACCGGCGTTGTAGAAGTGTGCTGTACGGTACAGATTCTCGCGAGTACCGTACCATAACCTAGCCAAGATAGGAGGGGGGGAAGGAGGGCGTATGAGAGAGTTTACGAGCACTTGGAGAGACAGGGGGGGAATATCTCTCCTCTCCCTCCATCAGAGCCAGGGGTGAAACAAAAACCAAGCCGTCATCTCGAGGAGAGAGAGAGGTCGGTGTACCGTGGTTCACGGGTCTATGATATCGCAGATGAAGTATCATATTTCGGGTTGGCCTTTTTAACTCCTGAAGAATTGCCAAGGGTCTCGGAGTGATCCGACAAGGGGGAAAGGACATGAACAGTTTTTTTTAAAAATGAAACGAGATCAAAAGGGGGGCCGCTTCCGCAGAGCCGCAGATCTGATCCCTCGGGTGGGATGGTTTTTGATTTCTTGTTCCTGGATCGCTATTTTTTATTTTTTTTGTTTCTTGGGGTGGGGTTTTTTTTCCTTGTTTTTATTCGGATATTACCCGTTTCGTGGCCTGGTTGTTTCACTTGATCAAAAGCAAGAACAACTTTTGGGAATAAGGATAAGGGAATCGTCCACATTAGTATTATTATTACAAGTATTATTGCTGTTATTATTATTTTCATAACCCCACTTGCGGTACGGGTATGGCATTCTCGAGACCTGCTGATGGAGGAGGAGGAGGAGGAGGGGGAGGAGGAGGTGGTGTGGTGTGACTGCAAAGTGAATTGCTTTGTGGTGTCCGAAATGCATCTTATGTCTGACTTCCTCCCAGCAGGATATGGAATGAGAGATAGGTTGGAGGGCTGGGTGGGCTTGCTGCTGTGAAACGTAGAGCCCAAGCAACAATTCGAGAAGGTGGTGGTGCTGTGTTGTTGTCATCACGGATGTGCAGTTTAAAGCACGGGTTGGAGCTGAATTGGGTGATTGGCGGATCCAACGTAATCTTTTAGTCAGGTGGGGGGGCTTGATTCATCTAGGTTACTGCCGGTCACGTGGATGGCCATTTGGAAAACTACGCAGAAACATATCATACAAAACATCGTGAATGTTTGATACCGTCACTCTACTCGAGTAGTAGCTTAGCACTGTGGGAAAAGGGGTATTTAAGGGAGAAAAAGCGGATGAGAAAAAACCACCACCGCGCCTAGAAGATAATCAACTTTCATTTCTTTTTCGTTGTTTTATCTCATTCTGCAATTCGGCCCGTGAACGTGCCCTTCGGAATTGCCATAACCCATCAAAGAACCGGGAGAGAGGACATTGGCCCTCATGGGTAATTCATTTTGCTTACATAGTACACATAAATAGTGGGGTTTGGCAAAAGTAACTTCGAAAATGACAATACGGTACATGGGCAATTCGGAATTTTACTATCTCCACTGATATTGCTTTGATTGAAAATTGGAACACATAGAATTAAAGAGGAATTTCTTCTGAACACATCTATGAAGCCATATCTTCTCAAAGATGTGGTGGTGGTTGAAAATTTCGAGAATTATTCTTGTGTTGGTTTTCGGTTGATTTCAAGTGCCCGGCACCATAGTTCGACGATCTGGTGTGATAAAAATCATTTCCTGTTAAGGGCTATAGCCCTGTGACGGCTAGGATCATCACACGCACAAACCAAGAAAATGCCAAGCACCCGCACAACCTTCGCGCAAAGATTGAATTTTTAGTCAAACAGCGCCCAGCAACCAACCGATAACCAACACCACTCACGATATTCACACCAACTGACTTCCACACGAGGGAGTCACCGATAAGCTACGTAACGGTAGGTGGGTTTTAGTTCTTGCAGCCTTTTTCCTCCCGTTTCCTAGTGGTGTTATCAACCTTTACGGTGGTGATGGTGGATGTTTTGATGTTGCCCCACCCTTTCAGATTGAAGGGGTTTATCTGTAATTCCATCGACATATGGGATCATTAGTGGTGGGCGCTTTGGGCTTGAGCTGACTGGGCTCTAGTGAACGATTGAAACAATACACCATGGCTGTTGGCAAGAACAAGAGACTTTCCAAAGGAAAGAAGGGCCTTAAGAAGAAGGCCCAGGATCCCTTCACTCGCAAGGACTGGTACAGTGTTAAGGTGAGTTAATTCATGTTTCTTGTGTAAGAGTGCTTTTTTTAATGTTTATTTTTAGGCACCCTCGACCTTCGCTGTCAGAGAGTGAGATATGCCCCCTCGACTTTTATATATGGTTTGATGTTACACGAATTGTATTTGCGGGAGGAGGACGGGGACTTTCAGCTAACCGGATCTCGTGGATATGCAGTGTTGGAAAGACCCTTGTCAACCGTACCACTGGTCTCAAGAACGCCAACGACGCTCTCAAGGGCCGTATTTTCGAGGTTTCTCTTGCCGATCTCCAGAAGGATGAGGACCACGCTTTCCGCAAAGTCAAGCTCCGCGTAGATGAGGTGCAAGGAAAGAGCTGTCTCACAAACTTCCACGGGCTCGACTTCACTTCTGACAAACTCCGTTCGCTCGTCCGCAAATGGCAAACCTTGATTGAGGCCAACGTCACCGTCAAGACCACAGACGACTACCTTCTCCGCCTGTTCGCCATCGGGTTCACCAAGAAACGCCAAAACCAGATCAAGAAGACCACCTATGCGCAGTCTTCGCAGATCCGCGCTATCCGCAAGAAGATGGTTGAGATCATCCAGCGTGAAGCCGCGAGCTGCACCTTATCGCAGCTGACTCAGAAGCTCATCCCGGAGGTTATTGGGCGTGAGATTGAGAAGGCGACTACTGGGATCTATCCTCTCCAAAATGTTTGTGCATATCACATCCCGCCCCCACTGCAGATACCCGCTTATATACACACATATATGCTAATAATTCTGTTTGCAGGTTCACATCCGTAAAGTCAAGCTGCTGAAGTCGCCCAAATTCGATCTCGGTGCCTTGCTGAATCTGCACGGAGAGTCAACAGCGGACGAGTCTGGCCAGAAGGTGGAGCGTGAGTTCAAGGAGCAAGTTTTGGAGTCTGTGTAAAGGGGTGAAAATGGGGTGAGAGATATGCAGAACAAAAAACGGTTAACTTAAATTCACAAAAATTTCGGATTCAGCCGGCGAGCTTTTAAAATTCCAAATTCCTTTTCTTCATCATGTCTTTTGCTTTGGGTCAGATCTTTCCTGGGTGGATTGGGGTCCAATTCAATTTAAGGCAGGTCGTGGGTTCAGTTTTGCACGGTGTACGGGATACAATCATATTTAAACAATACGCTTTCCCCGTGGCACGAAATTGTAGTGATTGTGATTGTGATTGCGATTGTGGCGGCCCCGGCGATCGCGGTGATGGTGATGGTTCATACTGCCCGTTGTTTATATGTATAGAAATATCGCGACTTTGCGGGGTAGGCATATGTTACGATACCTCTTTTGTTGGCATATCGACACTCGATCCCTAGTCAGGATATGCTATCATTGGCTTTGAGCAGCTAGGCCATAGCGGCATACCAATGCTTGCTAGATTCCTTCCCTAGCGCCCTGCTCCACTCTACGATACTCGTAGAGTCTCATAGCATTTTATTGCTTTTTCTCACTCCGCTTTGTCACCGTATTTCCTTTTTGTTTGGCCTCCCACCTCGCAGCAATGATGAAGTTTAAACTCGGGGCTTAAATCGTCTGCCCGCCGCTTTCACTCTGCATCCATTCATATCCATCGGTTACATTACATTTTCCTAATGTTGTTTGATAATTTGTTTTTCTTTCTTCCCCGGTATGCTCTGGCCTCGTGCCAGAGGGATTTGTTCGTTCGTACTGTACGACAAGGTAAGGCAAGTTGAGAGGGGAGGCGGGCGCCTAACGTGGGGCGGTACAGTACAGTGAGCTGGGCTGTCAAGAGGAGGGAGGGAGGGAGGGAGGAACTCGGCTCTCAGCTATCGATAGGTACTGTATCATAGAGTGGGAACCTAGCACAGCCTTAGACGGTGCTCTGCCCGCGAATATCTGCTTGTTCGTCCGGCCCTTGTTATGGGCGGGATATGATATGATATGATATGCTACGATATTGCGAGGCTCTGGACTAATTCTTATTGCAGTGTATCATAGTGTGGTTTAGTGCGATTGAGGGCTTTCCGAGTGAGGCTTCTCGATGTGTCTATCCCCTTCAGCTTGATTTATTTATGATCGATGGACGAACCCTGCACTTGACGATACCGTTTCGCATCGAGAATTGCGCTGGTAATGATGGGTGGCTGTAGGATTGGTAGGGTCGTCGTCATGTACTTCTCCTTCTTGTTCTTCTTGCAGCGGTGGGTGGGTAGGTAGGTAGGTAGGTAGGTAGACGTAGCAAGAGCTCCTCCTCCCCCTTCCTGCCTTTCTGCCTTTGCACTCCCGCTTCCCGAGCTTTAAGTTATCTGCGCAGCTGTGGTACGTATCATATATCAGTATTCTGTATATAGCATGGCAGAGCACATATAAATGGGAGGGGAAACAGGGCATACGGCGGTTATTGCGCAATCATGGATCGTGATCCTGTGGTGAGGGTCGTATTTGGGTATGTAGGCAGGCAGGCAGACAGATAGGTAGGTAGGTAAGAGAGGTTAAGGGTGTGTTTTAGGTTTTATGGTGATGGTATGGATCCGGGGGTTGACCCGCGGCACCTGTGGGTCAAGAGTGGGATTGGGATTAGATGTATTATAGTTGGATGAAAGGGAGGTCTGGTCCGTTTTTGGTACGATACTTGGGGTTGTTTGTGGTCTGTCCAAGGTATCATGCTCGGATGATATTGGGACAAAGTCATTGGAGACTGACTGCTGGTATGCAATGTCTTGTCTGGGGGCTTTTTGCTCTGGTATATTCGAAGGTTATATCGTACTGGAGGGGTATCATACCGTACTATGCTGGGGTGTATCGAGCCGTGAGTGGTAAGTTGCTCTACTGTGCCCTTAATATTGGATGTTTAGAAGTTTTGAGCCTTTCCATACTACGATACACAGCGACAAGTTCCTATTGTGGGCCTATGATCGAACTCGAATTGTTTCTGCACTCGACCGGGTACGAACAGGGATGTGCAGTACTAGTACTCAAGTATCATACTTTGATAGCTGCAGGGCCGAAAGACGGCTGCTGTTTTGTATTAGTAAGATGTTACTAAACTTATGTTTCGGTCTACAAGTACTCGAGTAGGAGGTAGGCCTGAGGAGCAAGGGATTAAGCTATCCATAGTCTACCGCAGGCCACACAAGGTTGCAAACTGCGGTATCACGCCGCCTTGAGGCGGGGGATCTACTGTACCTCAATTGTAGCGTCGGGAACAATTGAAGTTGTATTGGTGAAGGAGTAAACAGCTATCATGGCGGTCATTCAATACCAGTCACCCCAGGGTCGGTCGGTCGGTCAGCTGCCTAGCCTGACCACTCCTTTCGTCCGGTCATGATTTCACCCCAACAAGCTCTTCCTTCCTTCCCAACGATATTGTACAAGTACGAATATTTGGCCCGCACTGTATCATAGATACGGCACCCCGTGATAACGCACAGTACCATCATATTTGTATCAATAATTGTTTTTTCCACCTGCTGCACCCCGCCCTGTGTTTTTTCTTTCTTGCTTGCTTTCTTTCCTTCTTCCCTTGAATCATTTGTTTCGCCCCTCTCTTCGCCACTCCAACCGTTGCTTTCCTCCGAATACATACCTCACTTGCTGCTCATTTTGTTGGTTGGGTTAAGCAATACCTGAGTTGTCAACTCCTGCCGAACCGTGATTCGCAGTTCTGACGTCGGTGTTTGCTTCGCCATCCCCTTCCTTCTTTCCCTTCTTGCCCGCACACACACACGCACACACATACACCTCTACAATTTCTACAGTGCGTGCGGTTACGACCACGACCTTGCCGCTTGAGCCTCGATCGAGCTCCGACCTGTTCTGTCTGACAACCGCGACTAACACCTCGAACGAAGAATCAAGCGATAGACGGATTGGCAGACATACGGCACATCACCTACCATCCGTGTCTTGGAACGAAGGAGGATTTGATTTCTTGTTTTTACGAAACCGGACAAGTTCATTTTACTGTCATCATCGCTGGTTGAAGAGTTGAGTTGAGATTGAGGAGTCAGTTATGGCTGATCCGACGATTAAGCTGTATGATGCATCTCCCCTCCCTCCTCCCTCCTTTCCTCTTTCCCCACCTTTTGCAATGGATGGAATGGGAAGATGTTAATGAGGGGGAGTGATTGGGCGCAATACAATACAGACTCCTCATAGGCCCCTCCAGCTCCGGCAAGACGGCGCTGCTATTACGATATGTCGAGGATATCTTTGATACGGATAATGCGACGGCGACAATTGGGGTTGATTTTAAGGTTCCTCCCTCCCTTCCTACATTCACCCATCTCTCGCTTCCCCCACTGTGATCGCAGACGGGCAGGTGACTAATGTGATGATATGATATGATATGCAATGTAGGTCAAGAAACTCTCCGTAAAGGGAAAACCCCACCGAGTCCTCCTCTTTGACACCGCCGGTCAAGGTTTATCCCCCCCCCCCCCACACACATCCCCCGCCCACCCACTAACGTCACCCCGAACAGAGCGCTTCCGGACCCTAACAAGCTCCTATTACCGTAACGCCCAAGGCGTACTCCTAGTCTACGACATCTCTAACCGCGAAACTTTTACAACAATGGAGTACTGGTTCAAGGAGGTGGAAAAGTATGCCCCCCCGGGTGCCATCAAATGTCTTGTTGGCAGTAAGCTCGACAAGTCCACCTCCTCGCGCATCGTCAGGACCGAGGAAGGGCGCGCACTGGCGGATCGCTACGGCGCCAGCTTCTACGAAGTCTCGTCCAAGACAAGGGAAAATGTCAAGGAGCCGTTCGTCGACACCGTCACCAGGATCGTGGAGACGCCAGAGCTGATGAATGGTGGCGTGGGCGCCCGGAGGGGTACGGCGGCGACCGCCGCATCGTCTGCGGTGGTTACGCTTAACCAGAGGGCGCCACCGAAGAAGTCTGGATGTTGTTAGGTTGGTAACGCAGGGGGGCTGGTTGTTCAGTTTGTGTTCTAGAGGTGCTTGGGAGTTGGGTCGATTGGTATATTTGCTGTACTGGGCTCCTTTCTTCATTACAAGTTCTTGCCTATGATGATGATGTCCTTTTTACACTTTTTTTACGCTTTTTCCCTCGATCTGCCTCGTCTTTCCCCGGTTGACGATGGGACGATTATGACCTCATGACACTCGCTCTCTGTACTAGTATACCCTGCTTTTATAGATATTCCATCCATCATAATCAGTATATCTTACACGGAATTGGAAGATATCTGCTTCCTCTGTTCTGGTCTATTGTGCGTTGGATCTATAACTTACACGATCGGTGGCCCGCGGGTATGTATCATGAGTTAAGGCTGAGGCTTTGGGGGTACTACTACTCTTCCTCTTCGCTCAGGAATTCAATGACAGCTAGATTCTGCCATTTCAGTCCCTGAAGGTAAGAACGGAGAGAAAGGAAAAAGATGCATACCTTCCTTGAACTCATTTGGCTTTTCAGAAATCACTGTAGGCCATCATTAGCATTACTATCGCCAACTATGTATGCCCCACAAATCACCAATTCTCACTCACCCCAATGCCCCGCATCAATGTCCTTCAACCTAAACAGAGGGAAAAACCTCCCGATGACGGGAATGGCCTCATCGGGGACGTACGGGCTCTGCGTCCCGCGCACGAAAAGCGCCTTCTTCTCGAACCGGACCTTATCAGGATGGTAGGCGAAGGCAGCCATGTTATCCAACTCCCTCGCCAACGTCTTCACAGGGATGCGGAACTCGAGGTGGCCACCGTCGCCGCGCACGAGGTTGCGTAAGAGGAATTGCCTGATAGCAATGTCGGACTCCACTTCCGCGAGGATGGCATCGGCTTCTTTGGTTTTTGTGAGGTGCGAATCCTCGATCTTGTGCATCGCGCGCACGTACCCGCCGAAAGAGGAGTGCAGGGCGGCTTCGATGGGGGCGTTGTCGACAGCGATTATGGAGGAGATTAGAGAGGGTTTGCGCAGGGCGATGGTCATAGCGGTTTTAGCGCCCCTGGGGAGGGAGGGGTGTTAGTGCGGGCTTGAGGAGCGGGAGAGGTGGAGGTGGGGGGAGACATGGAGTGACCGATTAGGACGGTTTTAGGTCCTAGTTTGTTTTCCTGGAGGAAGTGCTCTACATCTTCCGCCATGGCTTCGTAGTTATGCTGTGGGGTGTGTGGGCTTTCACCATGGTTTCTGAGGTCCTGTTTTTTTTGTAGTAAAGTTAGAACTTGCCAATGCTGCTGCTGCTGCTGCTGCTGAGAGAGTGGTTTGGGTGCATTACAAGTGTATAGACCGGTCTATTCAAGTCTCTTGCCAATGCCCTGTAGAGAATTAGTCTTTTACTTCTAGTAGTAAGGGTAATAGGGTGGGGTTTTTCCTTACTTACTGATGCTATGGTTGTTCTGCCTCGAGCCAAAAAGCCCATGCATAACTATCAATGGGGAATCGTTTGCCGCCGTCGAGGGGACCGGCGGTGGGTGGAGGTGATAAGCCAGTGGCACTGGCTCTACTTTGGTCGAGTAGGTGCGCAGACGTGCTGCTGAACGAGTGAACCTTAGAAGGTTGGTTTTGGGTATCATGGTAGAGGTGTGTGGGGGGGTGTTAGGAGGCAGAGAAGTTTTACTCGGAAGCAGGACTAAAGACCCAAGTTAAGGATAAAGTGTTGCCAAGCCGCGGAGGAGAGTGGATGAGGGGATGGTGCTCAGGACCTCGGACTTCCCAACTTCCCTCATCAGGCATCGCCGCGACAAGATACCCACCAAGAATACACTCCCCCCACTCAAGATGGTTATCAACCCCACCAATCTTGCAAAGACTACCCGCGTCTGTCAGTTTCTCTCCACCTACCTCCGCACTGCCCTCAATCTTGATTGAACTAACTGATACCTTCCCGCCACAGCGACCGGTTGGCCGGATGCCCGCTCTCGAGTAATAAGGTCTTATCGGGACTGGCAACGAGCTGTACTACTACCCCCCCCCCCCCCCCCCCCCATCCAACACTGGGATGGCTGACTCAGAGTAGGCCCCTGAGATCGTTAAGCAGTACCTACTCCACTTTCCGCCTTCGGCTATCCGTGCGAAGATTCGACAGGAGTTTGAGCGGCATCGTTATGTGCAGCAGTTACCGGTCGTAGATATGCTTATCACGAAGAGTAATATGGAATTGCAGGAGACGATGAATTACTGGAAGCAGATTCCACACATTATGAAGTAAGCTACATCGTTCGTGTAGGTGCTATTTGAGGGGTTATACCTGCTGACGGTATATGGTGGGGGGCCAGATACTTCAGGACAGAACAAGACCCGAGGGCTAAGGTATCCTCAAACTTTATGGATAACTTCCTGGAGGTATACGTCCGGTTAGATTTTACTAATGGTGGTGGGGATACTAATAAATTTGGCAGGGACGCAATTAACCAAACACCTTTCACATGGCCAATACCGTGGGTATTGTGAATGCTTTAATTTATTTCCACGTTTCGTCTGCTGGTGTATATCCTTTACAATTGAGATACAGCAAGGAAATATATGAAGAGGGGGGGCGAAAAGAAAAAAAAACTACATCAAACCAGTGCGCCGTGGAATTATACAAGAGACCTTTTAGCTGCTAAAGTAGCCACACTATATCACCTTCGCTCACCGCTATCCCCGGGTTCCACGAAGTTATCTCCAGCCTCTTTGAACGCATGCGTGATGTGGTCGCAGAGATCAGCAAGGTCGTCTAATCCCTTCATCAATGCATCGTAGGGTCTGGTGTGTTCCCAATACTGAGCTGTAGTAGATGGTCAGCAGAACTCTTGCAATATAATTCCAAGGGCAAGGCGTACGATATATTTGTATACGGATATTCATCTTGTCCTCGGAAGGATGTGGGATTGAGTATCCACAAAACTCAACTTCGGGGCTATTCAGCTCATAAGCTAACGCCCATTCCGAGACGACTCAATGGTTGGGGTTTCTGACATACTTCTTCATGATTATGTATCGTAGAGCATTCCCGAGCGTATGGTCTTCACCGATAATTTCAAATGAAGCGGAACCTTCCTCCTCTCCCGGGAGCTATAATTCAAAGCATTAGCCATACGACAAGAAGTTAGGAATCCGGGGGCGTCTTACAGTCATAATACGAATATCGCTCAACCCCTCGTCCGGCGTAGCAAGCTCGCCGTCGTCTTCCTCCATCCCGCTCAAGATATCTTCGACTTTGGAGTCCATTCTCAATCGCTTGCGTTGTGGATCCTCGGGGAGACTTGTATTAGTAGTAGTTCGCGCAGCTATGATCCCGTAGACGGTGATTTTATTTTTGGTGTAGAAATGGCGGGTGGGGAAAATCTAAAAAAATTTGAGCCTCAAACCGTTAGTCTAAATACAGTAATCCAACATTACCCTCCTTCTCCTTCAAAGTGGGCCTTGCAGGAACAACCCTAACCCTCCAAGTGTTCACAAATTCCCTTCTCAGCATCCAGAAGAGCTCAACCCCCAAGCCATCCCCCCCCACTGCTCGAGCACTGGCAGACCCTTCACACGAGAAAATTATTACGAAACAACTTGCTATGAAGGCCTCGATATCATGGCTGCTTCTGGCGCTCACAAACTTGCTACTCCCCGTTGGACTGCTACTGTTTGCGAAAGGGTTCTTTCCCTATAAGCCCTTCCTACCAGGGCTCGCGAAATTCGATGGCGAGGAGAGTAGTGCCCCGAGAATGTTCGATAGGGTGGTTTTCATGGTTGTTGATGCACTGAGGAGGTATACCGCCTTCAACTAAGTTTCACCGTTTCGAAGCTAGAGCTAATGTATCCCGCTGTCAGTGACTTTGTGTTCTCGGAGGAGTCGGGCTTTGAATTTACGCAGAGGTATAACGCGTTTTCAGGAGATTAGGCTTGTTTAAGCTTCCACGGTATATAGGGGGTAACTTTTAGCTAGTTTGATATCTTCCGGCTCCGCAATTCCCTTTACAGCGCACGCTACTTCACCAACTATCACTATGCCTCGTGTGAAGGGACTCACTACCGGCTCGGTCCCTGGTTTCTTGGATGTAATACTCAACTTTGCCGAGTCCGACTCTGCCACTACTTTAGCGTCTCAGGACAACTGGTTAGCGCAGATTGTGAATCGTGAGGGAAAGCTGGTAATGTACGGTGACGACACTTGGGCCAGACTCTTTCCAGGCATGTTCACTAGGTCGGACCCCACGTCCAGCTTCTTCGTGTCAGACTTCACCGAGGTGGACAACAACGTTACGAGGCACATTGATGACGAGCTACAGAGGAACGACTGGGAGGGCATGATTATGCATTATCTCGGGGTGGATCATATTGGACACAAAGCGGGGCCTAAAAGCCCGAATATGGTCCCCAAGCAACAAGAGATGGATGGAATAGTCAAGAAAATATTTTCTGCCATTGAGGAAGAGGAGCACTTGAAGAACACTCTGTTCGTGTTGGCTGGTGATCATGGAATGAATGATGCGGGGAATCATGGCGGTTCTGGGCCCGGTGAAACGTCGCCGGCTCTAGTTTTCATATCCCCAAAGTTCAAGAAGAGCTTTAGTGGGACGAAATGCCCAGCTGAATTTAGGGAGGATTTCGACTACTATACAACCGTAGAGCAGAATGATGTTGTGCCCTCATTGGCGGCCCTATTGGGGCTCCCGGTCCCGAGAAATAACTTGGGAGTTTTGATACCTTCGCTTTTGCGTATGTGGAATGGTATGTTAGGTGCCCAAGGCATGCGTAGGTTAGTGGGAAAGTATTGGGGCACGATAAAAGTTCTGGATCAGTGATACAAGTATTCATGACACTTCCAATCTATCCCAGTGCTTTCCTCGCTAATCTATAAGATCAAAGAAAAGACTGACATGGCTAAAGTGGAGGATAGGATATCACTCGCATTGGCAAATGCCAAGCAATTGCTCACTATTGTCAAGGCTACTCATACGGACTTTGACAGGCAACGCGCCAGTTCCATTGATTGCAAAGACGTGGGAGATGATGTGGATGAATTGGCTTGTCTCTGGAATAAATCAGTTTCCTCCCAGTATTTCATGGAGGGGAAGGAAAATCCAGAAGTCGCTCTAGCCTCACTCCTGAAGGTACGATAATACTCCATCTGTCATACAGGCGCGCGCGCTCATAAACCGGAAGTTTACTGCCAAATGCCAAGACGTCCTCTCATCAGCTTCGAGCAATTACGACATCAACCTGATGGCCACGGGCATAACATTTGTCTTGCTCGGGTTCCTATGCTCATTGATCGGCTTTGTCCCAATCTTGGAAAAGTCCCGTCTCGCCAACGTGATGTTTTTCGTAATGGTGATGGCCTACACCGTTATGATGTTTGCTAGCAGTTATGTTGAAGAGGAGCACAACTTCTGGTACTGGGTGGCGTCGGGGTGGTTCTTCCTTCTGGCCTTGAGAGTGTATGTATCCATGCTCTCTGGACAATGGCAAAGACTTACAAAAAGCGAATAGCCAGCGAACAAGCAACGGCGATGCGTTCCGCATATCCCTCATAATTCCAATACTTAGGATTGCCCGTCGGTGGAACCAAACGGGGCAAAAACATGCCGGGGCATCAGACATTACCAAAGACTTTCTATCGGAGAATGTAAATTTGCTTTGGTTCCTTGTGCTATTTGCATATACCGACATGTTCAGCCGTGCCGTTAAGAGCACATTCAGAAATATACCTGGTCGGGTCGCTGGGTTCATATTCGGGTTCTCAACTATCGGCGCAGCACTCACGTTTAAGCTTCGTTTTGCGGCGCAGGACACGCCGGACTTGATAGCGAACTGGCTAAAGCCTTTAGCATTGTGTATTGAAGAGCTAGATATGTCGCTTGTAAGCCTTGCTCGAACAACCTTCATTTCCCTTAGCACAATAATCCTCTACACAATCCTCTTCGAAACCCGAAAGAAGGGTCCAAACGGTAACCTTCCCTTCCCTTCCCTCCCGATGTATACCAAACAACCACTGACATAACTCCCCCCAGTAACCCACACAATCTCAACAACCCTTCTAACTCTCCTCCCAATCCTGCTAGCCACCCAAACCAAACTCCTAAACATCCCCCTCCTCCACCTCCTAACCCTAACAATCCGCCTCCTCTCCGCCTCCTCCCGCCTAACCTCCACAGACCTAACCCTCTCAACCCTAATCCTTTCCCACTTCACATTTTTCGCTTACGGCGGTGCAAATGCCATTTCTTCGGTAGACTTATCAAACTCGTATAACGGCGTATCCAGTTATTCCATCACGACCGTGGCCCTCTTAACCTTCGTGTCGAACTGGATCGGCCCCATATACTGCAGTTCCGCTGCTACAGTCGCCATCATCGCTACTGCGCGCAAGTGCGATGATAGGGTGGGGTTGAGAAGGCACTTGATGTGCCTTAGTCTCTTCTGCTGCGCCGCGACGGGCGCCGTCATGCTGGCTTGTACGGTGCTGAGAGCGCACTTGTTCATCTGGACCGTGTTCTCGCCAAAGTATTTGTTTGCCATGGCTTGGGTTGTTTGGCACTTGGGTGTTAATTTGCTGCTGGGTGGGGTGTTGGTTCTGGCGGGGAGGGTAGGGTTGAAGTAGGTAAGGTTTAATATTATGATATACTTGTAAGGATTGGGGAATATCGGTGGATTGGGAGGCGTTGGATTAATTTTGTTTTGTTTTGTTTGTCTTGCTTTGATTTTGATTTCTTTGCCCGTCAGGTTAGACCTAGAGTGATAGGGGATGATACACTGATCAATAATTGGTTATTCTATAATAATAACATGAGCCCTCCCGGAGGCTAAACTCCAAGCTGTGTTATACCCTATCCAGCGCCTTCATTGCACTGTGCTGTACATGCAGATTCACAACATTCACGTTCATGGAGAATCACTCGATAAGAACCCCACTTTCAACGGACCTGTGAATTAGGGAATTCAATGGCAGGAACTCACAAGCACGATTGGCTAAAAGAGACCAAGGGCACAAGCCCCAAGCCCTTCCCAAGCAGGTTACCCAAGCCCCGCCATGAAAAAAACCACACACCCAACACCCTCCTCTCCCCTTTTCCGACTAGCCCCCATACACCTTCCCAGCAGCCCCCTCCGCATACCCCTTCTCCCTCTTATTCCTCCCCTCAACATACTCCGCAACGTACCCCGGCGCCTCCCCGCCAACCCCCTCCCCACCGGGGACCGGACAACCCATCGCCTCCCAAACCGGAACGACACCAGTCCACACCCTCCCCGTGATCTCCCCCCTCTCAACATCCTTCCGGTCATCACTCGGACCACCTGTCCTAATCTTCGCACTGGCACTGCTAATAACAACCCTCAGCACGCTAGTGCTCTTCAGCTCGGCCTCGTCGGGGGGCACGCGCGTCCCCAGCCAGCGCCCCGGGAGCACGCTCTCGGTGACGAGACGCATGGCGTAGATCTTCTCCTCCACGTCCTCCACCAGCGTTGCCGTACCATGGAGGATGGCGGAGCGGTAATTGTACGAGTGCGAGTTGGGCGTTAGCGAGAGGACCAGGCCGTCGAGCTTTGTGGCTGCGATGCACACGGGGATGCCCTCCTGGGTGGGGGAGTTGCGGGAGAGGTTCATTAGTCGGCTGGAGACGTAGCCGTGGAGGTAGCAGTCCAGCGCTTCGGATTCGTCGGAGCTTGGGTGCGTGAAGGAGCCCATTTGGCCGATCATTGGGAGAATTGTGGGTAGTTGGGGGGAGGTTGGGTCCTTTGGGTTGCTGGGGGTTAGGAAGGAGACGTGCAGGACTGAAGTTGTGTTTACTATACTGTGGATTGTGGTTGTGTCGTAGTGGGCTTGGGTTTGAGGGGAGCGGGGGGGGTTAGTGGTTGTTGGTTCTTAGCCGGGGTGGACGATGGGGATACCTCTATTGTTGTACCTGTTGACTTTGTTGGCTGATGTCTTTGGGTAGCTGAGTTCGTTTGACATCTTGGTGGCAGTTTTTGTTGTTTCGAGATTGTTGCGAGATTGTTTGTGGTTCGTTGAGATGAGAGAGACCTCATTACTGTATATCTGCGCCAGTCACGAGCTCGTTGTAACTCAAACAAACCACGTGCGGATATAGTAAGAAGCTCGACAATCTACCCGAGCATCCTGAACCCCTGACGGGGAAATAAGACCTTAGTCCAGCAAGTATACATAATATAAAGTTATTTTATCGATAAGAGGAGTGCGAGGCCACCCAACCAAACTCAACTGATTCTTGATGCGATTGTTAGATCATTCAAGCAAATTGTTAGACGCCTCAATTGGGGTCCGACTCAAGAGTAAAAGTATACAGGAAGGAGCAACACAATGGAGCGCCATGGTCAAGTCTAGAACCGCAATTTCTCGCCCAAGATATATAATATCATGACTAGAAAACGTATTATTAGAATGCCCAGTCTCAATTCTACTCTATTTCCGCAAAAAAAACAAACAAGAAAAGCACAATCTATCGAATACAGAAAGGCAACCCCAACCTCCTTTCACCTGTATGATACAACACAGTACCGTGTTAGGTAGATGGACGAACGTCCAACAGAGAAAGCAAAAAAAAAAAAAGACCAACACCCCATTTTAGATACACCTCCAGTCTCAGCGACCTTCCATATTAAGAAAGGATTGGCTGGGTGCTATTTATTCTTACTCGTAGCATTCATCGAGTTCTTCCGATTCTGCATCACCTCTTCTTTCTTCGCCAATATTTCTCGTTGTATATCCTCAATCTCTTTCATAGGGTCATCGGGAAGGCCAAGTGCCCCTCCGCGGAAATCGCTAGCACTCGGCGATTTGCGTGACCCCTCAGAAGTCGCAGCCCTCCCAGCCTTTGCCTTCAACTTTCGATTAATCCAAGCCTTTCCAGGCGAATTAAAGAATAGCACAGAGAGAAGGATGCCAATATGAACAAAGAACTATCAAGTAAAATAAAAACACGGTCAGATGCCGATCCAGGGACATATAGGTTCGATTTCACTGACCTTAACTCGTCCCCACAGTATGAGGGAGTTCTTGAAGTCCAAGATGATGAACGGTGCGACAGTGTAGGAAAACCCAATTTGTGTCGCTAGAAGACCGAAGACATCATACGCCCTCTTGTACTTACCGGGTGTCTTTCCGTCCGGTTCCATAAAGAAGGGTCTAATATGACGCCGAAAATCTGCATGCGAGACCGTTAGAGGTCGGATAGTCTACCATTGGTAGGACAAATAACATACATTTAGCAACCGTTTGGACAAACGATCCCGTCAAGAACGTGAGGTAATACCCGGGAGATATTCCATGCCAAATGGCTGCGTATTGATTAGCTCAGCTCCTCATATGAATCCTTGGAAACTCTTCATACCTGATGTCCCAAAGGTAGCTAAAGAGCTTCTAAATCCTGGCCTCTTTCCTTTTGGTGTCACTCTCAGATACACGTAGTTCTTTAACCATTTGTTTGTGTTCATGTTCCAAGACTCAAGGTAGGCTCTTGAATTCTCCGCTGTCTCGAGTGCCCAGGGGTCAACATTTGTCAAACGATCCCAGCGAGGCTTCTTATTCTCATCAAGGCCATTGTACCCCAAACCGGAGAGTATACAAGCACCCTCAGTCAGGTACCAAGCACCATAGTATTTGAGACGTTCGGTGAAACCCAAAGCGTATATATACCAAATCCTACGGCCGCAGTCAGCTCTCGATTCACAGTAATTTAGAAGAGAACATAATTACCTTCTGGGAACCGAATACCCCAAAAATCCATCACCTAGAGCAAACTCAGCTTTGTACCAGCCAGAAAACTTCATAAAAGCAGCAATCCAGCCCAGCCCACAAACAGCTTTCCAAATCGCTGGACGGTGGCTCTTGGGAATTTTCCTCTTTCGCCTTGTGTTGCCTTTAGCCGCACCGGGAGTTGTGACGTCAAACATAGTACAGTCAATCCACCTCCGGTATTCCGCAAAGTCAAATGCAGGTCCGGCGAACAAGGACGGGAAAAACAGCTGCCGGCAGATTTAATACAAGTGATAAAGAGCAGTCCAACAATAAAACTCACCACATACGCAGTGTAGTCGAGGAGACTGGGCATCACCGGCAGGGCTCGGCCTTTCTGGAAGGCCGATAAATCCTGGAATCACGAGTCAGTTTCTGAGTGAGCAAGCTGTTGGCAGGAACAAATAATCCATACTTTCTCGGGCAATTGACCATCATGTACTGACCAACAGAATGCCGTCAACTAGAACACCAAAGCCATAAGTCTCTACCCCCTCCAAAATTCCCCAAATCCCAGTCGACCAACCTTCATGACCATAACCATTTGCGCCCCAGTAACATCCACAACCCCAGGGATCCCATGCAACTCCCGCGCGATATGCGAGATGAGCATGTGCCCCATCAAGTACACAAAGGCAATCCAAGGCATATACGGTCCTTGAACAAATTTCGCAATAGCATACGCTCCACCTGCGCTAACACCAAGAGTCCGTAGCCCACTCCATAGGTCGAAAACCCCAACCATGTAAAACAGCGAAACTCTATTCATTCATCACCCATCAGCGACCGTCCCTCTCCCCAATCATCCTCGCTAGCGAAGTCCCATACCCAATCATAAAGAGGTTCTTCTTCGCAGGCTCCGCATCAGGTAACCGTTTGAGGACGCCAGCGAACGGATAGGATAATAAAATGGTGAAAATAAGCTTCACTACACCCTCATAAATGTTAGGGAGACAAATTTCTCTCAAAAAAAGGCTTTGGGAAGACCTAAGCCATACAATCGTCCTTAGGCGCACCCACGGCATCTTGCAGCCAAATAAAAGCTAGGGCAAAGGTCAGAAATTGCAGAAAGCAAAATTGTGAGGCTAGACAAGGAGAGAGAAATAAGGCTCACGATAGTCTATGAATGGTATCATAGCGACAGCATGTAAGTTAATTGTGGTAGTCTCGAAACAAGGGATAACCTTGAGGAAGGTAAAGGGGAAGATGCAACCTCCAGGATGACGAAGGTAGTGTCTGTTAGCTTGCTTGAAGATCATATTATGTCAGCCGTCCTCAGTTTCCACGTGGGGCTGTCATGTGGTATCACTCGCTCAACATTGTCAACAACCCCATGCCAGAGGCCATGTGCTTCCACTCAATGAATAATTGGACGCAGTGCTCTATGCAATGTTACCACACTTGAAGCACAATTGAGCATACGACAGCTTCAGATCAGACAAAGTCACAACCGAGCCTTAGGATGAGCTCTGATACCAACGAAATGGTCATCCATCCAACAGCTTCGATATCGACCACCCTGATGTTACGTCAGTAATTTGGGTTGAATCATCTGTACGGTACTGGGCGTCTGAAACCGGTCCTCGCCAGGACCAGTAACAAACCGGCCAACGACAACGGAACTTTCAGAGAAAAACTCTCTATAATCGAATACCCTTTATTTCTACGGACCCTACTTTTTGATAAATTAAATACCGGTTAAAAACGGTAAGAGAAGCATTTCAAAAAAAAGCGAGCGCGCACCTACAAATTTGTGCTAAGGCGCCGCTTCTTCCTTTGTATGTATTACTAAGCGAAAAGTAAGTGACCAGGAGGGCCGGTTTTTGGTGCCGGCACTGGGTGGGCTACTCTTTAAAGCAGCAGGCGATAAAGCAATCGTAGAAATACGGTATTTCGTTTTGAAAAATATTTAAACTACGAAACACGGGGATAACACAGCCGGACACTATCAGAGAAAGAAGAAAGGAACAGGGTTATAAAATAAGATGGACATAAATGTCCACAGAACGCGCAGCCTCCCGTACAGCACCGCCGACACCGCACTTTATTCCGTTACAACATGCAATTCACATCATAGCAAAACAAAAACCCGGATGTGGTTCGCTCGAAAAAATGCACAAAAAATTGAAAAGCCTTCGCATAACAACTTTTCAATTGCTCTCCCTACTACTCCCGCCATTTTGCTGCCCCCATCTTAAAACAACCCTTCAGAGTTGAAAAAAAAGGAAATAACCGTCCACCCATTCTCCTTAGCAACTGTATTAAGATATTGACCTTCCAAGAACCTTGAATTTGTACCCGACTGGTCCGAAATTGTTTGTTTAGAAGCACCTAGAATGTGTCAGTGTATCGGTCCATTACAAGCATTCGGGGAAGATATTATGAACATACTTGCGGTGGACGATAGAAGGTCCGCTCTCATCGTACTCTTGCTTTGAGATCCACATTTGCTGGAAGGTGGAGAGGGATGCAAGGATAGATCCTCCAATCCAGACAGCTATTGAAAATTAGTTAGGTAACCTCCCATTATACGATAGTAGGGGACCTACAGTATTTCCTCTCTGGGGGAGCAATGATCTTGACCTTCATCGAAGAAGGAGCAAGAGATGTAATCTCCTTCTGCATACGGTCGGCAATACCAGGGTACATAGTAGTACCACCAGACATGACAATATTTCCATAGAGATCCTTACGCACATCGACGTCACACTTCATAATGGAGTTGAAGGTGGTCACGTGGATACCTCCAGACTCAAGACCAAGGACTGAAGGCTGGAAAAGAGCCTCAGGAGCACGGAACCGCTCATTACCAATGGTGATAACCTGTCCGTCAGGAAGCTCGTAAGATTTCTCCAAGCTAGATGACTGAGCGGCAGTCTGGATCTCCTGCTCAAAGTCAAGAGCAACATAGCAAAGCTTCTCCTTGATGTCACGAACAATTTCACGCTCCGCAGTGGTGTTGAAAGTATAACCGCGCTCGGCAAGAATCTTCATCAGGTAGTCGGTAAGATCACGTCCAGCCATGTCAACACGAGAGATAGCGTGTGGGAGCGCAAATCCTTCATAGATGGGGACAACATGGGTGACACCATCACCAGAATCCAAAACAATACCGGTGGTACGACCAGAAGCGTACAGGGAAAGCACGGCCTGGATGGAGACGTAGAAGGCAGGTGCATTGAAGGTTTCGAAAACAATCTGAGTCATCTTCTCACGATTGGACTTGGGGTTGATAGGAGCCTCAGTCAAAAGGACAGGGTGCTCCTCTGGCGCTACTCTCAACTCATTGTAGAAAGTGTGATGCCAGATCTTCTCCATGTCGTCCCAGTTTGTCACAACACCGTGCTCAATAGGATATCTTAGAGTGAGGATACCACGTTTGGATTGGGCCTCATCTCCGACATAGGAGTCCTTTTGACCCATACCAATCATGATACTGAAACACAACAAAAACTCTTGTCAGTAATTATCCCATCCTCGTATTAAAAAAGTTTGGTGCGACGTCGCATTTTTGGTGGGGATATCCCGTGACCGCGGGGCATCGAGGCAAAAAAAGAGAAAAAGCAACAAAAAAAAGGTCGGAGAATTGGGGAAACCATACCCATGATGACGAGGACGTCCAACGATGGAGGCTGTAAGAATGTCAATAATCTTGAGTTGTACAATAGATAGCGGGGTACTAAATAGTTCCACCAATTCAAAATCAATATAGACGAAGGTACTTACGAAAAACGGCTCTGGGAGCATCATCTCCAGCGAAACCGGCTTTGCACATACCGGATCTATCAAAGGTTATCAGTATAAAGCTGCGGCTGAATTTACCAGTGTAAATAATTGCTTACCCATTGTCAATAACGAGCTTAGGGTTTCAGATTGTGACGTTAGCTAGGTTCCCATACTACAAGGCAACAACCCCACTTCAAGTTTCCCAGGAGCAAGAGGACCGGGGAGGGATCAAACATACGGCGGCAACTTCGTCTGTAGAGAGTGAAAGCAGTTAGCAATTATACCCCTCTACCAAAAACAAGTATTCTCCAAGTATTAAAGTTGATAGTGAAAGGAGGAGTATATCGGAGGAATATTCACTGACCTTCCATGGCGGTTGGTAAGAAAGGTCTAGTTGATAAAAAAAACTAAGGAATTCGTAAGACGTGATAAGCTCGAGGGAGGACTTTTGAAGTAGCAGGGGGGTCTGTCTACTCTCAGATGGAGTGGGTGGATGGGAGGTTTTTGTAGATGGGTGGAGATGTTGACAGTCGGGAGGGAAGGGGGAAGGAGAAAAGAAAGAGGAGGAGAAGGGCCACACACACAGCCCATGGTCCACGACGCTCTGTTCCCCTGCCACCCCCAAAAAAGAACCCTATATCCTTGGCATCAATTTCTTGGCATAGAAACTAGAGATTTCCCTTACCCAGTTATGATACTAGAAAAGGCAGACAAATTTCTTCTTTAGGCTCAAGAATGTTAGGTCCAAGTGCTGACGCGCAATTCTAACTGGTCAGCATTCGCCGCCACCCTGCGCTCAACTATTTTTGGATTCTATGGTGGAAGCGCGGCCATAAATCCAGCTGTGTAGACCGGACCATCAGTTACTTGTATCAACCTGGCTTGACCTGACAAGTTTACCATGGTACCGATTGTAGAAACTTTTCTGAAGGAGTATTTGGTGACCTAGCCGACACTACGGACTCCTCAGTGTCGCCGCAAAAGGCATGATAACGGATACGCGTTCACCCCAACCATCCCTACTTCCTTGGCGTTAGGTCAGACTTTAGTATAGCTAGACATCTATGATATGGGTACAAAGGACCAACCGAGGAGCCTCTTTGTTTGGCAACGTCAAAAACATTCGTTACGCGGCCACTCGCGCTATTTTCTCATAATAGAATTCATCCTCTATGCCTAGAATCAGATCTGGTAGAGACGAAGGGCTCGGGGTTACCACAGCTTACGATGACAGCAATAAGGCTCATTTTATCACACATGTAGCCTTGGAAGCTGAATAATACCATTATAGGTGTTTCAGTGATAATACCCGACGACGCAACATCATCTCGTCCCCCCCAGATTACGTTACACCAACTAGTGACACGAATAGGGCTACGAATGGCTTCATAATTACTATTATACTGTATCACAGTCCACGATTAGAGTAGCCCAACATCTGCTCTAATTACAGCGTTCTAAATACCTTCAGCAAGATGTATACCTGCTGCTGCTTTGGCCCCCACATTACCCCTCAAAATACTACTCGTCACAGGCAAGAAGTTCCCGGAAACGAGGGTTTTGCAAACTATATGGCAAAAAGCATGCGCAGACCTGAGTGTCCATACCGACTCACGGCCCATAGGAAAAACTTGGCAGCAAGGCAGTCGCCTGCCGAGACGCTATCTACTTGTGCCAGAAGTCCATGATATCAATCAAGGCTCTTGCTGGGAGTCAGGGGTTCTGCATCGATTTCCCTTGTTGGGACCTTTGCAACGGAGAATAGATTTGCGACGACCTCTACCCTTCCGGGGAGGCCAAGAACTTCGGAGTCACTTCGAAATTCATTCGCCCTCTATTGCGTCGGGCTAGAATTTCTAGATCTGAAGCACACGTACCCCTAACGACGAGTATCAAAATATGTCATATACCGAGTGACAGTCCATGATCTCTCAAGGCCACATCGGCCTGTTGATTATTTAGCAAAAGATGAGGAGGAAGGAATGACCTTGTGAACCAATCGAGACAAAATAGTCGTGTCACAGAAACTGGGAGAAAAAGCCGTGAGTGCAATATCTGACGAGGCAACCATGCCAGACGAGAGTTAGGGGTTACAAATAGGTAAACTATGTTACGAGAATGCGAGAAAGGTGGGTTCATCTCCTCTATTCACGCTAATATTGAAACCCGTTCCCATATGCAAGCCCAATACACAATTTCTATAGACCTTGTAGTTTCCGAGGCAGATAATTGGTGAGTTGCTCATGGTGTGAACAAGGGTGACCCTTCTAACCTTCTCTCAGTATAACCACCTGTCTCTCTTTAAACGGCAGAGCCATGGATCCATTCAAATTCTAGCCCTGACCTTTTTGTCGTTTTCCCTCCAAGGCAGTATTACCCTGAATCACAAAAGACTTATTTGGAGGTAGGTGCAGGGAGTCGCCCCACCCAAAGGCAGCTTCCTTCCCTCAAACTCTCAAAATCTACGATCCTAACTCCCCTAAACAAGAAGCTTTTCTTATTTGCCGCTTCTTGACACACAAACAACCTATCCTCGCCTCCCAGTCCCACATGGCGCTGCTGACCGGCCACCGCCCTGGCTTGCCTTGGATATTATAACCGGATGCCCGGACATTTCACCTCGCATACCTCTAAAACTAAGGAACGATCATCATGCACTGCAAGAGCCTTTCTACATCCAGCGGCTAAAGCCTGTCGATTGGCACTTTTGTCAAGTCGGCAAAGTTTTGCTTGAGTAACACCCCCCTTGAAATAGCTCACAAGCCTACCCCTACTCACAACAATTCCTCGTTGGCCAAACGAGCGAGAGCTAACCTAAAGGAATCTGTGAAACTAGTGGGTTGCGAGAACGATATGTGATATACTCTGAGTTCGCTGGGGAGAGCTGTTGCTGCGGTGGTCGGGTGATATTAGCCACTTGAGGTGGAAGCCAAATACGGTGTTATGATTTCTCAAGCTGGGTTTGAGAGTATAGGCCCTTTTCTGGTCGGGGAAGCCCGGGATATGATATACTCGATCGCAGCGCACTTAAACTAGGAAAAAAAAGTGAAGAGCCCACCTAAGCACTTTCTAAAGCTAGGTTAGGCAGTGGTGCCCTAGAGATATGTGGGCACCTCTAGCAAAAGCAAGCATGACATTCTCGAATTCCACAGGCGGATAAGCTCACACCCACCCTCACATTTACAGTAACGAGTACTGGGTTCTCACTAGTACAACCATTTTTGGTATACCCCGATCTCAGAGCCATCTTGTCTTCGGTTCCCAAAGCACGGACCTCAGCTTGGTGCCAAACTCTTGCTTTTCTTTATGGCTTGCTGCGCTGTCAACGCTTTCACTGTGCAGGCAAACTGATTGAGGCCAAATATTAGTGGATTAACTCCACTCCCTGGCACTGAGATTGGTGCTATTGGAAGCAGCCTTACACGCCATACCCGGCCAACTCTGGCGTTCATTTACACTGTTGGAAATGGCAGTTTAATGGCCGCACTTGATGAGGGATTTGCCCGCACTCTGTTGCCGCTAAGGTATACGTACGCACTAGTCAAAGGATGCACAAACTCTGAAAATGTCCTCGCCCTCCTTATTTTCCCCCTTCGTACCTTTGCTCGCTTCATACCTTCCTTCCTGTACACAACTTTCCTCAAGCCTTTCCTTTCATCAAGTTATCATCAATCAATCATGATCTTCATCTCCACTTAAGCGATTTCAGCCCACTGCGTAAAATCCTCAACGTAAATCATTACCTCCGCAGCCCAGATTTTCAACATACACGGAACGAGCGCCTCCGAGTGATATTATATGATCCTGGGTTAGGGTTCTTGTCAGGCCTTTTTGAACGATCATGGTGGGGCAAACAAAGGAGGGAAAGACCGAATTGGCGGGGTTACAGACTGCCAAAACAAACACAAACTCTTGGATGACTTGAGCAACTAATTGCATAGGCTTAGCGACTTAACGTTATTGAAATAGAGCCTCTTGCAAATCTAAACACTGTAAAATATACGCTTTCGAGAATGCTCCTCCAGGGTCCATTGGCTTCCAGCGGCTTCTAATTTCCGTCGTCATTGCACCACAAGTTTCTAATAACTTTTCCTGATGCCCCTACCCTCATCCACAAACGCCTTCCGCTCAGCAACCCATTAAAACGTGAAATACCGAATACCCGAAACCACTTCAACCCGCCTTCCTGCAAATAGCCTCCACAGCACCTTGATCATGTCGGACATGGCTAAGCTCCTTTCGTGGGGAATCGAGAATTCGGCTCCCTCGGACGGCCCGAACGCAGATAATAGAAGGACCGAATTGGTACTTCCCACCCTTCTCATTATCCCCTCGCGAAACTATACGCTAACTATGACAAAAACCAGGACCCAGCGCTTCTAGCCCAACTCTTTGGTGCAGATGCCAAAGACGACAGCGTTCTCATGCGCGAGGCACTGGAAGCAATCCAAGACCCTGAAGTCACCCTCGAAAACAAAGAAATCGCCTTCGACAACCTCGAAATGCTCGTCGAGAACTTGGACAACGCCAACAACCTCGAGAACCTCAAGCTCTGGCCTCCCTTGATCGCACAGTTATCGGTACCCGAGCAGCAACTCCGCTTTATGGCGGCTTGGTGCATCGGGACTGCCGTCCAGAACAACCCAAAGTCTCAGGCGGCCATGTTCAAGCATGGGGGTGTAGCGAAGATTGTCGATCTAGTGCTTAGAGATCCGGAAGAGAGGGTTAGGACCAAGGCGGTTTATGCACTCAGCAGCCAGATCAGAAATGAAGAGGGATCGCTGAAGGCTGCCGTTGAGTTGTTACCGGAGGAGATCCTAGAGAGGGGGAAGCACGAGTATCGGGCGGATGATATGGAGGCTATTGATGAGTTGGTGAAGGCTCTAAGAGAGAGGACTAAGAAGGTTATTAGTGCTTAGGGAATGTCTATGACTTTCTTTCTAAGGGGTTCCAGCGGCTGTGGTTGCAAAAAGGTTCCTTCTTTTTCTCTTTTATCTCCTTTCTCTTTTTTCTTTTCTCTTGCTATAGACATTCGCATTCCCAATACAAAAGTAATCTCATACTGTACACTTTCAAATATCCCGGTTGCGAATACCGCAGGATAATACCGGTATGATACGGGTACGAGCGCCCATTCCTAGGAACCTAGGTTATATCGTACTTTCCTCTTGACCGCAAGGTTCACAACTCACGCGAAAAGCAAAAAAAAAAGGGTTCGAGGCTCTAAACTGCGGCACCTCGCTTGGACCCGACCCGACCTCAACCTCCGCTTCACCTCACCTCCCACCTCAACTCAACAACCTCACTGCAGAACACATCAACAAGCAACTTTGCCACCACCTCCACCTCCATCAGGTTCCTTCTCAACTGACACAGTTACCCACCTCCATCCACTCTCTTAGAAAAAGAGAAAGAGAAAATAATAAAAAATAATACCCGAGGCGAAACAGCCATGCCCCCAATCCGCACCAGTCGAAACCGCAAACCACCTCCAGAAGGCTTCGATGACATCGAAGACACCCTCCTAGAATTCGCCAACAAAATGAAAGACGGTAACCCTCCCCCTCCCCCTTCCCTCCCACCTCCGAAAAAAAACAAAAACTAATAACCCATAATCACCAGCGGAAAATGCCCCCCACGAAGGCAAGCGTAAAAACGAGAGCACCTGGGCCATCTTCCAGATCTCGCACCAGCGCTCACGCTACATCTACGACCTCTACTACGACAAGGAGGCCATAAGCAAGGACCTCTACAACTGGCTACTGAAGCACGGCTACGGCGACGCGAACCTCATCGCCAAGTGGAAGAAGCAGGGTTACGAGAAGTTGTGCTGCCTGCGCTGCATACAGGCCAAGGAGAATAACTTTAATGCTACGTGCATCTGTCGCGTGCCGAAGGCTAGGCTGGGGAAGGAGCAGGCGGTCGAATGTGTGAGTTGTGGGTGTCGGGGGTGTGCTTCTGGGGATTAGACAGAGAGACAGAGAGAGAGAGAGAGAGAGAGAGAGAGAGAGGAGAGGGGGCAATTGTGGGGAATGTAATGTGTATTATAGCTTGTTTTTTTAAAAAACTTTTACTTCTCTTATCACACGTAGGATACGTTATATTGTCCGCCTCGAAATGATTATGATCCCAACTTTTTTTTTCCTTTTTTTTTGAAAATAAAATAAAATAAAAGGGAACGCTGTTCATCCATACCATACCTCTACCCCCCACAACCTCCACACTCGACCAACATTTCTTCACAACCCACAAGAATTCCCCATACCGGTGTTTCTCATCCCCCATTCCCACTCCCATCCCATTCCCATCCCACTTCCACCCCATTCCCATTCCAATCCAAGTTCACGAAAAATCACACCACCACCACCACCACCACCACACAGCAGAAGACAAGACAAGACAAGACAAAACAAAAAAAACAAAAAACAAAAGGCGAACGGGGACCACTCCTCCTAATGCTAGAGAACTATAATATTATTATATAGCAAGTAAATACTATAATAAATTCAACCTTCCTACTCCCAACTCTCCAAGTGGGCAAGCGAGTGGGTTGGATGAGCGAGTAATCAAGTAAATAAGTAAATAAATAAATGGAACAGACTCCTAGCCATCCACCCTTTTCCAAAAAAGTCCAGTTCGTAATGAATTTTGGCTATATACTATACTATACTATACTATACTATACTACACTATCGGTACAGTACGCTGCTCCATCCGCAAGTGTCAAGTGCTAAAGTAAGTCTAGTAAGTAGGAGATAATATATGATCAGACTCACTACCATCCTCCACCACCACCACCAACAATTCGTACAAGGAAAATAAAAGTAAAAAAAATAGACAGATAAAATAAACGTAGGATAAATACGACACTACGCAAAGCTTGGACAAAAAATAATAATAAAAATAGACAACGAATCCCGCTATGCACTTTTCAATACCGTACCATACCATACCAACCGTCGAACCAGGAACAAGCCAACCAACCAACCAAGCAAATAAATAAAATAAAAACAAGAAAATAAAAACCAATAAAAAACCTCCATGCGTGGTCTTTCCGTGGCGGGTAGAAAGATGGAAGGAATAAATCGCATAGAAGGCGCACGACGGTCAAGGAAATTACAGGTTCAGTTAAAGGTTGCAGTAATCACAGGTGAGAAGAGAGGGTGCGAGGGGTATTCGCCCGTGAGATAGGATAGGATGGAACAATGATAATAATGATATAAGGACAAGACAGAGAGCCACCCAGACAGACAGGCAAAAACAATTGTTGGAAGTATCACAAGATCCAAGAAAGGGATACAGACACACAGCACAGACAGGCACACGGACAAATAGATAGATGGAAAGAAAAGAAAAACACCCCCACCAGACCGATGAACCCCAGGATTTGATAAACGACGAAATAGGAGATAACGAAAAGAAAAAGAAAAAGGGTATGAGACTCTCCTTCTTGTCTTAAGGAGAAGCGGAAGAGGGACGGAAGGGAAATACACACGCCTGAATAGATATATGATGATGCCTTCTTATCTTAGCCTTCGGTTGTTGGTCATGGCATCATCAGGGTCGTGACGAGATGAAATGGAGTGGAATGGAGTAGGGTGAATGAGGAAGAATAGGAGTGATAAAGCAGATAGAAGAACGAGAGGAGGAATAAGTGATAAGGATAATAAAAGGTGAAAGAGAAAAAAGGACAAAAAGGAATCGCTCCATGTTACTTTTTTTGCCCCCAAAATGCCCGCTCCAAATAGAAAAGACATTCCGTCGTTTCAGTCGTAAACACATATCAACTACTTTTCAACCAAAAAAGGTCATCATGTTACTATCAAAAGTCCGTAGTATGACTCCTCCCCAGGTCTGGTCTCCCGGGCGTCGACGGTGATCCGAAGCCGTCAGTAGTAAACTTCTCATAACCACTCTTCATGACGCCAAAGACGTCCACGCCGAAGACATCCGGGGGCTCGAGGAAGCCTTCGCCGAGGAGGTCCGCGGAGCGTAAACCACCGTCGTAACTCCTCCGTACTTCCCGCCTCTTGTCCGCTCGTTTGTCAGGAGATCCGAAGCACGCTCTCGAAACAATGGTTTCGATGTCGTCTGGTGCATTGCTGTCGCTGTTGTCCATGGCGGAGCTGCCAGACGTGAGCTCTGCGAAGGCGCCCCAGGGATTGTCCTCCAGGACGCCAATGTCCCGGGACGGGGACTTCACAAGCTGCCTAACACGGTCGCGGTGGATTCGAAGACTAGTTGCCGGGCTGACCGACATTGGCGGGTTGCGTGGGCGGAGCATAGTCGCCGGGGTAAGAGGTGGGAGCATTGGGTTGTTGTCGTAGTTTCGAATGGGTGATGAGGTGAGGAAACTCATTCCCCCTCCAATAGTATTCCTACGGATGGGGCTTTCGTGTGAAGAATGCCTGATTCGGGCGATATCTTCCTCGGCCCTCCCCCGCTTGATCCGAGGCCTATCTTCCTCAATGGTTGGTCGTACAACCGACGATTCTAGCGATGAAAAATAGCCACTATCTCCCATAGGAGGTGCTTTTCGCTTTCGGCTTGTAGACGGGAACATGGGCGGGGGGGTCGAATCGCGATGTGGCTGGATTTGGCTGCGGGTGACCGGTGGTGAAGAGCACATGATAGGAGGTGGTGGAGATGACCGTGTTGCAGCATTGCCGTGGGGAGAGGATGGTCGAAACACGTCATCATCATCATCTGGCATTCGTCGTGGTTCAGGACTTGCACTTCTGGTTGCATCGGACGACAATGTCAATAATTCCTCCAACGCCGCTTCCTTGTCTTCAATAGTATCTGTACTGTCAGCATGCTCGGTGGAATCGGCATGCTCAACATGTATCTCGATTGTAGGTTCAGGATGCGACAAATTTTCCATCTCTTCCAGCATCAAGGCCTTTGACGCAGCCGAACTCTTCTTAGAGTGTGATCCGGACTTGCGTGAATTTTTGTTCTTCATAAACTGATGCTCGAAGCCACTTCCAACAACCCAATAATTTCCCTTTCCGGGATCGTCTTTGGGACGCTCCTGCTTGACGAATGCCTTGTTGAGTGATAGATTGTGTCTAATGCTATTCTGCCAGCCATTGTTCGACGTCCGGTAGTACAGGAATGTGTCTGCGATCCATTTATATATCTGGGCGAGTGTTAATCTTTGCGAAGGAGCTCGGAGGATGGCCATGCCGATGAGTGTAGCGTAGCTGTATGGCGGCTTTCTTCCATCATCCACGATAACTGGAGGTTCCCAGGCAAGTGGCTCATCTTTTGATGGTGAAGACGCGTTTTGCGAGATGTTCTTCTCTCGGAGAACTTTCTTCTCCTTGATGGGTGCCGCCTCCATCAATGCTCGTCGAGGGGCTGCCTTCAAGCCTGTTAATGGCTTTCCACCATGGTGGTCATCAGAGGATCTAGGTTCGGGCGACACGTTCTCCTTTCCGAAACTCGCCTTGGAGGAAGAGAAACTGGTGAAGAAAGCAGCCTGGGTTTTTCTTAGCTGGGCAGCGGGCATCGGGGCGAACGAGGTATTGAATACAGAGATTGGGGGCTTTTTCAATGGGGAATCAGTGGGGAACGCGTCGGGCTCTGGTGGAGGCATCGATATCCTGTCAAAAGTGTTCTGAAGCACACGCTTGGGTAAAGGGATGCGACTCGAGTGCTTCGGATTATTGAGGGCCTGGTTATGTCTGGATTGAGGCTTCTTTTTAGAAGGGGATGATGAAGGACCGACGATGGGAGGACGGAACATTATGGGCTGCAAGTTGCCGTTGGTGAGTTGTAAGGGGTTAGAGGAAGGTGACGAGGGGGGGAAGGTTGGGGTGGATGCCGAGCCGGGTTCTGACGAGGGTCCGAGCGCATCTCGGTGGATCTTTAACGGGGACAAACGCGTCGAAAACATGACTTTTCCGCGCCAAAAATTTCACAGGATCGAAGACGAAGGGGGCTTGGGTCTAGAATCGCGTGGAAAACGCGTGATCGAGGGCGTTGAGTCGAGGAATTCTGGCGATAACGATGCTAAAAGGGGTTGAGGCGTCGGGTACGTGACGCGAGAATGGTACGTGACTCAGCAAGCGGAATGAAATTGGGTATGGTACGACCCAGCAACTTTCTATTCCAGACAAGAAAAAAAATTATCGGTGAGTTTGCTATTCGGGACTAATGACCTTTCTCTCCACTCCCCTTTCTATGCCTCTCTTTTTTTTTTTTCGTTGCACGTATGTCTTCCTCTCTCCCACCTCTTGAATGTCAAGTGACAGCGTGGGAAGAAGAAAAGGATAGGGACTCGAAGGAGTAAGAGCAACGAGCAAAGGAGTAAGGGCACAAACCACAAGATTATGATGTACCGGCGGCAAATCCAAAGGATAAGAAATGCAGGTGCCTAATGCAATAAAGTAGTAGTATTTGCAGTTTGGTGAAGCTAAGGTGAGGGGGTACGTATAATCGTCGAAAGGGTAAAGGAGGAATCCGATTAGAGAAAGTACCGTAGACGACGGTATTGTGTGTGTGGACGAGGAGGAGGATTCACGATAACCCGCGAGTCAGGTCTGAGGGGGGGGGGGTGAGGAATGAGGGGAGTGGAGGGGCGCGGTGGTGGGGGGAGGGGTGTTTTTGTATCCCGTTGCGCGGAACACAGAGCTAAAAGGAAGGAAAGAAAAGGAAGAATGGGAAAAAGTTAGACCCGAGAAAACAAGCGAAGAAGAAAGTGGGCAACTGGTGACAAAAAGAAATCCACTTGGTGATAATCTAATAGCCCATCCCTCACGAATTATAAGGCGACTCGTTCGGAGTACACTGTCTAATGCATAGGTCAAAACCATCTATTATTACTATTCTAAAGGGGGAGGTGTGAAGATACAAGTATGAAATCTTTAGGCAAACATGAGTATTTTCAAACTTCCAACTCTCAGAGTGAGGGGCAAAAGTCTGACGTACTAATCTAAAAGCCCCATTGGGGTTTGGCCAACCATAAGCCTAGACTATTATATCCGACCTTAACTTGATCATGCAAGTTTTTTCTTTTCTTAACCCTCTAGATTTCACCCCTCTGATGATGATACTTGAAGTCTCCAAAATCCCCTTGGCTGATGGCCTCGTGCAGTACATACAGTACCAATACTTTGCACAGTATCTTACTCGTTCGTGCCGGCACACAACTGGGCAGCTACCGTACTAGCCTCTGAGGCGCCTAGTCTGTGGCAGCCAGCTTTGGCCAAAGTTGGGTTGAGCGCCGGTACGGTAGGGTATTACTGGTATGGCAACCAAACCGTCAGACCAAAAGGATGATGCGTTGTCCAGTCCAATCCGAATTCCCCACTTGATCCCATTTCCTATTTCCACCAGCGCCACAAAAGCGCGAGTAACGGACCTCAGGAACAATTGGTCCACTCGGAGATCACGCTCTCCAGGCCTCGCTCCTCCTCTTAGCAAGCAGAAGCAACGTTGCAGTTAAGAAATAGCCACCTAATCATCGTATAGGAGACTGTATCAGGCCAGACAGGGAAGGAGAAATGGATAAAAAGAGCCTCTGTAATGGATTGCGAGGAAAAGAGAAAGAAAAAAAGAAGCGATAATAACCGGGATCTGAGATTATTCCTCGAACAACTGATATCGTACCTTACCTACCGGTACAAGCACCGAATCTGCTTTCCCTCTTTATTTCGTGATATTTCGTGGCATTTCCCGTGCAGAGACACGGCCACTACTCGAGTACCTCACTGCTCGCTCACCCGCTGACTTTCCTATACCGCACCCCTACTTGGGAAGAAGAATAATACCGATATAGACCGGAGACATTTTCTGAACACAAGATCAGGTGATCACAGCGATTAAGTTAATCCGCTACCGCTTTTCCTTGGGCTTTATTGATACTTCTACCAATCGCGTCAATCGAAACTTTTTTCACCTGGTAGGGCCATCCACCCTACGAGCGTTAAAAGGCTTTCGATCCGAGACAGCGCAAGTCTGGAGAGACGCCCCCCCGTCCCCTTATCGACAAGAAAAGAATACCGCTACCCTATCTACCTTCTACCCTACCCTATCTAGCCTTAAAAAAACCACAGACTCCTTACCCTTCAAATGGCCTCGGAAAACGCGCGCTCAGGCAATCCTCACCCGCAGCCACCACGAGAACTGTTCCATCTATTTAAACAAAAATAATAATTTAACAGGATGGAAGAGCCACGAGGCTTTCCGAGGATCCCATTTATGTATTATCGTATCCCCCCCCCCCGCAGACTATAGCATTGTCTTCTGTTGGTTCTATATTTTCACCCCCCTCAAAGATGTCTGCGACGTGTTCGATGCTGGTCAAGCTCGTTAGTCGTTGGAAGGCTCGAAGCCTCACAAGCGTCCCATACTGTGCATGTCGGAACTCGAGCTACTGTGCGTGCTAACGGTGCGCGGGCGCCATGTCCTTTCTTTCTCTCGTGAACTAAAAAAATTAAAAAAAGCTATGACATTCAGACACTCAGTAATTGTGCGCACGTACGAGCACTCTTGCGGACTTTACCACCGCAGTTCTGTGCATCCTCGAGCGGAATCCATGTTATGGAAACGGGAGGTGCCCCTGCAAGAAGCAGCCAGGAAATCACATGGCGTCGATGAGGATCGTAACCCGTCGGCAGTGCAGACTTCTCCATTCCATCCACATCCATAGCTTATTCACCACCTCCTGAACTCGGTGTTCTGTGGGGCCCTACTCTAATCGTTGAGCCGCAAGCAATGCCGCGATTGATTGATCCATTGATCGCGGGTAATCTATTCCCCCCCGCCTTTCAGCTCCAAATTGCCCTCTCCAGGGCTTTAAAAGTACCTACCCGTCCTGGAGGCACATTTCAGTACCATGCCAAGCCGTTTCATCAAAATACCCCTACGCCACAATCATACTGGAGGTTCCTTAAGAGTTTCAAGCCACCCTTACCCGTAGGGCTAGCCCGTACGATATCATCTTCCCCGTCGGCACTAATCTGCTGGGTGAGGTGCTCACACGCACAGGGGGGGGGGTGCCAGTTCAGTGTTCACAAAGACTCACTCGAGCCGACAAGGGCAATGTGGACAACGCATAGATATCGGAGAGTCCTATTGCTCCCTTGTATGGGGATTATGGGGTCACCCCCTTTTTTTGAGGACGCGAAAGGGATGATGGGCGCTTTTGGGGGTTGAGACCATTTCCCCCGTGATGGAGGTGCTGCCGGTCCCTAAGGGTGAGTACTTTAAGTACGAGCAGAAGGGGAAGGGGAACATGGTGTGTCACTCGGGTTTGACCGGGCTGTGAGCGTTTTTAATGCTAGGGTCCGGATTGTACTTCTGAGACGATGCACTGCGTTGTCTAGGTTCGCTTATGGTTTAGCGATAAAGGTACTTGCAGAGACTAGAATACCGGTAGGGGAATGGAAAGGGAGGATATAAAGTACTCGTATAGTGCCGGACAACCAAAACCTGCCCTCCACCCAAAGTTCTCAGAAAATCATGACATGCTGAATTATTGTCAGTTGAGAAAAAACTTTAAAAATAATTCCTCTGGTAATTCTGCAGATAACCCCTTTTAAAGGCCTCCAATAGCTTTTATTTTATTCTCATTTCATTGGTGAATCCAAAATTGTTGATTGGAATCCTGTTGCAGAGGGCTGTTTGATAAGGTTGGGCAACACCCCCAATTCCGGCTCTATCCACAACAATGACTTCCTGTATGACCTTATGTCAAATCAAAAACCATAGACTAGTTCTAATCTGTTGTTTAAACAATTCTACCAGAGGAATTTCTATTATACCTTCTCAAGAAGAGACTATTCCTAATTTAGAAATTTTGCGTCAAGTTGGCCGCGAGGGCAGGTTTTGGTTGACCGGCACCATACATGGTAGTTTTTGCCATCTGACTTAACCTATCATAGGATTTCTCTCCCCAGGAGTGTTGGAAGACTAATGTGGCGTTGCACCGGCATACTCCATGATCTGCTCCTTTACTCCGATTCAAGTATGATGCTCATACACTTTACGCGTAACGACCTATCAAAAGCCGTGAGCGTAGGAAAGGGGGCGATATAGCCCGGGATCCCGTGGAGAAGCGGATGGAGGAGAGAAGCGAGAAAGGAACCCTTTCGGTAATTTGCTTCTCTAGAAATGCGGTATAGGTCAGCCTGTCCCTGAAAAAAAAAATTTCAACATGCAGTGTTCCGTCCCGGCTGTGCCGAGTACAGTATTACGATAAAAGACCCCCACCCATCGAAGGATGCAGCAACTGCTCCCGTGATAACAATTGAATTTTTGTGTAATTTGATGACTTGGTCCTTAGTTAACCCAAGGAGACATTAGTTCATCCCCTGGGGTTTGAGTTGGTTATGAGATCCGTGTGCACTGTGGTACTCCGGAAGTCGGCTGTGAGTGGCGTCTTGAACTCGGAAAAAGATGATCGCAATGCTATTAGAGTTGGTGAAAGCTGTTGGTTTGAGAGTATGATTATCCCGAGATCTTCGTTCTTGGTGGTGGTGGAGTTGGTCTGATATCATGGCTAGGGTATCTATAAGCTGCAAGAAGTCGTGGCTATCATCAAGACATCACTCGGCCCTCTTGCCTGCTAGATTGGGGTTCATGATGGGGATCGTTGTCTGCGGATTGGGATATAATATTTTGATCTTTGGGAAGTAACTAGAGAGGATATCGGCCGAGATCTCAAGATGAGCGCGCTCAAGATCTAACGATCTAGCTTGGTATCAATGGCCTAAGAACTCCAGGTGGGCTGTGCTAGAGAGCTTTACTTTCCAAATACTTTACTATAATATTATGATCCTGGAGATATCATACGTCTTTAAGCCTCAACCTCCAAAAGCTCGAAATGCTTGGGTGTCATACCAATTAAATAAATCAGAATAAAGAATATATTCCAAAATGGAAAAATACTATATTAAATTTTGTGGGAGAATAGCTAATAACGTGTTTCACCCACTTAGCGATCACACCGGGAAAGCAATCAATAGGTAGAATGAAAAAATGAAAAAATGAAAAAAGTCTACTTCCTACCACGCCCTGCCTTTCGGGTCCGTGATCCCCCATTCCTTGCCCCCTTTTCCTTCTGAGTTCCTTCCTTGTTTACTAGGCCTAACCCTGCTAATTTTTCCGCTAGAACAGCTATCCGTTTCCCTTGGAGAATAATGATCTGAGACCTTGTCTTAGCATCATCACCATCCTTGCCCGAAGCCTCAGACCCCCAACCATCCTCTCTCACGGTTCCCTGGTGTGATACATGTTAGGATAACTTTGGGGTTCTTTCCTTTGTTACACGGTTGCTATGAGGGATTTCCTTTGTAAAAGTTACGACAAATTGTTTGGTTTCGTTAGTTACGCGGAGATGTGACTCATACTGGGGTATGAGTCCGGCGGCAAAGGCTCTGCCTCCTATTTCCTTCATCTTTCTCGTCCGCTCCACCTCCAGCGATTGAAATCTCAACACCATGAGAAATCATCGTGGGAGTGTCCTCTGCCTCTGATCTTCCCCGCCCGTGGCAACTTCTTGGGGGTTTATCACGCCATCATCTTCTTCCTCTCTCTGGGGCGTTTGGCCTCCCCTCCCGGGGGTTATGGATTCCTTTCTGGTTCCGTTCGTCTTCGTTGAGCACGCTTGCGTTGATGTTTCTACCCTTTACCCTGCACTTCGCGACGCGTCTCGCTTAGCGATTTGCACGGTCGGCAACCCTCCTTCTTCCGTCAACACACGGTTGCTAGTTTCGGACTATCGGTGAAGTAGTTGCCCTGGTGGCCCTGCTCTCTGGTATTGCACTCTCTCCTGAGTTGCAGGATCGGTACAGTCGGCATTCGAAAAGCTGTGACCCCGTCTTAGTGTTCGTTATGGGGCGGAGCGGGGCGGGGTTTCACTGGCCAGACCCCGCCCGTACACGGGGCCGGGAGGGTATATTTCGGGTAATCTGCGTCATGCCCCCGTCCGGGGCCTACCCACACTCATTCCCTGGACGGGCCCAGTTTGTTACCACCTATTTTTAACGGGGACCCGTCTGGGGTATGGGTGGGGCGGGGGCCTGAGCGGGGACAGGGGCACATCAGCAAAAACGGACCCTGCGTCTGATCCGTGGGCGTTTCGTCCTGACGCAAGCGACACATCTCCTGCGTCCCAAGCGTCCTGTGCGTCCTGACTTGCGTTGCAACGCCCCGCCACATCCCACCCTTCCAGATGCTACCTGGCAACGTTCCTTGCGTCCTGACGCAACCTGGCACCCTCCCTACGTCTGGACTACCCCAGACTCTTTCTCTCATCTCTTCTTTCTCCTGATGCGGCGATAGCTTCTCATCACCTCTTCTCCGCGTCCTGACCCACCCCTCATCCCCGCTCGTGTAATCACAACTAATTTGC